>Ga0209517_10000065_pt1 | contig 169001 bp, 168 predicted proteins | sample PeaSoiMetSII2010_FD_187695 | JGI IMG/M metagenome (GOLD analysis project Ga0209517, IMG submission 187695) | Peat soil microbial communities from Weissenstadt, Germany - SII-2010 (SPAdes) (version 2) | ecosystem: Environmental > Terrestrial > Soil > Wetlands > Peat | place: Germany... | reverse complement strand
TTGAGCCGTTTAGCAGGCGTGGGCGAAGCGGGAGCCTGCTGGCGAAATCCTGAGCGGCCGTTTGCGAAGGATCTCAAATCGTGTCGTAGCCCTGAGCGGGAGTAGTTCAGCGGTAGAACGCCAGCTTCCCAAGCTGGATGTCGCCGGTTCGATCCCGGTCTCCCGCTCCAGTTTTCTTCCTCGTCCCTTATGAAATCCCCTTCCGACGTCCTGCTGCGCGCCAGGCACTGGCAATTATTCCTGGCGCTGGTTGGACTGGGTTACATCGCGGTCGTGGCCACGGTGCGCTCGATCGTTATGGCGTCTAAGGGAGACTTCCCCGACGACCTGCGAGACTTGGAGGCCAACTATGGAGACTCTGTTTCAAGATCTGCGCTATGGCTTGCGTATGCTGGTGCGGAGTCCCGGCTTCACGGTGGTAGCAGTCGCGACTCTGGCGCTTGGCATCGGGGCTAACACCGCACTGTTCTCCGTGATCAATGGCGTGTTGTTAAGCCCGCTGCCTTTCCCTCAACCAGACCAGTTGGTGACTCTGCACGAAAACAAGCCCAACTTTGAGGGTGGGTCCGTCTCCTACCTAAATTTTCGTGATTGGCAGAGAGACAACCACACATTCTCTTCTCTAGCCCTTGCTCGCAATTACGATTTCAGCCTGACTGGCATAGGCGAGGCTGAACAGGTGAGTGGAGAGTTTATTTCCGCCGATTTTTTCTCGGTCCTGGGTGTGAGGCCTCTCATCGGGCGCACCTTTGCCGAAGATGAGGAACAGGTAGGCGCTGGCCCCGTCGCGCTCATCGGCGCGGGGTTGTGGCGACGCAAGTTCAGCGCGGCGTCCAACATTCTGGGGAAAAGCATCACTCTCGACGCCAGAGACTACACCATCGTCGGAGTGATTCCCGCCGACTTTTACCTGGTCATTCCGGGTTTCCGCGATAGTCAAGTCTATGTGCCCGTCGGTCAGTGGAGCAATCCGTTACTGCTTAAACGCGGCGCTGGGCTGGGATTCCACGGTGTCGGCCGGCTCAAGCCCGGCGTGACCATTGAACAAGCGCGGGCCGATATGGAAGGAGTCACGCGCAGTCTTGCGGAAGCCTTTCCGGATGCCGATAAAGGGATCAGCGCCAAGATCACGCCGCTCAAGCAGCAGATGATCGGTCATGTCCGCACTCAACTGCTCGTGCTCCAGGCTGCGGTTGGCTTTGTGCTTCTGATTGCATGCGTGAACGTCGCTAATCTGCTCTTAGCTCGCGCAGCCAGCCGGACGCGCGAATTTGCAGTCCGGGCGGCACTGGGCGCAAGCCAGGGGCGAGTCGTTCGCCAGTTGCTTACAGAGAGCATTCTGCTTGCTCTGGCCGGTGGGGGAGTGGGTTTGCTTCTGGCGGCTTGGGGAACACATGCGGCGCTGGGCGTGCTGCCGGTGGCTTTGCCTCGCGCCGAGCAGGTCGGACTTGACACCCACGTGCTGACCTTTACCGTCGGCATCTCGTTGCTGGCGGGAGTTCTCTTTGGCCTCACCCCCGCACTCAAAACCTCGCAGTCGAACCTCCACAAAACGCTTAAGCAAGGTGGCCGGGGGGCAAGCGGCACCCGCCATCGTATGCAGAGCGTATTCGTGGTTTCTGAGATGGCACTCGCTCTCGTGCTACTGATCGGCGCGGGATTGGCCGTCCGGAGTCTGGCGAAACTGTGGAGCGTCGATCCAGGGTTCAATCCGCACAATGTGCTCACGTTTGGGCTCACGCTTCCGCCCTCAATCATGCATGCAAATCCGGATGCAATCCGCGCCGCCTTTCGGGAGTTCGACGACCAGCTCGCCTCGGTTCCGGGCATCCTTGCGGTTTCCCAGACTTGGGGCGCAGTTCCCTTAAGCGGCGATGACGAGCAACTCTTCTGGCTTGAGGGCCAGCCCAAGCCAGAAAACGAAAACGACATGAACTGGGCCATCGACTACATCGTCGAACCTGGATATCTGCAGGCAATGGGGATTCCTCTACTGCGCGGGCGATTCTTCACGGTCCACGACGATGAACACTCCCCGCGCGTGGTCGTGGTCGATGAGGTTTTCGCCCAGAAATATTTCCCCAACCAGAATCCCATCGGCAAGCGTGTGAACTTGGCGGCATCGAACCAGCTAGCGGAGATCGTCGGCATGGTTGGGCACGTCAAGCAGTGGGGCTTGGACACTGATGGTCAGCAATCGCTCCGCTCTGACCTGTATATCCCTTGCATGCAGATGCCGGATGATTTTATTGCGATGGCTCCGTCGGGCTCGGCGGTGGTGGTGCGATCCGAAGGTAACTCGCCCGGGCTGCTCGATTCCATCCGGCATATTAGCGCGCAAGTAAGCAACCAGCAGGTCATCTACGGCGCGCAAACGATGAACTCGCTTATTTCCGATTCCATGGCCTCGCGGCGGTTCTCAATGACCCTGCTCGCAGTGTTTGCAGTGCTGGCACTCTTGCTTGCGAGCGTGGGAATCTATGGCGTCATCTCCTATGTTGTCGGACAACGCACAAACGAGATCGGCATCCGCATGGCGATGGGAGCGCACCAGCGGGATATCTTGTTTCTGATTTTGGGCCGCGGCGGCAAACTTGCCGGGGTCGGGGTTGCCATCGGACTGGCAGCTGCCTGGGGCCTCACCAGACTTATGACGAGCCTGCTGTACGGAGTTGGAGCTACCGATCCAGCTACCTTTGCTGGAGTCGCGGTCCTGCTGATTACGGTCGCGCTCGCCGCGTGTTATATCCCGGCCCGCCATGCCGCCAAGGTCGATCCCCTGGTGGCGTTGCGCTACGAATAGACGCTCATAAAATGCCTCAGCGAGATTTGCATGCAACGTAGGCGCAGAGGCGCCGCCGAAATCCCGCCTTTCGCACTAGTTTTTTTGCCACCCGCGAGTGCTCATCTGCTGCCGTTACCTTGGTTTACCCGAAATGTCAAAACGTGATTGGGATCACCAAGAACCGTGATGTCGGCCATTTGCCGCAGTGCAGCAGTCTACGAAGATAGTTACGGACAGTGTGAGATGTGACTGCCGAAGTCACATCCCCTGGCGCCGCCCGGCTGCAACCACAGCCGCCGCGGGGGTCAAATGGGGAGGCTGCTATGAAGGGCACCATCGAGATTCACGAACCCGAAGTCAAGGAAGTTAAGCCTGCCAGCCGGCCAGCGGTTGTGGTCCTGCCCCGACCGGAACCGGCGAAGGGCCCGGCTTTCGCGCCCAGAATGATGTTTTCTGACAGCTTGCTGGAGTTTGGGCCACAGCGCCGGCGCAAGGCCTTCGCCACTACTACGTCATTCATTCTGAACAGCTTGTTTATCGGAATCATGCTGGCCGTGCCGCTTATGTTCACCGAGAGTCTGCCCAAGGCGCAGCTGCTGACCTTTCTGATTGCGCCCCCGCCGCCCCCGCCCCCTCCGCCGGCAGCCGCTGCCGTGCAGAGGATCGTCCACCAGATCCAGACCGACATGCTGAACAACGGGCAACTGCGCACCCCCACGCGGATTCCGCAAACCGTCCAGATGATCAAGGAAGAGGAGGCGCCACCCCCGATGGCCGCGACCGGCGGCGTGGTGGGAGGCGTGCCGGGAGGCATTCCCGGCGGACAGCTGGGAGGCGTGATTGGCGGGATCATAAGCGCCACATCGAACCTGGCAGCGGTGCCGAAGCTCGCCACGGTCCAGCGCATCCGCATTTCGCAAGGCGTCACCAAGGGCCTGCTGATCCATCGCGTCGAGCCCGTTTATCCGCCCCTGGCCAAGGCGGCCCGCGTGCAGGGCGAGGTCTTACTCAAGGCGGTTATCGATGTCAACGGGAACATCCAGAACCTGCAGCTGATCAGCGGACACCCCATGTTGGTGCCGGCAGCCATCTCGGCGGTCCAGGGATGGAAATACAAACCATATCTTTTGAACGGGCAACCGGTTGAGGTGGAGACGATGGTCACCGTCATCTTCTCCCTTACCTCTTGAGGAGTGGGCAGGCGCTTCCGCGCCAGGAGTGAACTATGGCAGCAGAATATACCTATCGCGTCTCGGCCTGGTGGACCTCAGGCCGCACGGGACTGGCCAAGTGCGAGTCCTCTCCCAACACCATTCACTTTTCCGAAGCGGCCGAGCTGGGCGGACTGGAGGGCCGGTGGACCCCCGAGCAACTCCTCCTTTGCGCCCTGGCCAGCTGCTTCACCACCACGTTCCACGAGCTGGCGCGCAGCGCGAAATTCGCCTACACCGACCTTGAGGTGGAAGTCGAAGGCAGCGTGCGCCATGTCCGGAATGCAGGATGCAACTTCGAGGAAATCCTGATTCGCCCTCGCCTCATCGTGGACTGCGAAGAGCAATTCGAAGCCGGCCTCGCGCTGTTGCGCCGGGCCAAGCTGGGCTGCATGATCTCGCGCGCCATTACCATCCCGCAGACGCTGGAGCCCTGCGTGGAGACCGGCAAAGTTCCAGTCGAGGGCTGGAGCAGCACCGACGCGGAGCTGAAGATTGGGGTGTAAAGCCGTCGGCCGTAGCCGAAGGGAGGTGAGTATGATGTTCTCCTACAGATTAGTTCGTCTGATTGAATCTCATGCAGATGCGCTCGCGGCGGGGCTTGAGGAGCGGGTGCAGAACAATTCCCAGGTGATGCACTTTCGGCAGATTCCCGCGCATGAGCTGCGCGAGCGAGTGCACGAAATCTACCGCCACCTGGGCGAATGGCTGCTGGGAAAAAACGAACTCGACATTGAGCACCGCTACCGCGAGATCGGAGCGCGGCGTGCCCGCCAGGCAGTGCCGCTCAGTGAACTCATCCAGGCCATCGTTTTGACCAAGGAAAACCTCTGGGAGTTCCTGAAGAGCGAATCCGTGATCGACCGCGCCGTGGAAATCATGGGCGAACTGGAGCTGCTGCAAATGCTCGAGATGTTCTTCGATCGGGCCATTTACTATGCTGCCGTGGGGTACGAAGAGGAAGCAAGCCGCGCCGCGCAGGAGGAGGCGCTGCGAGCCAGCTAGTCGGGGCCAGCTAGAACATGTGGGTTGGACAAAATCCAAGGGGTGAGCCAGCGATGTCGATGTCATGGGAAATGGATTACAAGAGGAAGCTGAAAACCGCGGACGAGGCGCTGCAGTGCGTGCATTCGGGAATGCGCGTCTACATTCAGCCCGGGTGCGCCGAGCCGGAGACGTTGGTCGAGGCGCTCATGCGCCGCGGCCCCGAGCTCTCTGACGTAGAAATTGTCCACATGATGACCATGGGCTGCGCGCCCTACGTGGCGCCGGAGATGGCGGGCCACTTCCGCCACAACGCCATGTTCATCGGGGCCAACGTGCGCGACGCCATCAACGACGGCCGCGCCGATTACACGCCTATTTATCTGAGCGAGATTGAGGATCTTTTCCAGAGCGGGGCGATGCCCATCGACGTGGCCCTGATCGAAGTGTCTGCGCCCGACTCGCACGGCTTCTGCAGTTTCGGCATCGGCGTCGACACCACGCTGACCGCTGCCGATTGCGCCAACTATGTAGTTGCCCAGGTGAACGACAACATGCCGCGCACCTACGGCGACAGCTTCATCCATGTCAACGACATTGATGCCTTCGTCGAGTCGTCGCGGCCGCTGTGCGCTCTGAAGAAGCCGGTTGTCGCCGACCTGCAGGTCGCCATTGCCCGCAACGTCGCCAGCCTGATCGACGACGGAGCCGTCCTGCAGACCGGCATTGGCGGCATTCCCGACGCGGTCCTGCCCCTGCTCATGGATCGCAAGGATCTCGGCGTGCACAGTGAACTGGTCTCCGACGGCGTGATACCGCTGATCGAGGCCGGAGTGCTGACGGGGGCGCGCAAGAACTTCAAGCCGCGCAAGATCATCCTCGGGTTCGCCCTGGGCACCAAGCACCTGTTCGATTTCGTCGACAACAATCCCATTTTCGAATTTCATCCCACCGCCTATACCAACGACCCCGGCCTGATCGCGCGCAACGACAACATGGTCGCGATCAACTCGGCGCTGCAGGTGGATTTGACCGGGCAGGTCTGCTCCGACTCGATCGGCAACCAGTTCTACTCGGGCATCGGCGGGCAAGTGGATTTCCTGCGCGGAGCCTCGCGCTCCAAGGGCGGCAAGCCGATCATCGCCATGTCGTCGACCGCGAAGCAGGAAACGATCTCGCGCATCGTGCCCATGCTCGATCCCGGCGCCGGCGTGGTGACTTCGCGCGGGCTGGTGCGCTACGTGGTCACCGAGTATGGCGTCGCCTATCTGCACGGCAAGTCGATTCGCGAGCGCGCCAAGTCGCTGATCGAGATCGCGCATCCGCAGTTCCGCGAAAAGCTGTATCGGTATTGCGAAGAAACGAAGTGGTTGCAGCACCCTCACAAGGCGCAGACGGCAGTATCAAGGTGAGGAGAAGCTGAGGAAACGAGGGAAAACATGTCCGGCCCAGCACGCGGCAACATCGTTATCGATGTGGAAGAGTGCAAAGGATGCGGGCTTTGCGTCGAGTCCTGCCCGCCCGAATGCCTGGAGCTGGCTCCGGAGCTGAGTTCCTACGGAGTGCACCCGGCGCGCTACACCGGCCACGATTGCACCGGATGCGGCATCTGCTTCTATTGCTGCCCGGAGCCCGGCGCGATCACCGTCTACCGGCGCCTGGCGCCCGCAAAACCGGTGGTGGATGCGAAAGAGCAAACTGTGCCGGCGGGAGGCGAACATGCGGCAGCTCTGTAAAGGCAACGTGGCAGTGATCAAGGGAGCGGTGCTGGCGGGATGCCGGGCTTATTACGGTTACCCCATCACCCCAGCCAGCGAAGTCGCCGAAGCCGCCGCGCTCTATTTCCCAGAAGTCGGTGGAACCTTCATCCAGGCCGAGAGCGAGACTGCATCCATCAACATGGTCTACGGCGCGGCTTCCGCGGGCGTGCGCGTGATGACCGCCTCCTCAGGCCCAGGCCTCAGCCTGATGCAGGAAGGCATCTCTTACCTTGCCGGCGCGGAACTGCCCTGTGTGATCGTCGACGTCATGCGCGGCGGCCCCGGCCTGGGCAACATCGCGCCCGAACAAAGCGACTACTTCGCCATGGTCAAGGGCGGAGGCCACGGCAACTACCGCAACCTCGTCGTTGCTCCAGCTTCGGTGCAGGAGATGGCCGACCTTACGATCCTTGCCTTCGAACTTGCTGACAAGTACCGTAACCCGGCCATCGTCCTGACCGACGGTTTTGTCGGCCAGATGATGGAACCGCTCGAGCTCGAGTACAGCGAAATCGTCGCGCCGGAAAAGCCCTGGGCGGTGAAGGGCACGGCGGAGACGCGCAAGAACATGGTCAGCTCGATCTTCCTCGAGCCCGACGAACTGGAAGCGCACCAGCGCCGCATGGAGGCGAAGTACATCCGGGCGCAGCAGACCGAAGTGCGCTGGGAAGAGTACCTCACCGACGACGCCGACCTGATCGTGGTGGGTTTCGGCATCGTGGCGCGCGTGCTGCGCTCGGCGGTCGACGAAGCCCGCAAGCAGGGAATCAAGGTCGGCCTGTTCCGGCCGATCACTTTGTGGCCATTCCCGTCGAAGGCGTTGGAAGCGGTTGCATCGCGGGCCGGAAAGCTTCTCGTGGTGGAACTCAGCAACGGCCAGATGGTGGAAGACGTCCGCCTGGCGTTGAACGGCCAGCGCCCCGTCGAGTTCTACGGCCGCGTCGGCGGCAACGTGCCCTCAGTCGAGGAACTGCTGGCAAAGATTGAGGAGCAGGTAGCAGTGAACGTGTAGCCCCGGACGCATTCGTCCGGGGGCCGGCGGGTGGACGAATGCGTCCGCCGCCACAGTCACGGGAGCGAACTATGGCAACCCACGAAGTCATTCCGGAGGAACCCAAGGTGAGCAACGACTACGAAGTCGTACACGCGAAATCGCCGCTCTTTTATCCGGAGTACGAACGGAAGTCTGAACTGAAGCATCAGACTCACTACTGCCCCGGCTGCGGCCACGGCGTCGCGCACAAGCTGATCGCCGAAGCGCTCGAAGAGCTCGGCGTTCAAAATGACACGATCCTGGTCAGCCCCGTCGGCTGCTCGGTGTTTGCCTACTACTATTTCGACGTGGGCAACGTGCAGGTCGCGCACGGCCGCGCCCCGGCTGCCGCTACGGGCCTGAAGCGCGCCTGCCCCGACAAGATGGTGATCGCCTATCAGGGAGACGGCGACCTGGCTGCGATCGGCACTGCGGAAATCATCCATGCCGCCAACCGCGGCGAAAAAATAACCGTCTTCTTCGTTAACAACGCGATCTACGGCATGACCGGCGGGCAGATGGCGCCCACCACGCTGGTCGGCCAGAAGAGCACAACTTCGCCCTGGGGACGCCGCCCGGTCAACGAGGGCTTCCCGCTGCACATGGCTGAGCTGCTGTCGTCGCTCGAAGCTCCGGTTTACATCGAGCGCGTTGCGCTCTCCGACAACAAGAACATCATGAAAGCGCGGCGGGCGGTGCGCAAAGCGCTCGAACTGCAGCGCGCCGGCGCCGGCTTCACCTTCGTCGAGATTCTTTCGCCTTGTCCGACGATCTGGGGCAAGGATCCCGTCGAGGCGCGGAAGTGGGTTGCCGAGACCATGATTCCCAGCTTCCCACTCAACGTTTTCCGCGACAAGAAAATCGAAATCCCGAACAACAACGTGCCTCCGCACAAAACCGTCGCCGAATTGATCGGTGACGATGGGAAGAAAACAGAAGCGGCAGGCGGCGCTGTGGCTCCGCGCCGCCATCATCACTTCCGCGACCTGGGAATCAAAGTCGCCGGTTTCGGCGGGCAGGGCGTGCTGCTTCTCGGACAGCTTCTGGCTGAAATGGGCATGCGGGAAGGGCTGGAAGTCAGCTGGCTGCCCTCTTACGGCCCCGAGATGCGCTCGGGCAGCGCCCACTGCCATGTCTGCCTGTCGAAAGACCGCATCGGCTCGCCGCTGTTGTCGCGGCCGCAGATTCTCATCGCCTTCAACGAAATTTCGCTGCGCAAGTTTGCTGCCCAGGTGGTTCCGGGAGGAACCATCATTTACGGCCGCGAGCAGCTGCCGGAAGATCTCAACCTCACGCACGCCCAGGTGGTCTGCATCCCGGCCTCGGAGATTGCCGACAAGCTGGGCTCGGCCAAGGTCGCCAACGTGGTCATGATGGGCGCGTTGCTCGAAGAGACCGAGTGTCTGTCCCCGGCTACGGCCATGCAGGTGCTGGAAGCCAAGGTCAAGAACCCGGTCCTGCTCGAGCTCGACCGCAAAGCCCTGGACGCCGGCCGCGTCTACATCGACCATAGCGTAGCGGTGGGCGCCGTCACGCAGGCTGACGGCTTCGCGCAGTAGGATTGTCGTTTGAGAGCGCGCGCCGTATTGGCTCGCGTAGTAGTGGCCGCATTCGTCCGCTCATCCGACAGAAACTGGGTGGGAAGCGTTAGACACTTACTTTTCCGGCAGTGCACTCTTAAGAATTCCGCTTCAAATCTTTGAGGTCGCTGCTGCGGCCCAGAGCTTTTTTGTTGGCCACGAGGTCTTCCAGGGAAATGAAATGCACCGGAACTCCAAAGAACGTGCTTGCTACTCTGTTTCTCCAGGCGCCGGGGAACTCGACGCCGGTGATTTCGGTCAGAATGTCAATGCGCACCGGAGCAATTCCAATCTGATAGACCACCTGCGTTGCCGTGAATGTCTGCGCCGTGATCCCATCATGCTCGAGGGGAGCGCCAAACTTCTGGAGTGCTCCGACTACCCGCACAGAATTCTGCTGCGAATTGTGAACCCACACATCGAGATCTTTCGTATAACGCGGCTCTCCGTACTTCATGACTGCGAAGCCGCCAACGATCAAATATTCAACTTCAAATTCGTTTAAGAGTTGTAACAGTTCTCTGTAGTGTGGGCTTTCTGCCATGGCTGACTTCCTCAGCTAATTCCACCATCTCCCACGCGGCGGAAAAGATGGCTTCATCTCCCTGTTCCTGCCAAAACTCCACGTCGAACGAACGATCCGGGAACTCACGCTCCACCAGCCGTGTTTTCCAGGCTGATTTTTGAGTGCGCATTTCTCCCCTTCGAATCGATTCTTAGGTCATTGAGCGTCCCACGAGGCTATTCCTGGTTACAAAGGAATAACGTCGGCATCAGTTCGCTCGCCCACAGGAACGCTATCAGGATAACAGGCGGAAGCGCGGGATTTTTCTCATCCATGTGGGGAGGGAGTGAAGCGATCATTGGGCCAAGTTCCCTAACTTTCCCCCTCACTTCGCCAGCACGCCCTGCTGCGTCATCCAGGGATGCACTTCGGGCTTGGCTTCGTCCGCCTTCACGAGCGGATCCTGCGCCACGATATCCGACGCCTCCGCCGGCGTGGCTGCGAAGATCAGCATCTCGAAGTTGGCTTCGCGCGGGCCGTCCCGGAACGGAGCGCTGGCCACTAGTTTCCCTGATTCGCGCTGGCTTTTGATAAAGGCAAGATGCTGCTCAAATACGGGGTCGGTCCCATTCGGCCAGTGAAACTTCTCCCCTTTGTTGTAGAGAACGAGCGTGTAGTTCTCCATGGGGTTCGTTTCCGGCGGAGTGTGGAAGAGGCTGGTCGGCTGAATCCAGATGTGGAACTCCGGCGCGAGGCGGTTGGCCTGGATGGCCGGGTCGGTGCGCGCCCACCGCTCCGCTTCCGGCTGCGATTGCGTCTTGAACACGAAGATGCCTCGCAGGGGAGTGTCGTCGAGAAATGGCCCGGCCAACACCAGCTTGCGTTCCTTACTCAGCTTGCGGATGTTGGCCATGTGCGCTTCCTGCAGCTTCTGGAGAGCGTCGGGGTCCTGTTTCGGCGCATTCGCCGGCCGACGCAGCAGAACCAGTTGATAGAAGAAATAGTGCTCGGGAGCGGCAGGTGGAGTCTCCGGAGCCGTTTGCGCCGCAGCGGCCGTCACCACTACAGCTATTGCCGTCAGAATCCCTAGCCTGCGCTTGGATTTCATGAGCAAGCCCTCCCGATCGAAATGTGCGAACGAGCCCGAGAAGTTCCCTTTCAGTATATGTCCCCATCCTGCTGAAAACACGAGCTGTTTCCGCTCCCGTTGTGATCCCGATCACAGAAACTCGTGATAGCCGCCATATCGAAAATCAGCCATAGGTACGATGCTTAAATCGGGTGCAGGAGGTGTCCCATGGCACTCGTCCAGGATTCAGTTAAACAAGATCCAGTCAAAGCGGAGAAAGAAGCCGCGTTCGCCGCGCCAACGCCCGCGCTCGCCTTGAAAAACGTTCTGTTTGCCACCGACTTCTCGCCCACTTCGGAGGCGGCCCTGCCCTACGCCACGGCGATCTGCCGGCGTTTTGGCAGCACCTTGCACGTGGCGCATGTGCTGTCCGACGCGAGCCTCCTGCTCATGACCGGCGGAGTCGACTACGTCAGCATGGGTACTATCTATGACGACGCCCAGGCCGACGCCCAGCAAAAGCTGGAGCGCCTGGCGGAGCGCTTCGACGGATTTCCGCACCGTTGCTACGTCCGCCATGGACAGGTGTGGAAGGCGCTGGACCGCATCGTCGCGGAAAATGAAGTCGACCTGATCGTGGTTGGCACGCACGGGCGCACTGGCCTGGGGAAACTCTTGCTGGGTTCGGTGGCGGAAGACATCCTGCGGCACGCCCCTTGCCCCGTGCTCACGGTGGGACCCAAGGTCGCGGGCCGGGCCAAGCTGGCGACTGTCCCGGAGAAGGGAAAAGACCTGGCTCCGGTTGAGCTTGAGCTGCGGCAGATCGTGCTCGCCACCAACCTGGTGCGACAGGCCGAGCCCGTGGCCCAGGCTGCGGCCCGGCTGGCCGAGCAGTTCGCGTCCCGGCTCACGCTGCTGCACGTGCTCGAGGACTACACCCACCTGGGCACCCGTCCGGAGCAGATCGCTCAGGGCATCGAACGCCTGCAGGCGCTGATTCCCAAGGATGTACCGTTGCAGTACGCGCCGGAGACGCTGGTCGAGTTCGGCTCTGCGTCGGAGTGCATTTGCAAGATCGCATCCGAGCGGGAGGCTGACCTGATCGTGCTGGGCGCTCGCGACGCCAAGGAAGTCGGCACCACCCATCTTCCCTGGTCGACCGCGCATCACGTGATCGCGCACGCGCCTTGCCCGGTGCTGACGGTTCGCGGATAAGGTCCTGTGGTCGGGCGCGAAATGGCCCAGGCTCGGATTCTCTTAGCGTCCTTTGCGGCATTCCTTTGCGTTCTTTGCGGTTCAAGCTTTTGACTAAACGCTGCCGCGCTTTGTCCAGAGATTCCCGAGATAGCAGGCCCGCCCGCAGAGTCTTACAATGAATCGAAGTCTTATCGCGCGGCAATGACACTCACGGCAAAAGCCACAGCGCGACGTCTTCGCATCACGCTGCGCGGAGCTGTGCAGGGCGTGGGTTTCCGTCCCTTTGTTTACCGCCTGGCCACAGAGATGTCTCTCACCGGCTGGGTGCTCAATTCCTCATCCGGCCTGGTGGTGGAAGTCGAAGGCCCGGCCGAGCAACTGAGCCGCTTCGAGCAACGGCTGGAGCGCGAGCGCCCCAAAGCGTCGGTGGTCACGGTGCGGGAATCGGCCTGGATCGCGCCTCAGGGCTCGATGCGTTTTGAAATTCAAGCCAGCGCCAGCGATAGCGGAAAAACTGTCAATGTCCTGCCCGACCTTGCCACCTGCCCGGAGTGCCGCGAAGAGCTTTTCGACCCCGGCAATCGCCGCTTCGCCTATCCCTTCACCAACTGCACACACTGCGGGCCGCGTTACACGATCGTGGTCGACATTCCCTACGACCGGCCCAACACGACGATGCGCGAGTTCGTGCTCTGCCCGGCCTGCCGTGAGGAATACGAAAATCCGGCCGACCGGCGATTCCACGCCCAACCCAATGCGTGCCCAGTCTGTGGTCCAAATCTTGACGGAACCATCGAAGACGCCGCCGAAGCTCTGCGCAACGGAGAAATCGTCGCGCTGAAGGGCATCGGCGGATTCCAGCTTCTGGCGGACGCACGCCAGTCGGTCTCCGTGGCGCGGCTGCGCGAGCGCAAGCATCGCGAGGAAAAGCCGTTTGCCCTGATGATGCCTTCGCTGGAAATGGCCCGCCGCTATTGCGAGATTTCGCCCGCCGAGGTCGAGCTTCTCGAATTGCAGGCCGCGCCCATCGTCTTGTTGCCGCCCAAGCCCGGCACCGACATCGCTCACAACGTCGCGCACTGCTCTCCTTATCTCGGCGTCATGCTGCCATACTCGCCGCTCCATCACCTGCTGATGCAGGAGTGCCGCTTCCCGCTGGTCGCCACCAGCGGCAACCGTAGCGACGAACCCATCGCCATCTCGAACGAAGAAGCCACCGATCGCCTGAAGGATATTGCCGACCGGTTCCTCATGCACAATCGCCCCATCATGCGCGCCTGCGACGATTCCGTCGTGCGCCTCACACGCGGCCGCGCCGGCATCCTGCGCCGCGCCCGCGGCTACGCTCCGCTTGGCATTCGCGTGCGCCACAGCCTGCCGCCGGTGCTCGCGGTCGGCGGGCATCTCAAGAACACGGTCGCCATCGCGGTCGGCCACGACGTGTTCCTCAGCCAGCACATCGGCGATCTGGATACGCTCGAAGCCCGGGGCGCGTTCGAAAAGGCCATCGCCGATCTCTGCCGCCTCTACAGTTTCAAGCCCGAGCTGATCGCCTGCGATCTGCATCCTGACTACGCGTCCACACAGTGGGCGGAACGGGCCGGGCTGCCGCTGGTCCGCGTGCAGCACCATCAGGCGCACGTTGCCGCCTGCGCCGCCGAGAACGGCGTCGAAGGGGAATATCTCGGCGTTTCCTGGGACGGCACTGGATTCGGGTTGGACGGCGCCATCTGGGGTGGCGAATTTTTTCGCGGATCGATCGATGAGGCCGGCAACGAGGGCGGGAATCGCTTCGAGCGCATCGCGCACCTGCGCTCGTTCGGTCTGCCGGGTGGCGACGCGGCGGTGCGCGAAGGCTGGCGTTCGGCCGCCAGCCTGATCTTTGAGATCTTCGGGCCCGAGGCCTCCGACGCCAGAGTTCGTCCGATGCTGGAACGAAGCGTCAACGTCATCGCAACGACGAGCGTGGGGCGCCTGTTTGATGCAGTGGCTTCGTTGACCGGCATTGCCCAGCAAAATCGCTTCGAGGGCCAGGCCGCCATGCTGCTGGAAAATGAAATCGGCTCGCTGCGCACGGAAGAGGCGTATGCTTTAGCGGGTGGGGATTGGGGTCCGCTTATCCTTCAACTCATGGCGGACAAACGCGGGGGAGCCACAACACCCGTCATAGCCGCGCGGTTTCATAACGCGCTGGTCAAGTGGATCCTGGAAGTGGCCGCGCAAGCCGGGCTGAAGCAGGTTGTGCTCAGCGGTGGGGTATTCCAGAATCGTTATCTCACGGAGCGGGCCGCGGAGGTACTGGAGTCCCGCGGATTCGCTGTGTACACGCACCAGCGGGTTCCGCCGAACGATGGCGGCATCGCGCTGGGCCAGGCGGTGATGGCACTTTTGTAGCGCCGCCGTCCCCGGCGGCTGTCGCGGACGCATCTCGCGCCCGCATGCGAGGGCAAGATGCCCTCGCGACAGCCGGCGAGACGCCGGCGCTACCATGGGCACCGCGAGATTCGTATCAGGGCGCGCCTTCCAGGCGTGCCGCACGAGCCGCAGTGGTAAGAGCGCCTTCAGGCGCTGGATCGGGAGCAGTCCATGTGTCTTGCCGTTCCCGGACGCGTCATCGAAATCATGGACGGGGGAGACATTGCCTTCCGCCGCGGCAAGGTCGATTTCGGCGGCATCCGCAAAGACGTCAATCTCGCCTACACGCCCGAAGCTGAAGTCGGCAAATATGTTCTCGTGCATGTCGGCTTCGCCATCAGCGTTATCGACGAAGTCGAAGCCCAGCGCGTCTTCGAGTACCTGAAGGAACTGGGCGCGGTGAAAGAGGAACTCGGTGAAATTCCTCAATGAATATCGCGACCAGCGCGCGGCCGAGAAGCTCGCGCAGGCCATCTGGAAGAAAGTCACCCGCCCGTGGACGATCATGGAAATCTGCGGCGGCCAGACCCACACCATCGTCAAGAGCGGACTGGAAGACCTGCTGCCGCGCGAAATCCAGCTGGTGCACGGTCCCGGCTGCCCCGTCTGCGTAACCCCCATTGAGCTGATCGACAAAGCCGTTGCCATGGCGCGCCGCCCGGAGGTGATCTTCTGCTCGTTCGGCGACATGCTGCGCGTGCCCGGCTCGTCGAAGAGCCTGTTTGACGCCAAAGCCGAGGGCGGTGACGTGCGTGTCGTCTACTCCCCGCTCGACGCGCTGAACCTCGCCAAGGCGCATCCGGACTGCCAGGTCGTGTTCTTTGCCGTCGGATTCGAAACGACCGCGCCGGCCAACGCCATGGCGGCGTGGCAGGCCGATCATGATGGGGTGGAGAATTTCTCGCTCCTGGTTTCGCACGTTCTGGTTCCTCCCGCGATGGAAGCGCTGCTGTCTTCTCAGAATTGTGTGGTGCAGGGATTTCTCGCCGCGGGCCACGTCTGCACCATCATGGGATATGAAGAATATGTCCCGATCGCGGCGCGCTACAAAGTGCCCATCGTCGTCACCGGCTTCGAGCCGCTCGACCTGCTGGAAGGCATTCTGATGACGGTGACGCAGCTCGAAGAGGGGCGCCACGAAGTCGAGAATCAGTACAGCCGCGCGGTGCGGCGGGAAGGGAATCGTGCGGCGCAGGAGCGCATTGCTGAAGTCTTTGAAGTAACTCCGCGGGAGTGGCGCGGCCTGGGCGAGATTCCGGCCAGCGGCCTTCAGTTGCGCGGACGCTTCCAGAAATATGATGCCAACCGTCGCTTCCCGTTTATCGGAACACCCGCGCACGAATCGCCGGACTGCATTAGCGGGCTGATTCTGCAAGGCATCAAGAAGCCGCACGAGTGTCCGGCGTTTGCCGGGAAGTGCACGCCGGAGAATCCGCTGGGCGCGCCCATGGTCTCGTCCGAAGGCGCCTGCGCGGCTTACTACCACTATGGCAGACGGCAAGCCCAAAGCCACGTTTGAGCTGAGCTGCCCGGTTCCCCGGGTGGCTGACGACCGCATCGTTCTGGCCCACGGCGGCGGCGGACGGCTCACCCATCAGCTGATCGAGAAGATTTTCCTGCCCGCGTTCTCCAACGCCATGCTCGACCAGCGGCACGATGGCGCGGTTGTGGCGATCAACGGCTCGCGGCTGGCCTTCACCACGGATTCCTTTGTGGTTCGCCCGCTGATTTTTCCTGGCGGCAATATCGGCGATCTCGCGGTCAACGGCACGGTGAATGATTTAGCCATGTGCGGCGCGCGGCCGTTGTATTTGAGCGCGGGATTCATTTTGGAAGAAGGATTGGAAATGGAAACACTGCGGACGGTGGTCGCGTCAATGCAGCAGGCCGCGGCCAGCGCCGGCGTGAAGCTGGTTACCGGCGATACGAAGGTCGTTGACAAGGGCAAGGGCGACGGAATCTTCATCAACACCTCGGGCATCGGCATCGTCGAATCCAGAACCGGTCGCATCCATGGTCCTGAAAGGGCGCGGCTTCAGCCGAGCCATCAGGAGCCAGGAATAACGGGGGCTTTAGACCCTGAGGAGACGCTTGCCATCGGCCCAGCCTCCGTTCAGCCCGGAGATGCCGTAATCGTAAGCGGCGATCTCGGCCGTCACGGCATCGCGATTCTTTCCGTGCGCGAAGGCCTGGAATTCGAGTTGCCCATTCTCAGCGACTGCGCGAACGTGTGGCCCGCAGTCGAAGCGCTGCTGAATGCAGGAATCGAAATTCACTGCCTGCGCGACCTGACCCGTGGCGGCCTGGCGACCACGCTAAACGAAATCGCCGGCGACCGGAATATCTGCATCAAGCTGGAAGAAGCGCTGATTCCGGTGGATGAGGTGGTGCAAGGAGCGTGCGAGATTCTCGGCCTCGATCCGCTGTACGTGGCGAACGAAGGCCGGTTCGCAGCTTTCGTGCCCGCAGCACAAGCCGATGCCGCGCTCGACGTTTTGAAGAAAGTTCAGGTCTCGCAAGGATCCGTGCGAGTGGGAAAAGTCGAAGAGACTCCCGGCCGCACGGTCGTGATGCAGAGCCGCATCGGCGGCAACCGCGTAGTCGACATGCTGAGCGGCGAGCAGTTGCCGAGGATCTGCTGAAAAAGCACGTGCACCTAAAAAAGCCGTGTCATCCTGAGCGGCGTACTTTGCCGCGAAGGACCCATGCATTTTGCTGGCACAAGCAGATTGCATAGCTTCTTCGCTGCGCTCAGAATGACAATGTCCGGGGTTGAAGACAGAAGATTGAGGCGCCCCTCACGCCTCCCACGGATTGACCAGCTTCACGCCGCATCCCTGAAAGTCATCGAGGTTCCGCGTGGCCAGCGTCGCGCCATTGGCCCGGGCGATAGCGGCGATCTGCGCATCGGGTTCGTTGATCGGCCGGCCTTGCGCGCGCCGCTGAGTGGCAACGACTGCAAACATTCGCGCTGAAGATTCGTCGAACGCGAGAATTCGCCCTCCGAAATCCTCCACGAAAATCGATTCGGCTTCGCGAAGCAACTGGTCGCGGCGTTTCCCATGGGGAAGACGTTCGATACCGTACAGAACTTCAGCCATTGTAATCGTCGTGGTGAACAGGTCAGCGGGCGGGTGGCTGGAAGCCCAGGCGAAGACCGCGGGGAAGGGATCACGTTTCATCAATTCCGACACGACGTTGGTGTCGAGAATGATCACCTCGACTACTCGATACCCGGCTCGCGGATGGGCCCGCGAGGAAAGGGTTCCAGTTCGACGCCTCCGAACCGCGCGAAGCGCCGATGAATCGACTCCGCAAGGTTAGCCCCGCTTTTCGAGGGAGCACTCTTCAGCGCGCTGTTCAGAATTTCCCGCGCCTCCTGCTCCATCGAACGTCCATGCATGGCGGCGCGCACTTTGAGCTTTCGCTTGGTCGTTTCTTCCAGATTTCTGATGGTGATACTGGCCATGCCATCAATGATATCATTGCAATCATTGATTGCACCGCGAGATTGGTCTCGATAGCAGGGCACAATTTCGTCCGTTGGCTCGACATCGCGGTGCTGGCACCGGGAGTGTGCGGCTAGTCACTATGCACCCGATTTGGCACTGGCTTTATCTCATTCATTCCACGCCACATACCACCGCGTGACCCAAATCACCCCTGCCGGTGAGATCTATCACTGCGACTTCCCACTGGCGGACGACAATAAAGAACGGCATTATGTTCAAGCTGTGGCATACCATGCAATACCTACGGAGGTAGGACTATGTCTGTGATGACACCGCCGGGGATCAAGGTTCCCGGCGATTACATTGAGCAAGTCATGATCAGTGTGAAAGCGAAGAATCCCGCCGAGCCCGAGTTCCATCAGGCCGTGGCGGAAGTGTTCGATTCTCTCCGTCTAGTTCTGGGGAAACACCCTGAATATCAATCGGCGCGTTTGCTCGATCGCATTGTCGAGCCCGAGCGCGTGCTCATGTTCCGTGTGCCGTGGTTCGACGATCTGGGCAACATCCAGGTCAACCGCGGATTCCGCATTGAGATGAACTCGGCCATCGGCCCCTACAAGGGCGGGCTGCGCTTCCATCCCAGCGTGAATCTCGGCATCCTGAAGTTCCTCGCATTTGAACAAGTCTTCAAGAACTCGCTGACCACGCTGCCCATGGGCGGCGGCAAGGGCGGCAGCGATTTCGATCCCAAAGGCAAGAGCGATAACGAAGTGATGCGCTTCTGCCAGAGCTTCATGACCGAGCTGTGCCGTCACATCGGCCCCGACACCGACGTCCCCGCGGGCGACATCGGCGTTGGCGGACGCGAGATCGGCTTCCTGTTCGGCCAGTACAAGCGGCTGCGCAACGAATTCACCGGCGTCCTGACCGGCAAGGGTCTGGGCTGGGGCGGCTCGCTGATTCGTCCCGAAGCCACTGGCTACGGCTGCGTCTACTTCGCCAACGAAATGCTGAAGACGAAGAAGCAGACGCTCGAAGGCAAGATTTGTCTGGTCTCCGGCAGCGGCAACGTTTCGCAATACACCATCGAAAAGCTGCTCGACTTCGGCGCCAAGCCGGTCACGGTGTCCGATTCGAACGGCGTCATCTACGATCCCGATGGCATCGATCGCGAGAAGCTGGCCTGGGTCATGGAGCTGAAGAACGTGAAGCGTGGACGCATCCGCGACTACGCCGACAAGTTCAAAAAAGCCATCTTCATGCCCACCGACATCAAGCTGGAGCACAACCCGCTGTGGAACGTGAAGGGCGATTGCGCCTTCCCGAGCGCCACGCAGAACGAAATCACCGCGAAAGATGCGGGCAACCTGATCAAGAACGGCATCAAGCTGGTAGCCGAGGGCGCGAACATGCCGTCGACGCTCGAAGCAACGAAGATGTTCCTCGATGCCAAGGTTCTGTACGGACCGGCCAAGGCCGCCAATGCCGGCGGCGTGGCCACGTCAGGCCTGGAAATGGCCCAGAACAGTGCCCGGCTGAGCTGGACCCGCGAGGAAGTCGACGATCGTCTGCACAAGATCATGATCGCCATCCACCAGAACTGCTTCGAAACGGCCGAGAAATACGGCACGCCCGGCAACCTGGTGAACGGCGCCAACATCGGCGGCTTCGTGAAAGTAGCGAACGCCATGCTGGACCAGGGTCTGGTGTAGTTGCTGTTTGCGTAGGGGCGGACGCCTTCGTCCGCCCTTTTTTATGTAGGGACAGCTTCCCCGAGCCTGCCCTGAGCGCAGTCGAATGGGCTGTTCGGTCGGGCAGAGCCCGCCAGCGGCATACAGCACTACAAAAACCGGGTGCCCCACTCTTGTCCCTGCGTTCTTTGCAGGGACAGGGTGGGGCTTTTGACTTTGTGTCTTGCTTCCAGGAAGGACCATGCAAAGAGGAAGTCGGCGGGAGCTCTTGTTGCAAGTCCACCCGCCATTGAACTGGCGGGCTATTTTCAGGGGCGCCGACGGCGCCCGCCGCGCACGTTCCTCGTTCTTACGACGTTACGGTGAAGGGTCTCCTACGCACAGATAAGTCAAGACCTCGACCGGATACGGGCTGCACCATAGATGATGCAATCGCCTTGTATGCGACTGCACTCAATGGAGTTCGATCGCTTCAAGTGCTGTGCAAAGAAATCGCCGTAACATATTTAGAAACAATAACTTAGATTTATCTGCTAAATCGATTTAGCTGGCCGCTGGAGCGAGGCTAAGGCGGGGTGGATCTTCTGTCCGGGGAGGTAGCGTTCTTGCCTCTATGGTTAGTAGAATCTCCGCGCCGGGCATTCCTGCACGAGAGCAGCCCTCCGTTCTCGGACGGATTGGACTGCTGCCGTCGAGCTTCGCTCGACTGGACAGCCGAGGGCGGCTGTCCCTACATGAGCGTTCCTAAAGTGTTCCTAAGCGGCGTGATCCTGCATACATTGTTGTTTTGGGCGCGCCGCTATGATTAGCTCTTTACGAACGCCATGTCCCTCCCGCGCATTGCCGAGCCCATTCTTGACGCCGAGGAGCGCTTTGAAGGCTTCGAAAATCTCATGCCCTTCAAGGTGCAGAACATTCTTCTGGTGTCGAGCCTGTACGACTCGTTCATCCTGCGCGAAGACGGGCGGCTCAATGAACTGCTCATCGACGAATCGCTCGAACTGAACCTGCAGCAGATTCCCGGGATTACTCATGTCTCCAGCTGCGCCGAAGCGCTCGACCGCGCCCGCGCCAATCCGCAATTCAATCTGATCGTAACCAACCTGGCCGTCGGCGATATGGACGCCGCGCAACTCGCCCGCGAAGTGCGCCGCGCCGGGCTCGACGTTCCGGTGGTCGTGCTGGCCTACGACTATCGCGAGATCAAGAATTTCGTGGCGCGCAATCCGGTTACCGACATCGACCGCGTCTTTCTCTGGCAGGGAACTGCCCGCATCCTGATCGCGATCGTCAAATATATCGAAGACAAGCGCAACGTGCTGCACGATACGCGCGCCATGGGCGTGCCCGTGCTGCTGGTGGTCGAAGACAACATCCGTTACTACTCGTCGTTTCTGCCCGTGATCTACACCGAGCTGATCAAGCAGTCGCGGCGCGTGATTCAGGAAGGCATCAACGTGGCGCACAAACTGGTGCGCATGCAGGCGCGGCCCAAGATTCTGCTGGCCTCGAATTTTGAGGAAGCCGCGCAGCTGGTTCAGGGCTACCGCGATTATCTGTTCGCGCTGGTGTCCGATGTCGAGTTTCCCTGGGAGGGCGCGCTCAATCCCGATGCCGGCTTCGAGCTGGCGCGCATGGTCAAGAGCATGGTGCCCGACGTGCCCGTCGTGCTGCAGACCAGCCGCCCCGAGTTTCGTCCGCGGGCGCACGCCGAGGGCTATGCCTTCCTGCGCAAGCGCTCGCCCACGCTGCTGAAAGACTTGCGCCGCATTCTCACCGACCAGTTCGGATTCGGCGACTTCGCCTTTCGCCTGCCCGACCAGACCGAAGTCGGACGCGCCACCGATCTGAACGAACTCGAAGAGCAGCTGCAGACCGTGCCGGTGGAGAGCATCGTCTACCACGCGCAGAGCAATCACTTCTCGCACTGGCTGATGGCGCGCACCGAATTCGCGCTGGCCGGCAAGCTGCGTCCGCGCAAAGTTTCCGACTTCCCCAGTCCGGAGCACCTGCGCCGCGATCTCATCGAGTCCATCAACGCCTACCGCCGTGAGCAGAATGAAGTCCTGATCGCGGATTTCAAGGCGGAAACCTTCAAGCCGTCGGAGTCCAACTTTTTGCGAATTGGCGCGGGCTCGCTCGGCGGCAAGGCGCGCGGCCTGGCCTTCGTCCGGCATCTGCTGCGCACGCGCCGCATCGCTCGCCGCTTTCCCGCAGTGCGCATCGCGGTTCCACCGGCGGTCGTGCTGGCCACGGATATGTTCGACCTGTTTCTCGCCGAGAATAACCTGAGCGACTTCGCCCTCCATTGCGATGATGACGGCGAAATTCAACAACGATTCCTGGACTCGCCGCTGCCCGCGCCGCTGCAGCAAAATCTGAAAGCCTATCTTGAGGAGGTCCGCTACCCGCTGGCTGTGCGTTCTTCCAGCCTGCTCGAAGACTCGCAGTACCAGCCTTTCACCGGAGTCTACGAGACTTTCATGCTGGGCAACCAGCAAGCCAGCCTGCAGGCGCGCCTCGATGAACTCTCGGAGGCGATCAAGCGAGTCTACGCCTCAACGTTCAGCCAGCACGCCAAGGCTTATGTGCGAGCCACGCCCTATCGTCTGGAAGAAGAAAAGATGGCGGTGATTTTGCAGCAGGTGGTGGGCACGGTGCACAGCCAGCGCTTCTACCCGGACTTTTCCGGCGTGGTGCGCTCGCACAATTTCTATCCCGTCGAACCCATGACGTTTTCCGACGGCATCGCGGCGGTTGCGCTTGGCCTGGGCCGTACCGTGGTCGACGGCGGCAAGTGCCTCGCCTTCTGTCCGCGGTATCCGCGAAACCTGCTGCAGTTTTCTTCGGTGGAGGACATCCTCGCCAATACGCAGAGCGAATTCTGTGCTCTTGAACTGGACGGTGCGCACAGCGCTGGCCCCGCTCATCTGCGCGAGGCACGCTTCGGCCTGGATGTAGCCGAAGCCGACGGCACGCTGGACGCGGTCGCTTCGACCTATTCCGCCGACAATCACGCCGTTTATGACGGCCTCAGCCGGCCGGGATCTCGCGTCGTGACCTTCGCCCCTATGCTGAAGCACGGGATTTTCCCGCTGGCGACGATTCTGGAAGTGCTGGTGCGGGCGGGTGAAGATGCGCTGGGCAATCCCGTCGAGATCGAGTTTGCCGTGCGCCTGCCGCGTGGGGAAGAGCCGGCCGAATTCGGATTCCTGCAGATTCGCCCGCTGACGCTCGCCCGCGATCACCAGGATCTGACTATCGGCGACGTCGACCCACAGCAGCTGATCTGTCAGAGCACGAAAGTTTTAGGCAACGGGCGCATCGAAAATCTGTGTGACGTGGTGGTGGTCGACTCTCACCGTTTCGAACGCAGCCGCAGCCATGAAGTAGCGAGGGCGGTTGCGCACTTCAACGCCAAGCTGAGTGCGGAGAATCGTCCGTACCTGCTGATTGGCGTGGGCCGCTGGGGATCGAACGATCCCTGGCTGGGCATTCCGGTGGAGTGGGATGAGATCGCTGGAGCGCGCGCCATCGTTGAAGCCGGCTTCCGCGATTTTCGCGTCACGCCCTCGCAGGGCAGCCATTTCTTTCAGAACCTGACTGCGTTTCAAGTCGGATATTTCACCGTGAACCCCGACGCGGGGGAAGGCTCAGTCGACTGGGAATGGCTGGCCGCGCAGCCAGAAGTCGAAGAGCGGGAGTGCGTACGGCACCTGCAATTCCCGCAGCCCATGCGCGTGGTGATGAACAGCCGCACCAGCCAGGGCGTGATTTTCAAGCCGGAAAAATAAGGGCTGCTCTCGTCAAGGGGCTGTCATCCTGAACGAAGTGAAGGACCTATGCAACTTGCCTGCATTGAGGCACGGCCTGCAGGTTGTATGGATACTTCAGCCCGCAAACTCCAAGGTTTCAGGATCACGAAGGTAATCGATCCGACAGCCGCACACTCCCCTGTGACCCCGATCACAGCCCGGTTTCAGGCCCTCCAAAGACAATCGTGTTAGCGGGGTTCTCGGTAATTTCACCCCGCGGAGCGCCTGTGTTCAAAATCACTCATGCAGAATTCCTTGCGCCGGGGATCAAACGCTTTGTGATCGAAGCGCCCCGGATCGCGCGCAAACAGAAGCCCGGGCAGTTTGTCATCCTGCGCATTTACGAGGAGGGCGAACGCATTCCCCTCACCATCGAGAACTCCGACCCCGAGCGAGGCACGATCAACATCGTGGTGCAGTCGGCGGGGAAGACGACGCACCTGCTGAATTCCCTAAATACGGGCGACGAGATTCTCGACGTGGTCGGCCCGCTGGGCAAGCCCTCGGAGATCGCCAAGTACGGCACGGTCGTGGTGGTGGGCGGAGGCGTGGGCACGGCGATGGCCTATCCCACAGCCGCGGCGCTGAAGCAGGCAGGGAACCGCGTGATTTCGATCGTTGGTGCGCGCAACAAGGAACTCGTCATCCTGGAGCCGGAGATGCGCGCGGTGAGCGACGCTCTCATGATCACCACCGACGACGGTTCTTACGCCGATAAGGGTTTCGTCACCGACAAGCTTCGCCAGTTGATTCAGAACGGCACGCGTATTGATCTCGTCGTGGCCGTGGGCCCCATCGTAATGATGAGGGCCGTGGCCGAGATGACCCGTAAGGAAAACATCCACACCGTGGTCAGCCTGAATCCGATCATGATCGACGGCACGGGCATGTGCGGTGGCTGCCGCGTGCTGATCGACGGCAAGAGCGAATTCGCCTGCGTCGATGGGCCCGAGTTTGACGCGCACCGCGTGGATTTCGCGGTGCTGGTGCAGCGCAACACGATGTACCGCGACGCCGAACAGCAATCCATGGCCGAGTTCCAGCATGCGCGGGAAGCGCAGGCAGGCGCAGCTCACAGTTGTGCCGCGGTTGCAGAAAGCGTTCCCGGAGGACAACGATGAGCCCGACCGTCAAGAAGTCTCTAAACCCGGTGCCGATCAAGGAACGCATGAAGGTGCCGCGTCAACTCATGCTCGAGCAGCAACCGGAAGTACGGGCGCACAATTTCGAGGAGGTAAATCTCGGCTACAGCACCGAACTCGCCCAGCGGGAGGCGCAACGCTGCCTGGAGTGCGCCAAGCCCACCTGCACCGACAACTGCCCTGTGGGCGTGAAGGTGAAAGAGTTTGTCGAGCTCATCGTCGCCGGCGATTTCCTCGGCGCTGCCGCCAAGATTCGCGAAGACAACGTGCTGCCCGCGGTTACCGGGCGTGTCTGCCCGCAGGAGGATCACTGCGAAGGCAAGTGCCTGCTGTCGAAAAAAGTGAAGCCCCTGGGAATCGGTTATCTCGAGCGTTTCGTCGCAGACTACGAACAGCGTATGGGCACGCACGTCGTCCCGAAGGTCGTGCCGACGGGGAAGAAAATCGCAGTTGTCGGCAGCGGACCTTCGGGTCTCACCGTCGCCGGCGATCTAGTGCAAAGAGGCCACAAGGTCCGCGTATTTGAAGCGCTGCACGAGTTGGGCGGCGTGCTGGTCTATGGCATTCCTGAATTCCGCCTGCCCAAGCAGATTATTCGCGAGCAGCTCGATTACATGCGCGAAATGGGCGTTGAGTTCGAGACCGACGTGGTGGTCGGGCGGACCGTCACCATCGACGAACTCATGGGGGAAGAAGGCTACGACGCCGTATTCATCGGTACCGGCGCGGGACTGCCGCAGTTCATGAACATTCCCGGCGAGCACCTCAACGGTGTCTACTCGGCGAATGAATTTCTGACCCGCATCAACCTGATGAAAGCCTACAAGTTTCCGGTTTATGACGAGCCTATGCTCGACCTGCACGGCAAGAGCGTGGCGGTGATCGGCGGCGGCAACACGGCCCTGGATGCGATCCGCTCGGCGCTGCGGCTGGGCGCGGGCAAAGCGTACGTCATCTATCGGCGCAGCGATGCCGAGATGCCGGCGCGAGCGGAAGAAGTGCATCATGCGCGGCAGGAGGGCATCGATTTCCAGATGCTGACCGCGCCCGTGGAATTTCTTTCCGACGGCAAGGGATGGCTCACCGGAGCGCGCTGCGTGCGCATGGAACTGGGCGAGCCCGACGCCTCCGGGCGGCGGCGGCCTGTGCCGATCAAAGGCTCAGAATTCGATCTGCCGCTGTCGGTCGCGATCATGGCCATCGGAACCAGCGCCAATCCTATCGTGCAGAGCACTACGCCCGGCCTGGGCACCAACAAGCGCGGCTACATTCAGGCCAGTGAAGAAACGCAACGCACCACGCGCGAGGGGGTGTTTGCCGGCGGCGACATCGTGACCGGCAGCGCCACCGTGATTCTGGCCATGGGCGCGGGGAGGCGAGCGGCGAAATCGATTCACGAATATTTGACCACGGGAGCGTGGTGACGGAAGCTTTTCGTCCCGCTAGGGACGACTGATAATAGCCCGCCAGTTCCACTGGCGGGTTGTCGCACAAGGTTTCCTGAACCTCGTGCCGTAGGCACGATTGAACGATCCGCGCTGCTGTTTCACGCGTCCCTACGGAGTCTGTGTCGTAGCCCGTCTTGGGCCCCTTCGGGGCTTATATTCCTCCCACTTCTGACCCACGGCTTACGCCGTGGGCTGCATTCTTGCGCCGCTTCGCGGCTACTCAGCCATTTGGCGCTCCACTGCTTCCGAGGACTGTTGGCTACGACACAGACTCCTCCGGGGCAACGCTACGCGAAACTCACCTCCAGGTACGTATCCGTTCTCGCCCAGATCAACGGAATCCGTGCCATCCAATACTTGTGGTTGATCGCCTGCCGGGCTCGCGCGTGTTCTTCCGGCGGCAGGATGCGGGCTGTGGCCGCGAGCTCTGCGCCCGTCACTTTTCCACGAATTGTGCACGGCGCCACGCGCACCTGAGGATTGTTGCGAATGCGTTTGGTCTTTCCCATGTCGCTGCGGGTCATCACGTAGAGCTTGCCGTCTTGTTCTCCAAACCACACGGGCGTCGCGACCCCCACGCCGTTCTTGCGAAATGTTTTCAGGGAGATGTATTTCTGGCCTTGGATCGCGGCGGGAATCTGGCTTGGCATGTTTGTATTCTAGACCGCGAACGCGAGCGGAGAGGGTGCGAGAGTTGCAGCATGCGCTTCCAGCCAGGCTGTCGAACTTCGCTCGACCGGACAGCCGAGGGCGGCTGTCTCTACATGGTTTCTCCTGTCGTCTGTGGTTCGCAACTGGCTCCTGCGATTGCTCCCCTCCCGTCATCTGTGTTACAAGCCTGAACATGCGCAAATGGATGCGCGAGCGCTTACAGCGCCGCAAGAAGAAAACGGTAGAACAGGCCAGCGAGCCGGCGCCTCCTCCGCTGCAACCGGCATATTTCGATCAGGAACAGGCGCCCCTTGAAGCCGCGCAGCCGGCGAGCCATGAGCCGCCGGATGAGCCCGAGATGGAAGCGCAGCCGGCGGGCGAAGAGTCGCGGCAGTCGGAAGCGGGCGAGCCGCGCGCCCAGGGTGCCGCCAGCGCACAGCAACCCCGTGGCCGGTCTCGCCGGCGACGCGGCGGGCGCGGTCGGGGCGGACGCGGGCGCGAGCAAGCCGTGGCTCAGGCCTTTACTCCCGCAGCGGCGAAGGGAACTGCGCCGGAGGTGGGCCCGGACGCTTCGTCCGAGACTCCAGAGCAGGAAGCGGAAGCGGCGGTGCCTGCGCCGCGAACGCCCAGGACTCCCGCCACGGCGCCGGCCGCTGCGGCGCGGCCGCCCAAGGGCATCGTGGTACTCGCCATCGGCCTTCCCGGGTCAGGCAAGAGTTCCTGGTTTAAGCGTCACAACGTGGTTGCGCTTTCGAGCGACATGGTGCGCTCGCTTCTGTTTGACGATGTGCGCGAGCAGCGTTTTCAGGATCTGGTGTTTTCGAATCTGCGCTCCATGCTGAAGGCGCGGCTCATCGCCAAGCGGCCCATGAATTATGTGGATGCGACCAACCTCACTCCGCAGGAGCGCGCGCACTGGATCAAGCTGGCCAAGGATTACAACTACGAAGTCCACGCCGTTTTCTTCGACGTTCCGCTGGAAGTCTGCGTGGAGCGCCATCAGCGCCGCGATCGCGTGGTGCCCGAAGATGTGATGCGCCGCATGGCCGCCAAGCTGAAGCCACCGTCGTTTGAGGAGGGCTTCGCCAAGATCACTGTGGTCCGGGTAAAAAAGAAAGCGGAATAGACGGCGTAGTCTGATTTCTTGTAGGTTTGAGGGCGCGGTTAGAAACCGCGCCCTTTCTATTCGACGTGAGGCCGGTCTAGAACTCGAAGCCGACCACGTTCGGGTTGCCACGATTGCCTTGCGCTTCGAACGCACCGAAGAACCCGGCTTCCTGATTCAGAGAATCGCTGGCCGGCTGATCGTAGTCACCCATGTAGACCGGGTTCAGGATTTCATCATTCCCGTGCGCCGGAGTGTAGGGGGCGAGATTGGTGTTGATGTTGGTGAAGGTAATACCGTTGTTGTTGGAAGTCGCGCAAAAGCGCCCGACCGAGAAATTCTCGGGATCGTTGCGGCGGTCGTACCAGCAGATGCCGATTGTTCCCGTCTTGTCGATGGCGATGCCCGGCTGATAGTGGTCGTGGCCCGGGCCCAGGCGACTCTGGAAGTCGCTGTTGACCTGGCTGAAGAATCCGAAGTGACTGCCGTCGTCGAACGATACGCGCAGCAGGATGTCGTCGTAGCCGTACACACCCTGCGACGCGACCGGATCGGGGAGCCGCTTGTTGCGCCCGTCGGCCCATGTGATGTAGACCATCCCGTCGGAACCGGTTCGGGAGTGATCGACCGCCATCGCCATGCCCAGAAAATCGCGGAACGCGCCCTGCAGCAGGAACGCGTCCCCGCCGGGCTGGATAATGTCCACCGTCACCGGCGGCAAGAGTACTCCGCCGGCGTAAATGCTCTGGAAGATGGTGCGATTGCCTTCGGGAAAGGTGGGGCCGAGATCGATCCAGGCGATGTGCATGGTGCCTTTGGAGTCGAGCGCAACTTGCGATCCCGAGACAGCTTCGTTATCGCAGACTTCGGAAGCCACCTTGGGCGCCGACCAGGTGGCGCCGGCATCGTGTGAGACCACGAACTCGATGGCGGTGCGCATCAGCTTGCCGCACGCCTTGCTGGTGCCCGATCCATCGAAATCGGTATAGGAGACGTAGATGTTCTTGGGATTCGACGGATCGACCGCGGACCAGGGCTTGTCGAGGAAGTGAGACAGGCCGTCTTTGCCGATGACCACGACCGGTTCGCCAAAGGAGTGCCCGCCGTCGGTGGACTTGTTCACGGCTACCGCGGTCACGGGATTGCCCGCGGCGTCGGAAAACAAAAATAGCTGGCTGTAGTAGAAGGTGCTCGGGTTGCTGCAGCTCAGGACGGGATCGCCTCCCAGCAAGCTGCCGAAGTTGGGGCCGGGATCGACGGGGCCACCGTCGGTGAAGGTGTGGCCGCCATCGGTGGAGTAGGCAAAGCCGGCCAGGCTTTCGCCCCCGGCACCGGTCAGAAACAGCGGTGTCTCAAAGATGCCGCCCGAGTCGTTGAAGCCTACCACAACGTTGTTTCCGCAACGCGCGGTCGAGCTTTCGCTCTGGGTAAAACCGGCCAGGGTTGAACCGGAGAGATCCTGAAACAGACCTGTGGCGGAAATGGGGATGATCTTGTTCGTGGTCGCGCTGGTGGCTGCCGGCCTTGCCGAAACCCGCTGGACGCGGGCCGCGGCAAAGGCTGGGTCGGCAAAGCGCATGCCGGTGCGATGCCAGAAGTCGGCAAATTGCACCACATTCGACGCACCATCGAGGAGGAGTTTCTTGTTGGCCGGCAGGCGGTTGTAGGCGGCCTTCACATGCTGGAGATTGCTCTCGAGAGCGGCTACTTTTGCCGGGGACATCTGCGCCCCGCCCGAGGGAACGATCGCGCACAAGAATGCCAAAGCCAAACCTGGGAATTTTCCTGATTTCACAGATAGGTCTCCTTAAGGGTTTGTGCAGGGGATGAAGTTGCGAACATCTCGAGCGACGCAGCGGTTCGAAATGCAGGCAAGACTGTAAGCTGCGACCGGGGCCCGGTGCAAGAGAATAATTCCGCAAAACGCCAGTCCGGTGCGGCTTTCGAGCGGTGGCGGCCGGCGGGCATTCCTCAGACGCCGGGGCGACTAGGATCCCTTCAAGTAGGGCAGCAGTTCCCGAAACGCAACCGACGAGGACGAGCGCATCAGCTCGTAGATGATCATTTCGGTGGAGGAGAGAATGGCTCCGGCGGCGCGCATGCGCTCCAGCCCAATCTTCCAGTTCCACTCGGTGCGAGAACTGACTGCGTCGGAAGCGACGTGAACCAGGTATCCCTCGCGCAGCGCCCCCAGCGCCGTCTGAGTGACGCAGATGTGGCTCTCCATGCCGCACAGCAGCAGCGTAGTGCGCTTTCCGGGCAGGCGCTTCAACAGGGCGCAGAACGCCTCGCTGCCGAAGCAGGAAAACGGCGTCTTGTCGATGGCTTCGGTGCCGGGGAGCAGGGAAGCGATCTCGGGGATGGTCCCGCCGAGGCCGCGAGAGTATTGCGTGCTGACGAGCGCTGGAATCTTCAGAATCCCCGCCGCGCGGATCAGAAGCTGTGCGTTGCGCACCAGCTGCTCTTTCTGAAAGATGGGCGGCAACAGCTTTTCCTGAATGTCGATGATCAGCAGCGCGCACTGCTCCGGATCGAGCGGGCGGCAGGCCATCTCGGCATAGTCGGCGGAAGGGATCGCGGCGGTTTCGAAGGCGGTGACCATGGCAGCTCCTCAGCAAAAGCGATACCTCAGAATTCTAGCGTGAATTGAATCGGACAGTAGGCGAACGCCGTCGGCTGTTGCGCGGCACGCTTCGCGGTTGACCGCACTCGCCGGCGCCCATAGAATCAAAAAGAGCCGGTGCGAACCGGCTCCCGCCAAGCGCAAGACTGCCCCCTCGTTCAACGGCAGGACAGCTGACTCTGGATCAGCATATCGGGGTTCGAATCCCTGGGGGGCAGCCAAATATCTCCAGTAAAATCAAGGGTTCTAGCGCATCGCGGCCTCGCGAGGGGAAAGAACTGCGTTCTGTGTCCGTACTGTGTCCGCAGATTGCGGACAGGGGAGGGGGTCACCCCCTTGGGTAATGGGGCCTCTTCGAGGGAACCCGATTTTTCTACCAAACCTGATTCTCCCGTTCCTTCCTCCGCTTTTCATTGAGCCTGTAAAGCCTCATCTCCGCCGCGTGTTTTTTCTTCTGGTTCGGATCAGAGTGGAAGTAGTGTTGCTGGCACTTCAGTGAATGGAAATGGTTGTGGCTGGGGCCTTGATAGAACCAAAGCGGGCCGCTCGGGCTGTCTGGATGTAAGCCGCGCGGGCAGTCCGGGTCTTTGCATTTTCGCACTCTGGAGAGCAGACCACGGGCGGCGAGATCGAGGGCCTTAAGCAGGGCAGTGGCTTCGGAGCGCGTTTTCTTCGACGCCGTATACCAGTCAATAATCCATCGGCCATCGACGGTAGCGAAGAAGATCGGAGTCAGTCTATAGGCACGTAACAGGGAGGCGATCTTCCACGATGCGTGCTTGAAAGCGCCGTCTTGCCCGGCGCGGGGACGATCCAGGAAGGGCGCGCCTCGAAGGGCCTGTGGAATCTTCGCCGACTCTTTAATGTTCAACAGCCGAAGCATTTTCTCCGTCATGTGACGAGTGACAGGCTCCGCTGCGGTCTGTCGCCGCGAAGACTCGGAGAGCAGTTGCTCGATCCGGCGCTTCGATTGTCTCGGGGTCTGTGGATCGTTCAGGAAGTCGATCAGCGCTTGGGCTGTTTCCTCACCTGGGTACGTACGCCTCTCGCCTACAGCGTGAGAATGGATAGTTGATATATTCATGCTCACGATTCTCACTCACACTAGCGGACAAATCAATCTTATTATTTGCCTGCGATTGACACGGGAGGACGAATGGCAACAGCACCGCAAGCGATTTCGACGCAGGCACCAATTGGGCGGGGCGATCTTCGAGGCGACTTTTACAGCCGGGAAGAGTTAGCGCTTGAACTCGGCCTCAGTGCGCGAACGATTGCTCGCTGGGAAGTGCTGCGGACTGGACCACCAATCACGCGGATCGGGCGGCAGGTCCTTTACCGGAAATCTAGCGTCCGCGCTTGGCTTGCCGCGCAAGAGTCCCCGCCCGTGAGGACATCGCGCTGTGATAGGCACACCCGCAAATCGGTTCGTTGATCCTTCGGCGATTTTTTCCGCTTAGCGGAATTTCTGAACGTGCTCTTGCACTTCTGCAACTCTGAACGGCTCCCGCACGACACCGAAAAAGAGTTGACCCCGGATCGGTAAATCCGGGGTCTGGACGAACGAAACTGTCGCGAGTTTCTGAGGCGTCGTCTCGATGAGTTTACTACCAGATTTGCAGTTCATAAGGGAAACAATTCGGGTCATCGACGTGGCTCGCAAATTGAATCTCGACGTGATCTCCCGCTCGTCGGCGCGATGCTGGCGCGGCCAGAACCACAAAAACGGAGACCGTACTCCGAGTCTGTCATTTGATGCACGGAAAAACCGCGTCCGATGTTTCGTCTGCGACAACCACTCGCTTTCCAATCTCGATCTCGTGATGAGTGTGCGAGGCTGCAACGTTCGTGAGGCAGCGGAGTGGATCGCCCGCAACTTCCCCGGCGTACCGTCGCTTCCAAAAGGTCGACACATCGCGCACCGGGATCGCTCGAACCTCGTGCTCCGCGCTGGCATTGAGAGCGTGCGCTCCGCCATCGTGCGCTATGGAGTTTTTGCGACACTCACGCCAGCCGAGCAAAGCATTCTTCACGTGCTCGAAGAATTTGCTACAACGCCCGTCGAACTGTCTTACCTGGCGCTCGCGCGCTTCAGCGGCATCGGCAGTTCTGCCACCATCGCGAAGGCTCTGAAGCATTTTCAGAAGATAGGGCTCCTGAGCGTGCAACGCGAATCTTCCGAGGGTTTGCGTGCAATCAATCGCTACGTTCTGACACCCGAGTCGGAACAGTTCCAACGGCTCTTGCTGGAAACTCACGCGCGACAGCGACAGGAAGTTGAAGCCGAGCGGGAGATCAGAAAGGAACTCAGGGCGGCCCGGCGCCCCTACAAAAGTAATACCTTTCTTCAGTCAGTAAAGCGTGGTGAAATCTCACGCTTCACCCAGGAAAGCGTGAATTTTGACACGCTCTCTCCGGCAACATCCCGGATTCCAGTCAAACCCAGTCATGACAACGCCTTGCCGCGAACTTTCCTCGTGAAAGGAGGCCACGCGTGAAAACCGTCGAAGGCGTTCGCCAAAATCAGTCGCAGCGCATTCTCCAGCTTCTTCAGTCGCGCGGGCCTCAGTGGACTGAAGCCTCAGAGTTGGCAGCCATCGCTTTGCAATATTGCCGAGCCGTGAACACACTCAGAAAGAGCGGCATCGCAATCGAGAACCGGACCGAGGTGCGCGAGGGAAAAACCTTCGGCTTCTACCGTCTGAAGCCCTCGCCTCCGCCAACTCGCCGTGACCCAGAGCCTCCGCAACCAGAAGCCTCCCTATTCCCGGCCCAAGAACTTCAACGCATCTCCCGTTGGACCGACCCCGAAGAGCGTGGACCCTCCACCCGTGCTCACCTCATCCCCAGCGCTCGGGAGGCTTCCTAACATGCCTCAGACCTGCAAAATCTGCCGCCACATCCAGCGCGACGAAATTGAGCAAGCGATGCTGAGAAAGGTCTCTTGCAGGCGCATCGCGACACTGTTTCAGGTGAGCCCTTCGGCGGTTTCGAGGCATCGGAGCCACACTTCGGAGCAATTCTTGGGAGCGGGAGTGCTCGCGAAGCCCGTGAAAAATGAGGACTCCGAAGTGCTGAGGGCAATCGACAAGCTATTGGCGGAGATTCACCTTCTCCAGCGTCGTTTGAGACAAGGAAGGCAGAGAAACACGGTGCAAGGCGCTGACATGATCCTGAAAGTGAGCCGGGAACTCCGGTGCCTCGTGGAATTGCGGGAGCGCCTTGCAGGACCGCGAGTGAGCACAGCGCAGCCCGCGAAGGAGCAGGCGCTTGATGATGACGCCGAACTGCTGAGCGAGGACGAGGCCGTTCAGATCGCAAAGAAGTTTCTCGCCTCGCGCGGCGATGTTCCGAAAACCCCTGTGCAGCGAGGCTCGCAAGTCGCTGAAAACGAGCAGGGCGTGAGCGGCGAAAGTGCGCTCTCAAAATCATTTGATTTCGGAACAGTGGGGGCGCGATGAACCGCCAAGAGCTTCGGGCGATCACCGCTCTCAAATGGGACTGGCTTCGCTGGGCGCGGTCTTCGCAATTGCCTCCTCCTGAGTTTGTACGCGGAGAAAAGCAGACGTGGCTTCTACTCAGCGGGCGCGGCGGTGGGAAGACACGCGCTTCTGCCGAGCTTGTACGTCGTTGGGTCAACGTCGAGAAATTCTCGCGCGTCAATCTGATCGGGCCGACCCATGACGATGTTCGGGACATCATGGTCGAAGGCGAAAGCGGCGTCCTTGCGGTGTGTCCTCACGCTGAGCGTCCGCGCTACATCTCGTCGCGTCGGATGCTGGAATGGCCGTCTGGAGCGATCTCACTGTGCTTCTCTGCCGATGAGCCGGAAAGACTGAGAGGCAAGCAGCACGAAAAGTTTTGGGGCGATGAGCCTGCAAGCTGGAGATGCCCAGAGACTTTAGATCAAGCTTACTTCGGCCTTCGCCTTGGAGGGCGTCCGCAAGCCGTGCTCAGCACCACGCCGAAGCCCACGAAGTTGGTTAAGAGTCTCCTGGCCGATCCGACTGTGATTGTCACGCGCGGAACGAGTTACGAGAACAGAGCCAATCTCGCGCCCGCATTCTTGAGCAAGATCATCACGAAATATGAGAACACTCGATTGGGTCGTCAAGAGCTTCTTGCGGAATTGCTCGACGACAATCCCGGCGCGCTCTTCCTGCAAGCGACTATCGACGCGGCCCGCGTGGACCGTGAGCCTGAATTGGTTCGTATCGTCGGCGGCATCGACCCCGCAACGACGAGCGGCCCGGACGCGGACGACACGGGGATCGTCTACGCCGGGCGAGACAATCGCAAGCCCCCGCATTTTTATGTGCTCGACGACCTCACTTGCAATGGGAAGCCGGAGGTATGGGCGAGGCGTGCGGTTGTTGCTTATCACCGTTACCAAGCGGATCGAATCGTTGCTGAGACGAATCAGGGCGGCGACATGGTTGAGGCGACGATCAGGAATGTTGACTCCGAGTGCGCGTATCGCGGCGTGCACGCGACGAAGGGCAAGGCGATTCGAGCCGAGCCGATCAGCGCGTTGTATGACCAAGGGCGCGTGCATCACGTCGGGATACTCCCTGCGCTCGAAGACGAAATTTGTGATTTCGTTCCCGGCCAGAGCGTCTCGCCGAATCGAATGGACGCGCTGGTTTGGTCGATCACGGACCTGATGGGGCACGGGGGTTACGAGCACGGGCTGATTGAGTTTTGGGGTCAACAGGCGGAGGCCATGAAAAACAAGAGCGCGGAGAGTGAACCGGGCCAGTCGATTGTGGACTTGGGGCGCGCTCAGATTGAAGCGATGGGACAGACGGGCAATGCAATGTTTGGAGTGCTAAAGAGCAAGGCGTTGCCGACCTCACGAGTGAAAGACGTGAATGGCAGGGCGCATCTGCCTAGCGTCTGCCCGAACCCACACTGCGGGAAGGCGCTGGCAGTGTACGCAAACCATGTTCAATGCGTTTGCGGCTGGGATAGCCGGAGCGAAGCCGCGCCACAGCCGGAGCCAGTACCAGCGCCGGAGACAGTGAAGCGCCCGTTGAGTTTTCAGATGGAGAGGCTTTTGGGCTGAAGCGTGAGGTAGAAGAGATGCTCCAGATTACAGACGCGGTGCGACGGACGGTGACGAGCGAGGCCTTCATCCGGCAATACACGGAGGCGATCTTCACTCTGTGCAATCTCGATCTGCCGCTTGGGGCAGCCCTGCAATTCCTTTACGGGCCGCTGGCTTGGGCGCTGATGGGCGGCGATCCGATGTATTCCATGCCGACTGAGGAAGAGCGCGCCGCCGTGTATGAGTTTGTGAAAGCGCACTTTGACGATCTCAAGGAGGCGGCTTATGAACTGCTGGAGAGGAACGATGCTATCGTTCGCCGCTATCCTTCGCCTTCGTGCGCGCTGTGCGGCGAGGAACCGGAGGGGAGTGCGGCTTGGCTGATTCCCAAGGAACTGGAAGCGCGTTTCGGCGTGCCCAAAGGGGAGCGGCGGGTCATCGTGGTTCGCCTATGCCCATCGTGCCTGGATGAACCGGACGAGTCATGGCCGAAGATCAAGGAAGAGATCATCTTCAGCGAGATGCAAGTTCAATGAGGGAGAAAAAGTTATGCCAACAATGACGTTGACGGCAACGAGTAGCTTGCAAAGTCGGATTCACGAAGCACAGGCCAAAATCGTCGAGGCGGAGCAGAGCTTGGACGCCACGGTTCACGAGCTTTCCGGCGTGGAGGATTTGCTCTGTCAATTGCAGAACGAGCGAACCCAAGAGTGCATCGCGGTGGCCGAAGGCCGAACACGAGCCGATCCTTCGGCCTTCGACAAGCGGATCGCGGCGGCCAAGGACAAGATAGTGGGTTTGGAAGATGTCAAGCGCCGCAAGGAAATCGCGCTCGTTGATTGCCGCGTAGCACTCCACGACCTCAACGAAAAGCTTCACAGGATCGAAACTGAAGCTGCGATCCGAAACGAAGGTTTCGAGTTGGATGGCCTCATCGAACGCACGAGAGATCACATCGAGACTCGGAATACATCGGAGCAAAAAATTCAGCTGGCCCTCACTGCGTTGCGGGGCAAAAAATACCTGAGCGAGCAGCACAGACGCCGAGCTTTCGACGCTGCTCAGGCTCTCCAGCGGAACTCTCTGGGAATGCGGGCCTGAGGTTCATGGACGGCACGCGCACTCAAATTCTCTTTGGAGGGACGACAATGCACGAAACTTTCGACGACAAAAACGCAACGCTGATGCGGAGTCTCGCGAAGACGATCAAAGCTGAGATTCCCCACGCCAGTGAACATTCGATCAGTTCTCAATTTTTCGGCCAGCCCGAAATCAACATTCAATCGTTGGACACCACAACGCTACTCGATGCGATGGGCGGCGGCGCAGATGGAAAGCGCGCCAGATTCAAAGAAGCGATGCGCGCGCAGTATCCGACCCGGCCCGAAATGTGGAACGTGCCGATGCCAGAGGCGGCGGAGAGTCCAGCCGGAGGAAAGAGTGATCGCTTCCGAAGCGCTGGGAAGGCGCTCGCCGATGCGCTCGAACGGAATCGAGCGGCCAAAGCGTTGAAGGCCGCGGTTGACGGCGGCTCTGGCGGCCTGTACGCGGAAGCATTCGCAAACGCGCGGCGAGTTCAAGCGACGTGGTGAACAAGTTGCGCGCGGGGCGGTTGCTTGAGGAAGCCTTTCGCTCAGCGCGCGAGGGGTGCGGAGTCGAGAGCCCCGCACCTTTTTGAAATTGGGGAGACATCTCAATGGACTTGACACAAAGAATCGCGGCCCTCGAAGCGGCTGTTTTCGGTGGACTCCCTGTCTGGAGTTCTGCGCGGACAATCTCCCTCGCTGGCCCGGTCAGCATCACGCCGCTGACCGGGCTGCTGGTTATCTTGAGTGCTCCGGGGCCTGTGCAGGTAAGCTTGCCGCTGCCCAGCGCACTTCAAAATGGATTCGTGCTCTGCTTTCTCGACGCGAATGGGCAGGCCAATTCAATCGAGACGCCGCCTGGCGGCATAGTTTCGGGGACCGTTTTTGAAAGTATGGTCATCGACGGCGGCGAGGTGGGAAATTACGCGACCCTCGTCGCAGAAAATGGGGTCTGGGCATTCGGGGGCGGTCGCCCTGGATACACCACTCCGTGGAGCATGTCTGGCCCGTCGTGAACAGGTTTGCGCCGCGCCGATGGGGGCCTCGTTCAGCCTCCACCTCCTTTTGACCCGGTCGCGGCGCTGCGGGACGCTCCGAGGCTGGAGCGAGCAAATTCGCTCCAGTGGCGTCCCGCCTTTTTTGGTTTGCGTGAGGCAGCCCGCGAGGAGGCCGGAGAATCTCCCACCAGGATTTCCCGGCTGGACTGCCTCACCTTTTTTCCGCTTAGCGGAATTTTCGATTTGTAGGGGGCGCAAGCGCCTCGGGTGACCTCCAAGGCCCTCGTGCTCGTGCTTATTTCTTTCGCTTGTGGCGTGCCAGCGATAGCAAGAGCCTTTCGGCTCTGAAGGTGCTCGCAGGTGTGCATCTCCCGCTCGACCCACGGAGCTAAGCCCACCTGAATTGCTTGGCAACACCTACGAGTATTTTCGCCTGACTATCTGGATGTGGACCCAAACACCGGAGCGGGATGGCTCACAGGAAATCTGAACGTGGCCACGTTCGGCGTGCGTGAAGTTGTTTGATCTGCGGAGAGCCAAGCTAACGCTCCCAAGCGTGCGCCGCTGAAAGCAGTCTTTCAATGAACTTGGCCGGGTGGTACGCGGATGCCAATGCCCTGAAGCTCTCCCGGATTGGGGAATCGGAGATTGAAAGTAGTTGCGAGCTTGATCTGATTGTTGACCGAGATGCGAATCGAGTGCAGACCACCAAGATAAGGCGGCGGAACGACAACTCCCATACCCAATATCCCTCCGCGTCCGGCCAAAACTTGAAGGGGAAGTTCTGGACTCTGGAATGCGACGCTTCCGTCCGGTCTAGCAACGGTGAGAGTCGCGTTGTAGGGCGGTGTGAGTATTCCTGGCACCGGAGGAAAGCCACTCAGCAAAGAAAGACTGAGCGGTATATTGGGATTGGCAACTACGATTTCCACGTTAGGTGCCACGCCAAAAAAGCCGAGTATCGTCAGCTTCTGACCAAGCTCGGGGCGCAATCCCTCGCAGACGATGCAATAGTTAAAGTTCTGGAATGGCATGGTGAATCGCGCTAGTTGCCCCTTGATCTAGTGTTCGTTGCGCGGGATGGTATGAGATAAGCGTGACGCATAGTACCGCTGCCGCAAACGCGGGCGTCGGCCAGTTCATTGTGTCTGCGCCCTCGTACTGCACGCCCACTGGCGAAACTGCAATCGTATATTCGATGGCCACAGGTTTAAACTGCCTACCGATCACGATCCAGAACACCAGCGCCAGAAGGAACCCGGTCGCGAGAGCGATCCCAAATGCCAAGCGCTCTGCAAATCCCCACCGTAGAAGGATTCCCAGCAAAACACCGGACAGAATCGAAGCCAATACAACACCTGCCCACTGCGCGATGATGCGACGAAGGTCAGGCCAAAATACTGTGCGTGTTGACATTGGGGAATCCTTTCCACGCCGAAATTAAAGCGTCGAGTACGATGCGGAAAAGCGAGCTAAGGAACATAATCGCTAATGCGGTTGGAGTGATAATCGCAAGCATCAAATCTATTTTGCTCAACCACCACAGGACCTCTGGCTTGTTGGAAAAAAAAAGACCGCACAGGTACAGGGTCAGTGCGAACGATCCGCTCACTGCAAGCGCTGTGGCGCAATGAGTCAGAGTCAGTTTGATTATCGGCCACGGTTCCATGATAGACCACATTACGAAAGCACGGCGCGGTGCTCATAATGGGACAAGTTGGGCCTTCCCGCATCGGGAATACTACTCTTACGAAAGTGGTTCGTCCATCGCCTGCACCCTCGGCAAAAAGAAAACCCGCTGCCTCGAAGCCGAAGCGAGCGGGGTTAGATACAATCGCGGGGATGAAACAAGAAACGGAAGGGCCGATACCCATCCGAGAACGCCTCTCCGCTCTGAACACGAAAGCGTACTACCTTCTAGTGGCCCTCAGCTTTCTCTACGTCAAACAAAGCGGGGCTGCGGCGTCTTCGTTGAAAGCAGCGCTCACTCTAACGGCAGGGGTCGCCGTTGCTCCGGTGCAAGACTGGGTTGAATCCAAGCGCAAGCTGGAATGGATTCGGCGGGGAAAGGTCGCGTTTTTGTGGTGTGCCTTGTTCTTCACGCTTTGGTGGGTGTGGAAGGTTTCTTGAGCCGTTTCCGCGAGCAGCCTTTCCGGTAAAGATGGTCCGTGTCATGGAGTCTTGTCGGGCTTTCCCTCGCCCAGCGCAGGCTTCGGCTCAACTTCGCCAGCTTCAATCATTTTGGGCGATATCCGGCCTTCAATCTGACTCTCGTTCCTTCCAATGCTCAGGATCGCGGGCTTACACAAAATCTCTCTGACGACGAGTTCCTTCAGCATTCGCCTTGTTGTGGCAGCCTGGACCAAGATGGCAGTATCCGAGGTCATCGCGATCACGTGTTCACCGAGCCCAATTGCACCCGCGTCGCAAGCCAGTACAACTGCTTGCACGCACAAGCTCATGCCGCCGCCGAAGATGTTCAAAGCGCTTTCAACCAAGCTGAGATCTTGCGCCAACACTCCACGGTCGCGGAAGGGCGGCGCAATGGGATCAAACGGAAGGTGCGCCCTCACAATCGGTACACCTTGCTCCTTCAGGGTTTGCTCGGTCGCTTCCGGTATCCGAACGTCCAAAGGCTTATTTTCAAGCGTGAACTCCTTCCCTTGAGGAAAGGTGACCGCAACGAGTTTTATCTTTCGATACTCTTCCTGAGTGCAGAACTGCTCCAGTGCCATCTGCACACCCTCACCTCTCGCAGTGAAGATCACGATCTTTTCGATGCTTTGCTGTCTGGCCGCCTGAAACGCGATCTTCAGGCATTCCGACAAATTGTCTCTGCCCTCCTGCAAGAAGTAGGTGATCGAGGTTGAGAAGTGCGGCCGCATACGCTCAGATTATCCGGTACCCCAGTTCACGACTCATTGGTCTTCCGCTCTGGCGGTGCCGGAGGCTCGCCCTGACGAAATCGAAGAGATCAAGATTTGCAAGAGTCAAGCCGTCAATTTTTTCCTGCAAATGATGCTGCGTTGGATCAGCTTCAGGATGCAAATGAGGTGGCCTGTGTATGTTATCAATCCTCACGAAAATCGGGTCGTTCGGAAGGTATCCCGGCACGCCTCGCGGATCGGACCTCGTGATCGGGGCGTAGTTGTAGGCGAAGTGGATGCGCTGGCTGAGCTGAAGTTGGGCACGTTTTGCGAAGTGTTCGAACACCCGAATGTAGACCTTCGGATCGTTTGCGAAAACCAAATACCACTCCACTGTCCACGTGTACTGATTCGAGTAAGAGAGCGGAGGCGAGGGCTCTGAGCAGTCCGCTGGCAGCTCCAAAGCATCGTACTCTCGGTCAAACCAACGCTTGTACGCGAAATAGTCGTCGGTCGGACCTGGCAAAGTTCACGCCGCCAAAAGTTCCTGAGTCTCGATCTCGGAACGGACCTCTGTCTCAGAAGACTGAATCAGCCGCGTCAGGTACTCGCTGTGCACTACCTGATACGACTCGCGCAGCGCCAATCTGTGGTCGATCAGAGCTTCCCAACGGAAAACGTCGTCCTCCGGCAGCGTGCGCCTCACTTCTTCGTTCCTGAAAAACTCGGCGCTGGAAATGCCGTATTGACGCTCAAACCCAAGGATCATTTCTTCCACATCGTTCAGCGTCAGGCAGACATCACGAGCAGGCGACATAAATTAGAACCTCCATCCAACGTCTAGATCGGCATTTCTGGGCCACTTCTTCACAAGGGTTAGATGTCCTCGGTCAGCCCGGAGGAGGCAGGGAAAATGTAGTCTGCAACACATTGATTGTCAAGAAGATGCTACATCACAAGTGTAGCGCGTTTCAGTTACCGAGGTGTAGTGACCGCTTGGCTTACCCCGGAAGTTTAGCAGAACTGGCTTGGGGAGCGACCGCGCGCAGCACCGTCGCAACACCGCAATTCAGATCACTCGCGATGGCTCTCCAAGTCATTCCCTGCGACCGCAATGCCGAGATTCTCATTGCATCCACTCCGGCGCGAGGCCTCCCCAAGCGCCGTCCGCGCGCCTTTGCAGCCGCGAGCCCACTGCGGACCCGATCCCGGATAAGCTCGCGCTCGAACTCTGCGATGCTTCCGAAGATGCCGAAGATCAGCCGCCCGTTCGGAGTGCTCGTGTCCACGCCTTCGTGCAGCGAAACGAAATCAACTCCGAGCGCGCGGAACTCTTCGAGGGCGTTCACAAGATGCCGCAGGCTTCGGGCGAAGCGATCATAGCGGTAGACCACGACAGCATCCACGCGGCGCGCGCGGCACTCGGCCATGAGCTTGTCGAGTGCGGGGCGGCGCTCTCGTGATCCGCTGATGCCACGGTCCACGTATTCGCCGACGATCTGCCAGCCGCGCCGGGCGCAGTATTCGCGCAACTCACGCAACTGCATCTCGGGGTCTTGATGATGGTTGAGAGTGCTGATCCGCGCGTAGAGCGCGACTCGAATTAGAGCGCTGATGTTGCGGTGCTGTCTGTCCATTTTCCCCCTCCGGAAGAACTTCGCTTTAGCCGCGTGCCAGCAGACGGGCGCTGGCGCGAAGGCGCTTTCTTTGTAGGTTTGGCGCGCTCGCTCTTGAGCATCGCCCCGAAATCATTCGTCGCCGCTCGCAGCGCTTCATCAGCAATGTGAGCGTAGCGAGCCGTTGTCTCAGGCCGCGTGTGCCCGAGCAATCGGCCCACGATATGTAGGGATTGGCCCTTGCTCACGAGATGCGACGCATACGTGTGGCGGAGATCGTGAATCCGCACGGTTGGCTTGTAGCGGAGCAGTTCGCGAGGCTTCCCCTGTATCAGTCGCTTTCCCTGTATCCGTATCTCTGTCGCCAAGCCAGCCGCCTTGCAAACCTGCACCCATGGGCGGCGGAGCGTCACGCGGTTGGAGTCAGCTTCTCTGCCGGGGAAGAGATAAGGGCCTGATTTGTTCGCTGCCATGCGCTTGAGAATCCGGACGGCGGCCTCGCTCAACGGAATCGTCTCCTCTTTCTTTTGCTTTGTGTGATGGCTCGGCTTCGTCCATCTCTGGCGCGCCAGATCGAACTGATCCCACGTCGCCTTCAAAACCTCGCCTTCGCGCGCGCCCGTGAGGATCAGCAAGCGAAGCGCATCAGCCGCGTCTTGCTCGGAGTAGCTCTGAAGGGCACGCTCAAAGCTCTCCAGTTGCTCCGTGCTGAGCCACGCCTCGCGCTTGTCCTCGTGGTAACGGGAGATGCCACGGGCGGGATTGTCGGTCACGCCGAACTTTTCCTTACGCTCTGGTTTCTTCAGCGCCCACGAGAAGATTGCTGATGCCAGCGCGAGAACTCGATTGGCACGGTAAGGAGTCGATTTCAGCGATTGATGGATTGGCACGAGATCATCGGTTGAAATCTCAGCCGCAGCGCGCTCCCCAAGTTGCGGGAGCAGGATTGTATTGAGCATGGATCGGTCATTGCGAAGGGAACTGGCCCGCTTATCTTTTTCGGCTTCCGAGAGGTAGGCGCGGGTGAGATCGGAAAATGTGGGCAGTCCACGCTCCGCCGCCACTTCCTTCCGTTTGGCCTCCAAGGGATCAATGCCCTTCGCAATGTCACCGCGAAGTTTTTCGGCTTCAGCTTTCGCGGCGGTCACGGGCAAATCTTCACAGCGCGCAATCGTGTACCGTCGCTCGCGTCCGTTCACGCGGTAGTTGAGAACAAAACTTTTCACTCCGGCGCTCGTGATGCGAACTCCGAAGCCGCGCAACTTGCTGTCGTACACGATGAAGTTGTCCTGCGTAGGAGGTTCTAGCTCGTCGATGAATTTCTGCGAGATGATTCGACCCACTTTGGAGGGCCTCCGTGTCCGTACTGTGTCCGTACTCAGGAGCATCGGACTGGCACCTATTGTCCTCCCGTGTCAGCGGATCGTCAAGCTATGTCATTGAGGACAAATAGGGTAGTCCGTAAGTCGTTGAGCCGCCGTGTCCGTACGGAAATACAGGAGGCTGACTCTGGATCAGCATATCGGGGTTCGAATCCCTGGGGGGCAGCCAAATCTCTTCCATCCGCGCGCGCAAATCGCCGTCTTTATGGGCTCAGCAGCGCTTCTGCTTTGGGAATGAGATGGGTTTTGGCTTGATCTTTCGAGAACACGGCCGTGACCCCGGCTGCGAGCGCTTCCTGGGCAAATAATTCATTGGCGTACATCGTGAACATGATGATCGGGGTCTGCGGAAGTATCTTCTTTAATAACGGAGCAGCTTCGAGTCCATTCATGGTTGGCATGGAGTAATCGAGCACAATGAGGTCCGGCCTGAGCCGCCCCGCATCCGTCACCGCCTGCTTGCCGTTTTCCGACTCGGAGCACACGTACCCAGCGCCTTCGAACATTCGCCGCAAGATTTTACGGATGGCGCGATTGTCGTCGACGAGCAAAATGGTGTGGGCCATAGACGGTCTCCTTCGACTATCGCCTAGAAACAAGAGACCGTCGCCCGACGCTGAGCACGGCGGAGGGTTGTAGTAGAGGGCTTGATAGTAGCAGCAACTATGCGAGGTGGGAGTACAGCCGATACCGTAGGGACGAGTGGCCCCAGGCTTTTGACCTCGTTTGTAACTATCAGCGCAGAGGGTGCCCCATCCTTCGCGCACTTTGCGAAGGGTGGGTACGACGAACGCGTACGCAACCGGGTTTAGGCAGGAAGACGAAGTGTTGTGTCGGCACATCGCTATCCCGCCCCTTCGACAAGCTCAGGGCAGGCTCTTGCAAAAAGCGCACGGACGGAGCACCCTCTTTTCGGGGAACGGGAAGTGAGAACCGGAAGCACGGGCACTCAGGAGTCGCACCATGCCACGCACTGTTGACAATCAGCCGGAATGCTGGCCCGCGCTGCCGCTGGATTCGTGGAAGGATACCTGCGCGACGCTGCACATGTGGACGCAGATGGTCGGCAAGGTTCGGCTGCGGCTGACGCCTCTGGTGAACCATTGGTGGAATGTCCCGCTGTACGTGACTACCCAAGGCCTGACCACATCCCGAATCCCTTACGGACATCGGGCATTCGAACTCCGCTTCGATTTCAAACGGCACCAGCTTGTGCTCGAGACCAGCGATGAAATTCTGAAGGCGCTACCGCTGGCGCCGCGATCGGTGGCCGACTTCTACCAGGAATTCATGGCCATGCTTCGATCCGCGGGCATTGAGGTCAAGATCTGGCGAATGCCGGTCGAAATCCCCAATCCGATTCCTTTCGATCAGGATCGCGTGCATGCTTCTTACGATCCCGCGGCGGTGGAAAAATTCTGGCGCATTCTTTTGTCGGTGGACGCCGTCTTCACCCAGTTCCGCTCCGGATTCATCGGCAAGTGCAGCCCGGTGCATTTTTTCTGGGGAAGTCTCGACCTGGCCGTGAGCCGCTTTTCGGGCCGCCGCGCCCCCGAGCGGCCCGGCGCCGATACCATGACGCGCGAAGCATATTCCCACGAAGTGAGCAGCGTCGGCTTTTGGCCGGGTAGCGGCGATGTCAAAGACGCGGCTTTCTATTCCTACACGGCGCCCGAGCCGCCTGGATTCAAAGAAGCCCGCGTCCGGCCAGAGGCGGCCCATTATGAGAAGCAACTCGGCGAGTTCCTTCTGATGTACGAAGATGTACGCCAAGCCGAGTCGCCAACCGCCACATTGCTCGAGTTTTGCCAGAGCACATACGACGCCGGGGCAAGCCTGGGCAATTGGGACCGCGCCGCGCTTGAAAGATCCCGCAGAAGCACAGAGTGACCTTTGTAACCAGTGCACTTCGTCTCTTCTGATATACTGAATTCACGCTACTAATTACGGTTTGCTCGTCACGCGGTAGTCGCTTTCTCAGACTAGATTCATCTCCGCCTTTCCTGCCCGCCGTTGATTTGCGCGAAATCTAGAATAAATGTGAGCGGCAGCACGGCCCTCGACGTGTGTCAGAGTGTGCGTGACAACTTGTCCCCTCCAGAAAGAAACCAATTCGAATGACTACATTTTCAGCACTGCCCCTGTCTTCTGCGCTCCAGCGGAAGCTGGCGGCAGCTCAATTCAGCAACCTCACCCCCATCCAGGAACGCGCCATTCCACCTGCGCTGGAAGGCCGGGATGTCATCGGCACCGCCCAGACGGGCACGGGCAAGACACTGGCATTTCTCATTCCGCTCATTGAGACCTTGCAGCAGGAACCGGCGCGCCATACGGTTGCCCTGGTATTGCTGCCCACGCGGGAACTCGCGATCCAGGTTCACGAGCAGTATGAGCAATTGCGCACGAACGGAATGCATAAGGCCGCGCTCGTCATTGGAGGCGTAGCGGAGAACGCGCAGATCCAAAGCCTGCGCGCCGGGTCGCAACTGGTCATTGCCACTCCCGGACGCCTGCAGGATTTTATGGATCGCCGGCTCGCCAATCTGCAGAACGTCAAACTACTCGTGCTGGACGAAGCCGACCGCATGCTCGACATGGGATTCTTGCCCGCGATCCGGCGCATTTTGTCAGCGCTGCCCGGTCAGCGCCAGACCCTGTGTTTCTCGGCCACGCTGGAGCAGTCCGTCGCCGGCCTGGTGAATGAGTACCTGCGCGATCCGGTCCGGGTCGCTTTGGGCTCGGTGCTCAAGCCGGCGGAGAGCGTAGAACTCAAAGCCTACGAATTGCGGCCGGGAGAGAAACTCGACGTCCTCCGGCAACTGTTGTATGCAGAAAAAGGCCAGACTCTGATCTTCACCCGCACCAAGCGCGGCGCCGAGCGTCTGGCTAAGGAGCTGGTGCGCGACGGCTTCGCGGCCGCCATGATTCATGGCGATCGCTCTCAATCGCAGCGCAATGGAGCTCTGAACGGGTTTCAGGAAGGCCGTTACCAGGTGTTGGTGGCGACCGATATCGCATCCCGCGGCCTGCACGTAGATGACGTAGCCCACGTCATCAATTACGATGTGCCCAAAATGGCGGAAGATTTCATCCATCGCGTGGGTCGCACCGGCAGGGCAGGGCTCCTGGGGCGCGCCTCGACCCTGGCCGCAGGAGCCGAGGTGCTGGAACTGCGCCAGATCGAACGCACTCTCAGGTTAAAGATAGAGCGTCTGCAGACGGAGATGGCGACAGACGCACCCCCGCGGCGCATGATTCAAAACACGCTGGCCTCGCGGACCCTGACTGCATTGCCGGGAGAAGTATTTGTGTAGAGTCGCAGAGTTGGTTACCCTCAGGTCGTGGCAAGAGCTTGGGCGCAACGAAGGGGCGAAGCAAACGACGCAATCCTGTGCTATGACCTGTCATCGCCAATAAAGGAAATTTCGAATAGAATCTCGAAGCTATGGGAATAGAATCTTGGAGCTATGGATGGTGGGCAGAATCCCTAAGATTCTCGATCCTAGCGGCCCTTCTATTTGTCTCTCCCAACTCTCAGAGTCAGACCATCCAACCAAGGGAAGGAAATGACGGAACCTGCGCTTATTTTGGTTCAACGCCTGAGACTCGCGGGAAGCTCGTAACTCCTCCAGTTGTGGTCCACACGGTCCGACCTCGATATCCTTCCGCCTTAGCGTCCCAAACTGATGGTCTGGTGCTCCTCTGCGTGACAATAAGCAGGGATGGAACTGTAGCGGGCGTCTACGCGATGTCGGGTGCAACCGAGCTAATCCAGCCGGCTGTAACGGCAGTAGCGCAGTGGCGTTTCCGGCCCTTCCTCGCGAATGGTCAGCCGGTAGAGGCTTCCATTCGGGTGCTGATCAATTTCCGTTCCAAAACAATTCGAGTCATAAGCACATAGTCTTAAGTACATGGCGTGATAAATCGCGGTGTACGCTACGGGGAAACGTGGCAGCCCTGTCCGCAAGGTCGAGTTCAAACTAATACACATAGGCCCGGCGCCTTGCCAGCGGGCTGCTCTGCAAAATCACTTTTCGCGGCGCGAGTCGGACGAGAACGAACCTTCTTTGCGATTCTTTTTGCGCGCGCGCTTGCGCGCCAAAGCTGATTTCACCCGGCGCTTTTCGCCCGGCTTCAGGTAATACGAGTGACGCTTCACTTCTTTAATGATGTCTTCCGACTGGACCTTGCGCTTGAATCGACGAAGCGCATTCTCCAGGGATTCGCCCTCTTGCAATCGAATTTCTGCCACCTTTTTTCCTCCCACACTAGAAGTATCACAAACAGCACCCAGGGTGCAGAGCCGTCACCTCAGGGGCTAAAGCCCTGGATTGATGTGGCTCTTGGCGGCACGACTGAAGTCGTGCCCTTCCCAAAACAATTTACGACGGCACGACTGAAGTCGTGCCCTTCCCAAAACAATTTATGGCGGCACGACTGAAGCCGTGCCCTTCCCAAAACAATTTATGACGGCACGACTGAAACCGCGCCCTTCCCAAAACAATTTATAACGGCACGACTGAAGTCGCGCCCTTCCCAAAAACAATTTATGACGGCACGACTGAAATCGTGCCATTCCCAGAACAATTTATGACGGCCCGACCGAAGTCGCGTCGATCCCAAAACCATTTATGAGACGAGCTGTAGACTACTGCGACGCGCCGTTTCGCTGACCGGGCATCAGGCTCTGGCAGGCTTGCATTCACGTCACTCGCCGATGCGGCCGCCGGGCGTGGACTCTTCCGCAGTTTCAGTGTCTTCCTCGCCGATATTGAACAGCGCCGCCTGTGCCGCAGCATGTTCTCGCAGTTCGGCCATCTCGTCTACGCTGCCCTCGACCGGCTTATCCTGCTTTCGCTGACTCCTGCGCTCTGCCTTGTCCCGTTGTCTCTGTTGCCGCGTTTGTTCCTTCTGGCGCTTGGTAAATGTTGATCGGCCTCTTGGCATAAGTATCCCCTGCATCTCTATGTTCGTCGCCGACAGGCGCTGGGCAGCCTGACGGGACCACTATACGTATTCGAAAGCGGCGGACAGAGCCGCCTGCCCGGAGCGAAGTCGAAGGGGTGTCCGCCCCACACGCTACCAGCGCGGTTCGCGCGGCTGCCGGGGATGGCCGCGATAGTCGTCGCGCCCGCGACCTCCGCCTCCGCCGCCAAAACGTTGGCCGCCGCCTCCGCCCCTGGGGCGTTCCGCTTTCGGCTTGGCCTCGTTGATGGTCAAGGTTCGTCCCCCCAAGTCGGTCCCGTTGAGCGCCGCGATCGCCTTGTCGGCTTCACTGGCCGTGGTCATTTCGACAAACCCGAAACCGCGGGAGCGGCCTGTATCCCGGTCGGTCACGAGCGTGATTTTTTCCACCGCGCCGTGGGCCTCGAAGAGGTTTCGCAGCTCGGCTTCGGTTGTGCTGTGGGGCAGGTTTCCAACGTACAGGTTCTTCATCGCAATTCCTCTCTCAGTAAATCATCCAGTGTGGCCGGGGTCGGGATTCGTTTCAATGGACGTCCTTCAGGATCTCGTGGCAGAGGCGGCAGAGCGCGCATCGCCTGGGTGCGAGCCAGTGAAGCGGAGCGGACTGCGGAAATTCGCCGGGACGCCTCCAGGATACCCCAACGCTGCTGCTGACTTCCATTCTCGGCCGAAAGGGCTGCCCTCACCACCGCCACCTGGACCGCGACGTTGTTCATCGGCACGGAAGACTCTCCGTCTGTCTTGGCCGCATGCGCGAGGTAGTCGGGCCCGCCGACCAGAAACGCCAACCGCTGCGGGGGAGTGGCGCCGCGAACGTCATCGCAAAAGTCGTCCCGATAGCCTTTCCCCTCTTCCATGTCGATCAGCACGAGGTCGTACAAGGCAGCTCTCCACCAGGAACGAGCTTCCGGGATATCGGCCGCGCAGTCAACATCCATGCCGAACTTTCTCATCACTTCGGCGCGCAACTCGCGCTTCGCTTGCGAAGTGTCGACGAGCAGCACTCGTTTCTTCTTGCCTTCTCCAAGCTTAACTTCCAAAGGCCTGACTTCGCCCGGGATGGGCGCGGAGAGCAACGACGCCGGAGGCAGTGTAGTGGTCATGCCGGCACCGACCTGGGCTGCACGCGGGCTGGGGTGTCATCGGGCTTGCGAGCCTTGGTTGCGCGCTCCAGCAGTTCTTGAGTTCGCTTTCGGCGAGCGATGTTTTGCTTGCGCTCGCGGTGAAATCTGGATTTGTCGCCATTGCGTGCGGACATCATGAACTCCTGTCGTTTCGGCGGTTAGTGCCGGGTGATCTCGAGTTTCCGGATAGAGGGTTTCAGAGCACCGTGGCTGGTTGATCTTCCAAGGATCATTGGCGAAGCCGCTAAGAGCATCAGAGTCGCCATGTCAAGTATGGAAATGACTAAGTATGAAAACTGCGTCCGATGAAAGGGTGTAAATATGCCCAGGACTCCCAGGAAGAGCAGTGTCCATAAGAACTTGCCGGTGAAGAGGCTGCGAACCACAACCGTGGCTGCGGCCACCGAGACAATGATGCACACCGCCATCCTGAAATCGGAGGGAGGGTGAAATAATACGGCTGCCGCCAGGGTTACCGTCGCGATCAGCGTCAAGATGCGCGTCAAGAGGAGCGCTGTCGACTGCAGTTGCTGCCGGTCATGGAGTAGATTGGCTGGCCCTGGGGTGAACGCTTGCGCGAACATGCGCCTCTCGATCTCTCAATCGCGAAGGCGCAGAGTGCTGTGGCGGCGTATCTTCGAGGTTGGTGATTTCAGTATACCCTGTTTGCCGCGATCACGCTGACGACTCATGCGCCGCGATGGTGAGAGCGCGAACCATTGGGCCAGCAACCGTTGTTCCGCACAAGAGTCGGCGCGTGCCGAGACGATGCGGACGTCGGGTAAGAGTCCCAATTTCACCGCGGAGGACAAATCGACAAACCACGAAGGACGCGAAGTTGCACGAAGGCAACACAGGAAGGCAACAAATGTCGCTGACCTGCTTCGTGTTCTCTTAGGACTCTGCCGAATGTCGAATCGCCTTGCGCATCGTGATGGCTTCGCGTACCATGTCTTTGTGCGTTAGACCGAATCGGTCGTGAGCAGCTCTTGCCTCAACAGCCAGTAACCTGCCCTTCAGTACCTCCGAATCTCTCCAGCGTAAAATCAATTTGAAAAGGAACAGTATCAACATGGCAGAACAAGGAACAGTAAAGTGGTTCAACGACGCCAAAGGCTACGGCTTTATCAGCCGGCAGAGTGGCGAAGACGTTTTTGTGCATTTCTCGGCGATCCAGGCGGGAGGGTTCAAGAGCCTGCAGGAAGGCCAAACCGTGCAGTTCGACGTGACCAAGGGCCCCAAGGGCTGGCAGGCTGAGAACGTACAGCCACTCTAAGAGCGCGACGCTTTGCGAAAAAGGCGATCTCCCAAGATCGCCTTTTGAAAATTCGCTTCATCGTCTGAGCAAGCTGTCTGAGCAAGCTACGAAACGGATTCTTTTCTGACACGCGACGAACTCACCTCTTCTTACGCCATCATCCGGCATAACATCCGCACCTACCTTTCCGCTGGCGTGATCGCGGTGATCCGGGGCAAGCAGAACGCGGAATCGCAGTTGAAGAAGTTCGAGGATTCTCAGGACTCCTCCGACCGCCACGAAGGCTGGCGCTACTTCATCGAGAAAACCGATCTCAAGGCGGGAACCGACCCCGCCGAAGCAACCCAACATCGCCAGGCCGAATTGGAAGGGCGAGAATCGAAGGCTCTGCGCGAGACCGAGACTCCGACCTTTCCTTCACCCCATCGTCAGAGGTGAGAGAGAGAGCCCTTTCTCTGGTTGCCCCACCCTTCCCGCGTTCTTTGCGGGAGGGTGGGCCGCCTCAAACGCCGGCGGCATTCCCATTGCTTCTCGCCTCGGTCCTGTCGCTGGGCCCTCGACCTCGACTCTGCCCTCCCTTCCGGTCGCCCACTCAAGGAAACTGGCGGGCTGGCCCATCCTGTTCAGCGAGCGACAGGCCCCACCCCTGACTCCGCAAACTACGCGGAGCCAAGGGTGGGGCAACCGCCGTTCCTAAATCGGAAAGAATGGGGCCCCCTGAAGCGATTCAATCGAGAACTAGAGGCGTCCTACTGCGTTCGGCCATGCAAGGGGCTGGCTAATCCTGTTTCAGCGAGGGACCCTTGTCTCTGGTTGCCCCACCCTTCCCGCGTTCTTTGCGGGAGGGTGGGCCGCCTCAAACGCAGGCGGCATACCCATTGCCTCTCGCCTCCGCGCCGTCGCTGGACACTCGACCTCTACTCGGCCTTGCCTTCCGGTCGCCCACTCCAGGAAGCTGCTCCATTCCCACTCCTCAGGACGCAGCGCCAACCCACGGTGCACCGGATTGCGATGGATATAGCGCAGCTTCTCGACCCGCTTCTTCTCCGTCCAAACCGGGAAATCGTAATAACGAACCTGCCAGAAGCGTCGCAGTTCCGGAGGCCGCAACTTGCCTGAAGTGATCTGTTTGAGCATCTGCATCACGACCGAGAGTCTGCCTCGCTCCGGCTCGCTGATCAGCAAGTGCACGTGTTCCGGCATGATCACGTAGCCTGTGATGTAGCATCCATACCACCGACGGACTCGCTCGAGTTGGCACTCGAAGATTTCCCGCGCCGCCTGGGAATCGAGCAGCTTCCTGCGCTGATAACAACTGAAAGTAATGAAATGCAGACAACCCTGGTTCTGATAGCGCTTGGGCTTCGGTGCCATTCCCCGACAGTGTAGCCCCACCCTGACTCCGCAAACTACGCGGAGCCAAGGGTGGGGCAACCGCCGTTCCCAAATCGGAGCGAGTGGGCCCGCCCCCGCCCTATTGGGTTCGCCGACGCAGCGCTTCCCGCGTGGCTTCCAGGGTGTGGATCAGCGACTCTTTGGGAAGCTTTTTGATGATCGGTTCAATGGCCCATCCCAAGCCAAAGGGGACGTCACGCGTCAGTGAGATGGCTCTGCATTCGACCACTACTCCCGCATCGCGCTCCTCGAATCGCCAATAGGAATACAGGCGCCATAGAAATCCGTAGCCGGTATCCGGCGGCAGGACTCGCTCGTTCGGGCTGCCTGCGTTTTCCACTTCTGCAATTCGCGTCGTATACGAGCGGCACACCCAACGCGTCCGGTCCACCGGACGATAATGCACTTCATGGTCGCTATCGAGAACCACGGTGATGATCTTTTTCTTTAGAAGGCGCAGATAGATTTGGAAATCATTTCCCTCACGCCGGATCAGCTTCGAGTCCACCACCTCCGGCTTGTAGATGTTCTTGTGGTTGTCGTAGTTCTGGATCACGGCAAATATTTCCTGGATGGTCGAAGCAGGAATGAAGGCGGCAGCGATCCAGTCGTGGATGAGGCCGCTCGGCACTTTGACCGGTCCTTGTCCCGACCAGAATTGCGCTGCGACCTTCCCTCGAGCAACGTCCTCGGCTCGCTCCGGCGGCTGCTGCGACCAGAGGAATGCTTCGCTTCCGTGCAAGGTCTGCTCCATCTCCGTTTCCGCCTGGCGAATATAAGCATCCAATGCGCTCAGCGTTCGCGGCTCCAGTTGCACAGGCTTGGCAGTTTGCGCCATGGCTCGAGACCTTTAGGAATCCGGGCGGGCGAAGGGGCCTTCCAGCGGGAAAAGAGCTGTTCAAAGGTTCAAAGCGCATCAGCCGTGACGATGAAAATTCGCTTATCGCCGGCTCGCTTATTCGCCCACGTCACTGAAGAGTGTCCTGAGTTTGCTGGATCGCGAGGGATGGCGCAGCTTGCGCAAAGCCTTGGCTTCGATTTGGCGAATGCGCTCCCGGGTAACACCGAAAGACCGGCCAACTTCCTCCAGCGTCCGCTCCGAGCCGTCCTCCATACCAAAGCGCATCCGGAGGATGGTCTCTTCCCGCGCGCTGAGCGTGCGCAACACATGCGCAGTCTGTTCCTTGCGGTTCTCGTTGATGACGGCCTCGGCAGGTGAGACCTGGGCCTGGTCTTCAATGAGGTCGCCGAGGTGGGAGTCACCCTCTTCGCCGATCGGCGTCTCCAGCGAAATCGGCACCCGCATGATCTTGCGCACCTTGCGCACCTTCGCCTCGGGAATGTCCATTTGCTGGGCAATCTCCGTCGAAGTCGGTTCGCGGCCCAGGGTCTGGACCAGTTGCCGCGAGATACGAATCAGTTTGTTCACGATCTCGATCATGTGCACCGGCAGCCGGATGGTGCGCGCCTGATCGGCAATCGCCCGGCTGATGGCCTGGCGAATCCACCACGTGGCGTAAGTGGAGAACTTGTATCCGCGGCGATAGTCGAACTTGTCCACCGCCTTCATCAAGCCGACGTTGCCCTCCTGGATCAGGTCGAGGAACTGAAGTCCGCGGTTGCTGTACTTCTTCGCGATGGAAACCACCAGGCGCAGGTTGGCTTCGATGAGCTCGTGTTTTGCCTGTTCCGCATCCATCTCACCCTGGATGATTTGACGCTGCGTGCGCTGCAGTTCTGTGAAAGTCATGCCGGCATCGCTCTCCAGCTTTTTCATCTCGGCACGATGCTGTCGCTGCGTGGTGCGGTAGTTCTTCTTGAGTTCCTCGCTGCGCGTGCTCGCAATCTTCTTTTCCAGGGTAGCGAGCTGGCGCTCCAGCGAACGCACGAGGTTTGTGGTGTGATTCACCCGTTCCGTCAGGCGCTTGCACTCCGAGGGGGTCAGGCCGAGGTTGCGGATGATGAGCGAAATCCGAATCATCCGGCGGCTCAGGTGCCATCGGCAGCGCCGGTATCTGCGTTCCTTCTTATCCGCTGCGAAAGTCAGCAGCTGTTCGGCGAGGCGGCGGGCTGTTTTGTAATTGTTGCGCATCTCGTCGATGCGGCGCGTAGTCTCCTTGAACCGGTCCTGCAGAATCTCCTCGGTGATTTCTTCCTCATCGAAGACGACAGTTTCCTTGATCGAACGTTGGCCCCGTTTCAACTCGTCGCCCATGGCCAGAACTTCTTGAATCACGAGGGGCGAGCGCGCCAGAGCTTTCATGGCGGAGCGTTGTCCGCGCTCGATGCGCTTGGCGATCTCCACTTCCCCTTCCCGCGTGAGCAGAGGCGAGGCGCCCATCTCGCGCAGGTAAACGCGCACTGGATCGTTGGCCGCGTCGAGGGCGACCGGCGCAGGGTTGACATCAATCTCGTCGGGTTCTCGGACCAGCCTTGGTTCCAGAGCCGAGTGCGGTACGTCAGGCTCCTCTTCTTCGATCACATCCAGGCCGCGGGTGCGCATGGCGGCCAGCAGATCATCCATGTCCTGCTCGGATGGCGCGCCGGATGGAACGGGGTTGTTCATCTCTCTGCCCGTGGAATAGCCCTCTTCTTCCTTCCCCACACGGATTATTTTTCTCATGTCGGCCATAGCCAGGCAGAACTCCTCTTTCGGGGCCATCCTGCATGGAGAAAGGAGGCTTTTGTTGGATTTGGAGCGGTTGCTGCAGCAGGATGCGAATCCAACCCTACATTGATGCTAGCACGGCGTCCTAGCGCCTTCTGTAATTGCCCTGCTTTTCAGCCCGGCCCGTCAGTTGGAGAGTGGTCGGCGGACCTTTGCTTAGTATGATTTGGAAGCTTTGCCACGATCCCGGCGGGATCGCAAAGACAGGAATGGATCGGAGCGCAGCAACGATGCAGAAGTGACCCCATACGCCAATTTGCGCCAACATCGCGCTGTCGGTGGAGAGGAGAGGGGCCCCAAAGCAGAGCAGGCCTTGGGGCCATTCGGGTCATTGACGCTGGAATTGGGGGAGGGCCAGCCCATCAATGTAAACGCCCGATTTCAATACTCGAGAATTCTGTGTTCGCGCACGCAGGTAAGACAGATCACCTAAGCAACTGCGGCTCCCTTATTCCCGTTATTCGCGTTGTCCGTGGGCTTGTGAAGCTCCTGTTCATCGAGAGCCTTGGTCAGCTCCTCAGCCAGTCTGGTTAATTTTTCAGGGTCGCGTTCGTGCTTTAATTCTTCTGCGACAACCCGCCAATCACGTACAGGGTTTACCGGATACTGCATGAGAGTCCTTAGGGCGACCTACTTAGATCATGCTGAAAACGACCAGGAATGGGAAGCGCCAAAGTGCGCCAATCCTCTTTCGGTGGCGGAAACCAGCGGTCGCGTCGTTCAAAATGAAGCTAATCGAAAGGTGTAGACCCGGGCGATCATCGGGTCAGTGGTTTTGGAGCGCCGCTGACCGTCTGCCACGATCGCCCGTGATCGCTGGGGTGTTGTTCAAAAACGTCCCGGTGGTGATCTTGTCGAGTGAGATGTCGGCCCGGAGTGCGGTCGAGGACGGCTTGCTGCCTGGTTCGATGTTCTCCGCCGTGTTGTTTGATCCTGCAACCTCGAGCCTCGTGCTAAATCCGATGGTGGTGGCTGAAAATGTCAAGAGATGAGACGGGACAGGACCATGGGCTTCGCTTCGCGACGGGCGGCGGCTGGCGCGTGGGGTGGGATGAGTTACACTGACCAGCCGGAATCCCCATGCCCTCATCTCTCGACGTGCTGCTCAGCCGCCTGGAAGCTGCCAGGACTCGCTTCGGCCGGGGCGCGGCTGAGCCAACCAAGCAACTGCTGAGGGAAATCGCCAAGCGAGACTTCCGCGACGCCAAGTCGCTGCTGCGCTTTCATGAAGCGCTGCTGTTTCTGCGCGCCTTTCCGCAGGCTGCATCGCTGGTGCCGCGAATCGAAAATCTACTCGATACATTTCACGGGCGGGTGGAGCGACTGCGCGACCTTGGCTCGGACATGTCGGCCTTCGACGACTTCGATACTTCCGGCATCGCCGGCACCACCATGCAAGACACGCTCAGCTTCGAGGCGGCGCGCTGGCTGGTGCGCCGCATGCCCCGCCAGGTCGCAATCGCGTGGGATGAATATAAAGAAGAACGCGCCATGGGAGCCACGTGGCCGCGGTTCATCCCGTTGCTGGAGGAGGATGCGGATGTCGAGGCCAACATCCCGTGGCGGCGCTGGCTCGATGCGGCCCGCGGACGCGAGCACGAGATGGAATGGCTCATTCAGCAGTTCGAGCGGTTGCCAGTAACTGATCGTGAACGCGGGGAGCTCTACGATTCGCTGCGGCTGCCGCTGCGCTGGGATCTTGAAAATTTGAAACTCTCGCGCACGCGCAACTGGGCGCGACCGCGCAAGGTTTTCTACCACGCTGGGCCGCTGATTACGCGCAGCCAGGTGTCGCTGGCGGACGAACTGGCGCGGCCGGCGCCGCAACTGAAAAAACTCTCGCACGGCGCAGGCGAGGCGGTGCTGCGCCTGGTGCGGGAGGCCATGCTCGTGCGCTACCGCGAACTCTACGGCACGACGCTGGGCGATCCGGGGTCGGTCGTGCGCGCAGAATTGGGGCGCGGAGTTGTGATCCATCTGTGGAACCTGCCGCCTGCGCGACGGTTGCCGTTGCGCGCCTACGTGGCCGGACTCACGCTGAAGAACGGCGTCCCCATCAACTACATCGAAGCGATCGGGCTGTGCGAGTGGATCGAAGTCGGGTTCAACACGTTCTACACGTATCGGCAAGGCGAGACCGCGTGGATCTATGCGCAGGCCTTGCGCTGCCTGTGCGGGTTCACGGGCGCAAAAGTCATCTCCGTGTATCCCTATCAGATCGGGCAAAACAACGACGAAGCGCTCGACTCGGGCGCATTCTGGTTCTATCGCAAGCTGGGCTTCCGCTCGGGCCGCGCCGATCTGGAGCAGCTGGCGAAAAGGGAAGAGCTGAGGATTGCGGCAAACGCGAATTACCGCACCCCGAGAAAGACATTGAAGCGGCTGGCCGAGGGGCACGTGTTTTATGAACTACAGGAGTCACCGAGTCGCGCGGATGTGCTTGCGAGTCTCGAGGAGCAGCCGCGCAGCGACGCAAGAATGCAGCCCACAGCGCAAGCTGTGGGAGAGCGATCGATGAACAACCAAGCCCAGGAGGGGCGAAAAAACGACCCCGGCCCCTGGGACACGTTTTCGACCGGCAACCTCGCGCTGCGGGTGAACCGGAGGATGGCGCGGGAGTTCGGAGGAGACGCGGCGCGCGTCCGGGAGGTTTCGGTTCGTCAGGTGACACAGGCGCTGCGCCTCAACCCGGCGCGCTGGAATGCGGAACAGCAGCGGTCGCTGGAGAACTGGGCGTTGGTGCTGGCGCTGATCCCCAACCTGGAGAGCTGGTCGGCGGAAGAAAAGCGGGACGCGACCCGGATCATCCGCGCCCAAGCGGGTCCGAACGAGATGCGTTATCTTCGGCTGACCCAGCACCACACCCGCCTGCGGCGGGAACTGCTGCGCCTAGGGTCCTCCTGAAATGGCGACAGCAGCTGATTCTAGGCTTGACACTATTTAGCCAAATAGCTAAACTAGAAACATGAAGACGGTCTCCCGCATCTTCCGTGCGCTGGCCGACCCCACGCGCCGCCAGATCCTGCAAGAGCTGAAAGGTTGCGAACTGGCTGCCGGCGAGATTGCCGCGAGGTTTCCCATTTCTGGCCCTTCGATTTCGCGGCATCTGGCCATCCTCAAGGGTGCCGATCTGGTGTCGGAGCGGCGGCAGGGAAACCGGATTCTTTACCGGCTGGAGCCCGACCGGATCGCGACCGCCATGGGAGACTTCCTGAGCACCGTCTGCCCCACGCAGGCGCTGCACCGGCGCCGGGCCAGAAAGGAGCGCTGATCATGAAGATTGCCATCACTGGGGGCACGGGCTTTGTGGGCGGACACCTCGCGAGGCGACTTGTGGCCGAGGGACACGAGGTCGTATCCATCTCACGTCGCCCATCAGCCGAGCTGACAAGTTCGCGCATTACCCATGTGGCCAGCGATCTGTCAGACCGCAATGTACTGGCCGCCGCTTTCGCAGAGTGCCAGACCGTGGCGCATTGTGCAGGGATCAATCGCGAGACTGGAAGCCAGACCTTTCATCACATTCACATTGAAGGCACACGCAATGTCGTGGAGGCGGCGCGACGGGCCGGCGTGCGCCGCATTGCGTTGATGAGCTTCTTGCGGGCTCGTCCGGAATGCGGTTCGCCCTATCACGAGTCGAAGTGGGCGGCAGAAAAGATCGTTCGCCAGTCAGGGCTGGACTACACGATCATAAAAGCCGGAATGGTGTATGGCCGTGGCGACCACATGCTGGATCATCTCAGTCACGCCTTCTACACGCTGCCGCTGCTGGCGACAGTCGGCTTCCAGCAACAGGCGATTCGTCCGCTTGCCATTGACGATCTGGTTCAGGTTCTGCACGCGGCGCTGGTCGAGGGCCGCCTGCCAGGGAAGACGATCGCACTCACCGGGGCTGAGGAGCTCTATCTCGGCGATGCTGCGCGGCGCGTGGCATCCGTGTTAGGTCGCCAAGTACTAATATTTCCGGCCCCGGTCTGGTTCCATCGTGCACTCGCACAGGTCTGCGAATGGACGATGAAGGTTCCCCTGGTGGCCAAGGCTCAGGTGCAGATTCTTGTTGAAGGCGTGATCGAAGCCGCTACGCCTTGCGATCGGCTGCCGGCTGATCTGGCTCCGGTGCTGCGTTTCACGGACGACCAGATTCGCGGCGGCTTGCCCGACCCGGGACCGTTCGGCCTGCGGGATTTGCGGTGTTGCGCGTGAAGGATCCTGCCCAGACCGGCGCAGGTGAGGCAAGACCAAGTGAGCTGACATCCCACCCCATCCTGCTCTACGACGGCGTCTGTGGGCTGTGCAACGGTTCGGTGCAGTTCATTCTGCGACATGACCGCGATGCGGTCTTCCGGTTTGCCGCGCTGCAGAGTTCTCTTGCGGCACGCATCCTGGCTCGCCACGGTGCCGATCCTGCCGACCTCGACACGGTTTACGTCCTCCTAAATCACGACCTGACGGAACGCGAAGCGGCAGGAAAAGATCCAGCACAGCCGGATGCCGCCGGCGAGTCGCTCTTCACGCGCTCCGACGCCGTGATGTTCGTCCTCAGGCAGCTCGGCGGGGTGTGGGGTGCAATCGCGTTTCTGATGCGGCTGATCCCGCGGCCGGCGCGCAACTGGGGTTACAACCTTGTCGCCCGATACCGTTACCGCATCTTCGGGAGGTATGACATGTGTCCTCTGCCAAGCGCGGACACGCGAGCACGCTTCCTCGACCTGTAAGTGCACAACATCTAACCACAGAGGACACGGAGGGCGCAGGGTAGGGCGCCCAATCGCCTGGTGTGTCTCGACGCATCCCGCGCCTCGGTGTGTAGAATGAAACCTCAGCGACTTGCACCGGCCCTGCCAGTGCGTACCACATCCCCCCCGGTGGAGGCTTTCCATGGCCGACAAAGCCGTTATCGATCCCCAGAGCACGAGCATTGATTCCATCCTGCAGGAGCAGCGCAAGTTCGAACCGCCTGCGGAGTTCAGCCGGCAGGCTCACATCAAGAGCCTCGAGGAATACGAGCGCGTGTACCAGGAATCGATCGACGACCCCGACAGGTTCTGGTCGCGCATGGCGAGCGACCTGCACTGGTTCAAGAAGTGGGACAAGGTGCTGGAGTGGAATTGTCCGTGGGCCAAATGGTTTGTCGGCGGCCAGATCAATCTCTCCTACAACTGCCTCGACCGGCACATCACCACGCATCGCAAGAATAAGGCAGCCATCATCTGGGAGAGCGAACCGGGCGAGATTCGCGTCCTCACCTATCAGCAACTGCATCGCGAAGTGCAGAAGTTCGCCAACGTGCTGAAGTCGCTGGGCGTGAAGAAGGGCGACCGGGTCGCGATTTACATGGGAATGACGCCCGAGTTGGCCGTCGCCATGCTGGCCTGCGCCCGCATCGGTGCGCCGCACACGGTCGTGTTCGGCGGATTCTCGTCGAACGCGCTGGTCGACCGCATTCACGATTCGCAAGCAACGGCAGTGATCACGCAGGATGGATCCTATCGCCGCGGCGGTGAGGTGAAATTATTTCCGGCGGTCGAAGAGGCGCTGAAGTCGTGCCCCAGCGTGAAGCATGTGGTCGTGTACAAGCGCACGGGAACTGCGATCAACATGCAGGCCGGGCGCGACCACTGGTGGCACGAGCTGATGGCCAAGGCCTCGGACGTCTGCCCGGCCGAGCCTCTCGACGCTGAGCATCCGCTCTACATCCTCTACACGTCAGGGACGACGGGCAAGCCGAAGGGCGTGGTGCACACCACCGGCGGATATTCCGTCGGAACTTATCTCACCACCAAGTGGGTCTTCGATCTGAAAGATGAAGACACATACTGGTGCACGGCCGACATCGGATGGGTCACGGGGCACAGCTACATCGTGTACGGTCCGCTGCAGAACGGAGCCACCAGCCTGATGTACGAAGGCGCGCCGAATTTTCCCGAGCCCGACCGTTTCTGGTCGATCATCGCGCGGCATAAAGTGAACGTGTTCTACACGGCGCCGACGGCGATCCGCACTTTCATCAAGTGGGGCGACGAGTGGCCGAACAAGCACGACATGTCGAGCCTGCGCCTGCTGGGCACGGTCGGCGAGCCCATCAATCCCGAGGCGTGGATGTGGTATCGCGAGACCATCGGCGGCAACCGCTGCCCCATCGTCGACACCTGGTGGCAGACCGAGACGGGACACATCATGCTCACGCCGATTCCGGGCGCGATCGCGACCAAGCCGGGCTCGGCCACGCGGCCGTTCCCCGGCGTGGTGCCAGAGGTTGTCACCATGGACGGCAAGCCCGCGCCCGCCGGCTCGGGCGGATTCCTGGTGCTCAAGCGCCCGTGGCCGGGCATGCTGCGCACGGTCTACGGCGATCCCGACCGCTACGTGAAGAATTACTGGTCGCAGATTCCCGGCATGTATTTCACCGGCGACGGCGCGCGCAAGGACAAGGACGGATATTTCTGGATCATGGGTCGCGTCGATGATGTGCTCAACGTCAGCGGTCATCGACTGAGCACGATGGAGGTGGAATCGGCGCTGGTGGCGCACGAAGCCGTCGCCGAGGCTGCGGTCGTGGGCCGTCCCGATGATCTGAAAGGCCAGGCGATCTCGGCCTTCGTCACGCTGGAGCAGGGAAGAACGCCTTCCCATGAACTGAAAGAAGAACTGCGCAAGTGGGTGGCGAAGGAAATCGGAGCGCTGGCCAGGCCGGACGACATCCGCTTCACCGACACGCTGCCCAAGACGCGCAGCGGAAAAATCATGCGCCGCCTGCTGCGTGAGCTGGCCACCAACGGCGAAGTGAAAGGCGACACGACCACGCTCGAAGATTTCACCGTCATTGCCAAGCTGAAAGAGCACGATGAAGTTTAGTCCGTTGAAACTTCAGCTTGTCCAGCGGCGGACACGCCAATTGCAAGTGGACACTGCTCAAAAGCGGACAGCTCCAGCGAACCCCGAGCCCTCAACGGAATAGCGGACTCTTGCTGTGGCCTGAGACGTGCTTGCTTTCCGGTGCAATGCATTGCTGATCGACCGTTCGGCGGGATTGAGACCCCTTGTCCGGACGCTGCCACCCCCACGCACCTCCCCAAGAGGAAAGTGGGGGTGCTACTACAAGTTGTAGTAGATTCCAAAAAGTTGTAGTAGACCCTACAAACACCGAGCCGCCGTATAGTTTCACATCCCCCGACAAACCTGAATCATTTTGAGTAGGGCTCCTTTGGACTACTTTCATTTTGAGAAACCCATGCCACTGCTCCAGCGCTGAATTACTTGGCTTACGACTTTATCAAGATTCATCGTACATTGAGGATTAGCCCTGCGATGGCTGCTCAGGTTACAGATCGGCTCTGGAGCGTCGACAATTTGGTTATCCTCTGGGAAGTCCACGAACAGGGGAGGGAGGAAACACCAGCGTGAACAGTCTCACTGCATTCGGACTCTTTGCAGTCACAGCAATGCTCGTCATGTATGCGCTGGAAAAGCGGCACCACGGGTTCATCCTCGGTTTCGCCTTTGCCTGCCTGCTTGGCTCTGTTTACGGCTTTCTGCAAGGCGCGTGGCCCTTTGGATTGGTCGAGGGCGTTTGGTCAATCGTCGCCGTCCGAAAGTGGTGGATCACGCAGAAGCCATCAAAGTAGCCCACTACCACCGCTTTCCGTGGCCGACTCGGCGCGTGAAGAGGCTAGCTCGCGGCCGGTGGAGGATCCGCTTTCGTGACCGGGCGCTTATACAGGAATGCCATGGCCAGGGCGACGGCGAAGAGTCCCCAGAAGAATGCAATCTTCAACGTGGCCGCGAACACGGCCATGGCCAGCGCCATGATCCAGTACATCAATTCCGCGCGGATGCCCTGACCCCAGCGCGGCGCGTCTCCAGCGGAGGGTACGCGCGGAAATAACGCTGGAACCAGCCGGGGAACGGCGGCGCAGTAACGGCGGTAGGGTTCGCCCTGATCGCGCAGCAGTTCGAATTCTTCCCGCAGCAGCAGACGCACGACGACGATGTTCATGCCCAGCGACAGGATCAGGAGCCCGGTCCGGCTGGCCATCAGGCCAAGGCCTACGGCCATGAAAATGTTTCCCAGGTATAGAGGATTGCGCACGTAACGATACGGTCCGTCGGCCAGCAGCCTTTCCGTGTGCACGCGGCGGTCGCGCATGACATCGGCTTGCAAATACGAGGTGCCCCAGGTGCGCAGGAAAGCAGCCAGGACGAGAAGCAGAGCGCCGAAAGCAAAGATCAGTCGAAGCTGGTTGTCGGTTGCTGGGGTCCCCGCCCGCCGGGCAAGCCACTCTACGATCGCCTGCGCGGAATTCACATGATCGATGTTGTAAGCGCCAAAGGCGGCGAAGAATACGCCGAAGATCACCCACCAGCGGTTGCGGAATTCAAATTCAGTGGCGTGCATGGCGCGCTAGGGTATCACAAAAGAGAGGAAACAGCGGAGCCGATAGGCTCAGACAAGGCACGGGGGGAGCGATTTGCCCGCTCTCGTGCCTCTGCCTTCGCGGTCACGAAACACTGGTGCTACTGCACGTGGACGGTATTCGTCTTCGGATCCACGGTGCCATGCACGCGCACTTTCTTGCCTTCAAACTTTTTCACTTCATCCTGATGGTCGATGTCGTACGTGTTTCCGGATGCCGCGTCCTGGAAGACATACTTGTCACCCTTTTTCAGGATGGTCCCGACCAATTCCTCACTCCCACGGCTGTCCGTCGGCTGTGCCTGGTCGGGAGAGCCTTGCGAAGGCTGCTGCGAAGCTGGCTCCTGAGCATCAGGCGACTGCTGGGCCGGCGGCGCGGTCTGCTGTTGCGTTTGCGGCGAAGCCGGATCGCTGTTGCTTTGCGCCAAAAGGTTGCTCCCAAAGGCAAATGTGACCAGCACGGCGACTGTGGCAGCAAAAGAAAGAGAGTGCAGTTTGATCTTCATCATGTCCTCCTCTCGGAAGTTACTCGCGTCATGCCAGCAACCTGCATGCCAGAAGAGAAGCCTGTGATCATTCGTCCGGGCGCGCGCGCGGCCGTTCCTTCCGGATGAATGAGATACGCGGCACGAACCAGATTCACGGGAGCAGCGCTTAGGATTCTTCCTTCGCAGAATACAGGGAAGGCCCTAGCAGGCTTTCAGAACTGCTTGTGCGACGCTCCGCGGATACACGCAGAATTTACTTAGCAGGGAGCAGACCGGAGCGGCACGGAGCCAGCAAACGATGTGGCAGATGACACCGTAAGAAAAAGCGCGCGTGCCTGCACTGGCGTTTTTCAAACTTCAAAAGTATTGAGAGCGATGTCTTTCCCCGCCGCCACGATTGCGGTTCGTGTTCTATTGCCTTTCAAACACCAGGATGTTCTGTTCAGTTTGGCCCGTTATGGGCGGGGTCATGGTCAACGTTTTCAGATCCGGGGAAAGCTTGATCCGCTGAGTGGCATAGACTTCGCCATTCTTCCTCTTGTCGGTCAGTTCGAGTGTGTGCTGGTCCAGCCTGCGTAAAGCGGACGAGGGATGAAGGCTGCATTCTCGCCCACATTCGGATAGTCCTTGCCATCCAATTTCATGTTCCTCGTCAGATTTGAAGAGGAATCAATGATGGAAAAACCGTCTCCCTCGTAAGGGCGGATCTGAAGCACATAAGTGAAGTTCACCGCCTCGCTCGTGCTCACCCACGTGCCCGCGAAACCGGATCCCCCTCCCTTTCTCTGATACACATAGTCCACGGTGGAGGCCGAGCCAGTGGGTGAGATTTCGTTGAAGTTGTCGGTGAGCGTATTGCCGTTGTTGGAAAGCTTCCAGTTTGCGGTGATGAGCATGCGGCCGTCCTTCTTGCGGACAACCTTCCAGGCGTCGGGGCCCACGGCGGTGACGGCTAGGGTGGTCCCGGAATCGCCGGGCTGGTCCGTCCCATCGATCACGATAGTCTCAGCGCTGCCGCTGCCTTCAAAGTCAAAGGCGTACTTGTTGGCATCGAGGCGCTCGACCTTCATCTGGTCGGTGAGTTTGCTTTTGGATGGGTTGAGCTTCCAGTCGCCGACGAAGGGGTCGTCTGCCGCCCATAGAGCGCCCGTCAACAGAGAGGCAGCCAGCAGCATTTGGAGCGTGCGTTTGAACATGAGTCCTCCGCAAATCTGGCAGGGGGGATACACAGGCCGAGAATTCGGCTGGGGAATTAGACGGGGGCAGCGACGAACCGTCAACTGCCCCCGTGGGATCCGTGTGAATCGGTGGTTAGTGTCTTCCTCCGCCGCCACCGCCGCCGTGGCCACCACCGCGTCCGTCGCGACCACCGCCGCGACCTCCGCGCCCGCGTCCCCGGCCACCGCCTCCGCCGCCGCGCCCGCCCCGCCCGCCGCGATCGGCTCCGCCGTGCGGACGGCCGCCCCCGGCGTGAGGTGGGCCGTCGCGGTTAAAATTCGGCTCGTGCTCCGGCTCGTCGGGGAAGTTTCCTCCGCCCTCGATTACCAATGTACCGCTCGGAGCCGGCGCGCCTTCGACCGCAGCATGTGTCGCAGGAGGAACCTCGCCGCCGCCTCCGCCCATCTTGGCGCGCTGCTCTTTCAGAATGGCCTTGCGCGACAGCCGGATGCGATTGCCCTCCACCGCCAGCACTTTCACCAGCACCTGATCGCCTTCTTTCAGTTCATCGCGAACATCGGCGATGCGGTGCTCGGCGACTTCGCTGATGTGGAGTAAGCCTTCGGTTCCGGGGATGATCTCGACGAACGCGCCGAAGTCGGCCAGGCGCGTGACTTTGCCGAGATAGGTCTTGCCCACTTCGGGCGTGGCCGTGATGTCTCCGATAATCTGCAGCGCCTTCGCGGCAGATGCCTGATCGCTCGACGCGACCTTCACTATGCCCGAATCTTCCACATCGATCTTCACTCCGGTCTGCTCGACGATCGAGCGGATCATCTTGCCGCCCGGGCCGATCAGGTCGCGGATCTTGTCGACCGGAATCTGCACGGTGTAGAAGCGCGGCGCGTAGTCGGAAATCTTCTCGCGTCCCGTCGTGATGATCTCATCCATCTTGCCGAGAATGTGCATGCGGCCACGCTGCGCCTGCGCCAGCGCCTCGCGCATGATCTGAGCCGTGATGCCGGCGACTTTGATGTCCATCTGAAGCGCAGTGATGCCGTCTTTTGTTCCGGCGACCTTGAAGTCCATGTCGCCGTAGTGATCTTCCGCGCCCGCGATGTCGGTCAGGATGGCGTACTGATCGCCTTCCTTGACCAGTCCCATCGCCACTCCCGCGACCGGAGCCTTGAGCGGAACGCCCGCGTCCATCAATGAGATCGAAGCGCCGCACACCGTCGCCATCGACGATGACCCGTTCGATTCCAGGATGTCGGAGACCACGCGCATGGCGTAAGGCCACTTCTCCTCCGTCGGCAGCACCGCCGACACGGCCCGCTCGGCGAGCGCACCGTGTCCAATTTCTCTCCGTCCAGCCCCGCGCATAAACGCCACTTCTCCAACAGAAAACGGCGGAAAATTGTAATGTAAAAAGAAGCGTTTTTTGGCTTCGCCTTCGAAGCCTTCCAGGCGCTGCATGTCGTCGCTGGTGCCGAGGGTGGTGGTGACCAGCGCCTGGGTTTCGCCGCGGGTGAAGATGGCGCTGCCGTGGGTGCGGGGCAGGATTCCGGCTTCGATCCAGATTTCGCGCACTTCGTCGAAGGCTCGCGCATCGGGCCGGCGCTTGTGGTTGATGACCTGCTCGCGGAAGATGCGCTCGCGTAGAGTCTCGTAATAGTGTTCGAACTTCTTCTCGGCGGCCTTGTCGTCTTTCTCCTTGCCGGTGACGGGCAGCGCGGCCAGCTCTTTCTTCTTGATTTCTTTGACCAGCGTGTGGCTCTCGGCCTTGGGATGTTTCCTGGTGTCGAGCGCGTCTTCCAGGACGGTCCCGATGCGCTTCTTCAGATCGTTGTAATACGCGTCGTCGAACGGTGGAGGTTCGACCGTACGCTTGGGCTTGCCGACTTTTGCGCGCAACTCGCTGATCGCGGCGCAGATCTTTTTGACTTCGGTGTGGCCGAACTCGATGGCATCGACGACCGTCTCTTCTTTTACTTCTTTCGCGCCCGACTCAATCATCACGATGCCGTCGGCCGTGCCGACCACCATGATGTTCAGCAGGCTCTCGCGCATCTCGTTGTAAGTCGGATTCACAGTGAACGCGCCGTTGACCATGCCGACGCGCACCGCGCCGATGGGGCCAAGGAAGGGAATGTCGGAGAGCGTGAGGGCGGCAGAAGCGCCGTTGATGCCGAGCACATCGGGGTCATTATCCGTGTCGGCGGAGAGAACGAATGCGATGACCTGGGTCTCGCACTTGAAGCCTTCGGCGAACATGGGCCGGACCGGACGGTCGATCTGGCGGCTGGTGAGAACTTCGCGCTCACTCATGCGGCCTTCGCGCTTGATAAAGCCGCCGGGGAAACGTCCGCCGGCGTAAGTGTATTCGCGGTAGTCCACGGTGAGAGGGAAGAAGTCGATGCCTTCGCGGGGATCGGCGTTGGCCACGGCGGTGGCGAGGACCACGTTTTCGCCCAGCCGCACGACCGCGGCTCCGTGGGCCTGCTTGGCCAGTTTTCCGGTTTCAAATGAGATTTGTTTGCCGCCGGCGAGGCTGACTGTAATGCTGGTTGGTTCTGGTTTCATGATTTTTCCTTTGGAGCGATGAGCGGCGAGCTATGAGCTGAGAGCGAACCAATCGGGCGTCCCGTTTCCGGTCGGGTGCCCCATTTCCCGCGCGTTCTGTGCACGAGAAGTGGGGATTTTGACGTCGTGCTAGAAAGACACACGTCACCCTCTTCGATTCTGTAAGAGAAATTCGTTGCGCTCGAAAAACGCACGGATGGAAAGTTCCTCAATGCTTCTCCGTCTTATCGAAGACGGACTCTCAGAAATAATCCAGGGGACAATCGAAATCGGGTACCCCATGTCTCGCCGATTTTGCGAGACGCGGGGAATTGGACTTCCCATCTCGTGAGAGACAGCGGTTCCCCAGGTCAGAACTACTTGCGGATGCCGAGTTTGGTGATGACGCCCTTGTAGCGCTCGGAATCGTATTTCTTGAGGTAGTCGAGCAAGCGACGCCGCTTGCTGACCAGCATGAGAAGGCCGCGGCGCGAGCCGTGGTCTTTCTGGTGCGTCTTGAAGTGCTCCGTCAACTGGCCGATGCGCTCGCTGAGCAGCGCGATCTGCACCTCGGGACTGCCGGTGTCGGTCGCGTGCGTGCGATTGCCGTCAATAACGGATTTCTTTTGCTCTCTGGCTAGCACTAGCCTGATGTGCTCCTGTTCTTAATCGTTTGTCTTTGTGACAGTTAAGAGAATATCACGGGGAATTGGGATGGGTAAAGGAATCAGGGTGCCCCGTCCTTGTCACGTTCTATGCGACAGGGCGGGGACTTTGACTCTGGCGGTTCCCAATCCCGGAAATTCGCAATCAAAATGTTCACAGATCACAGATACCCAATTCGCCTCGGAGTACCCTCCTCCCATGCCTTGGGGTCTCAAGCGCTTCCAGCAGGCTTACTGTCTGCATTTCATAACTTTCAGCTGTTTCAATCGTGAGCCGCTTCTGGCGACACCGCGATCCCGGGATCTCTTTGAGCGAACACTAGAGCGGGCACGCGGGTGGTATGGGTTCTACGTCAATGGATACGTCGTGATGCCCGAGCACGTTCATCTGCTGATTACGGAGCCCGAACGCGGCCGGCTCTCACTTGCGATACAGATGCTGAAGCAGAATGTCGCGCGCGAACTCCGCGCGCCGGAGGGCGGCCCGTTCTGGCTGGAGCGGTACTATGATTTCAACGTTTGGATGGAAAGGAAACGAATCGAGAAACTGCGGTATATGCATCGGAATCCGGTGAAACGTGGATTGGTGGCGCGCCCGGAGGATTGGTCCTGGAGCAGCTTTCGCCACTACGTTTCTGGAGTCGAGGGTGCCGTCGAAATCGAGTCGCAGTGGACGGCGCGCAAACGGGAACGACTTGGACTCATGCCGCAGATTGTGCGCCAAGATCAAAGTCCCCGCCCTGTCTCTGCAAAGTACGTAGAGACAAGGACGGGGCACCCTCGGGAGCGTGGATGAGCCCACTCCTTACGGGTCGATGCAGGATTCGGGGGTGTGCACTTCGTGGTGGTAGGGTGTCTTCAGGGGGACTAGGCCGAGGTCGGTGTAGAGATAGAGAGTCATCGTGGTGGCGGGGCCATTGTGGGAGTAGACGAGCAGCTCGGCCCAGCCGTCGTGGTCCGCGTCGAATTCGTTCAGGATGGATTGGAAGTCGAGGCTGTGTTCGGTGGGGCTGGTCGTGGGATCGGGGGCTTCAGCTTCGCGCATGGCGGTGGACCAGCTGGTATCGGCGGAGAGCGGGACCGGGCGAAGTTCGGCGGGCTGGGTTGGTGTCGGCTGGGCCTGATCGATACGGGCTCGGTCCGGCTGGGCTTGATCCGGCTGATTGGGTGGCTTCGTTTGCACGCGGAACCACGCGGTCATTAGAAACGCAGTGGCATCGGCCAGGCGCCAGCGGGCACGGACGAACAGGCGCGGATCGCCGTCGGGCGTGAGGCGATAGGCGTGAAGGTCATAGTCGAGCGCGCCTTCGCCGCGGGCGAGGCTCTGGTCGGCTTGAAGCCATTCCTGCAGGCGCGGACGCGCGCCGCCGACGGGCAGTTCTCCGGCGGCTTCGCCGGGGCTGGCGGCGTTGGCGAGGAGGCGGGCGTCGATCTTTGCCAGCTCCTGCTTCATGCGGTCGGTGAGTTGCTGCGCGATCTGCTTGCGCATTGGCGGTGTCGGCTTCCAGTCGGGTAGTTCGCCGAGCTGCGCCGTCGACGGCGGATCGGCGGACTCGACCGGTGTGCGGCGTACGACGAAATATTCACGGCGAGACTGGGCGAAGGCGGACTGCTGATCTGGCGGAATCGACGCGAGGAAGCCGATAGCGAGAGAACATCCGTCGGGCGCGACGATTGGGCGCTCGATCACGACCGGGATGGTTGCATCGGGCGATAGGCTGAGCGTCCAGCGCTCGCCGGACTGCGTCTTCTGGATGATTTCAGGGAAGAAGTGCAGCGCGTGCGAATCGGGCTCCCAGAGCTCCTGCAGGCCGGCCAGAGGCGCGGCAGGCCTGGTCGGGGCAGCGATTTTTGTGGGCCTCCCCTGGCTGACCGGGGAGACCGCGAAGCGCGATTCGGTATCAGCGGCGAGCATGAACGCGACGTGAGTGGCGTCGTACTTGGCGGCGAAATAGGCCGGGCCGGCCGCGGTGAGGCGGACCTCGCCGGTGGGCCGAGTTCGGGCTGCGAATGCGTCGTCTTTCGCTTTCTGCTCGACGAATTTGCGCTTTCGCTCGGCCTCGTTGTGGTCGAAGATGGTGCCTTCGGGGTAACGCTGGCTGATGGCCCAGCGGTAGGCGGACCACATCACAAACAGATAGAGCGCAAAGGCGAGCGCCACCCATTTGCGATTCTTGGGCCGTATCTTCCCCTGCAGAAACGCAAGGCCAAGCGCCAACAGCGCCAGCGCCAGCGCCAGCACAAGCAAGACGAATTCCTCCTCGTAGGGAGAATCTAAATCGTTTTCGGGGACGGGTGGAGTGACTTTGGTTTGGAGAAAGGCTTAACCACAGGGGGCACGGAGGGACACAGAGGAAGGCTGCCCGTGTTTGTCGTCTAGCCACCGGACAGAGTGAAGCTTACTTGCACCGTCGTTTCGACGTCGATGGGTTCGCCGTTCAGCAGAGGCGGCTGGTACTCCCACTGCTTGACGGCTTCAATGGCGGCAGGGGCCAGCATGGGATGCCCGCTTTCGAGCGCCACATTTTCAACCTTCCCGGAGCGATTGATCCAGATCTTCAGAATGACCGTGCCCTGAATGCGTGCCTGGCGGGCCAGTGGAGGGTACGTTGGGTTCACTCTTTTCAGCAGCGAGCCCCACATGACACCCGGCGAAACGCGGACGCGGGGTTGGGCGCTCACCTGGGCGGCAGCCGTTGGCAGAAGAACGGATACAACAAGCATCAATGCTGTCGCCCGCAAAGCCATGCGAGCCTCCTGCACTAAGGGAGGTGGAAAATATTCTACGCCTCAGGTGCACGCGGAGCCTTGCTATTCGAGGCGTTGGTCATCGTGTGGATTATTTCCGCGGAGTCTGGCCACAAATTTCGTAATCGCTTGCAACACTGCTTCCGGCTGGTCGCGGTGGGCGGAGTGGCGGCAGTTGGCCAGCGCGAGAATTTCGACCGGACCGCCGGATTTGGCCTGGATCGCCTTAAGCTGCGCCATGGCGCCGTATTCGTCGTCGAGGCCTTGGATGGCGAGGATGGGGCAGCGGATGCGCGGGAGATATTCTTCGATGTTCCAGCCGCGGAATTCGGGATGCAACCAGATGTCGTTCCATCCCCAGAAAGTGCGGGCGGGGTCGCGATGGTGGCGGGCCAGCTTCTCCGGAAGGTCGGTCGTCTCGAAATTCACTTTGGCCTGCGCGATGCTGGCGATGCTGATGTCTTCGACGAAGACGTGCGGAGCGAGAAGGACGAGGCCGCGCACGCGGTCATGAGCGCCGGCCTGATTCGAACCGGGGCGATTCGAACGGGCGTCATTCGCACCAGCGAAGATCAGCGCGATGGAACCGCCGTCGCTGTGGCCGACGAGGATGGGCTTCTCGATGTGCAAGTGTGCGAGTAACTCCGGCAGGGAGTGAAGTGCCTCGTCGTGCATGAACCGGACCGGGCGCGGCTCGGTGAGCAGGTCAGAGGCTCCGTGGCCATAGCGCGAGTAGCTGGTGGCGGGGCATCCGGTGGCGGCGGCGACGCGGGCGGGGAAGTCTTTCCAGAGCGAGACGGAGCCGAGGCCTTCGTGCAGGAAGACGAGTTCGGGCGCGGCCGCTTCGCCAGTGGCGGACGGGGCTTCGATCCGCTGCACTTCAAGGCGATGGCCTTCGACTGTGATCTGGAAGGTTCGGGCAGGGGCGCCGGGCTTAGTCATCGTGCTTAGTGATCGTCCTTCGAAGTTCAGTGTTGCCCGGTTGGGGCGGGTTCATTTTGCAGATACTCCCGTACGGAACAGGGCGCATCGAAATGTAAAGATATCGTAAGCTATAGACAGGAGGCAGGCCGTGCGGTGCCCTCGCTGCGGAAACGAAAATCCGGAGACGAACCGCTTCTGCGGGATGTGCGGCGCAACCCTGCTGCAGGAAACGGCGCCGACTGAGCCCGCGCCTTCTTCCGCGACTGCCTCGTCGTCAGTCGCGGCCCCAGGTGTCGCAACCCCGGGCCCTGCGGTGGCGTCAGCGCCCGCGCCCAGCACACCGCGCACTCAGGCTGCACAGCCGGTCATCAGCGGGCCGTCGTTTCTGGGATTGAATGAGCCGCCGCCGGCGACGCGTCGGCGCGGCAGTTTGAGCATCGACCCACACTCGGCGCACAGTTCGCGCGATCTTAACTATTTGCTGGATGACGATGAGGAACCGAGAGGCGGAGCGGGAAAATATATTTTGATCCTGCTGGCGCTGGGTCTGGCCGTTGGATTCGGATACTTGCGGTGGAAGAACCAGGGCTTTGCCTGGTTGAACCCCAGCGCGAAAAAGCCGGCGGCGACTGCGCCGAATCCGGAAGCGCCGGATGGGGGTTCGCCTGCGCCGTCCAATGCACCGGCTGATGCGAACCCGACGCCGTCTTCCCCATCGCCGTCGGGATCGTCTCAACCTGCGGCCCCTTCGACATCACCAGCCAGCACGAACAGTTCCTCTGCCGGGGTCACACCGGCGGCGGGTTCGCCAACCTCCAGCGCAGCGAGCGCACAGCCAGGTGCAGCTCCTGCTTCCGGGGATACCGGCGCGGCGGGTGCTGCGCCGGCTGCGGCGACTAATCCCGCAGCGACTGCCGCGAAGGACCAAGACGTCTCAGCCGACAGTCCAACTCCGGCAAATCCAACTCCGGCAAATCCAGCTGCAGCGACCGAGCAACCGAAACCCGCGCCGGCACCGGCCACGCCCAGGCCGCGTCCGATGGCGAAACCGGCGCCGCCGCGAGACCCCGTGGCGGAGGCGCAGAAGTATCTTTATGGAAAGGGCGCGAGCCAGGATTGCGATCGCGGCATGAGGCTCTTGAAGCCGGCCGCGGACGCCGCCAATCCGAAGGCGATGATTGAGATGGGGGCGCTGTACTCGGCGGGACTGTGCACGCCTCGCGATCTGCCCACGGCCTACCGCTGGTTCGCGCTGGCGCTGCGCAAGGATCCCGACAATCAGGCGGTGCAGACAGATCTGCAAAAGCTGTGGGGGGAGATGACGCAACCCGAGCGGCAACTGGCCATCCGTTTGAGCCAGTGAGAGTTGCGGCGCAATCCGAAGTGAGCCTCGAGTTCGTACTCTGAACAAGGAAGGGACCGGGAACGTTTGTCGAGTCCAGAACGACAAGGCATTTCGCCCGACCTGGCCACAGTGACAGCCATGAAGTCCGGCGACCAGAGCGCGCTGGCGGTGCTTTATGACCGCTACTCGTCCGTGGTGTATGCGGTGGCGTTGCGCGTGCTGGGAGACACGGGAGCGGCCGAGGACGTGCTGCAGGAAGTTTTTCTGCAGCTGTGGCGCAATCCCGGGGCGTTCGATGCGGCGCGCGGAAGTCTGGGCTCGTGGCTGGCGGTGATCACGCGCAATCGCGCCATTGATTCGCTGCGGAGGCGTCGCCCGGAAACGGATATTGAGGATGTGATCGTGTCGGTGGCACCGGACCTGGCGGCAGAGGCGGATCGCTCGCGGGCGGCCGCAAAAGTTCGGGATGTGATGGCGGCGATGTCGAAGCCGCAGCGCACCGCGCTGGAGATGGCTTACTTTGAGGGCATGAGCCACTCGGAGATTGCTGACAAGACTGGAGAGCCGCTGGGCACCATCAAGACGCGGATTCGGGCGGGGTTGATGGCGCTAAGGAAGGCGTTTCAGACGTGAGGGGAAAAGGCCCACTTCTCGCAAAGTACGCGAGGAATGGGGCACCCGGACTTCGGACTTTCGGGTGGGAAGTCGAAATCCCCACCCTGTCTCTCCAAAGAACGGAGAGACAAGGATGGGGCACCCCGAGTTTTAGATGAGTGAGCACGAACAATTCGCGGAGGATCTGGCGCTGCATGCGCTGGATGCGCTGGGCGGGGAAGAGCGCGCGAGCCTTGAGCGGCATCTGGCTGCTTGTCCGTCGTGCCGCGCAGAGCTGGAACAGCTGCGAGGCGATGGCGCGCTGCTGGCGCTGTCGACGATGGGGCCGAAGCCTCCGCTGCGGGCGCGGCAAAGGCTGCTGGATGCGGTGGCGAAAGAAACCCACCCTTCGAAAACCGCGAAGGGCGGGGCACCCTCGGTTTCCATAGCGCCGCGACGGTCGTGGTGGGGATGGCTGGGCTGGGCTGCGACGGCGGCGGTGATTGTATTCGCAACGTCGTTGTGGAAAGAGAATGCCGGGCTCAAGGAGAACTTGGCCATAGCGCATGCCGTGGTCGCAGGAAACGCGCAAGAACTGGAGGATCTGCGCCGTGTAGCGGCGCCGATCCTTGAACCGGAGGCACAGCGCATCACGCTGGTGTCGGTGAAGACGCCGCCCCAGCCGCAGGGGAAGGCGTTTTATCTGCGCAATCGCAGCAGCCTGGTGTTCGTGGCGAATAACATGCCGCCGTTGCCGCCGCAGAAAGCGTATGAATTGTGGCTGATTCCGGCGCAGGGCGCGCCCATCCCGGCAGGAGTGTTCAAGCCGGATGCGCACGGCAGCGCCACGGTGGTGAATCCTCCGCTGCCGGCTGGCACGGAGGCGAAGGCGTTTGCCATCACGATCGAAAGCGAGGCCGGTGCGACTTCGCCGACCATGCCGATTGTGATGATGGGAACGGGAGAGTAGTTTTCAAGGTGCACAACCGCGTTACCGGTTTGATGAGAGCCATATTTCTTCGGGTTCGACTCGTGATTGTCTGCGTGCTGATTGCGTCCTCGATCGGCCTCAACGCAAGCCCCGCGCAGGGACAGAACCAGGCTCCCGCCACCGTAAAACACTCGCCGGGAACCCGGCTGCAGGCGAAAGGGATCCCCAACTTCGGGCAGGTCAGCGCGAATCTCTATCGCGGGGCGCAGCCGAGCAGTGCGGGTTTCGAGACGCTGAAAAATACAGGCATCGAGATCGTGGTCGATCTGCGCGGGGGTCACGGCAAGGGCGAGGAAGAAGCGGTCACGAAACTGGGCATGCAATATATATCGATTCCTTCCCATTGCCCGTTTCCGAGCGACCGGCCGTGGGCGGCGTTTCTGAAGGTGATGGAGGAGAATCCGGGGAAGAAGGTTTTTGTGCATTGCCGGTTGGGCGACGACCGGACCGGGATGGCGGTGGCCTCGTATCGCATGGCGGAAGAGGGGTGGTCGGCGGCGGAGGCGATGAACGAGATGAAGGCGTTCGGGTTCAGCGCCATGCATCACGCGATCTGTCCGGGGCTGGAGGAGTATGAAGAGAAATTTCCCGATCGGCTGAAGAAGAATGCTGCGTTTCGAGACTTGGCGGCGCGGAAAGAGCATCGTGCGCAATGATTTGTGGGTTGACCTACTGATTGCAATCCGTCCTTGACACCCGGTCCCGCTCAGCATACAAGGGTTGCTCGGAATCATGCCTGGAGAAAATATTCCGGGCAAAAAGGGGGCTTCATGGGACTGTTAGACGAAGCCGAAAAGATCGCAGGAGCGGTTGCGGCTGTGGAAGGCATCAAGAAACTGGATCCGAATGCCGGCCTGGTAACAGAGGCGGCGGCCGCCATCACGGGATTTGAAGGTGCAGGGGCCATTGCCGAGCGCCTCGAGAAGAAGGAAGACGACGGCAACAAGTAAGGCTAGCGTATTTGCTTGCCTGCGGCTCGACGAAGGCCTGGAGCTGTCCGGGACCTCAGCGTAGGGGTTTGTGCCAGCTAGCGACGACTGTTCGCCACCACCTCGGGGCTTGAGCCCTACCTCAAGGCGACGAGGCTGAAGCGATTCTCCCCTAGGCTTTCGCGGGCGCCGCTTTCTTGGGGAACATCTCGCCGATGCGGCGGATCTGGGCGCCGACTCCCTTTAACTTCTCTTCAATGTGCTCGTAGCCGCGGTCGATGTGGTAGACGCGGTCAATGATGGTCTCGCCGTCGGCAACGAGTGCGGCTAGCACCAGCGACGCCGAGGCGCGCAGGTCGCTGGCCAGAACGGCGGCGGCGCTCAGCGGAGTCTTGCCGCGGACCACAGCACGGCGGCCTTCAATCTTGATATTCGCGCCCATGCGGACCAATTCCTGAGCGTGCATGAAGCGGTTCTCGAAAATGTTTTCGGTAATGACCGACGTGCCTTCGGCTTGCGTGGCCAGCGTCATGAATTGCGCCTGACAGTCGGTGGGGAATCCGGGATACTCTTCGGTGCTCATGTCGGCGGCGGTGAAAGGATTGTCGCCCATCACGCGCACCGAGTCGGCCGAGGATTTGGTTTTGACTCCGACCTCGTGCAGCTTGCCGATCAGGGCGCCGAGGTGCGACGGATCGCAACCGGCGACGTTCAAGTCGCCTCCCGTCATGGCGCCGGCGATCAGGAACGTGCCGGCTTCGATGCGGTCGGGAATAATGCGGTGCTTCGCGCCCTTCAGCTTGCTCACGCCTTGCACGCGAATGGTCGGCGTGCCCGCGCCTTCGATCTTGGCTCCCATCTTACTTAGAAGGTCGGCCAAGTCGGCGACTTCGGGCTCGCGGGCGCAGTTCTGCAGGATGGTCTCGCCTTCGGCGAGAGTCGCGGCCATGAGCAGGTCCTCGGTGCCGGTGACGGTGATCTTGTCGAAAACGACTTCGGCTCCTGTCAGGCGGCTGGCGCTGGCTTCGACGTAGCCGTGTTCCTGGGTGATCTTCGCGCCGAGTTGCTCGAGTCCTTTGATATGCAGGTCGATGGGGCGGGCGCCGATGGCGCAGCCGCCAGGAAGAGAGACGCGGGCGCGGCCGCAGCGCGCGACCAGCGGGCCGAGCACCAGCGTGGACGCGCGCATGGTCTTGACCAGTTCGTAGGAAGCTTCAGGCGCGGTCAACGTGGCGCAGTGAATGGAGGTGCGGTGCTGGGCGCGTCCGTAGCCGAGTTCGACCTCGGCGCCCATGGCGGCGAGCAGGTTGCGCGTGGTCTGGATGTCACGGACCTGGGGAACGTTCTCGAGGATGACGGGCTGGTCGGTGAGCAGCGCGGCGGCCATGCAGGGCAGCGCGGCATTTTTTGCGCCGCTGACGCGGACCGTGCCGAGCAGCGGCTCTCCGCCGCGAATGACGAACTTGTCCATTTGGTATGAGTCCTTAGGGTGCGCCTTTTATTCTAGCGAGGAATTGGAGCGGGGATGGGTAATCGAGAGGGCACGGCCTGCCGGACTTGCTTGTCGAGCTTCGCTCGACCGGACGGACGAGGGCGTCCGTCCCTACGTGGGCATTGCTGATCTATTTTGATTTGCGAGGGCAATCGCCTCACGCACGTGGCCTTTCGTCTTCTTCAACGCGGCTACGGCCTGGGAACGGCTTACTCCTGCGGCCAGCATGACGACGGCGACTGGAGTGTGGTTGCGGCTGGCCTTGAGCGTGCGCGCGGAGGTTTCGTGATCGGCTCCGGTGGCCTGTTCGAGGATGGAGATGGCGCGCTGGATGAGCTTTTCGTTCTTGGTCCAGACATTCACCATGAGATTGCCGTAGACGTTGCCCAGCCGCGTCATGGCGCCGGTCGAGATCATGTTGAGGACCATTTTGTGGGCGGTGCCGGCTTTCATGCGCGATGATCCGGTGAGGACTTCGGGGCCGACTTCGGTGACGATGGCAAACTCACAGGCGCGCTCGAGCGGCGAACCGGGGTTGCAGGTGAGGGCGATAGTGCGGGCACCGTGGCGGCGGGCATACTCAACGGCGGCGATGGTGAAGGGCGTGCGTCCGCTGGACGCAATGCCCAGCACAACGTCGTTCTTGCCGGGCTTACGCTTTCTCATTTCGGCAAGTGCAGCGCGAGTATCGTCTTCGCTGGCCTCGGTGGAAGAGCCGAGCGCCCTTGGGCCTCCCGCCATGACGAACTGCACGGTGCGGCGATCGGTGTTGAAGGTGGGTTGAATTTCAGAGGCATCGAGCGCGCCGAGACGGCCGCTGGTGCCGGCGCCGACGTAAATGAGGCGCCCGCCACGACGAAGCGCGGCGACTACGAGATCAATGGCGTGGGCGATCTGGGGCAGAGCGGCGCGAACAGCGGCGGCGACATTGGCGTCTTCCTGGTTGATGAGGCGGGCGATCTCGAGCGACGACATGCGATCGAGATCGCGAGCGGCGGGGAGAATCTGCTCGGTGGGAAGAATACGGAGATCGGAGTTCGCTTTCGTCGCGCGATTCAATCGTGCACCGTTCCAGGGAGCTCCCGCCGCTTTGCCCATTCTAGGGCCGCAGGCGAGGCCGGACAAAAGCGTTCTCGCAAAGTACGCAAAGAAATCCGCGAAGTTCGCGAAGAAAACCGGATCAAGCGCGAATCGGGCACGCTCACGTCGGCCTCTCCAGTGCTTCGATCACTGCATCGTGGAATCTCGGGCGAACCTGCTTGATGGCCCAGTTGGAGCAGTCAGGCCAGGTGCGGTTGGTGAGCAGCGTGACGGAAAGCTGACGCTCGGGATCGATCCAGAGCGATGTCCCGGTGTAGCCGAGGTGGCCGTAGGAGGCGGGTCCGAAATATTTTCCGGATTGCGAAGGAGTTGAGGGTGTGTCCCAGCCGAGGGCGCGAGTCGTGCCTGCGGGCGCGGATTGCCGCCCGGTAAAGAGGGCGACGGTTTCGGGGCGGAGGATCGGGTGTCCGCCGAGCAGCAGGGCGTGGGCGAAGCGGGCGAGGCCTTCGGCGGTGGAGAAGAGTCCAGCGTGGGGGGCGATGCCGCCGAGGATGAAGGCGTTTTCGTCGTGCACTTCGCCCTGGATGATACGGTTGCGGAAGGTGCTGCGGGCGGTGTTTGGGCTTGCGCTGGACGGCATCGGCTCAACCGGCTTTTCGCGGACAGGAGTGTCCGCGCCACATGTTTCCAGGCATTCGTCGGCGGTTGGCGGGATTTGAGGGCGAAGCTCTGCTGGTGGATTGAACGTGGTGCCCGACATCGCCAGCGGGCCGAAGATTTCTCGCTGGCAGAAAACGTCGAGAGGCTCTGCGGCAATTCTTTCGAAGGCGGCGCCGAGAACGAAGAATCCGATGTCGCTGTATTCGGCGCGGGAGGCGGGGTCTGCCGAGAGCGGAGTGGTGAAGGCGGCGCGCAGCAGGTCGTCGCGGGAGCGCGCTTTGAGGAACAGCTTTTCGTAGGCGGGCAGGCCTGAGGAGTGGGCGAGCAGCATTCGGAAAGTGACTTCGCGCCGGCGCGGGTCAGGTTTGCCTGAGGAATCAGTCAGGAATTCGGGAACGGTGCCGGCGACTGGAGCGTCGAGTTCGAGGAGGCCGCGCTCGTAGAGAATCATAGCCATAGTGGTGGTGGCAACGGGTTTGGTGAGCGAGGCGAGGTCGAAGAGCGTTGCCTGGGTTACGTCAAAACCCCCACCCTCTTCTCTAGTGATACAGCCGAAGGCCTTGAGGGCGACTAGGCGAGCTTCATGCGTGACGGCGATCGAGGCGGCGGGGAAGGCACGCTGGGCGATGGCATCACGAACAACGGAGAAGGCGGAGGAAAAGAGTTCGTCCTGATGCTCGAACGCAGGGAGAAGAGTTGGCGCAACGTTGGTCAGAGTTGAGATGCCCGCGAATGGCCTGTGCGCGTTATAGCAGAGTTGGGAGGAAGGGTAAAGGACGCTCTCGGCCCTAACGCTGCTGGAAGGTGGAGAGCGAAACCCGGCACCTTCGGCATTACTTGCGTTTGTTGAGCCCTGGGGCTGACGTTGTGTAGAGTCGAGATATCGTTTCTTCTCGATCAAAAGCGAGAGCGTTCAAAGCGCGAAGGCTCATTGTTGTCCTGACGCTGTGCTGGCTCACAGTGGGCGGCGAGGGCAGGGGTGAAGCCGGGCTGCGCCCGGGCGGACAGCCGAGGGCGGCTGTCCCTACATCGTCTTCTCCCGTGCGGCTGGGCGCGGTGGACTCGGTTATTCAGCAGGCTATTGCGGACGGGCTTCCTGGCGCGGTGCTTGTGGTTGGGCACGACGGGGCTGTGATCTATCGCAAGGCCTATGGGCATCGGGCGCTGGAGCCACGGCACGAAGCGATGACACTGGACACGGCGTTCGATCTGGCATCGCTCACGAAGGTGATCGCCACGACTACCGCCGTGATGCAATTGGTGGAACTGGGCAAAGTGCGGCTGAATGATCCGGTGGCCAAGTATCTGCCGGAGTTTGCGCAGAACGGGAAAGAAGATATCACGGTGCGGCAGTTGCTGACGCACTACTCGGGGCTGCAGCCGGATCTGGACTTGAAGACGTCGTGGGAGGGAAAAGAGACGGCGTATCGCATGGCGTTTGCCGAGACGCCGGCGCAGCCGCCGGGGTCAGCGTTCACCTACAGCGATATCAATTTCATTGTGCTGGGGGCGCTGGTGGAACGGGTGTCGGGCGAGATGTTGGATGCCTATGCCGCGCAGCATATTTTCTCGCCGTTGAAGATGACGCGGACGCGGTTTCTGCCGCCCTTGGCGGGGCGGGCCGGTTGGCTGGAAAAGATTGCTCCGACCCAGTATGACGAGCATGAGCACATGCTGCGGGGAGTGGTGCACGATCCGACGGCGCGGCGAATGGGCGGCGTAGCGGGCAACGCCGGGCTGTTCTCGACGGCCGACGATCTGGCGAAGTTTGCCCAGGCGCTGCTCAACGGCGGCGGAGGAATTCTGTCACCGCTGATGGTCGAGAAGATGACGACTCCCGAGCAGCCGCCGGCGGCACCGGTCCTGCGCGGGTTTGGCTGGGACATCGATTCGCCGTTCTCGTCGAATCGCGGCGATCTGTTTCCGATTGGATCGTACGGGCATACCGGGTTCACGGGAACTTCCATCTGGATCGATCCGACGACCAAGAGCTACATCATTTTGCTCACGAATTCGGTGCACCCGCGCGGGAAGGGAAATGCCGTCGCGCTGCGCTCGAAAGTAGCGACGGAAGTGGCGGCGGCATTGAACTTGACGGCAGACGAAAAGGAAGACCTGCGCTGGAAGAGCATTACCGGCTACAACGAGGCGCAGAGTGCATCGCGGCGAATGAGCGTGCGGAATGGGACGGTCAAGACTGGAATTGACGTTCTCGAGGAGCACGGGTTTGATGTGCTGAAAGCAAAATCGACATCTGAGGAGCGCAACGCAAGCGTTTCCGAACGCACAGAACAACAGGTCAACGGCGAAAGTCAAAATCCCCACCCTGTCGCAGAAGACGCGACAAGGGTGGGGCAACCCGCGAATGCCGATGCGACACCGGCGGCAAAGAGACATATCGGGGTTGTCACGAATCAGACTGGAATTGACACTGATGGCCGGCGAACGATTGATGGGTTGGCGCAGGCGCCGGGGATTTCGCTCGATGCGATTTTCAGTCCCGAGCACGGCGTGACCGGGACGCTCGATACGCCCCATGTCGACAACACGACTGACGCAGTGACCGGCATCCCCGTGTATAGCGTGTACGGCGGGACGGATGCGGCGCGGCGGCCGTCACTGGATGTGCTGAAGACTTTGGACGCGGTGGTCTTTGACATTCAGGATGCGGGGGCCCGGTTTTATACCTACGAGACCACGCTCGGATATTTTCTGGAAGCAGCGGCGCAGGGGGGAATCGAGCTGATCGTGCTCGACCGGCCGAATCCGGTGACGGGAGCGTTTGTGCAGGGTCCCGTGTCGGATGCGGGTCGGGAGAATTTCACGAATTACTCGGCTGTGCCGCCGCGGCACGGGATGACCATGGGCGAACTGGCGAAGATGTTCAACGCCGAGCGCGGCATCAACGCGAAGCTGACCGTGGTGCCGATGGAGGGATGGGAGCGCGGCGACTGGTTCGATTCGACCGGGCTGGTGTGGGTGAATCCGTCGCCGAATTTGCGGAGTGTGACAGAAGCGGCGCTGTATCCGGGAGTGGCGCTGATTGAGGGCACGAATGTTTCGGTGGGGCGCGGCACCGACACGCCGTTTGAGCTGGTGGGCGCGCCGTGGATGAAGAGCAGGGAACTGGCAGCTTACCTGAATGCGCGCGGGATTGCCGGGGTGCGGTTCGTTCCGGTGACCTTCACGCCGACGGCGAGCGCATACAGCGGGCAGGAATGCCAGGGGGTGAACGTCATCGTCACGGATCGGAATGGCCTAGACACGCCGGAGTTGGGGATTGAGCTGGCCGCCGCGCTGCACAAGCTGTACGCCGCGGATTTCAAGCTGGAAAAGATGCAGGACTTGCTCGTGAACCAGAGCGTGTACGACGCGCTGGTGGCCGGAGACGATCCACGGAGGATCGCGCAGGATTGGCAGGAGGGGTTGGAGAAGTTCGAGAAAGTGCGGGAGAAGTATTTGATTTATAAGTGATGGCGCCTTCGTGGTCGGTGAGCCCTGTCCGCGATATTGCAAACAAGCTCCGTGCCGTGTAGCTACGGCGACTTCTTGAGGGCTGCTGAGTCTCTTAGGTAGCCCGTGATTCCTTCGTCGACCATCTTGCTCCGGTCGGCGGCTGGCCATGAGGAGTTCCATACCAGGTAGCCCCCACCTAGTGTGAGGGTTTTCTGGTGGAACGCGAGGGCGCTGAGGACGGTCGTTTGCCACGCCCGATATTCCAGTTCATAGGCATTCGCTTCGGTGGCGGCGAACTGCGCGTCCCGTGCGTCGGCGATATGCGTGCCCACATGTGATATAGCGCGGGTGAGTGCTTCGCCTTTCAGCCTCTCCGCATCAAATGTGCAGTTGAACAATAAGCCATCTGGCGAATTCTTGTCGCCCTTTGGGCCATCGCTTTTCGGTACCTCGTTAGCGGTACCGAAACCAACCTCCACGCCGTTGTCCTCTCCTTCCTTCCCGTAGGCGGCGGCCGCCCTTTCGATCTGTTTGGCAGACTGACTGTCAGCGCTAAAAGCGCGAGCGGCCTGATGGGCCGCGGCAACGGGATCACCGGCGTCGGATTCGCGCGTCGAGTCATCCTTTGTTGAGGAGCTAGCTTTCGAGAAGTTAATCTCATGAGGAGATACATCCGAGACCGTTTGCAGTACTAGACGCGCTCGGTAGAGATTCATGTTCCCGTAACCATTCGCGCTGACAAACTTACCGGAGGCGTCGCGAACAACACCCGCGTCCTTAACTCCATCAAGCCGGCCAACAAGCGTAGCCGTCACTGTGTAGCGGATGCAGCCCAAGCACATCCCGCCCGCCTTGTGAGCCGTCGAAAGCAACGAGTCGAATTGCTTAAAGTCTTTGTTCTTGTCGAGCTTGATAGGCGACCGGCTTGGGCTTGGGGCTGCAGCGGTGTTATTGCGGCCAAGTTGCATCTGCACGAATGCTGCAGGACCGGCTTTGCCCTTCGTACCTTCTGGATATGCGATCCAAATCGCGTTGATTGCTTGATTACACGCCATGTCCTGGAGGACAAACTGATCGAAGCCGGCGGTGACCATACCCTTTATGCGAACAGTCTAGCCGTCGAACGATTGCGGGCTGGCGAGAACATCGCAGACAGACGCGTCGGTGATTTGCGCGGTTAGGCAAGTTGTCGTTGCGGAACAGAAAAACAGAAGAGCAAGAAAGCGTCTCACAAGATTACCTCTAAGTATCGGGACGGATCATAACCCAATGATCTCAGGCTGATCAAACGATTCTGGGTCAGGAAAATAGCCGTGCATCTTACCAGATAACTCACGCTACAAACCCTGCATCCTAGCGGCTAAGCCGTAGTAAGCTTTAGATAGTACCCGGTGGCTAAAGCCCACATCCTTATGTTGGCCCCGGGCGGCACGGCTGAAGCCGTGCCCTTCCCATACGTGGTCCAGTCGGCGTTTGAATGAAAGTCCTTTTTCGGAGGCATACGATGCGCGCACTTTTGATGGCACTGCTGGTTTCGGGGATGGCCTGGGGACAGGCGCCGGACACGATCAATGCGGCACAGGTTGCCCCTCAGGCTGCGAGTTCGGCTCAGGCGCACGGGTCTGCGCAAGCTTCGGGGGCGGCGCAGGGCAATGAATCCGCAGCCGCTCCGGCAGGGACTGCGCCGGCTGCGGCGCGGGATTCTAGTGCAGTGGTCATTCCGGCCGGGTCGAGGATTCCGCTGACGCTGGCGCAGGCCATCTCCACCAAGAACGCGCATGAGGGCGACGCGGTTTATGCCCAGACGGTATTTCCGTTTGTGGTGAATGAGCGCATTCTGGTTCCGGCGGGGACGTACATTCAGGGCAAGATTCAGCATGTGGAGCAGCCGGGGCGGTCGAAGAAACGGGCGGAGCTGCTGATTCACTTTACGTCGATGATCTATCCCAGCGGTTACACCGTAATGCTGCCGGGGTCGGTGGAGAACACGCCGGGCGCTGACAACAAGAGTGTGAAGGACAAGGAAGGCACGATCCAGCAGGATAAAGACACGGGCAAGCGAGTTGAAGATGCGGCCCGGGACGCCGCCGTGGCGGGCACGGTGGGAGGCATCGCCGGTGCGGCTGCCGGCGGCTTGAACGGGGCGCGATACGGCGGGCTGGTCGGAATCGCCGGCGGAGTGGCGTGGGCGCTGCTGAAGCATGGTCCGGATGTGAAGCTCGACGTGGGGACGTCGATCGAAATGGAGATTCAGCGCGACGTGGCCGTCGACGCCAGCCGGATTCAGGTGGCGAAGGCCGGGTCGTAGTTTGGAAGTCTTGGAACATGCCTAGAATGTCATTGTGAGGCTCGCGTTCTTTGCGAGCCGAAGGACCTTTGTACTGGCATGCGGCATCGCGCTGACGACGAATGCATAGGTCCTTCGCTTCGCTCAGGATGACAAGAATGAACGGACTCCGCAGCGGCCGCATCAAGCCGGGCAACCTGGCACTCCGCGATTTACGCGCCGATTCCTTCCTCCTGCTATACAATCCGCGGTAGGAGTGGCCTGAGCGCTCCGAGTGTGGAGGCTTGCCGTGGAAGCATTCGGCGCTGGTTTTGGAACTATCGTTGCCGTCATCATCGTTATCTACCTGCTCAGTTCCATCAAGATTCTGGCGGAGTATGAGCGCGGCGTAATTTTCCGGCTGGGGCGGCTGTTGCCTGTGGCCAAGGGTCCGGGGGTGATTCTGGTGTTCGTGCCCATCGACCGGATGGTGCGCATCTCGTTGCGGCAGGAGGCGCTGGAGGTACCGCCGCAGGACATCATTACCCGCGACAATGTCACGTTGAAGGTCAACGCTGTGATCTTCCTGCGCGTCATTGATCCGAACAAAGCGGTGAATGAGGTTTCGAACTACGTGTATCAGACTTCGCAGTTTGCACAGACGACGCTGCGGTCGGTGCTGGGCGAGCAGGAACTCGATGAACTACTGGCCCATCGCGACAAGATCAATCTGCGGCTGCAGAGCATTCTCGATACGCATACGTCGCCGTGGGGAGTGAAAGTTTCGAACGTTGAGGTGAAGCAGGTGGATCTGAACGAGTCGATGATCCGCGCCATGGCCAAGCAGGCCGAGGCGGAGCGCGAGAAGCGCTCGAAGATCATCCACTCGGAAGGCGAATTTTCGGCGGCGCAGCGGCTGGTCGACGCGGCGCATTTGCTCGCGACCGAGCCGGTCAGCGTGCAGTTGCGGTACTTGCAGACGCTGACCGAGATCGGCGTGGAGAAGAATACAACCGTGATCTTCCCAGTGCCGGTGGATGTTTTTTCGGGGCTCCAGAAGTTGTTGTCGACGGCAGGCGACAAGGGAGCGGCGCCGGGGAAGACGGCGTAGCGGTTGAAATTGCTGGTAAAGCAGGTTCCTCACCGGTCTTTCAGACCGGTTCGGAATGACAAGAAGTTTGGCCGGGAGTAAGCATGACCACTTCGTCACAAGATACGGAAATAACGCTGGGAACGGGCAAGCTGCTGGTGCTGTTTTTCTTTCTGGTCGGAATCTGCGCGCTGTTCTTCGCGCTGGGATATTCACTGGGACGAAAGACGGAGCCGATGATGGCCGCTGCCAGCGCCGCTTCCACGCCGCAGCCGACTCCAGCGACAGGCAAGGCAAATTCAGGGTCGGCCGCTGCGCAGCCGATGACCTTCTACAAGAATGTAGAACAGAGCCAGGCCAATCCTCAGCTGGCGCCGGCCACCGACACCAAGACGGACACGAACGCGACGGCCGCGAACACGAATCCGGCACAAACTGCGGCCACGCCCCCGGCAAACACCCCAGACCCGATGACCACCTTGCCCACCTCCGGGTACTTTGTGCAGGTCGCCGCAGTCACGAAACAGGAGGATGCGGAGTCCCTGGTGGAAGCGCTCAAGAAGAAGGACTATCCGGCGTTCGTCGCGCCCCAGGCCGCGGACAAGTTGTTTCGCGTGCAACTCGGGCCGTATGCCGACATCAAGGACGCCGAGGCGATGCGCACGCGACTGATCGGGGACGGGTACAGCCCGATTGTGAAGAAGTAGACGGTCCTCTTTGTTGTCTCGTCTCGCGCGAACATTTCTTTTCTCGAACATTGACAGGCGTCGATTTCCGCGCTATTCCTTGCCTCATCCATGCCTACCGATCCGTTGCTGGACCGCGCGCTGCACGCCATTGCCGACCCTACCCGGCGGCGCATTCTGCAAGCTTTGAAAGAGGGTAAGAAGGGCGTCGAGGGAAAGGTGGAACCCTGCCTGTGCGCCGGCGACGTGGAGGAGCGCGTGGGGCTCTCGCAGCCGACCATTTCTCACCACATGGCGATTCTGACCAAGGCTGGATTGGTGGAGGCGACGAAACAAGGGCAGTGGCGCTGGTATCGGCGAAATGAGAAGGCGCTCCGGCAGGTTGTGAAGAGCTTGCGTGGGAAGTTGTAGTCGGAGCTGCAGGTTGATCGTCCCCTCGGAATCCGTGTCTATTCTTTCGCCCCTCCGGGGCTGAATCATTTTTTTCGGGGCAGCTACCCACGGCTTGCGCCGCGGGCTGCATTCTTTCGCCGCTTCGCGGCTCAGCCTCAGGGCAGGCTTTCGCGGCTGGTGTGTTCGCTGACTCACTAGGGCGTGCCCAGCGCCCATTTCTCCAGATCTCCCGTGGAGCGCAGCAGGCCGAGCTGCGCGCGCTCCAGCTCGAAGGTGACGTCCTGCAGGGCGATGAAGCGCTCGCTGGCCTGGGAGCGGGCGTCGTCGAGGTCATGAAGGGTCGCCGTGCCGGCATCCAGGCGAGTCTGGACGGCAGCGACGCTCTTCTCGGCAATTTCCGATTCCAATTGCGCGACCTCGCGGGCGGCCTGCATCTGGGTGACGGCACGCTGCAGGCGGAGCGTTTCTTCGGAAGCCTGATCGCGGGCGGCCTCGGCCAGCTTGGTGGCTTTCAGGGCGTCGGCGTCAGCGGCGTCGGCTCGCGAGCGCTGGGAGGCATTGAAAAGCGGGAAGCGAATGCTGATTCCAATGGTCGCGTTGTTCTGGCGAAAGCCGCCGTTTTCGCACAAAGCCGTGATCGTGCCGGTGGGAGTCGACACGGTGCAGGTCTTTTCGGGAATGTAGTAATCCTGAAAGTTGTTGAACTTGGAGAGCAAGGCATATTGACCAGCCAGATCGAAGCTGGGCCAGAGGGCCTTGTGCTCGGCTTGTGCGCGCAGATACTGCGCGCGCGCGTGTTCGACAGCCGCCTGAACGGAAGGAGTCGATTCGGTGGTCTGCTTGGCAACGGGCTCGTCGGGAAGCGGAGGGGGAGCCGGGATCGACTCGGGATCGGTTTGAATGCCAGGGGCGGGAAGCCCAGTGAGTTTCGAGAGGTGTTCACGGAGCACATCGGCTGCGCCTTGGGCCTCGGCGAGGCGCAGGTGAACGCGCGCGGCCGAAAGGCGAGCGCGGGTGCCATCGAGCTCGGTATCCACGCCCTCCTTGACACGGTCCGCTATGGCCGCCTGCATCTTGTTGGCTTCGGCTTCCACCTCCTGCAGACGTACGAGCCGCTGCTCCCATTTCGCCAGTTCGGCATAGCTGAGGGCGGCATCCTGAATAATCTGGTTCCGCTGGTCCTTGCTTTTGAGAGAAGCGACCGCCGAGTCGACTTTGGCGGCGCGCTCGAAATTGCGCAGCGAGGGATTGAGCAGCGCCGACTGCATGTTGATGTTAAACAAAGACGGAGCTTGGCCTTCCAGAGCCAGCGGGAATCCGTACGCGGGAGGGCCGAGACCGGCGCCGGCAATAAGTTGCGGGATATAGCTATCGTGCAGCTCGCGATAGGCGGCAGCCGCCCGCTGCTCGTCGGCGGAGGCAATGGCGGCCCCGGTCGCGTGCGACAGCGCCAGCTCGACTACACGCTTGAGGGGAACGGGATCGGCCAGCAGGGAAGTGGGAAGTAACAGAACTGCCAGAATCCATCCTGGGCATAGCGCGCGCCGTGGGCTTTTCATCGCGTCCCTCTCGAACGACTTGGAAATGACTTCATGAAGATTTCGATGCCAGCGAGATTCTAAATGCCGCGATGATGGGCGGGAGACATTTTCAGACGCGGCGGACCATCCCAGAGCAGAACCACAGAGGGCACTGGGGCGCACAGAAGGCGACTACGGGGCCCGCATGCGCGATCAGTGCTCCACACGCTTCAGGTCTTCCTGCGCGCGGGCATAGGTGTGGGCGAGGGCCAGAGCGGCGCGGTACTCCGATGCGGCAGCGCGGAGATCTCCCTGCCTTTCCAAGATCTGGCCCAGCACGTCGTGAGCCTTGAAGGCCGGCCCCGCTTCGACCGGGGCGGTGAGGTAGCGTTGCAGCAGGCGGATTGCGAGAGGATAGTCGCGGCCGGCGCGCAGCAGCACATTTCCGCCATCCAGCAAGGCCGCAGGATAATCGAGGGGGCATGACTCCAGGTTGCGCACCGCCTGCTCCATCTCGTCAAGGCGGTTGGCATGGCGCAGAAAGATGGCGAAATCGAGCCAGGCGCGAGCCCCGGAGTGAGTGGCGGCGATGGAGGCGTGATATTCGTGTTCCGCCGCGGCGGCATCTTTGTTCTTCTCGGCGATGCGGGCGGCAATCCAGTGGGCCATGCCGGGATTGAGCGGCATAATAGCGTCGATTTGCGCGCGCGCCTTGTCTTTGCCGCCGCCCACGATCCCCGGCGCTTCCAGGTAGAACTCGGCCAGATCGGTGCGGGCTTCCCAACTCTTAGGGTCGAGTTCGACGGCGCGCTCAAACGAGGTCCGGACTTTTTTTGCCAGCCCGGCGGCCGACAGAAAACCCACGCGTGATGCTTTTTCTCCGTAAATCCGGCCCAGCCAAAGAGAGTAGAGACTGTTTTGCGGATCCAGGTTTCGGGCACGCTCGCAGGCGGGAATACCGCGGTCCCATTCCTCCAGCATGAAGTAGGCGCGGCACAGCAGATTGTCGGATTCAGCGTCGGTGGGGGCGTGCTCGATCTGGCGCTGCAGAACCTGAATGGCGTCGTCGACCCGGCCGGCGGCGAGAAGTTCTTTCGGGGAAGCTGCGGCGAATCCCTGCTGCAGAAGCAGCGAGACAAAAAGGAACGATGAAAGAGAGCGCAAGTTCATGAACAGGACACGAACTTCGTGGCGCCATTCCCGAGCTGCTATGGCACCACTCGCACCGCCGCGCCATCATAGAGCGGCTTGGATTCCTCGGCCGACAAAGCCACGACCGAGCCTTCGGCAAGGCCAGCCGTGATCTCGACCCGGGTGAGATTCTGCAGGGAGATTTCCACCGGCTGGCGTTGCAGCTGATTGTCGACGATGCGGAAGACGTAGGGTTTGCTGTCATCGCTGTGGAGCGCGTCGCGCTGCAGAGTGAGGACGTTGCTATGCTCGGCGATCACGATGGTGACCCCGACGTTGATGTTGGGGAGCAGGCGCAGATCATGATTGTCGATGTCGCAGGTGGCCTCGCCAATGTTTCTGTTGCCGTGGAGCTTCACGGTGGAGGGAACTGTGCTGACGGTTCCAGTCCAGGTGCGGCCCGGGACGGCGTCCCACGTGACTTCAACTTTCTGCCCGGGCTGGAGGCGGCCGATATCCGGTTCGTCGACAAAGGCGCGGACCAGCACGTGAGAAAGATCGGCTTCCTGCAGCAGCAGGTCGCCGGCCTGGACGAAAGCTCCTTCTTTCACAGGAAGAGAATAGACCATGCCATCAAACGAGGCGCGAACGCTGGACTTGCTCAGGGAGTCCTCAGCTGCGTCGTAGGCGGCCTGTGCTTCGGCAGCCTGGGCTTCGATCCTGGCGGTCTCGGGGTTGGAATAACGTTCGGTTTTTTTCTGCTCGAGCAGTGTGAGATCAGCCTGAGCCCGCTGCATCGCGTCTTCGGCCTGACGAAGCTCTCCGGCCGACGCTGCGCCTTCCTGCGTCAGCCGGCGCATCGCGTCGAGATTGCGCTGGGCCGTGTCGCGCGCGGCGCGCGCCTTGACCAGCTGCGCATTCAAGGTGAGAACCTCTTCTTGCGTGCCGCCGGTCTGGAGCGCCGATTCATCGGCCTGCGCGGCCTTCACCTGAGCCTGGGCGCGGGTTGCCTGGGCGTGGATATCGGCATCGTCGAGTTGCAGCAGGAGCTGGCCCTTGCGCACGTGGTCGCCTTCCTTGATCAGCAAGCGTTTCACCGTGGTCGCGATCGGGGCATGAGCTTCGAAATTTTGAACAGGCTCGACCTTGCCGTTGGTCGAGACCAGGCTGCGGATAGGGCCACGCTGCACCTCAGTCGCCCGCACGCGCAAAGGAGCCTGATGAAAGTAGAAATAGATTGCGATGACCACCAGGATTCCGAGCACAGGCCATAGCCACCGCCGGCTCAACGCGGTGTCCGAATTGTTCGTCGCGGCCAACTGGTTGTCTTTCAGGGTGCGGCGGGAATAACTGTAAGCAGTAATTTACCATTCCGGCCCCCATCGCAGGGGACCAATGCCCGCCCCGGCTCATAACTGATTGGATGCGAGCCGCGCAGCCCCGGCTGCACCTCCACCCGCTACAATGGCGACATGGTCAAAGGCAGGGGAACGAAATCACCTCGATATACGCCGGAGCACGCAGCCGCGGGGCTGGATGCGAAGTTTCCCGAGATTGAAACCTGGCCCAACCAGTTTCCTGCGTACGAGATCGTGGTGGAGGATCCGGAGTTTACCTCGGTATGTCCGAAGACCGGGCTGCCGGATTTTGGCTTGCTGACGGTTCGCTACATGCCAGATCAGCATTGCCTCGAATTGAAATCGCTGAAGGAGTATCTACACTGCTACCGGAATCTGGGGATATTCCAGGAGAACATCGTCAACCGCGTGCTGGAAGACGTGGTGAAGTGGGCCAAGCCGGTATGGGCCGAGGTAAAAGGCGAGTTCCGGCCACGCGGAGGAATTTCGACGACCATCGTGGCGCGCTGGCCGAGGCCAAAGGGGAAGCAGGGGTAGCTCTGCCAGGCGTGCTATATTCGCTGGACTTGTGGCCCAGAACGATCTCCAACCGAAAACTGCGCTGATCGTCCTGACTGCGCTCAACCTGCTCAACTATGCGGACCGCAATGTGCTGTTCGCGGTACAGCCGCTGGTGCAGGATGAATTCCATCTCTCGAAAGAGCAGATTGGGTACCTGACCAGCGCCTTTCTCGGTTTCTACATGATTGCCGCGCCGTTCGTGGGGCCGCTGGCAGACCGTTATTCGCGCAAGGTCATTATCGTGGTGGGAGCCATGTTCTGGAGCGCCCTGACGCTGCTCACCGCGGTTACCCACACGTATACCGAATTGCTGATCCGGCACACGCTGGTGGGGATCGGCGAGGCGACATTTGTCACCATTGCGCCGACGTTTGTGGCCGACTTGTTTGCGGAGAAGGTGCGAGGGCGGATTCTCGGCGTCTTCTATCTTGCTATTCCCGTGGGCTCGGCGGCGGGGTATTTGCTCGGAGGATACCTCGCTCCGAGCCACGGTTGGCGGTTTCCTTTCTATATCGCAGCAGCTCCCGGCTTTCTTTTGGCGGTGACCGTCCTGTTTCTAAAGGAGCCGGAGCGAGGGCAGTTTGATTCGCTGAAGGAGACGCCCGAACGCGGCACCATTCTGGGTCTGGCGCGGAATCCGGCGTTCTTGACTTCAACCCTGGGCATGGCCGCCATGACGTTTTCGCTGGGCGGGATCCAGGTCTGGATGCCGCAGTTCCTGTACAGCGAACGCCACTACTCCCTGGAACGAGCGAATCTGATTTTTGGCATCATCATCGTGATCGACGGCATTCTCGCCGCGCTGGCTGGCGGCTGGCTGGGCGACTATCTGCTGAAGCGGATGAAGAGTTCCTACTACCTGGTTTCGGCTGCCAGCATGTTGCTTGGCATTCCGGTGATGATCGTGGCGCTGTTTGCCAGAGGACCCGTCATGATCCCGGCCATTGGTGTGGCTGCTTTCTTTCTACTGCTCAACACCGCGCCGCTGAATGCCGCAGTCATCAATTCGGTGGGGGCGCATATCAGAGCGACGGCGCTGGCCGTGAACATTTTCATCATCCATATTTTGGGTGATGTGCCTTCGCCGACGATGATGGGATGGGTCGCGGATAGGCGATCGCTGCAGGCGGCGTTTGTTCTGCCCGTGATCGCAATGGGGATTTCTTCTGCCATACTGTTTTACGGCATGAAATTTGCGCCGCCGGTCGCGGTGGACGGTGCGGGCTAAACAACATCCACCACGGAGGCACCGAGGCACGGAGAAAACCTAGGACCTTGTAAAAACAAACGATACCATCTGCGGTTTGCAAGAGTGGTTACCTTCTCCGTGGCTCCGTGACTCCGTGGTAGGTTTTAGCGCGCGCAGAAATACTGAATGACTTTCTTCCATTGGATTGCGGGAACGATTCTGGCGCTGGCCTGGTTCTCCCGCATTGTGGAAGCGGCACTGGGCATGCCCTCGGTGGCCGATGTCTCCCGACCGGAGTGGGATCGGAATCCCGTTTCGCCGGCCGGAGATCCGCGCGTTTCCATCATTGTTCCCGCGCGCAACGAAGAAGCTTCCATTGAGAGGGCCCTCAACAAACTGCTCGCTCTCGACTATGACAACTATGAGGTGATCGCCGTCGACGATCGGTCGACCGATCGGACGGGCGAGATCATGGAACGAGTTGCCGAGAATCAAAATCCCCACTTCTCGCAAAAAGTGCGAGAAATGGGGCATCCACTTCTACGAGTTATTCATCACCGCGAGTTACCTGCGGGATGGCTAGGGAAAACGCACGCTATGTGGACCGCCGCGGACCAGGCGACCGGAGACTGGCTGCTGTTTACCGACGCGGACGTGTTATTCAAACCCGATTCGCTGCGGCGGGCGCTGGCCTATGCCGAGGCCGAGCGGGCGGACCATCTGGTGCTGTTTCCGCAGATGATCATGCGAGGGCCGGGCGAGCGCATGATGATTGCTTTCTTTCAAAGCATGTTCGCCTTCGGGCATCGGCCGTGGAAGGTAGCGGACCCCAAAACCGGCGACCATATGGGCGTAGGGGCTTTCAACCTGGTGCGGCGCAGCGTGTACGACGCGGTCGGTACCTACGCGGCGCTGCGCATGGAAGTGCTCGATGACATGAAGCTGGGCAAGGTGGTCAAGAATGCGGGCTTCGCCCAGCGCAATGTCTTCGGCGGCGATTTGATTTCGATTCGCTGGGCGCACGGGGCGATGGGGGTGGTCAACAATCTGACCAAGAATTTCTTTGCCGTCCTGTCGTTTCAGTGGTGGCGAGCCTTGATCTCGGCCCTTGGGCTGGCGTTTCTGAACCTGGGACCGTTTTTGGGCGTATGGCTGGCGCATGGGTGGGCTCGCGCGCCATACGGCGTAGCGCTGACGTCGATGGCGTTGCTCTATCTGGGAATGTCGTGGAAATCGCCCGTGCCCGCGTATTACGTCCTTCTGCATCCCGTGAGCACGACGCTCTTCATCTACACGCTGCTGCGGTCGATGGCGCTGACGCTGTGGAACGACGGGATCGAGTGGCGGGGCACGAAGTACCCGCTGGATGAGCTCAGGAAGGGAATGGTGTGAGAGCCGGTGGTGTCCCAATGGCGATTTCTCACTAATCTGGGAACATCACTTCTCTCGAGGTGTGCAACGATAGCCCCACATCTCTTTTCTGATACGGACCGGTTTGGGACAAATCTCGACCGCGTCATGCCCATTGTCCAGAATTTCGATACCAGGAGACGGCGCACATCCGAGGCTATCAAATGCGACGCTATATACGTTGCCTGAACCGTCGCCAGCGAATCCGTTAGACAAAGACGAGTCCATGCCTGCACTGTCTAGGCGTACAAAGAAGGCTCGTTTTTTGGAGATTGCTTGACGCGCACATCTGAGACTGGCCTTTGGGTCACCACTCAGTTTCACCCTTCCGCAGTCCAAAGCATCATTACCGGCGATGAACCGCATTCTACGGTCCATTAGGGTGCCGAGATATTCATCGGAGCATTCACATACGGCCGGAGTTGTAGTTGTGATGAGATCGTCAGACTGAGATACGGGTGCAGCCGGAGGCTTGTCGGGCGGAACCTGTTCTTCCAAACAACAACTCGAGTCTACGGGTTTCTGTCCTGGAATTTGAAAGGAATATGTAAATATCCTCTCGACCAGCCCTGATCCCTCGCAGTGTTCACAGTCGAAATGCGATCGCTTCGCGCTGTCCACTGCAGCCTGCTGGAACATCGGAGGTCCATCAATTACGGTGACAGAGTCAATACTTCCATCTGAATGAACTGAAACTTTAAGATGGACATCGCCGAAAATGCGGGCCTGTCGGGCGAGCGGCGGATAATTGGGCGGAAACAACTTACTCAAAACTACCTGCCCTTTGATCTCTTGGTCTTTGGCTTCACCCTGAGCGATCAGGTTGCGGGGGACCAAAAACAATCCCACGATATTGGCGAGAACTAGAACGATGCCAAGCCTACGGAAGTTGATTTCCATGAGACGCATTATAGGACGGGAAAAATCCAACTTCTGATATCAGGCGTTAGCACTCATTGAGGCCGCGGCGGTAATCGGGTTTCACACGCGGAATTGGGATGGCCTGTTTACCGCGGTTCCTCGCCCTCGACGTCCGCTTCATTGCCGTAGGTCTGGGTTGCGTTGGGGACGGCCCTGGTTTTCTTTGGCTTCTTCGATGGGCGCAGGCGGCCGGCGCTGAAGTGACCGCGATTTTCGACATCGAAGTCTTTGGGCAACGGCGGAATCAGGGCTGCGCCTCCGCTGATCTGGCTGACCCGGCTGAGGATGATCTCGGCTCGTCCGTCGTAGAGCTTGACTGGGCCTTGGATCTCGATCACGCGGCCCTCGAGTCGGCGGATGTCGCCCACATCCTTCAAATCGTGCGAGAAGACGACCACCGTAAAGGGGCATGCCGTCTGGTCTTCGCAGAAATCGAGGTAGCGGACGCCCTTTACGCCCGTTTTTACTCGCACGACCTTGCCGGTCACGCACTTCGTTTCCCCGACGTGCTGGCTGGCTTCGTGAATAGGGATGCAGTCGGAAGCGGAGACAAAAGGTGCGACACAGACAATCGTTAACCAAAGAGCGAGTGCGTTGCTGAGCGACCAGTGACCGCCGCTGCGGACGGCTGCCGGGTTTTGCCCGGCCGGACGGACGTATGCGTCCGTCTCTACGTGAGCAAGGATGATGATGGCCGCACTTTGCTTCTGCATGCTCTGATCTTATGAACAGCAGGCCTGTTCCGTCAGTGATGGGGTAGGGAAAATTTACCGGCGGTTCCAGAACGGAACTGGATAAGTTGTACCCGAGGATCGATCAGCGGATCAAACCACGCTGTGTCTCGCAGGGCTTTCAATCAACCATCGAAAGTCCCCACTTCTCGCACAGACCGCGAGAAATGGGGCACCCAGGCGTACGGAGATTTGGGCTTTACTTGAACGCCTTGACGGCGGAAGCTTCGTCGTCCTTCACGTCGAAAACTGTATACAGCTTAGTAATTTGCAGCAGATCGTTCACTTTCTTGGTGAGGTTCAGCAGCTTCAGTTCGCCGCCCTGGTTCTTGGTGGTGGTGAAGGCGCTGACCAGTTCGCCGATGCCGGAGCTATCGATGTAGTTGACCTCGGCCAGATTCAGCACAATCTTCTTGTTGCCCTTGGCGAGCAGGTCGCGCACAGTGTCGCGGAGGATGACGCTGCCTTCGCCCAGGGTGATGCGACCGCTGCAGTCCACAATCGTGACTCCATCCACTTGCCGACTACCGACCTTCATGCTCACTGGGAAGCCTCCTTGCCGCCCGCGGTTGGGCCGTGGACGTGTTTAATCAGTTTGAGTTCGGTGCCCGTCTGCGATGGGCGAATCTCCACCACATCCATAAACGAGCGCATAAGAAAAATTCCCCGGCCGGAGGTCTTGAGCAGGTTCTCCGGCGCCAACGGGTTAGGAATCTTGCCCAGGTCCATGCCGCATCCCTGATCACGAATGGTGATGACCAGATCACCGCCGGTTTGCTCAAAAGCCAGCGTGACCTTCTTGTCCGGGGCATAGGCATTGCCGTGCAAAACCGCGTTCACCGCGGCCTCGCGGACGGCCATGGAAATCTGCATGACCTCATCGTCGGCGAAGCCCAGTTCGGTGGCGATGCGAGTGGCTTTCTCTTCGGCACGGTCAATTGTCTCTAACGAAGAGTCCAGCGTGTACGAGACCCGTTGTTCGGTCATGGCCATGACGAAGTGAACACGACTGCCGGGGACGGCGGGTATGCCAGAGGACCGCCCACAGCCACTCGCCAGATGCCTTTCCCGGCGAATGCGGTAGTTTGCCTGTCGGATGGGGGAGTTGTCAACGACTGGCTGCAGGAACCGCGCGAAATCACTGAGGGCAACGACGGAGGCCGAAGAACTGCGTCGAATGTGCTGCGGGCTATAATCTCAGCTTCGTGAACCAACCTCCCAGGCGAAACTTGCGCGGCCGGCTCCGGCGGGCGTTCATCACCGTCGTCCTCTCGGTCGCGAGCACCGCCGCAATCACCTTTGCGGTCGACTATGCCATCTTCCGCCTCCGGGTCGCGATGAACGGCAATCCGTACGGTTCGGTTGTGGTGAATCATTACACCGCCGTTTTGCAGAAGAATGGCAAAACCACGTTCACCTTCGATCCGCCGCAGCCCTGGACCTGTGTGAACGCGCTGTTTCCTCATGCCGGATTGCAGCCGTGCTGGTACTTGAACCGGCATCCGGAGCAGCGAACGGATATCTAGTTGGCGCTCAGTTGGGAGGCGGAACGGCAAGCAGGCCAATCTGGGTGCAGGCGACGGCGGGATTTCCGATGCAGGGATCGGCGGCATTCACGAAATAAAGCGACCCGACATTTTCCGGGGAAAGCTGCTCGAAGTAGCCGTAGTAGCTCAGGGGCTGACCTTGAAACGTACCCTCTACCAGGAAGGCGTTGCCGGTCGCCGGGCCGGTCATGGTGAAATTCGTCCCCGCATCAGGCCCGGCAGTGAAAGCCAGGGTGAGGGTAACGGTCGCGCTGGAGTTTTCGCTCACCGTTGCATTCACCGAGTCGCTCATCTGGCAGGCACCGCTGGTCGCGCTGAGCGGGCACATGTTTCCCGCAAAAAGTCCCGGAAGCGCGGTGACGACAGTGCCTGTAATCGCGCCCCCGGGATCAGTACAGGGGTTGCCGGTTTGTGCTGTGTACGTGCCGTTCACGAAGCTTTTGCCGTCACCGCTCAGCATGGCAGTGACGTTGAAGACATTGCCGTTCTCGGCGAACGTGAAGTTGAAGGGCTCGCCCAGCGCGGTGACTGCGCCCGGACCGAGACCGTTGATCGGAACAGGTGCGGCCGGGCACGGTCCGCCGAACCCGGTCGCGTCCATGGTAGTGGGGTTCAGCGAAACGAAGGCGATCTGCGTGCTGCTGGCGGAGATCAAGCCGTTGGGCTGCTCAAGTCCGTCGATCAGAACTTGCCCTTCTTTCAAAGCGACCTCGATCCCGGTCACCGATCCGTTATTGGAGACCGCGATGAACTCCCAGGATCCGGCAATGTTCGGGAGGGGCTGGGTCACAGCCGACGACTTGTGGCTTCCACAGCCGATAAGCAAGATGCCAGGCACAAGCGGGAGAATGAGAGCGGCGATGTTCCGTCCGTACGGCCTGAGCATTACCGAGGATCTCCTACACGAGCATGAAGGATAGGAATCATGCTGGTCGGCGAATCGCCATAGATAAAGCGGGTATTATGGCATCGAGAAATAGAGCCCCGTGTTAACCGCGTGTTAAAGTTCGATGAATAGAGTCTGGGAGCGTGCCCTGCCCGAGCGCTGGGCTAGAATGTGCGTCGGATCGGCGGCGCAACGGAGAGTGTTCATGCGAAAGAATCTTTGGTGGGGAAGTTTGGCGTTGGGTCTGGTTGTGGGCATGTGCGCCACAGCCCTGGCAGCGGGTGCGGGATCGAGCGACGCCCGGCTGGAAAAAGCTTATCGCTTCCAGCGGGGCGGCTGGACTTACGTTCACCTGGAGGGTTCCGCTTCGGCTATCGGATTCCAGCACGGATACTTGCTTGCGCCCGAAATCGAGGACGCGTTCGAAGCGATCAAGCTCTACGACACGAAGCAGACGCAGCGCGACTGGGAATTTTTCCGCACCACAGCGCGGCAGATGCTCTGGCCGCACATTGATGCGGAGTACCAGCAGGAGCTGCAAGGCATTGCCGACGGTGTGAAGGCGCATGGAGTGGATCTGGACGTCTACGACATCGTGGCGCTCAACGCTTTTGAGGAAGTTCCCGACTACTACGTTCCCTGGCTGAACAAGCAGCAGAAGGTGGCCAAGGCGCCGAAACTGGCGGCGCCGGGAAATTGCAGCGCCTTCATCGCCACCGGCAGCATGACCAAGGATCATCAGATCGTGATCGCGCACAACAACTGGACCAGCTACCTGGCGGGCGAGCGCTGGGTGGTTATTTTCGACATCCTGCCGGCGCACGGCCACCGCATCCTGATGGACGGCTTTCCCGGCGTGATCACCAGCGACGACGATTTCGGCGTGAACTCGGCTGGGATCATGATCACCGAGACCACGATTACTCAGTTTGAAGGCTGGGATCCCAACGGCAAGCCGGAGTTCATGCGCTCGCGCAAGGCGCTGCAATATGCCGGCAGCATCGACGACTACGTGCGCATCATCAAGGAAGGGAACAACGGCGGATACGCCAACGACTGGCTGATCGGCGACCGCAAGACGGGCGAGATCGCATATCTCGAGCTTGGTCTGAAGAACACGCCGCTCTGGCGCACCAAGGATGGCTATTTCGTCAGTTCCAATCTCGCTCGCGATCCCAAGCTGATCAAGGATGAAACCAGCGGCTTCGATCCCAATGACGGCTCGTCGTCCATGAACGCGCGGCATATTCGCGGGGAAGAATTGATGACGCAGGCCAAGGGAAAAATCGATGTGACCATGGCTGAGCAATTCCTCGCCGATCATTTCGACAGCTTCGAGAAGAAGGATCAGCCCAACGAGCGCTCGCTGTGCGGACATGTCGACAACTCTTCACGAGGAGCGAAGGAATGGGGATGGGATGCATACAATCCCGGCGGGGCGGTACAAGGAAAAGCGGCCGACAGCGCCCTGGCGGCGAAGATGAGCTTCGTGGCGCGAGCCGGACATCCCTGCGGCGCAGACTTCGTGGCGGCCGATTTTCTGGACCATCATCCGGAGTACGCCTGGCAAAAGCCGTTACTGCGCGACATGAAGGCGGGACCGTGGACCGTGTTTACAGCGGGCGAGAAGGAGAAATGAAGAGCCGGACGAAAATCGTCGTGTACGAGAAGCCGACCTGAAGCAAGTGCCGTGAGGTCAAGCGTGTCTTGACTGAGAAAGGCGTGGAGTTTCAGAGCATCAACTATATCGAGACGCCACTTTCCACGTCGGGCCTGAAGCAGTTGTTGCGGCAGGCCGGCCTCAAGCCGCTCGAGGTCCTTCGGACCAAAGAAGACGCTTACCGGGATCACATCGCGGGCAAGAATCTGACCGACGAACAGTTAATCGCCGTCATGGCGAAGCACCCGGAAATCATCCAGCGACCCATCGTGGTGCGCGACGGGAAAGCCGTCCTGGCTCGAGAAACGGACAAACTGCGGGAACTGGGGATCAAATAAGAAGGGGAAATCTGGCGGAGAGGGTGGGATTTGAACCCACGATACCCGTTAAGGTATGTCCGCTTTCGAGGCGGATCGTTTCAACCACTCACGCACCTCTCCGCGTCGGGACAGCTGCCGGCTATCAGCCCTCAGCCGCGAGCAAAAGCGGGTTCCTCGCTTCGCTCGGAATGACAAGCCATAACGCGCTTGGCTAATAACGGAATGCCAACGACTAACGGCCAACGACCAGCGACTAACGACGTTTTCTAAAGAACTCCTGCAGCAGTTCCGAGCTGCGCCCCGCCAGCACCCCGCTCCGAACCTCGATTTTGTGGTTCAGGGCCGGGTGATTCAGCACTTGCAGAACCGAATGCACCGCGCCCGCCTTCGGGTCATCCGCCCCATACACCAAGCGCTTAATGCGGGCATGCACCATCGCACCAGCGCACATGGCGCACGGTTCGATTGTAGCAAACAGTTCGCAGTCTCCCAGGCGGTGGTTACCAACGGTTGTACCCGCCTCGCGCAGGGCGATGATCTCGGCATGGGCCGTGGGATCGGAAGCCGCGATGTTGCGGTTCCAGCCCCGTCCCACGATGCGGCCGTCACAAACAACGATCGCTCCCACCGGAACTTCACCCCCTTCCAGAGCGCGATGGGCGCAGCGCAGGGCTTCTTCCATTTTCAGTTCGTCGGGGGCGATCTGCAGCCCTGGTTTTTGGGGCTTGGAATGAGCGACCGCAGTTTTGCGCGCAGGCACGGGATTGGGCTCCACGCAGCATTCTAATGGGTAACAGGGAGAGGCAGAAGAAGCCGGGATCGGCCCGGAGACAGGCAAACCGTCAGATCAGGTGCAGGACCGTCCGCACCGTTTCAGGTACTACGGCGTTGATCACTGCCGGAACCACGATCCGCACGATCGGGTACGACAGAAGTACGGCCGGGACGGCGAAGAGTAACCAGATCCGATTTGGCAGATTCGTTATATAGGCCTTCATCACGTCCTCTGGGAAAAGGATACGAAGGCGGGAGCGAGAAAGTTCCGCTATGCCCAACTGCCTTTCCCTCAGCCTTTTCCGCGGTATGAGGAACACTCCGTGGCCCGTGCAGCAAGGTAAAGGCTGTTCTTTGGTATTGGACGTTTCGCAGCCAAGGAGGTGAGTAACGTAACGAAATGAAATCGCGCGTGCGGCCCGCTGCAGTTCGAGTCTTTGTGATGGGATCGGATTCAATGGTATTCTAGCGGCATCATGGGGATGCCAAGCCTGCTCCGCAAAGTTTTCCTGGTCGACCTGCTCCAGGGACTGAAGGTGACGTTCCGTTATCAGGACCCCAAGGAAATTTACACGGAGCAGTATCCGCTGGAGCGGCCGCAGGTGGCGGAGCGCTACCGTGGTGCGCCGCGGCTGAACGTCAACGCCGATACCGACGAGACCATGTGCATTGCCTGCGACCTGTGCGCGTTGGCCTGTCCTGAGAACCTGATCGTGGTCTCGAGCGAGCGCAACGAGCATACCCGCCGCAAGGAACTCACCAACTTTACCTACGACTTGAGCCGCTGCATGTTCTGCGGGCTTTGCGAGGACGCCTGTCCCGTCGACGCCCTTGAACTTACGCAGGACTTCGAACTGGCCAGCTATACCCGCGACGGGGCGATCTGGGATCGCGAGACGCTGGAAAAAGGCCCGCAGCCGACTCTGTACAAGAAATAACTTCCTTCGTCCCAGGCAAGAAGAAACGCCCAAGAGGCAAAGCAGCAGCAGCTCCAGCTCATCGACCCCCGGAAGCACGACGACCACAACGACGCAACCGGGTCAGCCAACAACGCCCTCCGGAGCGCCCTGCACGCCGGCTACGTCCCCGACTGCAGGCTCCACTCCACCCTCAAAATAAATCTGTCAGGTTTGGACTCGCGCGGGCCGATCAGGCTCGCGTTTTTTGTGCATCGATGGAGGAGGGATCGGCCAGCGTTTTCTCGGGCAGAAAGTACATCGCCGCAACCAGGGCGAAGATGAAGAACGAGAGATAGACCGAGACATAAGCTAGAGGGACAGAGAGGAAATAGAGTCCAGCGGAGAAGGCATTCTTTTTCTGCACCACGCCGTGGTAGTCCGCAAGCTTTGAATCGGACAGGGCCTGCCGGACAAGCTCGGTTCGCAGCAGATAGAACGACGAGCCGCATAAGCCAAGATTCAGGCCGTAGAGCGCGACCGCCATGGGCGCGCGGTAGTTCTTCCCCATGAAGTCGGTGACGAATGGAACCAGCGACATCCAGAAGAGCAGGTTCAGGTTCGACCAGAGCAGGCGCGCCGTGACCTCGCGGACTATGTGGATCAGATGATGATGGTTGACCCACATGATCGCGACCACCAGGAAGCTCATCCCGTAGCTGAGGAAGACGGGTGCGACCTTCAGCAGCGCTGCCCAGGTCGGCTGGGTGGGTGCGTGCATCTCCAGCACCATGATGGTGACGATCACGGCGATCACGCCATCGCTGAAGGCTTCCAGGCGGCTGGTGGTCATTTCGCGACGGGCCATGCCGTGAATTTACCACGGAGACACGGAAGCACGGAGAAGGCAATTGTTGATTGATGATTGTTGAGTGTTGAATGAAAGTAGCTTACAGCGGAAGTCTTGGTTTTCGTTCAACAATCAACAATCAAAATTCAACAATTCTCCGAGTCTCTGTGCCTCTGTGGTGATCCCGCTTACGCGGGCTGCTGCTGGGTCATGCAGTGCATCGCGCCCAGGCCCCAGATGAAATCTCCGGAATAGATGGGGACGACTTCGCGTTTGGGAAAAAGCTGCGCCAGCGTATTAAGCGCGATGCGATCGTTGGGACGATTGAACACCGGTGCGAGGACGACCCGGTTGGCGAGGTAGAAGTTGGCGTAGCTGGCGGGCAGGCGGCGGCCTTCGAAAACGACCGGCTGCGGCATGGGCAATTCGACGATGGTCAACTGCCGGCCGTCCTGGTCACGCGCGGCCTGCAGACGACGCAGGTTGGCGCGCAGCGGTGCGTGGTTGGGATCTTTCGCGTTGGGCTCGACCATAGTGACCACCGTGTCTTTGGCGACGAAGCGCGTAAGGTCGTCGACGTGGCCGTGCGTGTCGTCGCCGACAATACCGCGGCCCAGCCAGATGGTGTGCGGCGCGCCGAGGTAGTCGGCAAAGGCCTTTTCGTATTGCACGCGGGTCATGTGCGGGTTGCGTTCTTGCGTTTTGCTGAGCAGGCATTCTTCCGTGGTGAGAATCGTACCGGCGCCGTTCACGTCGATGGACCCGCCTTCGAGGACAATTCGCTTGCCGTTGGACAGCGGACGGATTTCGCGTTGGTGGACTGGGTGCCCCATTTCTGTCGCGTTCTTTGCGACAGAAGTGGAGGTCTTGACCCCCGCCATCAGGCTGCCGATCTTTTCATCGTGACGCCAGTTGGAGTACTTGGCCCATGCGTTGAAGCGAAACTTGAGGGCGAGGCCCTCAGGGGCTAAAGCCTGGGCCTTTTTTTGAGCCCGATCGGCACGAGTGAACTCGTGCCCATCCCGGTCGTGCCCTTCGCGATATCCATGTAGGGACAGCCGCCCCCGGCTGTCCGGCCGGGCGCAGCCCGGCTGCCTCTTCACGAAGATACATCCTGAGTCGCGCAGCCAGACGCGATTGGTTGCCCAGTGATGAAAGCGGATGTTGGGCGACCAGGCGTCGGCCCGTTCCAGCACGCGGCGCGCACGCCGCGCCGACGCGGCGTCATTGACAATCAACTCCACGCGCTCATGTTTTGCCAGATTGCGAATGATCTCGGCATAGACCCACGGGATAGGCTCGAACCTTCCCGGCCAGTCTCCGTGATAGTGCGGCCAGGCCAGCCAGGTGGCGGCGTGCGGCTCCCACTCGGCGGGCATTCGGTAGCCTGCTGTCGGATGGTTTGGAGTAATAGTCCCGGAATTCTTACTGGTCACGTTTGCGATCCGCTTGTCTTCTTCGATTGCCGATTTCGCACGAGCCCAATGATGAGGAGTGCGAGTCCGACAAAGAACCCAAGACGGAAGCCGTCGATCGCCAATGCCAATGGGACACTTATCGGCTGTCCCGTCATGAGGCGTCCCAGCACTATGGGAATGCCGAATCCTAACAGGATCAACAGTACGCCGATGGGAACTAGTTTGGAGCCGGAGGCGTTCGAAGTCATGGGTGTGTGATCTCAGTCGAGCATACGATTGGTGATTGGAGCATAGGCGTCGATTCTGCGGTCACGCAGGAACGGCCAGTTGCGGCGGATGTCTTCCAAGGCCTTCAAGTCTACGTCACCGATAAGAATTTCTTCCCGATCGTGGGAAGCTTCTGCCAGCACGCGCCCAAACGGATCGCAGAAGAACGATGCGCCCCAGAATTCAAGGCCCTGGCCCGGAGCCGACTTGCCGCGGATGTTGCCGGTTTCGAAGCCGACGCGGTTCACGACCGCAACATACACTCCATTGGCGATAGCGTGAGCCCGCTGGATGGTTTTCCAGGCGTCGTGCTGGGCCACGCCGAACTCGGCTTTCTCTGCCGGATGCCAGCCGATCGCTGTGGGATAAAACAGTACATGCGCACCCTGCAAAGCCGTCAGGCGCGCGCCCTCGGGATACCACTGGTCCCAGCAGACGAGGGTGCCCAGGCGGCCGACGCTGGTGTCGAGGGCGCGGAAGCCGAGATCGCCCGGGGTGAAGTAGAACTTTTCGTAGTAGAGCGGATCGTCCGGGATGTGCATCTTGCGGTAGAGGCCGCGCAGGGAGCCGTCGCTGTCAAAGATGGCCGCCGTGTTGTGATAGACGCCGGGAGCGCGCTTTTCAAACAGGGAAGCGATGAGCACGACCCGGTTGGCACGCGCCGCCGCCGCAAGCTTTTCCGACGCCGGGCCGGGAATCGGCTCGGCCAGGTCGAACAACGCATGATCTTCGCGCTGGCAGAAGTACTGGGTCTGAAAAAGTTCGGGCAGGCAGACCACCTGCGAGCCGCGTCCGGCGGCGTCGGCCACACGATCGAGCGCTTTCTCCAGATTCTGCTCGGGCTCCGGACCGCACGACATCTGCACCAGGGCCACGCGAAATTTTTCAGGCGGCACGCGCTCCGACCTCCGCGAACAATATAGCATTCGTGCCGCAGGGCCCCGTCAAGATGGGTGGGTTCCTCTATTCCCTCTGTGCTCTTTGAGGGTTACGAAAAGCCTTAACCACAGAGGACACAGGGTTTCACAGAGGATGGAGCCTCGGTTTGCATGGCAGCCGGTCCGTCGTTCCTGTAGAGTATGGGGTCGGAACGAATCCCTCTTTGGTGGGGAGGGCCTGGAGGCTTGCAGTGAAACAAGGCAATCACGGCAACTCACGCAACCCGCGCCCCGAACACGTCCCGGGTGGCGAGGGGAAGGATCGCCATCTGCACAACCCTGTCGAAGACCGGCTGGTTCCGCTGGAGCCGCTGGATCTCGCGAAAGTGCGCTCGATCGACGACCTGGTGCGTGCCATGGCCAAGACTGCGTTCACGGGCCGGCAATTGGGCGAGGCGGCCGACGTGCTTGAGGCCATGGCCGTGGACGAAGACTGTTTCGTGGTGATGACGCTGGCCGGCGCCATGACCGTGGCCAAGCAGGGACTGATCATCACCGACCTGATCGACCGCGGCATCGTGAACGCGATTGTTTCTACCGGCGCACTGATGGCTCATGGACTGGTCGAAGCGACCGGCCGGGCGCATTTTCGCGCCAATCCCGAGGTTTCCGACGAAGAACTCTACGATCAGGGCTACAACCGCGTATACGACACGCTCGAACCCGAGCAGAATCTGGACGACGTCGAAGAAGTCATGTCATCCGTGCTGGAGGACTGGGATCACAACGAAATCATGTGTTCCTACAAGCTGAACCATGCGATCGGCGCGTATCTGGCCAAGCATGCGCAGGGGCAGAGGGGAATTTTGAAGTCCGCGTATGAGAAGGGCGTCCCGGTATTCGTGCCGGCCTTCACCGACTCCGAGCTGGGCCTGGACACGGCGCTGAACAATCGCATTCGGGAATCGACCGGGCGGCACAAGATTCGCTACGATCCCTTCGAAGATCTGGAGCACTTTGCCGCGACGCTGTTGCGGCAGAAACGGCTGGGAATTTTTACCATCGGCGGCGGCGTGCCGCGGAACTGGTCGCAGCAGTTCGGGCCGTTCATCGAGTTGAGACACCGGCGGCTGGGCGAGAAGATTCCTCTCAAGCGCTATCACTACGGCTTGCGCATCTGCCCCGAGCCGGTGTACTGGGGCGGATTGTCGGGCAGCCCTTACAGCGAGGCGATCTCATGGGGCAAGTTCGTTCCGCCATCGGAGGGCGGCAAGTTTGGAGAAGTTTTCGTGGACGCTACCGTCGGCCTGCCGATCATTGTCGCGGCGGTTTTGGAAAGACTGGACAAGGAGCGGAAAGGGAATTCGAAAAAGCCGGTCAAGGTGGGCGCGCGAAGGTGAGCGCGGGAATCCTCACCACGGTGGGGTTTGCGAAAGGAAGCCTACTGGCTGGACTCGCAGCCCGTGGACTCGGGCAGGGAGGAAGTCACACTCTCCGGGGTCGCCTGGCGCTGCTTGCGGTAGAACGGAGCCATGATGCTCTTGCCCAGCACCTCAGATTCGGCCTGCACCCAGTCCTGTAGAGCCAGGCCTTCCTCCTTGCCGCGCTGTTCGTAAAGCTGCTGGGCATGAAGGCGGATCTTGCGCTCCAACAGCCCCGCCACCATTTCCTGCTGCTTCTTCCTGCGTGCTTCGCTATTCACGATCACTCCCAGAGGTCCCAGGTTTGAGTCCCAGTTCCTATGATAGCGGATCACTGTTAACGAAAGATTACATAGTGAAGCTGCCTGTGATTACTAAAGTTAGACCCTCCTTGTAAAAGCATGAAATGCAGGTGCCGAGTGCAACCCGCTCAATCTACGCTTGTTAGTCCTTTCCTATTCTTGGCAGTGATTTCAGGAACTGGACTAAATCGGTCTTGTCCTGATCTGTCAGCGCCAGGCTCATGCAGCTGTCGTAGTGATTAACCACATCGAGCAGCGTGGCGAAGCGCCCGTCGTGATAGAAGCCGCCTTTGGTGTGCGTCCAGAGGCCGTTTAAAGGCGAAGTTCGGTAGCGCTTGTCTGGGGAACGATCGGCCTGGAAGCTGTCCACGCAGACCTCGCTGGGGGTGTGCATGTTCCATCCCGGCTCGGTGTAGAGAGGAGGGACGTGGCAGGTGGAGCACTTGCCCTTGCCGTTGAAAACCGCCGCGCCGCGGTCGGCCGCCTCCTGGTTGAAGCTGCCGCTCGGCGGCGGCGGTGCGGCGAGGGCCAGCTGATAGAAGTGCAGCGCCGCCAGCTGCGGTGTGATGAGGTCAGTCGAGTTGGTCACGTGGCCGAAGCCTGCTTTGGCGGCAAGGGGAAACTGGGTGGCGTTATCGAGTCGCGGATCGAAGAAGTTTCCCTTGCCATGCATTTCCAGGTTGGCTACGAAAGCGTTCCAATAGGTGACGGAACCCCAGCCGGTCCAGGTGTGGAGATTCACTCCGGCCAGACCAAACGCGGGAGGAATCAGCACCGCCGCAGTTTTCCCGTCCGGCCTGAATGGCTTGCCATCGAGCGCGAGTTCTGCGTCGAAGTGACCGGGACCCCAGCTGTGAAGCACCTTGCGCACGGTTGACTGGTCCACTCCAAGCAGACTGGCGAAGGGTTGCAGATTCGGAGCGAGGGCGACGATTTCACCTACATTGAGGTCGCGATTCGCCCAGCCGTCGAGACGATGGCCAATGCCGGGGGCGAAGGAATTGTCCACCACGGAGTGGCACAGCGCGCACTGAATTCCCATCGACTTCAGGCTGCCATCCGGGTTGAAGAACCCTGTGACGCCGACCACGGAGTTGAGCTTCAACAACGCAACCGTGACCGCCGGGTCATCCAGGTTTACCTGGCCCTGCTGCAGCTGCGTGATCAGCGAAGCGGGAAGCGCGTCGACGTCAATTTTCAGCCCGACCGCCAGCGCGGTTTTTGGACTGACGCCGGGGCCAACGCCGCCGAGCTTGCTGCCTTCCAGCGCTTCGTGCAGGTGCAGAGTATCGCCCCAGAAGACCTGATCGCCGAAGGTGCTAAAGCGGAAGGCTTGCCGGCCTTGCTCGACCAGGTGAGAAGAGTCGGCGAGCGTACGCTTGTCAAACGCTGTCAATGGGCCGCTGCTCTGGCGCGCAGCAAGAGCGCCGCAGCACAGCGCGAGCGCCACGATCGTGAGAAGCCTCGACGTTTTCATATTTCCTCCGCGCGAGAAGGAGTCACGCAGACCTGCTGCGGTTACAACCGGAACAAGGGAATATGTCAAACGTTTGTCAAAACCGCGCGGGGAGGCGTTCGTGCGAACTTTTCGAATGATCCGGCTCGTGCTGGACAAAATCTTTTGTAACCGAACATGCGCTCGCGACTCATTCTCTTCTGAGGGTGCTTATGGGCAGTGCCACATTGCTGGAAGAGGCAAGGCGGGAAGGCTGGAGCGACGAGCAGATCATCAGCCGAGTGCTGGCCGGGGAGACGGCGCTTTACGAGCTGGTGATGCGCCGCTACAACCAGCGGCTGTATCGCGGGGCCCGGGCGATACTGCGCGACGACGCCGAAGCCGAAGACGTGATGCAGGATGCCTACGTGCGCGCCTACCAGCATCTAGCCAGCTTCGAAGGCCGCGCCAAGTTCGTCACGTGGCTGACTCGCATTGCCGTGCACGAAGCGCTGGCGCGAACTCGCAGACGTTCGCGGTTCCAGTCCCTCGACTTTGCGGAAGATTCGAACGGAGACGCTATGAAGACAGCAACCTCCACCGACCGGACTCCCGAACAGGTGACGTACGACCGGGAGCTGAACACGGTATTGGAGAAAGCCGTTCTTGCCTTGTCGGAAGACTATCGCCTGGTTTTCATGCTGCGCGACGTGGAAGGAATGAGCACGCAAGAGACCGCCGAATGCCTGAATCTGACTCAGGAGAACGTGAAGGTTCGCCTGCACCGGGCGCATGCGGCGCTGCGAAAGCAACTCTATACCGCGGTTGGCACGAACGCCGACCGCTGCTTTCAATTTGGAGCGGTGAGGTGTGACCGGGTGGTCGGCGGCGTATTTCGAGTACTGGGCCTCTCGGACAAAAACCTTGGGGGCTAAATCCGAGGAGTAGGCGATTCAGTTGCCGGCCACGCACTCGAACGACTCTGCCGAGTTCGGATCGCCCGTTCCCTTGTACTTGGCGGCTTGCGGGTAGGGACAGAGCGGTCGGGTGATGTTGGAGGACTTCGTCGACCGCTCTCCCGGCGGTTTGCTCGCGACGATGGTGCCGGGGGCCCGGCCATTCTCGACCCACTCGATGAGAGACGTGAAGATGTCGTGGCCGGCGTCGGATCTATCGTCGGTGCCGTTTTGACCGAACGAGGTCGCTCCCGGCCCTCCGGCGCAGTGCTGCATCCCGGGCACCATGTTAAGGCGCACTGACTTTGCAGCTCCTGGGCCGACCGTAGCCACTACGCTGTCGAAGTAGTTCACCGTGTGCACCGGGGAGATGGCCGGATCGTCCCAGCCGTGATAGAGGATCAGTTTTCCGTGCGCAAGGAAAGGCCGGAGGTCGGGATCCAGGGCGTCGACTGTGTCGCCGGTCTTTTCGTAGGCCAGCTTCAGGGCTTCGTCGACCTTCACGCTCTTGTAGTCCCAGTCTTTCCGGCTGTAAACCATGTTGGAGAAGAATCCTGTAACGTAAAGCATGGCTTCGCCTTTACCCTCTTCCGAGCCGGTGACCCAGGTTTTCCAGCCGTTGTCGCCCTCTTCAGCCCCGGGCATCACTCCAGGAAAAATCTGCCTGCCCGCGGCGTCGTGCGCACCTGAGTAGAGCAGCTTCAGGGAATTGACTTGCGCTTCGGTCAGGCAGGAGTCGCTCTCTTTTTCTTTGCATAACAGAGTGGAAGCGTCGAAGTGGCATTGCCGCGGATCGTTGAGAATGCCGTCTTTCACGCCGTCGAGTTCATCGCACGCGGCGAGCACAGCCGTGCTGATCGCGGGAACTTTTGCCGCTGGAATGTAGCCGTCGCCGTGCAGCGTCTGGATCACCTTCAAGCCGCCCGTCAGCATGGGCACCCAGGCGTTGGCCGGCGCTCCGGCGATGATGCCATCGTAGTCGTCGGGGAAGCGTTGCGCTTCCATGAGCCCCTGGCGCCCTCCGTTGGAGCAGCTGGCGAAGTACGATCGAGCTGCCGCCTTGCCGTAGAACTTCTGCACAACGGCCTTCGCATCGAGGGTCATTTCGTGTACGGCGCGGTATCCGTAGTCGATGATTTTTTCTGGATGCCCGAGCGCCCACGATGCATCGGTGGTCGAGTGACCGGTATGGCCGGTGTCGGTGTTGGCGGTAGCATAGCCTTGCCTTACCGCCGTAGCCAGCGCCGAATAGCTGATGTAGCCCGCAAAGCCGCCATTGCCGACCCCCCGGAATCTTCCGTTCCAGCCAGTCGAGGGCATCCAGACTTCGACTTTGATGTCGGAGTCCGACGTCGGCTTGAGGGCGGCGACCACCCGGCAGAACGACGGCGTGGATTTGTACAGCGGAGGAACCTTTTCGTCCGGCTTTAAACTCGGTGGCACGAACGCGCCGGCGGCCACAGTTTCTGCCACCGTGATCGTGGCATGTGGCAACGGGAGTTGCTTCAAGCTGGCGCACGAAGCCGAATCAGCTTGAGCGGATATCGTCAGCGGAAGAAGCAAAGACAGGGCAACAGCCAGCAGGGAGCGTTCGGGCATGGCCGCTAGCCTCGCAGAAGCTCCGGGATCTGGCAAGCGCAAGGCTAAGAGGAGATCGGTCCTAGTCGAAGATCAGTACCGCCGAGGCGATCACCGTGGTCCACAGGCCGCGCTTGTCGCCCACTGCCGACTGCGTCACGTTTGCCGTGCGCACGATTTTGTTCGACAGCCGGTAGATCTGCTTCTTTTCGTCCCAGGAGCGGTCAGGATCGAATTCGACGTTCAGTGTTGTGGCCAGCATCTCGGCGGCGAGTTCTTCCGCGTACTCGCCGGCTGCATCTTCGGTTTCGCCAAAGGAGTGATGCTCGCTTAAGTACCCGTAGGTGTTGCGGTCAGCCGGAATGGCTACACCGATCGACGATGCCAGCAGGCGGTGCGGCTCGCGGCTGGAGTTCTCCGCCACCACGGCAAAAACGACCTCGCCCGGATGCAGGTACTTCACGCCCTCCTTGCGGGTGAGCAGCTTGCACAGGGGCGGAAAAATGGAGGAGACCCGCACCAGGTTCTGGGCGGCGATGCCGGCGTCACGCAGCGCCAGTTCGAAAGACGTCAGCCGCTCGCGGTGTTTCCCCACTCCCTTGGTAAAGAAAATCCGCTTCGGAACCATGTCTTTGCCCAATTCCGTGATCCTCCGGCCAAGAAGTTTTTGTGCTTGGGAATGCACAATCTAACACATTGCTTTGTAAAGAAAATGTGAATTTGCGGGGTGGGGAGAAGAAAAATGCGGGGGGCGCGAGCGCGCCTCCCGCATGGGAGAAACGAGGTGGAGGAAGAAGACTTGGTTTCTCTACTTGGCCGCGGAGACGGAACTCACCATGATGGTATTGCCCTTCTCGCTTCCGGTAACCGTAGCCTGTGCGCCCGCCTGCTTGTCGAGCGTGGCCAGTGCGGCCTTGTCGCTGGTTTCGAGGGTATAGACCTTATCGCCAACGACCAGGGCGTATTTCGAGCCCTTGGCGACACAGGCGCGGGTGCATCCGGCGTCATCGCCGGCCATAGCGTGCTTGGCGCCGCACATCGCGTCACTGACGGTGCCGGTGTAGGATTTGCCGGCGGCGAGCGCTGCGACGGCCAGGCTGGCGGCAAAAACCAGAGTCATCAACGCGAATCCGAGCTGCTGTAAACGAGACTTCATGCGCATTCTCTCCTTAGTGGTTTTCGTACCGATTTGACCCCTGCAGGGAGGGAAGTATCCCCGAACTTAAAGATGCCGTAGGCCGCGAAACGTTACAGCCGGGCCTGCGATTAGAGGGCGGGCTGTATCCAAACCGCGCCCCCGCTCTTGCCATCGTACAGGAATTGCACCAGAAAAGTGCGGGGACGTGCTAGCGCACGTCCCCGCTGATGCCCGGATCACAATCGGGGGAGGGCCCGGGCCAAAATCCTACTCACAGCGTCACATGATGCCTGAGATGCAACCCCAGTGTACGCCGACTTCTCCAAAGCTTAGGCAGATACGAGTTGTTAGCCTACACCTACCGCAGCCGCTTTGCAAAAATTCTTTGCGGGTTAGCCCGAAAAAAAGAGACACCCGGCGACTCCCGAAGAACTAACCTTCCCGCTCTAGTCCGGAGCCTTGACCGAATAAATGAGGTCGACGTCGACCGTTTTCTCGCGGATGTTGGCGGTCACATGCGGAGACACCTCCCAGTCCAGCCGCGAGGGCAGCAGCTTCTGCGCTTCCGGCAAGTAAGTATCCAGATAGGTGGAGTCATAGACATCACCAGGGCGGAGCTTCCAGGCATTGCGCAGCTTGGCCGTCAGGCTGTTGTCGAGCCCGCGGAATTCGAGGTCTCCCATGTGATAGACCGAGTCCTCCTGCACCACAAGATGAAGGACGACGGCGCTGGCTGCCTCGTCGAACTCCCCATTCACTTTGACTGACGCCGTAATGAACCCGCGCGATCCGTAGAGGCGTTGTACTTCCTTGAGGTCTTGGGCGAGGCGCACGGTGTTGGCAGGCTGGCCGAGCGGGGCATTGAGCATCTTCTGCAGAGTGTCGGTGGGGAACTCGTGATTGCCCGACCATTCCACTGCTTTCAGCTGGTACTGCAGGCCCGGATTGACGGCAAAAGTGACGTCGACGATGGTCTGATTGCGCGGACCGTCTTCCGTGTCGGCTTTGGCCTGGTCCCCCGGCTGCTGCACGACCTTAGGCTGAGGCTCTCCGCAGGTGGCCTTGAGATAGCCGCGCTCGTGGAAAACCGGCAACAGTTGGCGCTGCACGAAGGCGTCGAGCTGGGTGCGGGAGTAGGCACGGCCGGAGAATCCCTGGACCGCGGTTGCGAGGGCCGACAGCTCGTCCGCGCCCACTCCGGTGAACTCGATGTTGCGGACGCGGATCGCAACATCCGAGACGCTGTAGACGATCGATTCCACGGGCCCGTCTTGTTTGCCCTTACGCACGTAATCGACGTGGCCAGGGACAGCCTTCTCCACCAGCATCGCCTGCAGCACGTCGGAAACCTCCTCCGGCATGCGGCCGGAAGTGGGAAGCTCTCCGTCGAACAGGGCAACGTGTTCCTGAATGCGGCGGAGAAGCTCGGCATCCGAGAACCAGACAAGGTCCTCGAAGTGAGCCGGAACAAATTTGTTGCTGTCGGTGACGTGGAACTCGAGCTTGAGCCCGGCGGACGAATAAGAATAGGAATAAGCGATATCGGAAAAAGCTCCCAGATCGCCCAGGCGGCGCGCCGCCTTTTTGAAATCGTCATCAGTGACGGTAGTGCCGAGTTGGAGGCCGGTCGCGGCGGCGATCGCTTTCTCGGCGAAACGCTTGCTCCCCGTAGCCTTGATCGCAATCAACTGGCGCTCAGAGGCCGGAATCTGGGAAAGGGGTTTTTGGGTCGGCGATGTCTGTGACCAACACGGGAGGCCCAACGCGAGAACGACCAAAAGAGCAGCCCTGAAAGATAGTCTCGTCATCGCGCTGGAGTGGGCACCAATTCTTCGGTGGATTTGTGCTTCACCGCAATGTCAATAAACGCCAGCGCCGCCCGGCTGAGCGCCTTGTCCTTACGAAAGACCAGCGCCAGGTCGCGGCGCACCTGAGCGTCCGCGATGTTGATGGCGGCGAGGACCCGGGCGCGAACATCCTCCTCTACATTGGAGCGGGCGATGAAGCCGACGCCGACGTCCGCGGCTACGAATCGCTTCAATAGTTCGCTGGAGTCGAGTTCCATGGTGAAGTTCGCTTTTAGCCGGCGCTCGTGAAGCAACTGCTCGATGGCGTCGCGGGTGTGTCCGGCTTTGGGCACCACCAGCGGGAACGTGGCCACGTCGGCGATCGTGGCCGACTTCATCCTGCCCAACGGATGGTGCGGCGGAGCGATGATGATCAGCTCATCGCGATGGATCAGAACTACGGTCAGGCGGGTGTCGGTGACGGGCAGGGAGACGACGCCAAAGTCCACCGAGTTGTCGATGACCGACTCCAGAATCTTGGCGTAGTCGGCGCGCTTGATGTTGACCGAAACATCCGGGTACTGCTTTTTGAAGTCGGCAAAGACGTACGGGAGGATGTGGAGGCAAGTGCCTTCGTTGGCGCCGACGATAATCTCACCCCGCGGCACGCGCTCCATTTCGGCGATGGCAACGAGCATGGCCTTGCGGTCGCTGAGCGTTTCTTCAACGTATTTCAGGAAGGCTTTGCCTGCAGCGGTCAGCGAAACTTTGCCCCCGGAGCGATCGAAGAGTTTGGCCCCAACCTCCTCTTCGATCCCGCGAATCTGCGAGGAAATAGCCGGCTGCGTGCGGAAACGCTTCTCCGCCGCCCGCGAGAACGACGCGTGCCGCGCCACCTCGAAGAAGGTCTCGAGCTGATCAAAGTCCATAGGAAGCAGGGGTCAGGGGTCAGTGAAATCTCAAAAACTTAACCACAGGGGACACGGGGGCTCACAGAGGAAGTGGAACGGCGGGTGTTTCTCTGTGCTCCTCTGTGCCCCCTGTGGTTAACGCCTTTGCAGTTCCAGTATAAAGTCGCGTTATCGCGGTCATAAGAACAATCGAATTGCCAGCGCGATGAGGCAGGCTTTACACTCTGCGGTCCCGTTCAACGCGACCGATTGTAGCAGCCTGCCACCAGGGAGCGTCCGCAACCGATCGCTCGATTCCGAACATCCCCGCTAGGAGTTCCCATGGCCGACGCCAAAGCTGTTCTGGAGTTTGCGAAGAAAAACGACGTCAAGATCCTCGACCTGCGCTTCACCGACATTCCAGGGCTGTGGCATCACGTTTCTTTTCCGATCAACCAGCTGACTGAGGCATCGTTCGAGGACGGCTTTGGCATGGACGGTTCCTCGATTCGCGGCTGGGCCGCGATCCACGAGAGTGACATGCTGCTGAAGCCTGACCCGAACACCCATCTGCTCGATCCCTTTACCGAAGTGCCCACGCTGGTCATGGTCTGCGACGTCGTCGATCCCGTCACCAAGCAGCGCTATGACCGGGATCCCCGCTACATCGCGCGCAAGGCGGAGATGTATTTGAGCTCGACGGGGATTGCCGACACGGCATACTTCGGAGCCGAGGCCGAGTTTTTCATCTTCGATAACGTGCGCTTCGATCAGCGTGAGCAGTACGGCTTTTACTACATCGACGCCGAAGAAGGACGCTGGAACTCGGGCAGGGAAGAGAACAATCTCGGCTACCGTCCGCGCTACAAGGAAGGCTATTTCCCCGTCTCGCCGACGGATCACTACCAGGACCTCCGCTCGGAAATGGTGCTGACCATGCAGGCCTGCGGCATGGACGTGGAATGCCATCACCACGAAGTCGCGACCGGCGGGCAGACCGAGATCGATCTGAAATTTGATTCGCTGGTTCGCTCCGCCGACAAGATGCTGCTCTACAAGTACATTGTGAAGAACGTGGCCAATCACTACGGCAAGACGGTCACGTTCATGCCCAAGCCCATCTTCGGCGACAACGGCAGCGGCATGCACACGCACCAATCGCTGTGGAAGGGCGGGCAGGCGCTGTTTGCCGGCGACGGATATGCCGGCATGTCGCAGATGTCACTGTGGTACATCGGCGGGCTGATCAAGCACGGGCCGGCGCTTTCGGCGATCATTGCGCCTACCACCAATTCCTACAAACGACTGGTACCGGGATTCGAAGCGCCGGTGAATCTGGCCTACTCCCGGCGCAATCGCTCGGCGGCGTGCCGCATTCCGATGTATTCGGCTTCTCCCAAGGCCAAGCGCGTAGAATTCCGGCCGCCCGATCCCAGTTGCAACCCCTACATGGCGTTTGCCGCCATGCTCATGGCAGGACTCGACGGCATCGAGAACAAGATGGACCCGGGCCTGCCCATGGACAAAGATATTTACGAACTGGAAGCCGAGGAGTTGGCGAGCATCCCGTCGATGCCGGGCTCGCTCGAAGACGCGCTGGACGCCCTGCAGCGCGATCACGCTTTCCTGTTGAAGGGCGATGTCTTCACCGAAGAGTCGCTGCGAACCTACGTCGACTACAAGCGCTCGAAGGAGGTGGATGCGATCCGGCTAAGACCGCATCCGTGGGAGTTCGCGCTGTACTACGATATCTAGATGTAAGGCATTGATACTGCTAAAGTTGAAAGACGAGACTTTGCAGCTGGCGTACGCTCGGCATACCCGATACGCTGCCTCCGATAGGTAGGAGGGGGAAGCCGGATGATTGCCGGCGAGAACGAAACGGCGGCCTTAATCACACGCACGCCAGAACTGTTCGATGAAGCCATTCCATAAGGACTCCGCCCTGTCATAGCATGTTGGGATGGACAAGAATTCTGTATTTTTAGAGAAGTGTCCCGCGCTCCTTTATCACTACACGACCCAAAAGGGCCTTCTGGGTATCATTCAAAGCAAGAAAATCTGGGCTACCCACCACCAATTCCTGAACGACACGCAAGAATACCTGCATGCTAAGAACTTGGTCGCGAAGGAGCTTGCCGAGCGTTGTACAACCGCGCCTCCAGATGCTTTGTTGTTGCTCAATGAAATGAGGGCGAGTCTTGACGGACCGGGTAACGAAGATGTGAGTTTGTTTGTAGCTTCGTTTTCGGAGGACGGCGATTCGTTGTCACAGTGGCGCGCATACGGGGGTTCGACGTCGGGCTTTGCACTTGGCTTCGCAGGTGATCAGTTGGATCTCCCCGAACGGTTCACAATAGCACGCTGCATCTATAAACCAGAGATGCAATATGACGTGGTCAACTCTCTTATCGCGGATGTGCTGGGCAGGCCACAGGTCCCAGTCGTAGGGGCTTTGAACGCAAAACTCATCGTCCAGACAGGTCTGCTTATGGAGCTACACAGATTTGCGCTATTTTTCAAACATGAGAAATTTCACGAAGAGCGAGAATGGCGCATCGTATCGCCCGTTATGATGGGGGTTGCCCCCAGTTATCCCGTGCCTGACGAGGAAACCGAGCTTAGATTTAAGGAGGGGAAATCAATGCCAACGCCATATCGCTGCATTCCATTGGGCAAGGGTAGTCTCCCACTGAGCGAAGTGGTGGTTGGCCCGAACCCAAATCCCGCCGGCCAATCAGAGAGGTCTGTGCGTATCCTGCTAAACAGTGAGCGGGGTTTTGGGAACGTCGCCGTTCGCAGTTCTAAGATTCCGTATCGCAATTGGTAACGGAGGGAAACCCGCGGAAGCAGGAGCGAAAAAACCACCTTACTTCGAATCTGACCTGCAGTATTTGTCCAGCGGCGAATCACGCAGCGGATTTGTTCCTTGGCAGTGCGGGTCCCACTTATAGCGGGGCCTGTATGTCATCTTTGATACGTTCGTCAGATTACAGTGAAAGTGAGGCACAGATGCGCCCCGATTTCTTTCACCGTCGCTGCATCCATCGACCAAGACCACGTCTCCTATCTCCAGCGTGGAGAGGTCCAATAAAACGTCGTTTACATTGCTGTTCAGCGTGCAAACCAGTGGCCTTTGCAGAAGCTTTCCGATGATTCAAATTGTTCGCACAGCTGGCGTGTCCCCAGAAACAGTGCTCGGCACTATTGACGTGACAACGCCCCTGCCATTAATACAAAGATTCTTCGTCTGAGTTGAGATCGGTCTGCCAGCCGCATCCGCGCGCGTAGTCGTCGTGACCGAATCAAAGAATCTAAAATCTATTGGGACCCCGTCAGGCGGTTCTGGTTCAGTTGGAGGATCAACAGCCGAGACCACGGCACAATGGTAGAAATTCAAGAAGCGTACAAATTGTCCCTTGAGGATAACTATCTGGCCTTTGCGTACTTGGGAAATGGCGTTGGCCTGATTGGTATCAAACGAACAATACCAACTGTTCCCGTTCGTGTAAATTCTACTTTCAAGCTCTATTCTTCCCACCATACCCTTATAAAAGCGGTCGTCCTGTTCACTCACAACTTTCCCGGCTAGGGTCAGAAACTTGCCCTTGTAGCGCAAGTCAGCAGCAACAGCGTTTTCGTTATAGTCCCTGCCAATCTGATCTAGATCAACCGAGGAAGGATCTGTAGGAGCGGATTGAGGGCTTGCTTTCCCGAATGGCAGCGCCAAAAGGATGATAATCACGATCGAGGCTTTACGTGTAAGGTACATGGTTACGCACCCGGCGGCAGAACTGGGGGAACGCGGATTATCTCACAACGTCGAACGGGGCGCGGTTACTGAAATATCGCAGTTGCCCTCGCTATCGTCGCACCAAGTTGCCCTTGCGTCCTCCTCCATCATGGCATATACTTATGTATATGCCAAAGAAACAGGCGCGTCCACAAGCGTCTAGACCGCAACGCAGGGCTAAGATTTTCATGAACAATCGCAGCCAAGCCGTTCGGCTGCCCAAGGATTTTCAGTTCAAGACTGACGAGGTATTCATACGGAAGGAAGGTAGTGACGTAGTTCTCTCACCCCGACCGACGGATTGGTCGTCCTATCTTGCCGAGGCGCCGGCGGCTTCGTCGACTTTCATGGAAGATATCGAAGACCTGCCCGTGCAGGAACGTGAGCCGTAATGCCGGGCTACATGCTCGACACCGACACCTGTTCCTACATCATGAAGCGCTCGAGCGACATCCTTCTGAAACGGCTGCAGAAAGTCCCCGTCAGCGATGTGTGCATTTCCGTGATCACCAAGTCGGAACTGTTGTTCGGCGTCGAAGTGTCGCCACGACGGCAGCAGGATGAAGCGGCGCTTAGCGCATTTCTGCTTTACGTCGAGGTCTTGGATTTTCCCGATAACGCGTCTTCTCACTACGCCAAGATTCGCGCAGAATTAAAGGCTCATGGCCGAATGATCGGCGCCAACGACCTGTTCATCGCCGCCCACGCGCGCGGCCTCCGTTTGACGCTGGTCACAAACAATACCCGAGAGTTCGGCAGGGTTCGCGATCTCTCGATGGAGAACTGGACGAAGGGAACGTAGTTCTACTTCAACTGCTTTTCAATCGCCCCCGTCACTTCCTTCGAATCCGGCGTGACCGCAGGCTCGAAGCGCTGGATCACTTTCCCGTTGCGGTCTACGAGGAACTTGGTGAAGTTCCACTTGATGTCTCCAGTCAGGCCCGCGCCCGTTTCCTTGGTCAGATAGGCGTAGAGCGGCGCCTGGTCCGCTCCCTTCACCGAAATCTTTGAATACATGGGGAAGGTCACGTTGAACTTGCGGGTGCAGAAGGTCTTGATCTCTTCATTTGTGCCCGGTTCCTGGGCGCCGAAATTGTTGGCCGGGAAGCCGAGAATGACGAACCCCTGGTCCTTGTATTTCTCGTAGATGGATTCGAGCGCGCTGTATTGCGGTGTGTAGCCGCACTGGCTGGCCACGTTTACCAACAGGACGACCTTGCCCTTATAGTCGGCCAGCGGAGCCGGATTGCCATCGATGGAATTCAGAGTGAAACCGTAGATTCCGGACGCGGCGAAGAGAGATGTAGCCATAATCAGCAGAGCTCCATAAAGAAGGCAGGTTCCAAATTTGCTGAACTTTGATGCGAACTGGTCCATTGATGGCTCCCTATTGCGAATTTCCGTAGAATTGCCGGCTTGTCGGCGGGCGAAGCTGACGATACGCAGCGGAGCGCGTGCGGCGCAACCCGGGAATTGTAAAATCTTTGTCAATTCGCAAAATCGCGAGGCTAGACAGCAGGGCGAGAGCCAGTTTCCTTGATGATTCGCTCAACCATACGCTTTCCCATCTGCGAGCGGAGCGCCGACGAATGGGCAGACTCGGAGCTGCCGTTGGAGGCAAAGGCGTCTTCCATGGCGTCCAGCGCCGCGGCCGAGCGCCCCAGCACCATCATGAGATACTTCTGCGCGATCGGACGATCGGCCGGATGGATCAGAGTCCACCAGCGACGCACAGATTCCTGCACTTCGGCTTCATTCTTCTCTCCGACCACCAAAGCATCAATCAAGCGGTAGACCTTGCTCTTGATGGCTTGATACGACACGGACACTTCTTGGGGCATAGGAATCCTGGGTGGCGCTGGTATAGCACTTTGTGCAATCGGTGAACCAAACCGTTACTCCTGTCCTGCCAAGGGTTTTACTAGTCCCTGACAATGTGAACGTACGATGAATGGAATAAATCGGTCTGGGGATATGGATTCTGGAAGGCGATGTTCGCTTCTTGCCCGCGAAGCTCGAAGATTCGGCGAACAGAGTTTCCGTAAAGGATAGAAATGGCTGACATTCGCAACGCACAGGTTACAATGTTGCGCTCGGCTCTGGCGAAATTTGGTTGTACATCGACGTACGCAGTTCGGGAGATCCTGCGACCTGGCTTTGGGGCATCTTCCAAAGAACAGAAAATCGAGCTTGGAGGCAAGATGAAAAGATGGGCATGGTTTTTTGCATTCTTTGTCGGAATCTCGACGATAGCGGTGGCGCAGAGTTCAGCGTCGCCTAACCCAGGTGAGGGTTCAGGGGGCAGTTGGCGTCAGGCCGAAGCCGGCGATCGGATGTTTTTTCCTCGCGACATGCTCTGGGGCTGGGCACAACTGGACCTGTCTCCGCCGCACAACGAGATTGATCCGAATCTCTGCGCCGGAAACGCGCGCCAGTTCGGCCAGTCCGGCGGCGCCAGCGCGCCCTGCAGTCTGTTCGCACGGTACATGCTTTCGGGCGTTCTCGAAGTGCGTCCTTTTGGGCGCGGCTTGCTCCGGCGGTTCATGGTTTACGGCGCGCCCACGTTCCTATTCGGAAAGAACGTGCCTCAGGCGTTGTACACCTGGTCGCCGGATGCGATTGGCATTGAGCACTCCTGGGGCGCAGGAATCTACCTGAACAAAGGATTTGAGTTTCGCGTGACCCAGCATTTCCTGTTCGACCGCCTGGGCGCTCGAGATAAGAATCTGGGGGTAGCCGACCTGGGCAGCAACGGGCCGTGGGGCCGCTACATGAGTCTGGGAGTGCGCAAGACATTCGGCACGCGCCGCTGGTAGATGATTTCTATGCGGTCACCGGGACGCGCGGCCGCGTCACGCGCTGCACGAGCCAGAAAATGAACGCGATGAGCAGGCCCAGGAACAGCAGAGGAATCGCAAAGATCACCACGGCCCAGCCCGGACCACCCATCACCGTTACACCGCCGCTCAACGTGGCGCCTGGAGCGCGATGGATCTGACCTCCAAACACGGTGACATCGCCCCCGACTTTCCCAGAGTCATCGAGCCTCATGCTGCCGGCAAATGCAGTGGCATCGCCGTCGACCTGGCCCTGATCCTCAACCACGATGCTGCCGCCAAAGGCGGTGACGTCGCCCGCCACGTGCCCGCGCACACGGATGCTGCAACCGAAGCAGGTGGCTTCGCTGACTTCTTCACCGGGAGCGACGCTTATGCTCCGCCCGAACTGGGTACGATCGCTGGCATTGTTGCCGCGCGCAGCGGCACACATCGTCACGCTAAGGAGCACACAGGCTGATATCAATCCCAGAGAACGTGCGCTGTTTCTCATAGATCCCCCGGCCATCCCGCGATGGGCTTAGCATGGGGATTATGCCACAGCGCCAAAGAATAATCTGCGGTTTGTGGCCCCCGGTTCTTTATAATTGATGGTTTTTATGAAGTTGTGCGCGGCTCTTATACGGGAGGTTGAGGATGGCGGGCTCTTTTAACGGCGTAGCGGTACCGGCAGACGGCAAAACGATCGGTTATTCGAACGGGAAGTATAGCGTTCCGGACAATCCCATCATTCCCTTCATCGAGGGCGATGGAACCGGACGTGACATTTGGAAAGCTTCGTTGCGTGTGTTCAACGCTGCTGTTGAGAAAGCGTACAAAGGGAAGCGGCGCGTGGCCTGGTACGAGGTGTTTGCGGGAGAGAAGGCCAAGGCGAAATTCGACAACTGGCTGCCCGATGACAGCGTCGACGCCATTCGCCAGTTTCGCGTAGCCATCAAGGGTCCGCTGACCACCCCGGTTGGCGGCGGGATTCGCTCGCTCAATGTGGCGCTGCGCCAGATTCTCGATCTCTACGCCTGCGTCCGCCCGGTGAAGTACTACGCGGGCGTGCCCTCGCCGGTGAAGCATCCCGAGCGTATGAATGTGGTTATCTTCCGCGAGAACACGGAAGACGTGTACGCCGGCATCGAGTGGGAGCAGGGAACCGCCGACTGTGCCCGCCTGATCGAGTTCCTGAACAAGGACATGCTGAAGGGCGGCAAGAAACAGATTCGCCTGGACTCCGGCATCGGCATCAAGCCGATGTCCGTGACTGGAACCAAGCGGCTGGTGCGCATGGCGATTCAGCATGCGTTCGAGTCGGGCCGGAAGACGGTTACGCTGGTGCACAAGGGCAACATTCAGAAGTTTACCGAAGGCGCGTTCCGCAAATGGGGATACGAGCTTGCAACCGAGGAATTCCGCGACCAGATCGTAACCGAGCGGGAGAGCTGGATCCTCGACAACAAGGACAAGAACCCGAATCTTACGGTGGCGCAGAATGCGGAGATGGTCGAACCCGGCATGGAATTCGCCCCGCCGGCGTTCCGCCAGTCGGTTGAAAGAGAAGTGCAGAGCGTGCTGGACGCAATCGGCGCGACCCACGGCAACGGCGCCTGGAAGAAGAAGAAGAAGATCATGATCAACGATCGCATCGCCGACTCGATCTTTCAACAGGTGGTCACTCGCGCCGACGAGTATTCTGTGCTGGCCACGCCGAACTTGAACGGCGACTACATCTCCGACGCCTGCGCGGCGCAGGTTGGGGGACTGGGCATCGCGCCGGGCGCCAATATCGGCGACGGCTATGCCATTTTCGAGGCGACGCACGGCACGGCGCCCAAGTATGCCGACAAGGACGTCATCAATCCCGGCTCGGTGATCCTGTCGGGGGTGATGATGTTCCGGCACCTGGGCTGGAATGAAGCCGCCGATCTGATTGAGCAGAGCATGGAACGCACGATCGAGCAGAAGAAAGTCACATATGATTTCGAGCGCCTGATGCCCGGCGCCACCAAGGTCAAGACCAGCGAGTTCGCCGGGTACATGATCGAAAATATGGGCGCGGGAGTGCTGGTGTAGGGCGATTGGGAAATTGGGAAAGTTGGTAATTGAGTAATTTGTTACGGCTCGGTGGAGGCATGGCGATTTTTCAATTTCCCAATTACTTAATTTCGCAATTACTCAATTCTTGAAAGGACTCATCCCATGCATAAAGTAACCATCGTAGGCTCAGGCAACGTAGGCGCGACTGCGGCTCACTGGATCGCTTCCAAAGAACTGGCCGACGTCGTGCTCATCGACATCATCGAAGGCGTTCCGCAGGGCAAAGGACTCGACCTGCTCGAGGCCATGCCCATCGAGAAGCGTGATTCGTACGTCAGCGGCACCAACGACTACAAAGACACCGCAAATTCCGACATCGTCGTGATCACCGCCGGCATTCCGCGAAAACCCGGCATGAGCCGCGATGACCTGCTCAACACCAACTACAACATCATGAAATCGGTGGTCAGCGAGGTGGTGAAATACTCGCCGAACTGCATTCTGATTATCGTTTCGAACCCGCTCGACGCCATGGCGCAGACCGCGTACAAGTTGAGCGGATTCCCGCGAGAGCGCGTGATCGGCATGGCCGGCGTGCTCGACTCGGCGCGCTTCCGCGCTTTCATCGCCGACGAACTGAAAGTCAGCGTAGAGAATGTGACCGCTTTCGTGCTCGGCGGCCACGGCGACACCATGGTGCCCTTGCCGCGCTATTCGACGGTCGCGGGCATTCCGATCACCGAACTGATTGAACCGGCGAAGCTGGAAGCTCTGGTCAAGCGCACCCGCGACGGCGGCGCCGAAATCGTGAAGTACCTCAAGACCGGATCGGCTTACTACGCGCCCTCAGCCGCAGCCACCGAGATGGTCGAGGCGATTCTCAAAGACAAAAAGAAAATCCTGCCCTGCGCTGCGTATCTGCAAGGAGAGTACGGCATCAACGGCCTCTACGTCGGTGTTCCGGTCAAGCTGGGAGCGAAGGGTATCGAGCAGATCATCCAGATCAAGCTGACGCCGGAAGAGAAAGCTGGCCTCGACAAGAGTGCTGCGGCGGTGAAGGAGTTGTGCGGCGTGATCGGAGTGTAGAGCCCTTCATCGGATTTGAGTGCGGCGCGGCTTCTGGGCCGCGCCATTTTGCTTCCACAATGCCGACGAGCAACATCTTGACTCACGCTGCACTGTGGCTTGCACTTCTTGGGCTCACGGCGTGCAATCACCATCCCGCTTCAAGGCCTGACCATCCGCGCCTGACTGGCGACGTCACAATGCAAGACGTCACCTTTCACAGCGCCTCGCTTGAGCGCGAGATCAGCTACCGCGTGGGTCCTCCCATCAATTGTGCAGAGCGGGAAGAAGTTCCCAGTGGTCTACCTGCTCCACGGCGGGGGCGGAGACTTCCACGAATGGAGTAACGATTCCGATGTCGCCCGTTTTGCGGAAAAAGGATTGGTTCTTGTCATGCCCGAGGGGGAGTCGTCTTACTACACGAATTCAGTAGATCGTCCAAAGGATCGGTTTGAGGACTACGTCGTCAAGGATCTCATCGGGGACGTGGAAACCCGGTTTCCTGCCGATCCTTCTCGTCGCGCAATTGCGGGTGTTTCCATGGGCGGCTTTGGCGCAATTAAGCTGGCCTTGAAGTATCCCGAGCTGTACCGCTTCGTTGGGGCACTCAGCCCGGCAATAGACGTGCCACGGCGGCCATTTTCTATCAAGCGAATTTCACAATACCGCTATCACGCCTCAGTTTTTGGCGCGTGGGGAAGTCAAACGCGGCTTGACAACGATCCGTTCGTTCTCGCGCGTAAGGTCGATCCACGAAAGGTCCCCTATATTTTTGCCACCTGCGGAGAACAAGAAGGTCTCCTCCCATCCAACCGCCAGTTTGCCGCACTGCTGGCCCAACATAGTTTTCAGTTCGAGTTCCACTCCGGCCCTGGGGGCCACGATTGGAACCAGTGGAACCGACTGCTGCCCGACATGTTCGCCAGTCTCTTCACTCGCATGGAGAGCGGCGATCGTCATACCACCGAGGGCTCAACGAGACGATAAGATACGCCGATAGAACATCCTGACCATGAAACAGATACCGATCTCGGTGTTTCGCGCAAAATGCTGTGAGATTCTCGAGCGCGTCCGAAAGACGCGGCGTCCTCTTCGCGTCACGCGCTACGGGAAGCCGTTTGTGGATGTTCGCCCGCCTTTTAAGGGAACGCATTTGCGAGCAGCCCCGCGAGATCCCTCGCCTCGCTGGAGAAAGCGTGAGGCTTCGGGATGACGCCGCAACCAGGGGCTGGGAGATAAATGAGAAGTAAGCCGTTTAGACCTTCTCGATCGCCACCTTCTTCAGCACCACATCCTTGTTCGGTCGATCGTTACGTCCCCGGGGCAGCTTGGTGATTTTGTCGACCACGTCCTGCCCTTCGACGACTTCGCCAAAGATGGTGTGTTTCCCGGTCAGCCACGAGCACGGCACGACCGTAATGAAAAACTGCGATCCGTTCGTGTTCGGCCCGGCGTTAGCCATGGCCAGCTTGCCGGGCTTGTCGAATTTGTGCGGCGAGCCCTTGGTCTCGTCTTCGAACTGATATCCTGGGCCGCCCATGCCGGTCCCCTGCGGGTCTCCGCCTTGAACCATGAAGTCAGGGATGACGCGGTGAAAAATCGTCCCATCGTAGAGCCGATCACTCGATTTCCTTCCGGTCGAAGGATGCTTCCACTCCCGCTTGCCTTCGGCAAGGTCAACGAAATTGGCGACGGTTTTGGGGGCGTCCTTTTCAAACAAACGGCAGACGACGGTTCCTTCCGTGGTTTCAAACGTGGCGTAGAGTCCGGGTTGACGAGTCATGAGTTCCTTTCAGGATCGGGTCGTTAGTCGTGAGTCGTGAGTAATAGCCAGAACCGCTCATGTAGGGACAGCCGCCTCGGCTGTCCAGCGTGCGCAGCAAGCGTGGCACTTTGCAGCTAGTTCGAACTCGGAGCGGCTTTCGGGGCCGCGGTCACCGCCGGTTTCCTCACTGCCGTTCCCGCTGGCCTGGCTGCCGCTCCACCCTTCACGATGGTAATGTGGTTAATTTTCACCGGACGAAATGGCTGGTCGTTCTGCGGATCAGTCGCCATGCGCGCAATCTGTTTCACCAGTTCGACGGTCGCTTCGTCACACTGCCCGAAGATCGTGTAGTTTCCGTTGAGGTGCGGCGTGGCTACCTCGGTGATGAAAAACTGCGAACCATTCGTGTTGGGTCCTGCGTTGGCGTAGGCGAGCCGTCCCGGCCGGTCAAACGGCAGATCGTCAGAAACTTCGTTCTTGAACTTGTAGCCGGGATCGCCCGACCCGTTGCCTGCAGGATCTCCTCCCTGAATCATGAAGTTGGGAATCACGCGGTGGAACACGGTTCCGTCGTACAGAGGCACCCCATGTTTGGTCGCTCCGCTTACCGGATTTTTCCAGTCCTTCGTCCCCGTTGCCAGGCCGATGAAATTCTCGACCCCGATCGGCGCCTTGTTGGGAAACAAGGTGCAGGTCATTTTGCCGGCGGTGGTGTCGATGATGGCCGTGGGCTCGGCGGCGGCATGCACTGCAGGCTTTGCCGCGGCGGAAGGTTTGACTGTCGCCCCAGACTGGGTTGCGCTGCTCGACTGCGCCATCGTTCCCAGGGCGGCCGCCAGAATGAAAAACATCGCCTTACGCATGGGTACTCCTTGCAGGCTGGATGTGCCTCACATTCGGGATAACGTTGCATTGTACGACAGGGCGGGCCGTCGCTTCCTGACAGGCATTAGAAACAGAATCCTCATTTTTGCGGGGCTGGCGTAATTTGTGCCGGCATTTCGCGGCTGACCCGTTCCACTTCGCCAAACACGCGCAGCAGATTCCCACCAAGAATCTTCTTGATGTCCTCTTCACCGTAGCCGCGATCCAGCAACGCTTGCGTGATCTTCGGCAGGTCGGCGGCTGAATCCATACCTTCGGGCGTCGCCCCGCTGACCCCGTCGAAATCCGAGCCGAGGCCCACGTGATCGACTCCGGCTACTTTCGCAATGTGATCGATATGGTCGATGAGCACGCTGAACGGCGGGCGGGGAATCTTCCCGATCCACTCCCGTTGCAACCGGTCTTCATCCATGTAGGTGACGGCCTTTCCCTCAGCTCGCATCTTGGCGAGCATGGCCTGCACCGCCGCGTCTCGCTCCTTGGCCTGGGCTCGCGACGCGTCCCAGTATTTCTGATCGAGAAAACCAGAGAAGAAATTGACGTCGACCACCCCGCCGTTTTTCGCAACGGCGCGCAGCATGTCGTCGGTCATATTGCGCGGAGCATCGCACAGGGCGCGCGCGGAAGAGTGGGAAGCGATAACCGGCGCCTTACTGACGGCAACCGCGTCCCAGAACGTCTTGTCGGCCACGTGCGAGATGTCGACCATCATGCCCAGCCGGTTCATCTCCAGCACCACCTGCTTGCCGAAATCCGTCAGTCCATTGTGATGCTGCACCTTCGGATCGTTGATGTCGCCCGAAGAATCCGCCCACTCGTTCGTGTTCGACCAGGACAGTGTCATATAGCGCACGCCCAGGCGGTAGTAGTCGCGCAGCAGATGCATATCGTTTTCGATCGAGTGCCCCCCTTCGATGCCCATGAGTGCGGCGAGCTTATGTTCGGCGCGGGCGCGCTCGATGTCGGAGACTGAGAATGCCATCATCATGCGATCGGGATGCCGAGCCGCTTGCTCGTATACAGAATCGATCAGATCGGAGGTGTGGCGGGCGAAGCGGCCTTCGTTGGTCTCCGGTTCCACCCAGATGGAAAAAAACTCGGCGCCCAGGCCCCCGCGATGCACTTTGTCGAGGCTGATGTGGCCGAGATCGTTGGGGTCGGTTGAGCCGATGTCGAAACCTTCATCGAGGAAGCGCTGCGGCGTGTCGGCATGGGTGTCGACGACGATTGCCGACGCTTGAATGGCGCGGGCGCGGTCACTGACCGCCGGACCGGACGCATTCGCCGGTTGGGTCGAACTTTGCGCGCCGGCCCACGAGCAGAATACCGCAAAAAGAAAAAGGGATAGCAAGAGCAAGAGCGGTTTTGTTCTCATAGTTGGTCCCAACTAAAGATGGCGGGAAGGCTTTGATTGTATAGCTGAGAGGCAGAACGTACAAAACGCAGAACCTACAAAACGAGGACCGACAAAACAGGTCAGTGGAGAGCCCTGAGAGCCTGCTCAATACAAGCTTCTACGGGCTGATCCGTGTCGATTACGACTTTGGCCAGAGTGATCGTTTCGAAGCGGGATTTTACCTCCAGGTAGAGCCGCCAGTCGCGGTTTCCCGCCGGATGATCGCCGGAAGTGGCGTCCTGCTCAAGCCTGCGCCGGGCGCATTCTTCCGAGCATCTGCATTCGATGATCCGCCAGGCCTGCTGCATGCGCGTGGCAGCCGCGATCACGTTGTCGATCTGGTAGCGACGCGAGAAGGTGCGGCCGTCGAGAAAGACAATCAGATTTGGGTGCCGCGATAGAAAATACCCGGCGGTCTGGAGCATGAGATGCAGGCACAAGTCATCCTGTCGCGTAGAGTATTCGATTTCATCCGCGAAGAAGATGGCGTGCCGGAACTCGTCCTTGCTCAGAACCCGTCCAGAAGAGCGATTCGCCAGCTCGCGAGCAAGCGTAGTCTTGCCCGTGCCGGGCAAGCCGGTCATCAGGACAATCATTGTAGGTAAACCGGCGTAGTGGCGAGGCGTTTTTTCAAGCGGGAGACAAGTCCGGCAGAGTTAGTTCGAACCGCTGCCCATGGCCACCTGAGTTTCCGGAGCCGGCTGATCGGGGCGTTCCAGCGGAACGATATCCTGCGTGTCGCGCCACTCCAGGTAGTGGCCGCTGACCATGATGTGGAAGCACCAGTGGCGCCGCTCCTCTTCGGGCTCAACCAGGCCGAGCGCCTTCATGTAGAACAGGTAATGCTCCATCCATCGAATCTGTTCCTTGGTCATGCCCCGGCGTTGCAGGTCCACGGTGACGCCCGCCAGGTGCGACGAAGCCGTATCGCCGTCGGCGGGCGCGGCGTTGCGATTGTGACGGCGCAGTTTTCTCTGCACCTTCACTGTACGCACGGCGGAATTGACCTGAATCTGCTCGTGGAAGCGGTTGTAGTAGGCCAGACTGATATCGTCGACGAAGTCGCGGGTCCAGGGACGGCAATAGCGCCGCGAAGGATCGAGACTCGGTTCGATGCGCAGACTCTCATTGGGGACAATCGGCAACAGCGATCCGTCGGCCTTCAGCGCCTCCAGTTCGGTGTCGTCCTGGATGCGGGGCAGATCGAGCCGGTCGATCTCGGCATTCTGAATGAGGAGTGATTCGTGGGATGGGCGAAACATCGGGTTCCAGCGCAGCCAGCGCAGATGCCTGCGTGTCCTGTGCATGACGGCGTGATGCACGGCGTAGGCAGGGCGCGAAGCCAGGCCGCACACCAGGGCCAGGAAGAGAACAGCTGCGAATTTGAACCTACCAATGGTTCTCACGAAGTGGTTCCGTCCGGGGCGGCCTTCGGCCTGCCACCTTTACAATCCCTCTCCGGCGTAAGTAGCCGTATTCTAAGCCATGCTGTCAAGCAGCCCAATCAAATCCATCCGCCAGGCCGTTACGTGCGTACTCAGAGTGCCATCGCGTCGTGCTGGTTACTGCGTGTTACCTGCGGCTGCGGACCGCGACTGACACCTCAATTCCCGCATCTGGCGGGCCATTTCACGACTTGGATGAAAGCCGGCTTATGTCCGTTGCTGGCTACAGTTTGGCTGGAACCCAAGACAAAACAGAAAAGAATCGTTACGGCACGATGACAAAAATCAGCACCGCAAAAGGTCATCGTCACTGTAGAGACAGGCGCGTGTAGGGACGGCCGCCTCGGCCGTCCATCGAGCGCAGCGAGAGATCGGGGTCAGATCCGCTCGACGACCACCGCTCCCCTAGCTCCGCAGCAAATCTCCGAGCGCCTGTTTCATGACCTGCCCGCCCACCTCGGCAATGGACTTGGTCAGAGGAATGTCCTTGGGGCAAACCTCGACGCAATTCTGCGCGTAGCCGCATTCCTGGATGCCGCCATCGCCCATCAGCGCCGCCAGTCGCTCGCGCTTGAGCGCCTTGCCCGTGGGATGAGTGTTGAACAGCCGCACCTGCGAGATCGTCGCTGCGCCCACGAAGCCGGTGGCCTCGTCGAATTGCGGGCAGGCCTCCATGCAGCAGCAGCAGGAAATGCAGCGCGACAAAGGATACGCCGCCTCTTGCTCCTCGGCCGTCATGCGCGGTCCCGAGCCGAGATCGTAAGTGCCGTCGATGGGCACCCAAGCCTTCACCGCTTTCAGATTTTCGAAAATCACGCTGCGATCAGTGGCCAGATCGCGCACAACCGGGAACTTGGAGAACGGTTCGAGTTTGATCGGCTGCTCCAGGTGATCGATCAGCGCCGAGCAAGCCATGCGCGCGCGTCCGTTGATGAGCATGGCGCACGACCCGCAGACTTCTTCCAGGCAATTCGAGTCGTAGGTAATCGGAGTGGTGGCCTTGCCGTCGCGCGTGACCGGATCGGCGGCGATATCCATAAGCGCCGAAATCACGTTCAGGTTCGGCCGGTAGGGAACTGAGAACTCCTCCCAATAAGGCTTGGAGGTGGGAGTGTTCTGCCGTTTGATTTTTAAGATGACGGATTTGTTAGCCATGTGGTGTCTAGGAGCTCTAGAGCTTTGGGAAATCGCCTCCGCGACTGCGGTTTTCTTCCGCGGCAATAGGTCGCCTTCTCCGGTACGTGGAGCCAAAGAAGCCTTTGTGCTCTTCAAAGCCGTACACGGTCAGCAGAATCGACTTAATCGTCGTCACGCGACCGCATAGCAGCACAAACAAAGCAATCATCCAGATAGAGAGACCGCAGGCCACCAATAGCAAGAAACCTAGGTCTCCGTTCATAGCGTCTCTCCCTCCGACCTCTGATTACTCTGTCACTCAGTTAGAGCTTCCGCGCCAGCGGCGGAATCACCAGCGCCCCCGCCTGGCTCGAATTCTATCCCCAGTCTTTCCTGAAGCGGATCCTTCATAACAAACATCACCGGGAAGGGCACGAGTTCCACTCGTACCGATTTAGCCTAAGCAAAAATCGCGGCTTCCAGCCACTGACGTTTGCTTTCGCCGCATCAAAAGCAGCCCTCAGAGGCTAAAAGCCCAACAATCAAGGACCGCCTCAATCGGCACGACTGCAAGTCGTGCCCTTCCCGGTTCGACCTCCTCACAACGTATCTGACCTGCGCATCACATGCAAATCCCAATTGCGTCATCCGATCCATGTTTCCCAAAACGAAAATGCGCGTAACAAAAATCACCGGGAAGGGCACGAGTTCCACTCGTGCCGATTTAACCTAAGCAAAAGACGCGGCTTTAGCCGCTGAGGTTTGCTCTTGAAGCAACGGCGAAGGCTCTTTGTCGTCGAGAACTATGCCCGTCTCTTCCTCAAAACCATATATCGATATCGCCGTGAATGCCAGAAGGTGGACGTGTTCAGGCATGAGAACGAACGAGTGCAGTTGATAGCGGGCGGAGAGATGAGTCGTCCAGGCCCTCACTCCTGCAAACAATGTCACTCTCGAGCATGCCATCCAGCTGATCAAGGGCGGCTATTCGCACGCTCTGGGATCAATCCTCGGTCGCAAGCGAGAAATCTGGCAACGCGGATTCACTGATCACCGCATTCGCAGTGACCAAGATTTCATCCAACACCAAAACTACATACACCAAAATCCCGTGGAGCGGAGACTCGTGTTTGATCCTCGCGAGTACCGCTATTGCTCCCCTTTCCCGGGATTCAAGCTAGACCCGTGGCCCTCAGCGGCTGAAGCCGAAATTTCAAAGAGCGCATAACCGGCACGAGTAGAACTCGTGCCCTTCCCGGTTCTTCCGAATGCCCACGTAGCCCTGGAGGCATTCGTCCGGGCACGTACGCTTTCGTTCGCGGGGTGGACGAATGCGTCCGCCCCTACACGTTTAATACTTTCTCGCTCGCGGCGGAATCAGCGCCGCATCCACCGACTCGAACTCGAACTTCGGCTCGTCCGCATCAGGAGCGAAGTACGCTTTCGTTGTCTTCATCCAGTTCTTGTCGTCGCGGTCGGGGAAGTCCGGTTTGTAGTGCGCCCCGCGCGACTCGTCGCGCATGCGCGCTCCCTGCGCGATCACCCGCGCCAGCTGCAGCATGTTGTAAAGCTGCCGCGCAAAGACAACGGTGGTATTTGCCCACAGCGTGCGATCGCTCAGGTTGACCTTGCGATAGCGCTCCAGCAGTTCGACCAGCTTGGCATCAGTCTGCTGCAGGTTTTTGTTGTAACGGATGACCGTGCAATCCTTGGTCATCAACTCGCCCAGTTCGCGCCACAGCTTCACCGGGTTCTCGTTGCCGTCGTTCTTAATCAAGAGGTCGTTATTCGCCTCCTGTTTTTTCTTCTCGGCGTCGAAGTAGCCGTTACCAGAAGAAGCCTGCAACCCGCGCGCATAATTCACCGCCGCCGGACCAGCCACGAATCCGCCCCAGATGCACGACACCAGCGAATTCGCGCCCAGCCGGTTGGCGCCGTGGTACTGATACTCACACTCGCCTGCCGCATAAATCCCCGGAATGTTCGTGGCCTGCTTGTAGTCGATCCACAGCCCGCCCATGGTGTAGTGCATGCCGGGGAAAATCTTCATGGGCGTGTCGCGCGGGTCGTCACCGACGAACTTTTCGTAGATCTCGAGAATTCCTTCCAACTTTTTATCGAGAATCTTGCGATCGATGTGCGTCAGGTCGAGATAGACCATCGGCTTGCCGTCAATGCCGAGGTTAAGCTCGTAGACGACTTTGAAAATCGCGCGCGTAGCCACGTCGCGCGGCACCAGATTCCCATACTTCGGATACCACTCTTCCAGGAAATACCAACGTTCTTTTTCCGGGATCGCTTTCGGATCGCGCTTGTCGCCCACTGTCTTTGGCACCCAAACGCGCCCGCCCTCGCCGCGTGCCGACTCTGACATCAGCCGCAGCTTGTCCTCGCCCGGAATCGAAGTCGGGTGAACCTGAATGAACTCGCCGTTGGCGTAGTAGCAGCCCTGCTGATACAAAGCCGATTGCGCCGACCCGGTGCACACCACGGAATTCGTCGACTTGCCGAAGATTGCGCCAATGCCGCCGGTGGCGATGAGGATCGCGTCGGCAGGGAAGGTTCGCACCTCCATCGAGCGCAGATCCATGGCGCAAATGCCGCGGCAGACTTTCTGCCCATCGAGCACCGCCGACAGAAACTCCCAGTGCTCGTACTTCTTGACTTTGCCCTCGGATTCGTAGCGCCGGACCTGCTCGTCGAGCGCATAAAGAAGTTGCTGTCCGGTCGTGGCCCCGGCAAATGCCGTGCGGTTATACAGAGTCCCGCCAAAGCGCCGGAAGTCGAGGAGCCCTTCCGGCGTGCGGTTGAAGGGTACGCCCATGCGGTCGAGCAGATCGATAATCCCCGGCGCCGCCTCGCACATATCTTTCACTGGAGGCTGGTTCGCCAGAAAATCTCCGCCATAAACCGTGTCGTCAAAGTGCTTCCAGGTCGAATCGCCCTCGCCCTTCAGATTCTTCGCCGCGTTGATGCCGCCCTGCGCGCACACGGAGTGCGATCGCTTCACCGGCACAATGGAGAACAGGTCAACCTCGCCGCCCATCTCGGCGATCTTGATCACCGCGGCCAGACCGGCCAGCCCTCCGCCCACGACGATGATTCTTGGATTCGCCATCTCAGTGCACCAGCCTTCCGTCGGCAGCCTGGTCAACCTGATGGGTTTGACTCACGCCTGCGATGTTCGAACCTGCCTGCGGAGCGTCCTTGAAGCGCGCCTCGAACGTATACAAGCTGACCAGGCCCACGACCGCCAGCAGCGCGAAGAACGCCAGGCAAACGCGAAGCAGCCGCTTCTGCGCCTTGTCGCCAGTTACGATCCCCCACTTCGCGCAGAACAACCATATCCCGTAGGCAAAATGCCACGACGCCGCGATCAAGCCGACGACGTAGAACGCAAGCAACAGCGGGTGCTGAACCTCAGCCGCGACCTTGCCGAACGAGGCCATCGGATTGTCATGCAGGTCGGTCCCGGTAAACCGCATCGTGTAGGTGTGCCACAGGATGTAGACGAATGCGATCGCGCCGGTCCAGCGCTGCGCCGTGTACATCCAATTGCCGCTCCACGGATACTCCCCCACATTCCCATCGCCGCGGTACCAGATGTAAAAGCCATACAGCCCGTGATAGGCGATGGGGATCCAGATGCCGAACAGCTCGAGGAAGAAAACCAAGGGCAGGTTTGCCAGAAAGCTGACCTGGCGAGCGTAGGCGGCAGGCCCCGTGATCGCAGTCGAGTTCGATATCAGGATGTGCTCGAAGAGAAATGCGCCGACCGGGACGATCCCGGTAAGCGAATGCAGCCGGCGCAGCAGGAAGGAATATCCTTGCCCCGCTCGCAATGGAGCCACACCGTGTCCGATCTGTTTCGCTACATCCTTCGGCAAAGCGGGAGCAGTAGAACTGGCTGACGCCACGCAAGCTCCTTATGAGTGCGCAAATGAGCAAAGAACCTTGTATTATCTTGCGCCGCAAGAAGTGAAGTCAAGGAATCGTGTGGGGCGGACACTCCCTTCGACAGGCTCAGGGCAAGCTCTGTCCGCCGCCTTTGACTTTGCTTCTAGCACGCTATAAACCTCGGCACCATTCCAGAAGCATCCGAAACGCTGTGCCGCGATGGCTATACCGTGCCTTCTCCTCTGCGCTCAGCTCCGCGAAGGTTTTCTGAATCGGCGGACAATAGAACAGCGGATCGTACCCGAAGCCGTTGGTCCCCCGCGGAGCGTCAAGAATGATTCCTTCGGCGGTTCCGCGAAAGGTCGCCAGCAGTTTCCCATCACGCGCGGCTGCCAGCACGCATACGAATCTCCCCGTGCGCTTCTCCGCTGGAACATCCCTCAATTCGCGAAGGACCCGGGCGTTGTTAGCCTCATCATCGGTGTTAGCCTCGGCCAGGTGGGGCAGTTCCGCAGCATACCGCGCCGAATGCACGCCCGGCGCGCCGTTCAGAGCGTCAACTTCAAGCCCCGAATCGTCGGCCACAACCATTTCGCCGGGAGCGTGGCGGCTGTACTCTTCCACTTTCTTGCGCGCGTTGGCTTCGAACGTCAGACCATCTTCGACCACGACGGGCAGGGAAGAGAAATCCGGGACGCCGGCAATTTCAATGCCGTGCGTGATCGCCGCTCCGGCAAAGTCTCGCAGCTTGCCGGGATTCGAAGTGGCGATAAGGATTCGTCGCATCGGATTTGATGTCATCCTGAGCGAAGCGAAGGACCCATGCACTTTGCCGGCGCTGAGAGAGTGCATAGGTTCTTCGCTTCACTCAGCATGACAGACTCACTCAGAATGACAAGCTCAAGATGGCAAGGCTAACTCACAGGAACGCTCGCCGCGTTCCTTCGCATAAACCACCACAGAATCAGGCATGAAACCGTGACGATCGAGATCCATCCTCCCACCGTCCGATCCCAGGTACGCACAAACGTGAGCCGCACGCGGTTCATGCCCGCTTCAACTGGAACCAGCATCTGGCCCGTGTTTTCTCGCGCCGCAGTGTCGACCACGCGACCGTTCACTTCGACTCTCCAAGCCGGATAGCGAAACAGGCGCAAAGCTAACTGATCCGGCGCCGACATCTGCACCGTGAACTCTTTCGACTCCGGCCCCCAGCGCAACACACGAATTGCCGCGTGCGCCGGTCCATCGACCGTAACGCTGCGCGCGTCTTTATCGATGGCAGTGGGATCCGCCTCCAGCGGCGTGTATTCGTCGACACCCTCATAGCCCACACGGTCCGCGAGGTTGTCCTTCATCTCGCGCAGATCGGCGGCATTGTCCCACCAGGGCGGCTGAATATCCCGCCAGGCCGAGCCGATCACAAGCATCGCCACAAAACAAACCGCCAAGCGCATCCACCACTTCTGTAAACCGACGGTGATGAAAATGGAGAAGATCAAACTCAGGCAGAGAAGCCAGCGCCAGGGAAATTGCATGAACTGCAACTTCGGCAGCAGCCTCCACACGAACCCGCTGGCTGAAAACATCAGGATACTGGCGGCCGCCGCCCAGAAAAACAGCGGGCTCCATAGGGCACGGTTCTTGTCCCGCCAGCGCTTTGCCGCCCACCCCGCAGCGAGCGTGCCCACGATCTCCAGAACCGCAACCCAGGAAACAACTCGGTTGAATGCATCGTGGTCCGCGTCGCCGGTGTGAATAAACAGGAAATTATCCGGTGGACGCGATCCCGCCGACACCGCTGCAGCAATGTTCACCCACTTCTGCTCGTAGATCGCCGGCAGCAGGTAAAATGCGGCCAACCCTATCCCCAGCGCGACGGCAGTCCCGGCAACCAGCAGCAACCGCGGCGCACGCCGGTGCCACGCCAGCAACACGATCAGCAATCCCAGCGAGTAGTGAATCATCACGGCTGCCGGGGCGTTGGTCAGCCATGCCGCGGCCAGAACCAGCGACAGAGGAACGATCACTCCCGTTTTCTGATCAACTTTCTGATCCTCTTTCTGGTCATCTTTCTGACCAACCGCTCTCACCACCAGCAGCAGCAATAGCGGCAACAAGCAACTGGCCAGCAATTCCGCGAATGCGCTGCGCCAGTACACGATCACCAGATGGTAGGGGTTCACCGCGTACAGCACCGCCGCAAAGATGGCGTCACTGCGATCGAGCCAGCGCGTCATCAGCACGTACATCGTTAATCCGGCGAGCACCAGCGCAAGCCAAATGTAAATGCTTGCCGCTATGCTCCAGGGAAAGATGGCGCTCAGCGACGCTCCCAGGGTCCAGGACGCAGGCGGATAGAAAATAAACCGCGGTTCACCGTAGCCGAAATGCGCCTGGGCGGCCCAGCGCGGATAGTAGATTCCATGTTTCCAGGCGCTCAAAACCTCGAGCCACGAGTAAAGATGGAACTCCACATCGTGTCCCGAGGGCGTGCCGCGAAAGAAGAACGGAATCTCGGCCGCGAAAGCGGCGGCACTGATCGCCAGCATTGGAAGCCAGAGCACGGAGGGTTCGCGTCCCGCGGCTGGCGCAGACTTGTTGGGTTGATCTGCGAGTGTGCTGTTTTTTGCCAGAGCAGAATTCCTCGGAGGACATTCTGGTGAATCGTAAAACTCTCCCAGTGTACATTTAACCCACATTTAATATTGCTTACATCATTGCGCAATGCAGGGGCGTTACTGTAGCGGGCAAATGGGGGTGGTACAGACCACTAAGAGTTGAAGGACCCGGACCAGAGACGGGGTTCGGGTTCTTTGATTCTTGCGCCGTTCCGCCGCCGAAGCCTCTCGTTCTTCTCGTTGCTCTCAGTCCTGCCATCGTTGCCCAAGCCGCGCCTTCCTTGAACAAAAAACCTTCCGCTAACCCGCCCCGGGAGGCTTTTGTTCCGCAGGAGTCCCGCGAGGCCTGCAAAAAAAGGCGCGCGAAACACAGAAAGAAATAGGTTGAATCGGAGGTCGTGCAGATGCCGTGGGAGAACTGCTAGACCGAAGCCACGTTTTCAGGGTGGCGCTGGTGCTGGAGCTCGCTCAGGAATTCGGTCTGCTGGAGCGAAACGCCGCGTCGCAGAAGCTCAAGCAACGGGTCTTCCAGTTCCTGTTCTTGGGTTGCGCCGGCGGTCTCTTCGTTGCCTGCTGTGGGCTCGAACTGGGTGAGGTCGGCAACCAGCGCCCGCGGCGAGATGATCAGGTTCGGGGTCGTGTCGGGGCTGTTGCGCAGGAAGTCGATCACGTTGCCCACTTGCGAGCGCTGCTCCGCCGTGCGGGAAGGGAACTCTACTCCCATGCCGTGACCCGGATGGGTCACGCGAACCATGCCCTCGGTGTGGACTTCGAGTTCTCCCGTGCTGAGGCACAGGTCGACCAGGGCGCGTTCGGGAAAAGGCGCGTCGGTCTCCACGTAGCAGCCGCCCAGGCTAAGGTCGCTCAATTTGCAGTGGGGCACCGCTTCGTTGGGATCCGCTCCCGAGGCCGTGGCCGCCGCCCGGAGCCAGGTCTTTAGTTGATCCATCACGTCTGCGGGCATGTCGAGGAAGTGAACCCCAGTTTGCCCGTTGGGATTGGCCCAGGCCACTTGCCCTTGGCCTTCGATCTGCAATGCGCTATCGGGCAAGCGAAACTGGAAGCCGAGCAACGATCCCGGAGCCTGCGCTTCTGAAGTGAGCACATCCATTCCGGTTTCGCTCAAGTCCAGCAGGATTCCATCGGCCTTGCGCTGGTCCGGCAGGGTGATCTCCGCCGGCGCCTGCACCGACACACGGAAGGCTCGCCGGCGCTCGCGGCTCAGCAGCGCGGCCGCTGCGCGCAGCCCAGCTTGCGCGCCTTCCTCGGAAAGAGGTTTGTAGAGTACGAAGTGCGCTCCGCTGTTAAGAATGGTGCGCACCTTGGTGGGATCCGCCACCAGGGCAATGCTGATACAACCGCTGCCCAGTTGGCGCGCCCGCTCCAGCGCCTGTCCGGCAAGGGCCGGATCGTCATAGTCGACGATGAGCGCGTCAAACTTCTGTTGTTGGATGCGGGCGAGGGTGGTTTCGGGATCGCTCGAACGGTCAAGGGCGATGCCGAGCGCGGGCAGTACCCGCCCCAGCACGTCAGCCGCGGAATCGTCGGTCGAGACCAGTAGTGACTGCGAAGTCATAAGCGAATTGGGCTGCCCGCCCCTCGGTTCTAGGGCCAGCGAGGCGCCGTTGGCCGCCCAGCCTTGGAGGAAGCCGAACTGCCGCCACCCGCGCCAGCCTTGGCCGCCATGCTGTCCCCTTGCAGGGTAGCGTCGTCCACTTCCGCCAGCACGGCGTTGTCTTCGTCGTCGTTCTCTGCCAGCAGCGGCGCTACTTCGCGCAGCTTCTCGGCCGCCTGCTGTAGCATCTCGATCTGCTTGCCAAGTTGGGCGTATCTCGCCTGCTTCTGCCGCAGGACCTCATGAATATCCTTCATACTACCCCCTGCTGGAAATCTAAGGAGGGCGGATAGGACGGGTCAACGGTAATCCCCCCGCCCAGATTACGGCGGTAATGCAGAAACGCCCGAAGCAGGCATGCAAAAGGCCCCGCCGGGCGGCGGAGCCTTCGGTTAACTCGATTGTGCTTAGAAACTTGAACCAAAGAAGCGGGCTAGGTTTTTCGTCTGCGCTGGATCGCCCCCGCCAGACCCACCAACCCAATTCCCACCAGGCCCAGAGTGCTCGGCTCGGGAACTGTAACGTTGGTGTCCCCGCTGGAGAGATTGACCTTGCCGCCGAACAGGGCCTTACCAGTATTGATCGTCAGCTGCACGGTCACCCCATTTACGCCCGCGCTCGCGCCAACCAGGACGCCGGTCATGGTGTAGTTGTGCGTCCCATTGGCCAGTGTGACCATGGTCCATGTAACCGGGCCCTTAAACGTCCCGTTGAAAATGACGCCGTTCGAAAGGCCGTTGGTGCCGTTTCCAGTGATCACGAAGCTTCCGCCACCGGCAAACGTCCCGCCCATTTGGATGCTCCCACTGGTCAGGGCGCCGGTCGAGAAGGTGACGCTACCCAGGTCCCCCATCACCAGGCCCAGGTTGTTCAGGCCATTGACGGCGATCAGTTCGGAGCCTGTCAGAGTCAGTCCGGCGTTGCTTCCTGACAGCGTGCCTCCGCTATTGGTGAAGTCAATGGAATTGCTGGCAAACGCCACCAGCGGCAAGGCCAGCCCTAGCAGAGCGACCAATAAAACGCGCTTCATGATGACCGCCTCCTGAACATTCTTACTCGAAAGAACCCCTGGTGAACACCTGTCGCCACAGAACCGCATGGGAGTCCAAGCAAAGAACGCCAGTGCACTCCATGGACCAAACCCGAAACTGTCGCAAGAGTTTGCATACTAAGAACTTAATTTTGATCATCGCCGAATCTTCCACAGGGCGAAGTGCAAATTGATGCACACTAGCAACACCATCTTGCGACTTTGCCGGTGCTGGCAGCCTTACCCCCTACCCCGTCAGCGTGGGCAGTTTGTCCGCCGACCCAAACAGAAAAATGCTCCCCACAATGATGCTGTATGCCGAAGTCGCCAGGCTCAGCGCCCGGGAAGCGCCCGGCCGCGCCAGAGTCGAGGAAAACAGGCCCGCCGCAGAGGCGCACATCAACGTATTCATCACCAACAATCCCACAATAAACATAAGCAAACCCAGCAGTCCGGCGAGAGTTCCGCCCAGATTCGCCGCCATCAGAAACAGCAGCAGCTGGGTCGGGGTTTCAGCGCCCAGACCATGAATCACGCCGACCACAAAGGCGGACGTGGTTCCGTAGCCGTCCTGAAAGACTTGCGGGGCCGCGACCCGCGTGCCTCCGAAGATCCGGCTGAGCCGCCAATAGATCCACAACCCCGCGTTCACCAGCAGCGTGATGCGCGTGCGCGGCCTGGCGTGGCTGTGGACCGACGGGCGAAAGAAAGTTCCGAGCACGTAGATTCCAAGCGCCAGCAGCGTAATGCCCACCAGCCGCTGCGCCCAGCGATCGCTGGCCGGTGGCAGGGAAATACGAAACGCTACTGCCGCTACGCCCAGCACGGCTACAGTGGTGGCATGGCCGGCCACGTAGAGCAGCCCAAAGCGCATCGCGTCGCGCGCCCGGGCTTGCACACTGCTGATGTCGCTGATGGCCGCGATGTGGTCGTAGTCGAGCCCGTGGCGAAAGCCGAGAACTCCCGCCGAGAGCAAAGCCAGTCGCAAGCTACTGGAATCGATCATGCCAAAAGCGCTGGCCGCCGCCGCGCGTTGAGAAACTCCCGAGTAGGCTAGCACATCGGGCAGGGAAGCATGGAGACAGGGCGAAATAGTAAAGACGGCGGTCAGAGGCGCATCCGCCTACTTTTTTTGCGACGCCTCTTCTGGAACCAGCAGATCTCGCAGACGCCGGGAAAGGCTCGACGCTAGTGAATGGTAGAAACGCGAACCCAGATGCGGGAAAAGCTCGAACAGGCTTTGCAGGGTCGGCCGATCCAGGTAGTACGCCTCGACCGGCTCCTGCGCCACCACATCCGCCGTAGCCGGCAGATCGTCGAGGAATGAAATCTCGCCGCACACCTCTCCCGGGCCGATCGCGGGTCCGTTTCCCGTGGGCGGGAGTTGCACCGCGGCTGTACCGCTAAGCAGCAGGTAAAGGCCGTGCGTTCGCCGCCCCTTGTGAATGATGGGATCGCGCGCCTTGAACTGCATGCGCGCCGCCTTGTCTGCGACCAGCGCCCAATCGTTGAGCGTTAAGTACACCAACCCGTTTTTGGCGCTCGACAATACGGACAGATCGTGCTGCTGAGTTGCGTTCGTCATGGCGCGCTGACCCGATGTCCGGAGAAATGTCCGGAGAGACTCTCCGACGCGTTGGACTGACACAGCGACTGAAAAACAAGCAGGGCTGATCCGAAGATTAACAGAAACGCGACTCGTTGACATTGGTCGCGAACCTGCGAAGTCACACAATGAAAATCGCGAGCGCGACTGGTTGCCGGGGCCGGCAGCCGGAGCCGCGAGCATTCCGAGAGAAAGGCTCTCAAAGACAAATGTCTGCTTCCGCACCGGGTATATAGTATTGGCCTCTGCTAGATGGACGGAGGCTTGCGCCGTGTCGAAAAGAACATGCGGACTGCTCTGCAAGGTGGCGGCTGCGATTCTCACTGCAGCGCTGATTGTGGCCGTGCCCTGTGCGGGCCAGCAATTGACGAACGACAAACTGTCGCTGACGGTCGACGCTCAAGCCGGGTCGTATCGACTGGCGCTACGGGGCGGCCAACCCATCTTCAGCAGCCGCGTCGCGGCACAGGTCAATCACCAGTGGCTGCGCTCGAGTGAGTATCCGCATCACCAGGCTTCCGAATCTGCGTTCACCGATGAACTCGGCTCGGGCCGGGCGGTAACCGTTAGCTGCACAGGACTCGAGGGCAAAGCTGACCTGGTTTATGTCGTGCAGATTTATGACCAGCATCCCTACGCCGCTGTCCAGGTCACCGTACGGAATACGACCGGCAAGGAAGTCACGGTGCATGCCATCCGAGGCGTGGAGGCTATCGGGGAGCCAGTGCTCAGTCTGGGCGGCCATGCATCTGCCGATCGAATCCTGTCTGACAGTTTCAGCGAAGATTGGCCTGAGCTGCAGATCTACGACCTGGGGAAGGCGCCCGACGGGATGCATCGCGGCGCAGGAAGTCAACTCATCTACAACCGCGAGAGCAAGCAAAGTCTTTTTCTTGGAGCGCTGACCTCCGACCGGTTTCTGACCTTGCTCCACTTGCAAGCTTCGGGCTCTGGAGACGACGCGAAGATCGCATCTCTCAGCGTTGACTCCACCGGAACCACCGAAGTCCAAACAGACTTCGATCTGAAGAACGCTCGTGCGGAGGATCAGATCGAACTGAGTCTCGCTCTCGCACCCGGAGCGGACATGGCCTCCGAGCGCCTGATGCTCCAGGCCGGGCCGGACTACCACAATCAGCTGCTGGCCTACGGCGACGCGATTCGACGCCTGCACCACGCGCGCGTTTCCGCTGAGACTCCCATCGGCTGGTGGAGTTGGACCGCCTTTTACGGCACCATCAACGAGGGTGAGACCTTGGCCAATGCCGACTGGCAAGCCGAACATCTCAAGTCACTCGGCTACAAATATTTCCAGATTGATGAAGGCTACCAGTACGCCCGCGGAGAGTACACCACCGCCAATGCCACGCAGTTTCCCAACGGCATGCGTTTCGTCGGACGCCGCATCACCGGAGATGGCCTGATCTTCGGCCTGTGGACCGCGCCGTTCGAGGTGACGGCCCGGGCGTGGGTCTACGAGCATCACAAGGATTGGCTGGTCCACAACGCCAAGGGCGATCCCATTGCCGGCCGCGCGGTCTGGAATCAGAACTCGGACGTGCTCTATACGCTAGACACTACGCATCCCGCAGCGCAGGAGTATCTGCGTCAGACCTACAAGACCCTGGTTCGCGAATGGGGAGTGCGATTCTTCAAATTCGATTTTATGGACACCACCGCCATCGAGGGCTATCACTACCGGCCCAACACGACCGCACTCGAAGCGCAACGCATCGGCCTGCAAATCATTCGCGACACCGTGGGGGACGATGTGGTGCTCGACAAAGACGGAAGCCCCATGCTCAACCCGGTGGGACTGGTCGACACCGGCCGGATCTCCACCGACACGGCGCATACGTTTCAGGCAACGAAGCGGGCTGCGCCAGGCATCGCCGCCCGCTTCTACATGAACCACAATTTTTTCGTGAATGATCCGGACGCCTTCAACACGACGGGGCAGTTCTTCGCCGATCGTCCAAAACGGCCCGCCTCGCTTGCCCTGCCTGCAGCGGAGGCCTCGATCGCTCTCTCCGCCGTGTCCGGCGGCATGTACGAGATTGGCGACGACATGCCTGTTCTCGGTTCTCAGAAAGACCGGCTGGCGCTGGTCGAGAACAAGGATCTGCTCAACATGGCCAGGATTGGACGGGCGTCCACTTCACTCGATCTGATGACATACGAACCCGAGGATGAACTACCCAGCATCTTTTTTCTCCAGGAAAGCCCGCGTCAGGCCATCCTGACCGTCTTCAATTGGACAGAGACCCCGCGCTCGCACACCTTGAAGCTTTCTGACCTCGGGTTACCTGCGGGGCATACGTACACGGCGTCGGACGTGCTGAACCAGAACGCGCCGGTCGCGCTCGGGGGCGGCACCGTGCGCATCGAGAATCAGGTCCCCGAGTCCGTGAGGGTGATCAAGCTCATCGATAGCAGCGTCTCTGCGAGTGCCCCCAGCGTCAAGGCGCAAGTGCCCTCGGCAGCCAATGCCGGCGAGACCATCCATCTTTCCGCGCAGACCGCACAAACCGCGCAAGCCGAAGACGTCGGCGTGCCCGCGCTCGAGTACCACTGGGATTTCGGCGACGGCACCAGCGCCAGCGGTGCGAACGTGTCTCACGCCTACACCCGGGCAGCGCCTTTCACCGTCCGCCTGACGGTGGACGGGGTGGACGGCATACCAGCGGTTCAGAACTTCTCCGTCAACGCGACCGGCGATTTGAAGGCAATGCACAACCTTACCGATAATCGACGCTTTCAGGACCCCACCGATCATGATCCGACCGATCATTGAAGATCTCTCGACGCACTACGATTTGTTCGACATAGTCACCCTTGTGACGGCGTCACTCTGTGTGAAATATTGGCCTGGGGAAAGTCCTTCCCAGTGACCCAAGTGCTGACTCTTGCAACAGGAGAATATTGATATGTCCTTGATGCCGGATCCAACCTTCTATCCTTCCCCGGGCATGGCGATGCAAGCTCCGCCGGAACACCTCGCTTATGTCGCGCTGCTCAACGTCGGAAACAACGTCGGCAACAATGGAAAACGCGACGCGATGGGCGTGATCGACCTCGATCCAAGCTCGTCCGAGTACGGCCGGCTCGTAGGTCAGGTGGATTTTCCGCGTGGCGACAATGAGCTGCACCATTTTGGCTGGAACGCTTGCAGCGCCTGCCTTTGCCCACAGGCCCCGCATCCCCATATGGAGCGTCGCTACCTGATCGTGCCGGGCATCGGGTCATCTCGAATCCACATTCTGGATGCGAAGGCGAACCCCAAGCAGCCGAAGATCGTGAAGGTGATCGAGCCCGAAGAGTTCATCAAGAAAACCGGCTACACCTCGCCCCACACCATTCATTGCGGCCCCGACGGCGTCTATGGCAGCGCGCTCGGATCGGCCACCGGCGACGGGCCGGGCGGCATCTTTCTGATGGATGCGAACACGTTTGAACTGAAGGGGCAGTGGGAACAGGATCGCGGACCCCAGCAACTGGCCTATGACTTCTGGTGGCATCTCGGGCACGACACCATGATCACCTCCGAATGGGGGACGCCGAACATGGTGAAGCATGGCCTCAACCCGGAGTTGCTGCTAGCGGGAAAGTACGGCACCAAGATTCACCTCTGGAACCTGGATAAGCGCCGTCATGTGCAGGAACTGAACCTCGGGGCCGAGCAGCAGATGGTGCTCGAGTTGCGCCCGTCTCACGATCCCAGGAAGACGTATGGATTTGTCGGCGTGGTCATTTCCCTGAAAGATCTTTCCTCTTCGATTTGGATGTGGTACCGCGAAGATGGCGGCAAGAACGGCAAGTGGGCCATTCGCAAGGTCATCGAAATTCCTGCCGAGCCCGCCGATCCGGACAAACTGCCGCCGCTCCTCCAGGGTTTTAAGGCAGTGCCGCCGCTGGTGTCGGACATCAACCTGTCCCTTGACGACCGCTTTCTTTATGTTTCCTGCTGGGGGACCGGAGAGTTCATCCAGTACGACGTCTCCGATCCCGTCAGCCCGAAGAAGACCGGTTCGATCCACGTCGGTGGCATCGTGCGCCGAGCTGCCCACCCGAAGAAGCCCAGGGAGGCCCTCAACGGCGGTCCGCAGATGGTCGAAATCAGCCGCGACGGCAAGCGCGTCTACTTCACGAACTCGCTCTACTCCCCGTGGGATGAGCAGTTCTATCCCGATGGCATCCGGAGTTGGATGGTGAAGATCGATGCCAGCCCCAAGGGCGGGATGAAGCTCGATGAAAAATTTCTCGTCGAGTTTGACGGCCTGCGCGCGCACCAGGTGCGGTTGGAGGGGGGAGACGCGTCCTCGGACTCCTATTGCTACTCAGACGCGCAATGACAATGACAATGGCAATGACACATGCCGGAATGACTTCGACTGTATTCTGGCTGATGCTGCTCCTCGGCGCCTACCACGGCATCAACCCTGGGATGGGCTGGCTCTTTGCCGTGGCGCTGGGCATGCAGGAGCAAAAGGGAAGCGCGGTAGCCAGATCGCTCGTTCCCATTGCGCTAGGGCACGCGGCGGCCATCGGCAGTGTGGTGCTGGCGGCCGCGTTTCTCGGCATGACGCTGCCTCTCTCCGTCATCCGCTACTTCGTAGCGGCGATCCTGGTCGGCCTTGGAATCTATTGCCTGCTGCGACATCAGCACCCCCGGTGGGTCCGTATGCAAGTGGGCTTCCGAGACCTGACCGTCTGGTCGTTTCTGATGGCCTCTGCGCACGGCGCCGGTTTGATGGTAGTGCCGGTGCTGCTAGGCAGCAGCACCGTCGCAGCCCAGGGCCCAGCGGCAGTGCACAGTCACATGCCTGCGACTGCCAGTCCGCTAGTCGGGATGCTCGCCACCGCTGTCCATACGGCTGCCTATCTGGCAGTCACCGGGCTGCTCGCTTGGATCGTCTATCGAAAGCTGGGTCTCGCGCTTCTCCGTAAGGCATGGATCAACTTCGACTTGATCTGGGCAGCCGCGCTCGTGGCCACGGGTCTTCTCACCCTCCTGATATAGCCCGCTGTGTCCTCCTCTGCCGATGGCTTCAGCGCCAACATAGTCCCTTAGAGGGAAGGGAAGCCCCGTCAGAGTGCGGGTTTTTCTGGCTCATGGCATGCCGGGATCTACGAGTGCTATGGCGATTTTTCGACAGTCACAGTCAAATCATCAGCGATAGAACTTCGCAAATTGACAGTAATCGCTGCCTATTTTGCAGATGTATGCGCTGACGGTGAACAACGTCCATGTGGCCGATTCTCTCAGAAGAGACCCCCGCCATCCAGATCACTGACGTAAGCGGCGTTTACACTCATCGAGAATTGGGTAGGGTCAATCGGTGTACGCGGTCAGTTGACAGTCAGGATTTGCGGGCTACTCGTGCCGCCGCTCGTGCAACCGAGATCGCCCGTATTGCCGGCGGGCGTCTGTACCTCGACTTTGAAGCTTCCAGCGCCAGGGATCATGGACGATGTGATGTTGGCTGTGAGCTGGGAGCTGCTAATCACGCTGGTCGCAAGCGTGGCGCCATTGAAGACCACTACGGAGGAGGAAACGAAATCGCTGCCTATCGCAGTGATGACGAAGCTAGGCGGCAGTTGTGAAAAAACCATGGTTGTCGGAGAGATCGACTTGAGGCTCGGCCTGGGACGGGCGCTCCCGCACAGCGGATTCAGCGCATTGCACCCGGGCAGCAGCAAAACCATGACCAGCCACGAACTTAGATGAAATATCCGACAAGAAGAGCGCATGAACGCAGTGTAACGAACACACGACTCCTTTGCCTAAGCCAATCTGGAGGAGACTGGGCAGGCGTTATCGCGATTTCTCGACAGGTTATTTGGTTGGGTCGAATATGTGGGCAGAGGGAACAAGAGAGCTGGTGTCACCGTTTTTCACGAGCTTCAAATAGATAAGCCATTTTGTTCCGTCGTTCCACTCACATAACTGAATCTCGAGTTGCTCGGCTTCAACACGCCACATCGACCCATCAATTGCATCTTTCGCGTAAAGCTCGTCAATGGCGGACCGAAGTTCTTCTACCGGGACCGATTTGTCGTACACGGCGGTCAGACCAACTACCTCCCCATGCACAACATCGGTTAGCACTTGTGCTGGATAGGCTGCTGCATCGCCGGGAGCCTTTTTCCACAACTGCGAACACTCAGCCGAACGGCAATGAATCAGTTGTGGACTCGGCAACACTACCCCGCGTCGGCTGCCGCCTACCTGTGCACCCGCGCAAAAGCCCACCAGTAAACACCCGATCGCAATTATCCGACACAAACTGGCCGTCACCCATTCTCCCTGCAAGGAAACTCCTTGGACAAAGCCTGATTGTGGCGGAATCGCGCAGTCGCAGCAAGATTACTGTTGTGAACCGGCGATTGCACTCATTGACGCCGTGAAGAATGGGCACATTTCGGGGACACAATGGAGGCGTACTGGCTGATGGTGCTCCTAAATGATTGAAAATGGTGCGCCCTGAGAGATTCGAACTCCCGACCTCCTGGTTCGTAGTCGTTTCAGGGCGCTATAGTACGGGAGAGCACGTTCGATAAGTGCCTCGCATTTCATCAACTTGCAGAATCGCGCTAGCGGCTCTGATCGGTCCCTAGAGGCCCTGAGCCGCTACATTGTTCGCTACAATGAATTTTCTCTTCCTTGGAGGCCCTCCTTCTTTTGGCGAATCCTGAACATGTTGCGAAGCTGTTGGCGGGCGTTGACGCCTGGAACAAGTGGCGGGAGCAGCAGCAAGAAGGGGTTCCCGATTTGAGCGGTGCCAGTCTCCCTGATGCGATTCTGGACGGCGCAGACCTCCGAAATGCCGACCTTGAGAATGCAAACCTCTATAGGGTGAGCCTGTTTAACGCGGACCTTCGTAAAGCGAACCTAACTCACGCTGATCTTCGCTTCGCTACGCTTGCGAAGGCGCTGCTCAATGAAGCGAGTCTAGTCGAAGCCGACCTTACTTCGGCCTCGCTCGGCGGCTGCGATCTTCGTGGTTCGAATCTGATAATGGCGAGGCTGAATCGAGCGGATTGCGTCTGGGCCGACTTCCGAGAAGCTGGTCTACTGGGCACAAGTTTTCGTGGAGCGATCCTCGTCGGAGCCAAAATTAACGCCGCAACTCTCGGTGACGCTGAGTTCTCCGACTGCGATCTTCGGGAGGTGGAGGGATTGGAGGCCGTTCACCATTCCCGCCCATCAACAATCGGCATTGATACCGTTTATCGTTCCAAGGGACAAATCCCGGAAGCTTTTCTTCGCGGCTGCGGTGTGCCTGACGATTTCATTGCCTTTTCAAAATCAATCGCGGCACGGAAGGAAGAGTTCTATTCCTGCTTTATCAGCTATTCCAGCAAAGACAGCGAGTTTGCCACTCAGTTGCACGCGAGGTTGCAAGCGCGGAACGTGAGATGCTGGAAAGACAGCGAAGACCTTAAAATCGGCGACAGGTTCCAAGAGGAAATAGAGACAGCCATCCGCGCCTACGACAAACTTCTCGTAATTCTTTCAGAGAACTCCGTCAATAGTCCGTGGGTTGAGCGCGAAGTGCAAGCGGCTTTTGAGAAGGAGCGATGTCAGAGCCGGGCAGTGCTATTCCCAATCCGGCTTGACGATGCGGTGATGGATTCTCAGCGCGCATGGGCTGCTGAAATTCGCCGCGTGCGGCATATCGGAAACTTTTGCAATTGGAAGGATGAGGCTTCATTTCAGTCGTCGCTCGACCGCCTCATTCGCGATCTAAAATCGCATCGACTTCCCGCCGAAACGCAAAGCTCGAAATCGGAGCGATCAACTTCAACAGAACAGGTTAACGCCGACCCAAAGTTCCAGCTTCTCCGGGATGCGTTCTCGAGAGGAGCCGAACTTCGGATCGAGCCCTTAATCGGTCCAGACAGTGACAATCGGTTCAACATAATCGAATTGTCTGGGCTGGAAATGAAGGTGCAAAAGACAAGCTCCGATCACCAGATAACTATTCCACTGGCAAATATCGGCGAAATACTTCGCGAGGGACGCGAGTTCACTCTTGCTGTCGGTGGACGGATTCAGTGGATCACAAGTAAGGGTTTTTATAAGCTCCTTCCGAGTCCTCCTAGGGATGAGATGGGCGTCCCAAAGATAGGGAGCCCCGGAGCCTCGGACGTATTCGCACTCCAGCAGAAGCTCAGTCAAAAGGGGTACTACTCACAGTGGAATCACCAGTCGGATGTCACCGTAGGTGGCTACCAGATCGCTTACGATGATGACGGCAGATATTTCCGCTGCGAGGGGCGCGTGATGCCGGGTTCGGTAGAGATTCTGGCCGCCAAAAAGTGAGCGTGTCTTGGACGAAAGAAGGCGAGGGCCTGCGGTAGCGGCCAATCGCGAGGACTTGACTGCGCAGTCGCGACGCTGCTCCGCACGAGTGAGGCTGGATGACAAGAGCCACAAGGCTGAACCGTACAATCCGCAGAGCAGTAGAGCGGCAACTAGAAAAGACCGCATCCACGAAACCGCCTCTGCGCCGCAGGCTTGTGAAAGTCCTAATCTTTCTAATAGGAATCCCTGGCGTTTGCGCTGGGTTCTTGTGGCTTTTGCCCCGCGTAAACGTGACCATTTCTGATCCGCCTGACCCCGAAAATGCATTTTCAGCCCTCGTAACAGTTACCAATACAGGGTCTATTCCACTCCGTTCAGTCGGTGTGGACATGGGAGGCCGTGAGATTTGTACCCAGGGCGCTCCGTGTTCTGCACCAGAATTTCCGAATTTCCCGATCCTGCGAGAACCTACGGTAGGTTGCATAGACGCCAACTTCAGGACCGCGACATGAAGATTGACGACCACTTCACGATTGCGCTTGACGACATTGCGCGAGCTGCGGACGAAGGGGGGCTCGTGTACGCTGATATTGCCGTGATTGTCCACTATCGCCTTCCTTTCATCTACCTGTCGCAGGAGAAGATTTTCCCGCTCTATACCCGTAAGGCGAGCAACGGGAAGCTCTACTGGCAGTGGAAGTAGGAATTTCAATTTAGAACACTACCGAATCGTTTTTTCGATTGCATTTCCCCACTGGCACGTATGGGCCAGGAACCCTTGCTGACATGAAGGCCGAGTTCCGTGGTTTTCTGAAAGCGCTCTGCGCTGATCTGGCGAAGGATGCAAAGTGAGGGGACGACGCTTGGAACGGCCCGAGCCGCTACAGTTTCCACTACAGTGGGGCAGATGGGAAAACCGTCTTGTCCGCAAGTGATTGAAAATGGTGCGCCCTGAGAGATTCGAACTCCCGACCTTCTGGTTCGTAGCCAGACGCTCTATCCAACTGAGCTAAGGGCGCGGACTGGGTTGGCAGGAAGAAGCATCCCGATTATAACGGAAAGATCGCGCAGCCGAAAACGCGGCTCGTACACGGTGCGTCCGATGGGATGCGTTCGATGGACCTTGGATGTAGAACACGATGGCTTCGCCGCGCCGGTCCCGCAAGCGGAAATCCGCCGCAAAAGCCTTGCCCCACGGGGCTTTTCAACAGGTCCTGTGGTCCTGCTCGTGCCTTGCCGTGTCCGAAGTAAATCTTTCTCAGGGCAAGGCAATTCCTACCGTGTCGAAAAACTGCCTGGCGTTTGTTTTGAATGGTTTGCGGACGGCATATCAGATGCTCTAACCATGCCAGACGAAGTGGCGCGCAACGGGGCGCTCTAGAGAATAACTTCGGCCAGAGGTTTTCTTGAGCGCCCCTTGCTTAATCTTGTAGCCCTCCCCGCTCCCCTCGTCACCGTCGGCCGTGAGTCCCCCGCGACTCCGGCCTTTGCGCTTTTTAGGGGCATCGCGATTTACGGTACGGCGACCGAGCGTCGGCCCCGCCCGGGCACGACCCAATCCTCGCCATCTGAGCGAAACCCACTCAGGCCAGCGCCACCGTTTCCCGCACATCAATGCCAGCCTGCCGCAGCAACTTTGCCACCGCATCCTGCTTGAGCCGCGACGCGTCATACTCGACTCGCACCGTGTGTTCCCTGGCATTGAACTGCACCCGCCGGATGCCATACACCTCCCGCATGCCGTCGATGGCGCGCAGTTCGTTCTCGCCTGGAATGGCGCCGTAGTTAAAAAGCACTTCGAGATAAGTCATTCGTTCAAACCTCGCGTAGAAAGCTTACCCTCAGCCGCACCATCGGCCCAATCCAGATCATAAAGTAATCCGCAGAGATATGCCCACGGCCTCGCTTGACGCAACTCAAACTCTGGCACACAGCATCCCGTAGAATAGGCGAAGTTCGCTGGTTTCCCTGTGCCCAGGGATGGAAGCCCGATCCGGCGGATGTTCGAAGGACCGCAGGAGTCGCCCCAACCCTGGCGACGCAGACGTTATTGGGAGGAGACAAGTATGAAAGCCACGCTCGTCGCAATTCTGTTCGCAAGCTGTGCCTTTGCTCAAGTCCAAACGCCCCCAGTGCCGCAGGCAGCGTGCGGGCCGAAAAATGTCCAATTCGAGACCCAAACTGCCAAAGGCGCCGCCCTTCCACAGCCCGAGGCAGGCAAGGGTTTGGTCTATGTCGTAGAGGTATTCGAGAAGGTGGTGGGTGAATTGGGCCGACCAACCTTGCGCGTGGGTGTTGACGGCAAGTGGGCGGGAGCCGACAAAGACAACTCCTACATGTACTTCTCCGTCGATCCGGGCGAGCACAATCTCTGCACTAACTGGCAATCCCACTGGAAGCGACTTTCCAGCGAGGCGGCCTTCACGAGCTTCACGGCCGAGCCCGACAAGACCTACTATTTCCGTGCCCGCATCACCGAGTTCGCCGGCCCGGGGGGCGCAGCGAACTTTTCCCTCAACCTTGAACCAATCACTCCCATTGAGGGCCAATACCTGGTGGCCCAATCGTCTTCGAGTGTCGCGCGGCCGAAGCCCTAGTCGACGTTGAATCGTCCGCCATACCCGTTACATCTTGTATCGGGTATTCTTTTTTCGGACACTTCTGACAGACCTCTCCGTGACGGCCAACCCAGCTCCGGCGCTCGAGCGCGATCCCGTCTGCGGGATGAGCGTTAATCCGACCACGGCCAAGCATGTCTACGAGCATGCGGGCAAGACGTACTACTTCTGCTGCGCCGGCTGTGTCGAAAAGTTCAAAGCCAATCCGGCAGCTTTTCTGAATAAGGCTTCGGCTGGCCCCGTGACGCTTGGCATGCCGGTGGCGGCTCCCAGTTCGCATACCAACGACCGACGACCAACGACCGACGGCCGCTCCTACGTTTGCCCCATGTGCCCCGAAGTGCGCGAATCGAAGCCCGGAGCATGCCCGTCCTGCGGCATGGCCCTGGAGCCCGAAGTGCCCGTGGGCGCAACTCGCACCGAATACACCTGCCCCATGCATCCCGAGATCGTCAGATCGGAGCCCGGATCGTGCCCCATCTGTGGCATGGCGCTCGAGCCGCGCACGGTCAGCGCCGCCGCCGAAGAAAATCCCGAACTCCGCGATATGACCCGCCGTTTCTGGGTCGGGGTCGCACTGACCGCACCGCTGCTCGCAATCGCCATGGGAAGCATGCTGGGCTACAAGTTGACCATCGATCTCGATATCAGCGGCATTCGCATCGACGTTCCCTGGCTCGAACTCGTCCTCGCCACTCCTGTCGTTCTCTGGTGCGGCCTGCCCTTCTTCCAGCGCTTTTGGACGTCCCTGGTCAACCGCAGCCCCAACATGTTCACGCTGATCGGCCTCGGCACAGGCGTTGCCTACATCTACAGTCTTGTCGCCACCTTCGCTCCGCAGATTTTCCCTCAGTCGTTGCGCATGACGGGCGGCTATCCCGACGTCTACTTCGAAGCCGCAGCCGCCATCACCACCCTCGTTCTGCTCGGCCAGGTCATGGAACTGCGCGCCCGCAGCCGCACCAGCGCCGCCATCCGCGCCCTGCTGGATCTCAGCCCCAAGTCTGCCCGACTGCTCACGACGAATAGTGCGGGCGAGGTTATAGAAAGCGACGTCCCGCTGGAACAGGTCAAGCCCGGCGACCGCCTGCGTGTGCGTCCCGGAGAAAAGATCCCGGTAGACGGCATAGTGCTCGAAGGCCGGAGTTCCGTCGATGAATCGATGATCACCGGCGAATCGATTCCGGTGGAGAAGGAAGCCGCCGCGAAAGTCATCGGAGCGACCATGAACGGGACTGGCTCCTTCATCATGCGCGCCGAACGCGTCGGCTCAGAAACGCTCCTTGCCCGCATCGTGCAGCTCGTTGGGCAAGCCCAACGCAGCCGCGCTCCCATCCAGCGCCTCGCCGATCGCGTCTCCGCCTGGTTTGTGCCTGCGGTCGTGGCCGTGGCCGTCGTCACATTCGCGGCATGGTTTCTGCTAGGTCCGCAGCCGCGCCTCGCTCACGCGCTAGTCAACGCCGTCGCTGTCCTGATCATCGCCTGCCCCTGCGCTCTCGGGCTCGCCACGCCGATGGCGATCATGGTTGGCACCGGTCGCGGCGCTCACGCCGGCGTACTGATCAAGAACGCTGAAGCGCTGGAGATTCTCGAAAAAGTCGATACCCTCGTCGTCGACAAAACCGGCACGCTGACGGAAGGGAAGCCCACGCTCGCCAGCTTCGGCGCGGTAGCCCCCAACGAAGCCAACGAGATGCTTCGCCTGGCAGCGAGCTTGGAACAAGCCAGCGAACATCCGCTGGGCGCGGCCATCGTGCAGGGAGCGCTTGCTCGCAATTTGAAGCTCTCTCAACCGACAGATTTCACCTACTCCGCCGGCAAAGGTATTCAGGGATTGGTGGATGGCAAGCGCGTTGCCGTTGGCAGCATTCCATTCCTGATCGAGCTTGGCGCTCTCCAGCCGGGGTCGGGCGTTCTCCTGGGCAACGTCCCGGGAGGAGCGAGTGTTCTCGTCGCAATCGATGGCAAGTATGCAGGAAACATTTCGGTTGCTGACCGAATCAAGCCCTCCACTCCCGATGCGATTCAGAGCCTGCGCAAAAGTGGTGTGCGTGTCGTGATGCTGACTGGCGATCAGCGGCCAACTGCCGAGAAGATCGCGCAGTCGCTCGGCATTGACGAATTCGAAGCCGAAGTTCTTCCTGAGGGCAAATCCGAGGTCGTCCGCAAGCTGCAAGGGCAGGGAAGAGTCGTCGCTATGGCCGGCGACGGCATCAACGACGCCCCCGCGCTCGCCCAGGCCGACGTCGGCATCGCCATGGGCACCGGCACCGACGTTGCCATGGAAAGCGGCGGGATCACGCTGGTGAAAGGTGACCTGACCGGAATCGTCCGCGCCCGCAAGCTCAGCCAGGCCACCATGCGCAATATCCGGCAAAATCTGTTCTTCGCCTTCATCTACAACGCGATCGGCGTACCCATCGCCGCGGGCGCGCTCTACCCGTTCTCTGGCCTGCTGTTAAGCCCTATCTTCGCCGCCGCAGCCATGAGCTTCAGCTCGGTCTCTGTGATCACCAACGCGCTGCGCCTGCGCAAGATCAAGCTGTAGGGCAATCATGTGGAAGAGCGGCCCTTCAGGGCCGCGTTGAGGTCCGATGACGTTGGGCTTTAGCCCCTGGGGTCTGCGCTATCGATCACAACGTCCCCGCCGTCGGCAAAATCTCCAGAGTCTCCACCGTGGCATTCTCGGGAAGCAAAATAGCCTGCACCACCGCCTCCGCCACCGTCTCCGCCGCCATCATCTTCCGCCGCGGCGCTCCCGGCCACAGGGTTTTCCAAATGTCCGTGTCGGTAGCTCCCGGCAGAAGTCCAATCACGCGAATCCCCTTCGGCCGCAACTCCTCGCGCAAGGTGTTAGTCAGGCCGAGTGCGCCGTGTTTCGACGCGTTGTACGCCGCCAATCCGGCAAACACACGATTGGCGGCAATCGACAGGTTGTTCACAATCGTTCCGCCGCGCTTCATCATGACCAACGCCGCCTGCGTAACCAGAAACATGCCGTCGAGATTGGTTTCGAGCACATCCTTCCAGACGGGGAAGGGAAGCTTCTCCACCGGCAGATTGGGATGTGCAATCCCGGCATTGTTGATCAAAATGTCGAGGCGCCTGAACTCGCTCCGCACCGAACGGAAGAGATCGTCAACGGAATGCGGATCGCGCACGTCGCAGGGGTGAAGCAGGACGTGAATTCGCGCGCGTCTGAACTCCACGCCCACCCGCTTCAGTGCAGCCTCGTTCCGTCCAGTCAGGATCAGGTCGCAGCGCTCCTGGGCCAGAGCACGGGCAACCGCCAGTCCGATCCCGCGCGTGGCGCCGGTCACCATCGCAACCTTTCCCTTGAGAGGCATGAGACGCACATTCGAGCTGGAGCGGCGCGTGGGCATCTTCAGGAGATCACTTCGTACTCGGTCTTAACCAGCCCGCTCGCATAGCGTTGTGTTTGAATGTGTCGCAAGCGAACGTCGTGCGGCAGCGCGGCGAATAGCGGAATTCCGCTGCCAATCAGGACCGGAACGCGAGTGATGGTCAGTCGCTGGATCAGGCCTTCGCGCAGAAACCGCTGAATGGTGATTCCGCCGTCGACGTACAGATGCCGAAAGCCGCGCGTACTGAGTTTTGCCACGATCTCTGTCGGAGACCCGCCCATCTGTTCCACCACGCCGCCGCGGACCATTGACAAATCAAGCCGGCGGCTGCTGAGAACTATGACCTGTTTATTTCCGTATGGCCAGGAAGGAAAGGCCAGGACGGTCTCAAAAGTTCCGCGCCCGATGACGATTGCATCCACGCTGGCGACGAACTCATGGTAGCCGTGGGGTTCGCCGCCGTCGGCGGGAAGGAAGTCGAGATCGCCGTTGGGCCGGGCAATGAAGCCGTCAACGCTGGTCCCGATAAAAACGGAAGCGATCATGGACGCTGCCCATGATCGCTTTTTCAAATCACTGCGTCAAATTCCTGGTTGTCAGACCCCGTTCGGCCGCTGCCGGATCAGCGACAGGAATTCCGACCGCGTCTCCTCTTCGTTTCGGAAGCATCCCAGCATCGACGACGTTACCGCTGCCGAATGCTGCTTCTCAACCCCACGCATCATCATGCACAGGTGGCGCGCTTCAATCACCACGCCCACTCCTTGCGGTTCAATCACCTTCTGAATCGTCTCCGCGATCTGCGTTGTCAGACGCTCCTGAATTTGCAGGCGCCGCGAAAAGAGTTCGATCAGGCGCGGAATCTTGCTCAGCCCGATCACCCGCCCGTTCGGAATGTAGGCCACGTGCACCTTGCCGAAGAAAGGAAGCAAGTGATGCTCGCACAGGCTGAACATCTCCACATCCTTGACGATGACCATCTCGTCGTAGCTCACCGTGAACAGCGCGCCCTTGAGCAGCGCTTCCGGATCTTCCTGGTAGCCGCGCGTGAGGTATTGCATGGCCTTGCGCACCCGCTTGGGCGTTGCCGCCAGGCCTTCTCGCTCCGGATCTTCCCCGAGCCGTATCAGCATTTCGCGCACCAGATCTTCATAGCTGGCGCTGGTGAGCGTGGCTGCTTCCGTTGCTGGTTTCATGGTTCGTCCTATTCGGTTCAGTCGGTAACTAGCTCTCAAGCTAACTCATATCGTTCTTGGGAAGGGCACGGCTTCAGTTCTTAGCTTGCCCTGAGCGAGCGGAGCGCGCCGAAGGGTGCCGCCCGGGGCCAACAAACACGCGGGCTTTAGCCCCTGAGGTCCGCGGACGCTTAACACTATTTTCGCAGCTCATTTCCTCCGGCGTACTCGAACGAATTCATCATGGTCTCTTCGAGTCTCACCCGTTCCAGATGCGCCAGGTGAAAGCCGCGCTGCAATATTTCGAAGATCTCGATGCAGAGATTTTCAGTCGTCGGAACGGCCTGTGCGAATTCCTCGAGCGTGTTCAGATTCTCTAGGTCGTAGCGCGCGACTACTGCCCGCTCGACAAAGCCGTCGAGATCCCCCAGATTGCACACCATTCCGCTGCGATCATCGACCGGACCGCTCACCGTAACCTCGAGCGCGTAGTTGTGCCCGTGACCGTGAGGGTTGTTGCACTTGCCATAAGTGGCTCGGTTTTCCTCGGCAGACATCTCCGCATTATTCAGCCGGTGCGAGGCCGAAAACCGATAACGCCGCGTGAGATGAGCTTTCATGTTCTGAAATTCGAAAACTTCTGAAACTTGGAAACTCTCGACCGCCAACTCCGAAACCAGGTTTACGCCTCGCCGTAGAAATCGACGAACAGATCCGCCGTCTCATACACGCGCACCCGGTGCAGCCGCGCCTGTTGCAGCTTGGTTTCCAGCCGCTGCCAGATTGCGATGGCCAGATTTTCCGTGGTCGGGATGCGCGTAAAAAACTCCGGCACTTCTTTATTCAAAAAGCGATGATCCATCGCTTCCAGCACTTCGCCATGCATAACTTCCTTCAACTGCTTGAGATCGACCACGAATCCGGAGCGCGGATCAACCTCGCCCTTCACCGTCACTTCGAGTGTGTAGTTGTGTCCGTGACCGTGGGGATTGTTGCACTTGCCGAAGACGCGGCGGTTCTCCTCCGGCGTGAACTCCGGATTGTGGTAGTAGTGCGATGCGGAAAATTCCGCCTTGCGCGTGAGATAAACCATAGAAATCAGTTGCCGGTAGTCAGTGGTCAGTGGCCAGTGCGCTGTGCCTGTCCGAATACGTCCGGCCTTTCCAACCTACTTTGCCCTTCGCGTGCGCTCTTTTCGACCGCAGCAACAGGTACGCAAACATGGGGAGACCAAACAGCGCGAGCAAATTCGACCTCCATGGCGAATGAGCCCTGCGCAGAATGGAGAACAAGTACAAAACCATATACAGGAAGCTGGCACCGCTCAGTACGGCCGGGCTCATCGTAAAGAGCAGATGAAGCTTGCCTGCCAGAAGCAACCGTAGCATCGCCCAGCCCGTTCCGACAGTGGCAACGAACACAACAAATTCCTGAGTAGCCAGCTCGCCCGGATTTGGAAACAGCAGCGCGAGGTTCTTCGTCCACCCCTCTCGTAGCCCTCGGAAGCTGCGGTACATTCGTGTCCGTACGGCATCGTGCGCATAGCGAAACCGAATCCTCCGCCCCGAGCGCTTCACCGCCCGCGCCAGCGCCACATCCTCCAGGATCTCTCCCGCAATCGCGGCGTGCCCGCCGACCGCCTCATAAACCTCCCGGCGGATCAGAATGTACTGCCCATTCGCTGCCGCAATCGGCGACGCCGGATCGCTCACTTTCTTCGGCGGATACTGCCGTGCCAGCTCCGCAAAAATGACCGGCAGTGTCGCCATCTCCCAAAAGCTCCCTGCAATCTGCTTCGGCGAATACGACAGCAGATCCACGCCGCACTCCCGGGCCTCAGCCACCGCCCGCGCCAGCGATCCCGGCAAGTGCACCGTATCCGCGTCGGTGAACAGCAGCCACTCTCCCCGCGCTGCCCGCGCGCCCGCCGTAACCGCGTTGTTCTTACCCGTCCACCCGTCAGGCAGTGGCCCCGCTTCAATCACCCGCACGCCAGGAAACGATGCGGCAATCTCGCGGGTACGATCCGTCGAGTAGTCATCGACCACGACAATCTCAAACGCAACTCCAGTCTGCGAAACCAGCGACTCCAGGCATGAGCCCAGGCAGACTTCCTCATTCCGCGCCGGCACAATCACCGAAACCACCAGCGCCGCCGCCGCGCCCTGCCCCGTTTCTGTCTGAGTCGCCGCCATTCGCCGAATCCATTATTATAGCTGGGTGAGTCGCATCGCCCGCTTCGTAAGCGTTTTCATTCTGCTGCTCTCTTTATCCGCCTGTTACAGCGGTACGCGCCCGCCGCGCATCGGCTCCATCGCCCCCGACTTCACGGTGCAAGACGCAGATACCAAGGTCACGCTCACCCAGTATCGCGGACAAGTCGTGGTTTTGAATTTCTGGGCCACCTGGTGCCCGCCGTGCATTGAAGAAATGCCCTCGCTGGTCGAAATGCAGCGCCGCATGAAAGCCAAGGGCATCACGGTGCTCGCCGTCAGCATTGACGTCGATGACAACGCCTATCACCGCTTCATCAGGGAGCACGCCGCCAACCTGCTCACCGTGCGCGATCCCGATCAAAAGACCGCCACTCTCTACGGCACCCACGGCTGGCCCGAGACCTACATCATCGATCGCAACGGCGTGATGCGCCGCAAGTTCATCGGCGCGGTCGACTGGACCGACCCCGAAATCGCAAACTTCCTGAACAAGCTGTAGCTCCGCGACCCCGCCCAGCCAGTAAATAGAGTGCGATTGTATAGAGTGAGATTGTTCGTTCCCGTTACACTGCGCTCACCTTTCCTCCCGCGACCAGTCCGAGTACAATGGCGACCGCCAATCCCAGGAGGATTTCAATGATGAAAGTTTCCCTCGTAGCCGCAGCCATTCTTGCCGCTGCTCTCAGCCTGCCGGCCCGCGCGCAGGACGCCATGAAGAAAGACACTGCCGTCAAACCTGCCGACAGTCCGTCCAAAGTCGTGCTCGACAGCTGGAACGACATCGGCCGCAAGCTCATCGACATGGCCCAGGATTTTCCCGAAGACAAGTTCGACATGAAGCCGACTCCCGCCCAGCGCAGCTTTGCCGAGCAACTGCTCCACGCCGCCGGAGCCAACTACTACTTCACCAACACGGTTACGGGCAACAAAGACAAGGTCGACGAGAATCCCAAGCGCGATCAATTCAAGACTCGCGCCGATCTGGTCTCCTTTGTGAAGAAGTCCTTTGCTGACGGAGCAGCCGCCATCAGCGCCAGAGGCGACAAAGGAATGAACGAGCTGGTCGTCGATCCCTTCGCCCATCAGCAAATGCGCGTATACGACTTGGCCTATGGATTCATCGAGCACTGCGGTGAGCACTACGGCCAGCTCGTGGTCTACTACCGCCTAGCCGGCCTGGTGCCCCCGGAATCGCGCCCCAGGAAGTAATCACTGGCCAAGAATGTCGAGGGTGCCCCACCCTACGCGATTTTCGTAGGGTGGGAATTCTGACTTCGAACTCGTGAGATCCCTATCGGTACGCATAAGGCGACCGTCTCGCCCGCTCGGGAAAGATCTTGATCATCACCATGCCGGCAATGAACCCACCCACGTGCGCCCACACGGCAACGCCACCGACATCACGGCCCGTGCCGATGGTCGTGAGCGTCGACGCCCCGGCCAGAAACTGCAGCACGAACCACTCCCCCAGCACAATCCACGCCGGAAGATAAAGCACAAAGACGAAAAACCAGGTCAGCACGCGCGCCCGCGGATACAGTAGAAAGTACGCCCCCAGCACCCCGGCGATCGCCCCGCTAGCCCCCACCGTCGGAACATCGGAATGCAGATAAATCGTCACCTGCGTCGCCATCGCCAGCAGTCCCGACAGCAGATAAAACACCAGGTACTGGAAATGGCCGAGATAGTCTTCCACGTTGTCGCCAAAAATATACAAAAACCACATGTTGCCCAGCACGTGGGTCCAGCCCGCATGCAGGAACATGGAAGTGAAAAAGGGAAGCGTTACCTGTTGCAAGGTGTAACGATGCGACCCCGCCAGAAACGCCGCCAGATGCGCCGGCACCTCGCCATAGGAGCGAGCGAATTGCATGGCCCCTTGCGGATCTTGCACCAGCTGAAGCCATTGAAACAAGTAGATCAGCACATTCAGGCCGATCAGGAAGTAGTTCACATACGGAGTGCTGTAGCGCGGCTGGTCGTCTTTGAGCGGGAGCATGGCGGATTTGTTAGCCTAGCAGATTGGGGGAATTGAGAAAGTGGGAAATTGAGTAATTGAGGAATTGGAAGGCCAATTTGTAGGGCAGTCTCGATCTCAATTTCCCAATCACTCAATTCCCCAATTCCCCAATTCCACAATCCTCTCATGAACGCCGTCCTCATCATCGACAAACCGGCTGGACTAACCTCCCATGATGTGGTCAACCGCGCCCGCCGCATCCTCGGCCAGCGCTCCGTCGGCCATCTCGGTACGCTCGATCCCATGGCAACCGGCGTCCTGCCCTTGGTCATCGGCAACCTTACTCGTCTCGCTCAGTTCTACACCAAAGCCGAGAAAACCTACGAAGGCACGATCCGCTTCGGCTTCGCCACCGATACCTACGACGCCGAGGGCGAAGCGGTCGGCACACCCCAGGACGTTCGTCTCCAGGCCGATGAAATCGAGGCTCTCGCCGCCCAGTTCCGCGGAGTGATTGGCCAGACTCCGCCCCCATTTTCCGCCAAGAAGATTCACGGGGTTCCAGCCTACAAGCTGGCCCGCAAGCAGAAAGAAGTGGCCCTCCAGCCGGTGCAGGTCGAGATCAAGGAATTTGAGATCCTGGAAGTGGAAGGGAACTGCGCTCGCTTTCGCGCCCGCGTCGCCTCCGGGACGTACCTGCGCTCCGTAGCGCACGACATGGGACAGCGTCTGGGTTGCGGCGCCCATCTTGGTTCCCTGCGCCGCACCGAAGTCGCCGAATTCACCCTCGCCGATGCCCACACGCTCGAGGAGCTTACAAATTGCTGTCATCCCGATCCGAGCTTCGCTTTCCCGCACGGAAAGGGAAGCGGAACCCCTAAGTCGCCGCAGGAAGGTAAGAGCGATCGAGCACCCGACGTGCGAGAGAGCAACGCCAGCGCGAGTCCCGTAGGGACTATTGATAATAGCCCGCCAGTTCCACTGGCGGGAAAGCCCGAACCAAACGACGCGCGGCCCGTAGGGACTGCCCTGAGCCTGTCGAATGGGACGCCTGAAACACTAGATTCGCTCTTCATCCATCCCCGAAAACTGCTGCCCGATCTCCCTTCCGTCACCGCCGACGAGTTGACGGCGGCCCGCATTCGCTGCGGCCGCACCGTCAACCTCCCCGACACGTCCCGCGCCCGCCAGGTCAAGGTGTTTTACGGACAAAGGGACCTGCTCGCCATCGCCACCCGCATCGCCGGCACGCTGTTCCACCCCGCAATCGTCCTCTCATGTGGGGCGGACACTTCTGTCCGCCGCTTTTGACGTGCTCGACGAAGCCGGAAGGCCGAGGGTGCCCGACCCTACGCGGTTTTCGTAGGGTGGGGATTTCGACTCCAAACCCAGGAGGGGGCGGGCCCATGTCCGCCGCTCTTGATCCGTGGAAAAAACAAACCGGGAAGGGCATGGCTTCAGCCATGCCGAGTAGAGGCTAAAAAAGTCAGGGCTTTAGCCCCTGAGGGTCGCTCTTTTTCGTGACCGATGCTCCCTCCCTACCTCAGCTCTTTTTGCGCATCCGCCAGCCCTTACTGCCGACCTGTCCTGATTCGGACAAATCTCCGCTCCCCGACGCCCCCTCCGCCTTGACTCACCATTTCCTTCGGTTTTACTGTGACTATAGCCATGAAGCTGTCCGTCGTCATGCCCGTCTACAACGAACAGGCAACCCTGCGCGAGGTGATCGCCCGCGTCCTCGCCGTGCCTTTGGAGATTGAGCTGATCTGCGTCGACGATGGCTCCACGGACCGTTCCCGCGAGATCCTCGCCGAGCTACAAACCGTTCATTCCGAGATGCGAGTCGTGCTGCAGCCCAGGAACATGGGCAAGGGCGCAGCCCTGCGCCGGGGCATTCAGGAATCGACGGGTGACTTCGTGATCATCCAGGACGCTGACCTGGAGTACGACCCGGCCGACTATTCCGTTCTCCTCCGGCCGCTCCTTGAGGGCAAGGCCGACGTGGTTTACGGATCGCGCTTCCTGGGCGCCGGCCCGCATCGCGTGCTGTATTACTGGCACTCGGTCGGCAACTGGGCTCTGACCCTCCTCTCGAACGCGCTGACCAACCTGAATATGAGCGACATGGAAACCTGCTACAAGGTTTTCCGTCGCGAGATCATCCAGTCGATTCCGATCGAAGAAGACCGCTTCGGCTTCGAGCCGGAGATTACCGTCAAGATCGCCAAGCGCGGACTGCGAGTCTACGAGGTAGGTATCAGCTATTGGGGGCGCACCTACGAGGAAGGGAAGAAGATCGGATGGCGCGACGGATTCCGCGCCCTGTTCTGCCTGCTGAAATACACTCTGAGCGTGCCTCGGACAAGTCCCAGCCATGAAGCTGCCAGCCCAGTTCCAGCCTCTCACGACTGGGAGCGCGAGCGCGGCCGGTAAACCAACGCCGAAGCCGCGATCGGTCCACCCCTGCAATGGACCTTTCGCGTTGCCCCTGCGCTGGTCAGAATTAGTCGACCGGATATGGACTTCTTCTCCAACTGCTACCAGGACGGCACCCGAGCCGATGCCTACGCCACTCTCGAGTTCAAGAATACTTACCATCTCGCCTACCGCGACCTGCCGGAAATTCTGCGACAGCACGTTCAGGGTACCAAGGCCGTGGACTTCGGCTGTGGCACGGGCCGCTCCACGCGCTTTCTCCGCCAGTTCGGATTTGACGCAATCGGCGTCGATATCTCGGAAGACATGCTGCGGAAGGCCCGTGAGATCGATCCCCAAGGCGACTACCGCCTGATTCCCGGAGACGATCTCTCCAGCCTCGATCAAGGCGCCTTCGACCTGGTCTTGTCCATGTTTACGTTCGACAACATTGCCGGTCGCAAAACCGAAACCAAGAAGCGCATCTTCCGCGACTTGTCTTCCTTGCTCAAGCCCACAGGCCGGATCGTGCACGTCGTCTCCCGCCCCGAAATCTACACTCATGAGTGGGCTTCGTTTTCCACCAGGGATTTTCCCCAGAACCGGTCAGCGCGCAGCGGCGATACGGTCCGCATCATCGTGCTCGACCATGCCGACCGTCGTCCCGTCGAAGACATACTCTGGACGCACGAGTCGTACGTTGAGGTGTTTCGCGAGGCCGCTTTGCAGCAGTTATCCAAGTATGAACCGCTGGCCGGGGACGATGATGCGTACAACTGGGTCAGCGAAAGGGAAATAGCCCCTTGGGCGATCTACGTTCTAGCGAAGGACGAGCTAACGCGGAGCTAAGGAGGATTAGGCTCTCAGGCCCATCGACCCGTACTATCAACGTCCGATAACAGGTATTATGTAAACTCGCAATTCCATATATCCCCTATGCAATAACCTCGACTGCATTTTCCGGTCCCCAAGCCCCGATTCCCTCATCTAAAGTCGCCAACCGGCTCCGATGATGGATCGCCAATCCCAACAGGTATGCGTCGGTGACTTGGCCGTGCCCGGTGAGGCGTCGGTCGACCCGCCGAACGGCTTCGATCAAGGTGATAGCGTCCGGAAAAAAGTGGTGGCCCGGAAGTTTCACGTTGGCTTCGAGGACATGGAGGGCGTTGGGGGGCGTGAGAGCGCGGGGCGAAAACGCCGGATTCGACAGAACTCTTACCAGCGCGGACTGCGTGAAGGGGCACGTCGCCCATCCGGACCGCGAGTGACGCGCAAACCAGCGGCCCACTCGCTCGTGCGCCTGGTGCTCGGGCCATGCCAGCGCGACCAGCACATTGGCATCCAGCAGGAAAATCCCCACTAGATCTCGTCCTCAAGCAACTGCTTGACTTTCTCGGATGGAATCTTCGGGGAGTCTGTGGGCGGGAGAACGACGGTACAGAAGCCGTTAACCATCCGCATCTGAACCGGCGCCTCTAACCCCCGGCGCACCAGTTCCGATGCCGCCTTGCCAAGGGCTACCGATCGATTCTCGGCGTATTCCTTCAGGACTTGGAGAACATCATCATCAAGGTTGAGAGTTGTCCTCATATCAACAAGATGATGACATATCCAACAATTGATGTCAATTCCACTGTTCGACATCACCGAAGAAACTGACGCCCTTTGACCTACCCCTGTGAAACCCCGTGCCCTCAGTGGTTAGAGCTTTTGAGTGAGATCGGCGAGAATCGCCGCGCCGGCTCCAAAGAGCCGATCGCAGATCCAACCCTACATCTTGTACTTCCCTAAGTCGTCGTCGTTGAGGCCTTCAAGATACTTCCTCAATTCGTCGCCACTGAGCCGGTCCGAGGCGCCGGCTGCAATCTTCGAATTCTTCAGCACCAGATCGTCGACAAAGATCGGGCAATCCACCCGCAACGCCAGCGCCAGAGCATCCGACGGCCGCGAATCAATGCTGATCACCTCACCACCGCGCTCCAGCCAGATCACCGCGTAAAAGGTATCCTCGCGCAGCTCAGTCACCACCACCTTGTGCACCTGCGTCTCCAGCCCGGTCAGCACGTTCTTGATCAGGTCATGAGTCATGGGCCGCGGCGTGCTCACCTTCTCGAGTTCCAGGGCAATGGCCTGCGCCTCGAATGCGCCCACCCAGATCGGCAGGACGGTATCTCCCCCTACGTCTTTCAAAATCACAATCGGCGAGTTGGTCACCGGATCGAGCATGAGCGCGCGGATTGTCATTTCTACTTCCATCGTGATCCTCCGAGCATTTGCCCTCTTATACCACCATTTCTCCCAGCAAAGAGTTGGGAAAGCTGCGGGTTACGACTACCGGCACGTAACTTCCCAGAGGGGGAGCGACCGGGCCCGGAGCGGTGAAATTCAGCGTCTTGTTTTGCGTGGTGCGGCCGATCCACTGAGCGCGGGCCTGGTTGCGGCCTTCAACCATTACTTCAAAGACTTTGGCGACGTGATTCTGGTTGCGTATGCTCTGGATTTCGCGCTGCCGGGCCATCATCACCTCGAGGCGGCGTGCCTTCTCCTGATCGGGGATCGCGTCGTCCAGCGTGAGTGAGGGAGTGTTCGGGCGCGGCGAATATTTGAACGAGAAGACGCCGTCGTAGCCGACTTCTTCCAGCAGGGTCAGCGTCTCTTCGAAATCGGCCTCGGTCTCTCCAGGAAAACCCACGATCACGTCCGTCGTCAGGCTGATCTCCCGCTTTGCCGCCTTCAGCCACGCGATGCGCTCCAGGTACTGCTCGCGGGTATACAGGCGCTGCATGGCGTCCAGAACGCGGTTCGAACCGCTTTGCACCGGTAAGTGCACGTGATCGCAGAGGGCGGGCACGGCGTCGATGGCGTCGACGATGTCCCGACCGAAGTCGCGGGGGTGCGACGTGGTGAAGCGCACCCGTTTGATGCCGGGCACTTCTCCGACGGCGGCCAGCAATTCCGCAAAGGAGCGTTTCTTCCCTGCTCCGCTCGGATCCTTGTATGAATTCACATTCTGGCCGAGCAGCTGAATCTCGGTGTAGCCGAGATCGGCCATCTGGCGGGCCTCGGCGAGCACCGACTCCGACGTGCGGCTGCGTTCCTTGCCGCGCGTGAAGGGCACGACGCAGTAGGCGCAGAACTTGTCGCAGCCTTCGATGATCGTGATGTAGCCGCGATGGGGATTGGTGCGCGCGGTGAATTCGGTTTCGAAACACTGGTCGGTCTGGCGGTCGTCGAGGCCCGTGATGCGGACGAGTTGCGAGTTGCGAGTCCCGAGTCCCGAGTCCAAAGTCGCGAGTCCAAGGTCGCGAGTCTCCTCGACTGAGGGTGCCCCAGCCGTAGCCTGCCCGGAGCGAAGTCGAAGGGCGGTTTTCGTTGGGTGGGCAGCGCCGTCGCCCGTGCCCCCCAAATGCATCAGCATTTCCGGCAGCCTGCGATACGAGGCCGAGCCGCACACCAGCGACACATGCGGGGCGCGCTCGAAAATCTTCTCACCTTCCTGCTGGGCGACGCAGCCCAGCACGCCAAACTTCTTGCCCTGGGCCTGCAGCTTCTTGTAGTCGGCCAGGCGATGGAAGACCTTCTGCTCGGCCTTGTCGCGGATGGAGCAGGTGTTGTACAGGATCAGGTCAGCCTGCTCGACCGTTTCCACCTGCCGATACCCTTCCCGCACCAGCGTCCCGACGACTTTCTCGGAGTCGTGGACGTTCATCTGGCAGCCAAAGGTTTCGAGGTAAAAGGTCTTCTGCGGGCTTTGTGGGACGGACACTGTTGTCCGCCGCTCTTGCTGTGGAACCCCAGACATGTCGTAAGTATAGCGCGGCGCGTCTATGTGGGACGGACACTCCTGTCCGTCGCTGTCGATGTTGTTCTGTCCGTCTTGCTACTGCTCAACTGCACAAAGGTCAGAATCAACTTCAAGATCAAGATCGAGGGCGACGGACAGGCATGTCCGTTCCACAAGTGTCCCTCCCACATGGGTCAGATGGCTCGAGCCAGAGCCAGGGATAGTCTTCAGGGTTCTTCACCAGCCCCTTGCGAGCCGGGTTTTGGCGGATGTATTCCAGTTTTTCCGCAAAGCTTTCTTGGGTTCGCAGTACGTGGTCAAACGATTCTTCCTGCCACACCGGGCCGCAGGAACCTGAGAGCCTATTGACGCTTCGAGCGGACGTTCCCTTGATTGCTTTGAGGATGGCTGGCAGGCCAAAGGGCCAGCCTTTTTCGTCACGCAATGGCGTCAAGAGCAGATGCACGTGATCGGGCATCACCACTGCAGCGTGAAGCTCATAGCGTTTCCCGTGATCGTGCAGGCAATGTTGAAGCACGGTATCGCGAGCCTGCGGTGTGAGGGGATCACGATGGCTCTTGCGAAACGTGATGAAGATCCTTCGTCCGGCTGGCTGGTAGTGCGGCAACTTGCGGCGGTATTCATACATTCGTTCCAGAGGTATGTGGGGCGGACACTCTTGTCCGCCGGGGTTGCTTTTGATTTTCACGGGAACCATTGCAGACGAAGCCGCCGGATCTTTGTCTGTGACGAATGAACAGGTCCGGCTGTGGAAAAGGGCTGGGGCCAGGATCGGTGAGCAAAGCAAAAGCAAGATCAAAGGCGACGGACAGGAGTGTCCGTCCCACCTACACCAGCGGGTTCACCCAGCGCAGGCCGGGAAAGCGAGCGAAGTCGCGGTCGGTGGTGTGGAGAACTCCGCCGTACTCCATCGTCAGAGCGGCGAGCTGTGCGTCGGTGATGAGCGGTCCCGGCGCCTGTCCTTCGAGGGCCGTCTGGCGGAACAATTGCCAGTGGTCGTCGCCGGGCGCGAGCAGCCGCACGTTCGTTTGCTCGAGCCAGCGGTCTACGATCTGGACGGCTTCCGACAAGCTGAAGCGCACTCCCGGAAGGCGGGGATTGGTCATGATCCGCAGAAATGCAGAGATCGTTTGCCAGGGCAGGCCGACCGGCTCGACACCGGAAAACGCGCTTTCGACCCAGGCTCGCGCCTTGGCATGATGCGACGATGCGCTGTCGTAGGCGTAGAGCAGAATGTTGGCGTCGAGGACGATCACCGGTGCGCCGGGCCTTCCAATGCCTCCAATACCTGCTCGACATTGTCATATGCCAGGCCTGCCGGCAGCCCCAGTTTACGGGGAGTCACCGTAAATGGCTTGCGCGATGGACGCCCCGTCATGGTGAGTCCCAGGCGAAGGAAGCGGTTGACAGTCTGCTTGAACGAAGCCCCGGAGCGGCGGGTTTC
>Ga0209517_10000063_pt1 | contig 170143 bp, 152 predicted proteins | sample PeaSoiMetSII2010_FD_187695 | JGI IMG/M metagenome (GOLD analysis project Ga0209517, IMG submission 187695) | Peat soil microbial communities from Weissenstadt, Germany - SII-2010 (SPAdes) (version 2) | ecosystem: Environmental > Terrestrial > Soil > Wetlands > Peat | place: Germany... | reverse complement strand
GGGCGGCGTGCAGGATGCGATCACAGTGGCGGCGCCGCCCGCCGAGGCTGTGGCCAACCCGCTGGTGCTCACCGACACCGAGGCCGGCCGCGAAGAGCTCCAGGTCAACGGAACCCCGGTCAGGGTCATGCCCAGTGTATCAATTACGGTTGGAACGATGGTCTCCGAGGTAGCGGTTGCGTTTGTAACTTGCAGGGAGATGGATTGCACCGGGCACGTGGTGAAATTCAGCGGAATGCTGTTCGCTGTACCGATGCTGGCGAAAATGGAAGTCACTCCCGGCGTCTTCGCCGTGACCTGGATCTGACCGAGCGGCAACCCAGTCGCCGTGGTATTGAGAGTGGCAACGCCGGTATTTACCGCCTGCCAGGAAAACACTCCGACGGTCGAAGTGATGTCAACGCCATGGCTGTAGGCGGTTGCTGTGTACTGTGCGGTCTGGCCGGCCGAAAAGCACGGGGCCGTCGGTGGAGGCGTGTTGGAAGGCAGGACCTGACTGATCACGACCTTATCGATGTGCTGGTGGACGTACACCGTGGTGGGCGGACTGTTTACGCTTTGCGCCGTGGCCGTGACCTGGGCCACTCCGACCGGTCCGGGAGTACAAACCTGGGGACTCGCTAAGTTGTCCCAACTGCCGGCGCACGCCAAGCCGTTGGCCGCGACTGTGACCACCGCCGTGTTGCTGGACTGGAAAAACACCGGCTGCGTGCTCGAGGACCTATTGGCGAGCTGAACGACCGCAGTAAACATCTGGTTGGTGCCCAGTTCCAGGGATAGGTATGGAGCCGGCGTGAGGGTGACGCTCGCGGGAACCGGAAAAGTAGCGGTGCCTGTGACCTTGCCGCTGCTGCAGCCGGGAAGGCCAGCGACGAGGCAGATGAGAATCGGGATAACGAGAACAAGAAAGACGGTGGAACCGGACTTACCCATGCATCCTCCTCGCCCCATGGTTGACCACAGGGCGAGCACGCCGCACTCTGATTGTCATCCTGAGCTAGCGCTTTTTGCGTAGCGAAGGACCTGGCCGAGCCGCGCGAACCGTCGCGTAGTTTGCGACAGAAAAATCGCGCGCTTGGCTCGCTTCCTTACCAAACTGCGCCCTACTGGGGAATTTCCAGTGTAGAGGCAGGCCGAAGTTTCGGCAACAGTCCCGGGAGAACGGCTCTCCTTTGAGATGCAGAGAGGCTACGGTTGACGACCCTCAATCCAAGTTGCTATATTTGTAAGGTTCCGCGAGTTCATCCTGGCTTACCTGTGCGCGGTGTCTTTCGCTGCCGTTCCGGTGTGCGAAGACCCGATCAGACAGTGAGCCGTAAAGATACACGTCTTCGAGAGCTAACGCTGGACTGGCCTCGACGATACCCTCGCTGAAACGTCCCTGCGCGTACTTCCTCCTGTGGGAAGGCTATGCAGGGCGACGCTGACGAAACGGAGTGCCTCCCGAATTCGGGCTTGGCGCCACCGTCGGCAGCCTTAACTGTAAGCAGAAATCCTCCGCTTCGCGTTTGGGGCGGAAAGCATGGCTGGCGCATCGCCATCCAGACCCTGAAACAGGGACAGTCCAAGCGGCGTGCTTCCGCATGGCTGCGCCTGGATGGGCGTGTGGGCCCGAGGTCGCGGGCGTAAGGAGCAGGGAAGAGTGCCTACCTTCAATCAGTTGGTGCGCGATGGCCGCAAGCGGCCACGCTACAAGACGGCCAGCCCGGCGTTACAGGGGTGTCCGCAGAAGCGCGGTGTGTGTACCCGCGTCTACACCCAGACCCCGAAGAAGCCGAACTCGGCGCTGCGCAAGGTCGCACGGGTACGGTTGACCAACGGAATTGAAGTTACGACTTACATTCCCGGTGTCGGCCACAACCTGCAGGAGCACTCGATTGTGCTGATCCGCGGCGGCCGCGTGAAAGATCTGCCGGGGGTGCGTTATCACGTGATTCGCGGAACGCTCGACGCCGTAGGCGTTGCGAACCGCAAGCAGGGCCGCTCGAAGTATGGAGCGAAGAGACCGAAGTGACCGCGTGTTGCGGGCGTGAAGCGGGTTGGAAGGGTTTAAGGGTTTGTCGAAAGCTGAGAGCTGAACACTGAGAGCTAAGAAAAATGCCTCGTAAAGGACATATCGCAAAGCGCGGAGTCGAGGTCGATCCAGTGTACGGGTCGGACTTGGTGACGAAGTTTGTCAACTCCATGATGTGGCAGGGAAAAAAGAGCACGGCCGAGCGGATCTTCTACGAGTCGCTCACCCGGCTGCAGCAGCGTGGCGGCGACGAAGCGCTGAAGCTGTTCAAGAAAGCGGTCGAGAACTGCAAGCCGCTGCTGGAAGTGAAGACCCGCCGCGTTGGCGGAGCCAACTACCAGGTTCCGGTCGAGGTCAATCCCGACCGGCGCACGTCGCTGGCGATTCGCTGGCTGATCACCTACTCCCGCGGACGCGGTGAGAAGGGCATGATCGACAAGTTGAGTAACGAATTGCTGGACGCTGCCAACAATCGCGGTGCGGCCATCAAGAAGAAAGAAGATGTCCACCGCATGGCCGAAGCCAATAAGGCATTCGCGCATTATCGGTGGTGAGAGGAATTTGTAATTTGGCAATTTGTAATTTTGTAATTGTGCGCGCGGCGCGGGTCCAAATTACAAATTACTCAATTGCGAAATTACAAATTTAAGACTGCAAAGAAGTCGGAGCCCTGGAAAGAGTTAAGTCGTGCCCAGAACAGTCCCATTAGAACGGTGCAGGAACATCGGCATCATGGCCCACATCGATGCCGGTAAGACCACTACGACGGAGCGCATTCTTTTCTATACCGGAAGAACGCACCGCATCGGAGAGGTCCATGAGGGCACCGCCACAATGGACTGGATGGAGCAGGAGCAGGAGCGTGGCATCACCATTACTTCTGCCGCAACCACCTGCGTGTGGCGCGACATTCGCATCAACATTATTGATACTCCCGGTCACGTTGACTTCACGGCTGAAGTCGAGCGTTCGCTGCGTGTGCTCGATGGCGCTTGCGCCGTGTTCGACGCCGTCCACGGCGTCGAGCCGCAGTCGGAAACCGTGTGGCGCCAGGCCGACAAATACGAAGTCCCGCGCATTTGCTTCATTAACAAGATGGATAAGATGGGCGCCGATTTCGAGCACGCCATCGACACCATCCGCAAACGCCTCAACGCCCGCCCTGTAGCCATTCAGCTTCCCATCGGACAAGAAGACAAGTTCAAAGGCGTCATCGACCTGTTCGAGATGAAAGCGGTCATCTGGAATGATGAGAGTCTGGGCGCTGAGTACGTTACGGGAGAGATTCCCGAAGAACTGAAGAAAAAAGCCAATGCCTTCCACAATCAGATGGTGGAGACCATTGTCGAGAACGACGATGAGCTTCTGCACAAATATATGGAAGGCGAGACGATGACGCCCGAGGAGTTGAGGGCTTCGCTGCGTAAGTCGACTATCGCCCTCAAAGTGTTTCCCGTGATCTGCGGCAGTTCTTTCAAGAACAAAGGTGTGCAGCCGTTGCTGGACGCGGTGGTGGACTTCCTGCCGTCGCCAATCGAAATCCCGCCAGTCAAGGGCACTGACCCTAATACCGGCAACCCGGTCGAACGCAAAGCCGACGACAAGGAACCATTCTCGGCGCTGGCGTTCAAGATCATGACCGATCCGTTCGTCGGTCAACTGGTGTTCATTCGCATTTACTCCGGGCAGCTTAAAACTGGCGACTCGGTTTACAACGTGCGCAAACAGCGCAGTGAGCGCATCGGTCGCCTGCTGAAGATGCACGCTAACAAGCGCGAGGAAATCCACGAAATTGATGCCGGGGACATCTGCGCCTGCGTCGGATTGAAGAATGTCACGACCGGTGACACCATTTGTGACGAGACGCACCCGATTTCCCTGGAGTCCATCGAATTTCCCGCTCCCGTGATTGATGTAGCGGTTGAGCCCAAGACCAAGGGCGATCAGGAGAAGATGGGCTTGGCGCTGGCCAAGCTCGCGCAGGAAGACCCCACGTTCAAAGTCCATACCGATCCCGACAGCGGTCAGACCATCATCAGCGGCATGGGTGAATTGCATCTCGAGATCATTATCGACCGGATGATGCGCGAGTTTTCAGTCGAAGCCAACGTCGGCAAGCCGCAGGTCGCGTACCGCGAGACCATCCGCAGGTCCGCCGAAGCCGAAGGCAAATATATTCGCCAGACCGGTGGCCGTGGCCAGTATGGCCACGCCAAGATTCGTCTGGATCCACAACCACCGGGCAAAGGCTACGAATTCGTCAACGACATTGTCGGCGGGTCGGTGCCCAGGGAATATATCAAGCCGATCGACCAGGGAATTAAAGAGGCCATGGAAGGCGGCGTGCTCGCCGGCTACGAAATGGTGGATGTCAAGGCCACGCTTTACGACGGCAGCTATCACGAAGTCGATTCCAGCGAAATGGCGTTCAAGATTGCCGGATCGATGGCGTTCAAGGAAGCGGCACGCCACGCTTCGCCGGTACTGCTGGAGCCGGTGATGTCGGTCGAAGTAGTCGTGCCGGAAGATTTCGCTGGAGCGATCATGGGCGATCTGAGTTCGCGCCGTGGACGCATTGAGGGCATGGAGCACCGCGCCGGTTCGCAGGTGATTAAGTCGATTGTGCCGCTGGCAGAAATGTTTGGTTACGCCACGCACATGCGCTCGAGCACCCAGGGCCGCGCGACCTACTCGATGCACTTTGCGCGTTATGAAGAGGCCCCGCGCTCGGTGGCGGAAGAAATCATCGCCCGAGTGCAGGGGAAAACGGTAGGGAAGTGACGCTGTTTAGCGGGCGGCTGAGCCCGCTGGCGTCATCCTGAGCGAAGCGAAGGATCTCCGCCCCGAAGGGGCGGCATAGTTTAGCTCAGGGCGCAAGCCCTGGGTAGGTGAACAAAAAAGAGCGAGTCCCGTAGGGACGGCAGAAATGCATGGGTCCTTCGGCGGCTGAAGCCGCCTCATGATGACAAGGGTTTGAGCTAGTAGCTAAGAGCTAGCAGCTAGAGGCTAAAAGAAAATGGCGAAAGAGAAATTTGAACGCAACAAGCCGCACGTGAACGTGGGCACGATCGGTCACATCGATCATGGCAAGACCACGCTGACGGCGGCCATCACCAAGGTTCTGCAGAAGCACAACCCGAAGATCGTGTTCCGGTCGTTTGACTCGATTGACAACGCGCCGGAAGAAAAGGCCCGCGGCATCACCATCGCGACCGCGCACGTCGAGTATGAGACCGACAAGCGGCACTACGCGCACGTCGACTGCCCCGGCCACGCCGACTACATCAAGAACATGATTACGGGCGCGGCCCAGATGGACGGCGCGATTCTGGTGGTTGCAGCGACCGACGGTCCGATGCCGCAGACCCGCGAGCACGTGCTGCTGGCTCGCCAAGTCGGCGTTCCCTACATCGTGGTCGCGCTGAACAAATGCGATGCGGTGGATGATCCCGAACTGCTCGACTTGGTCGAACTCGAAGTCAGAGAGTTGCTGAAGAGCTATCAGTTCCCCGGCGATAAGGTTCCGGTGATCCGGATTTCGGCCTTGGGCGCGTTGAATGGGGAAGCGAAGTGGGAGAAGCAGATTGACGAGCTGATGAAGGCGGTGGATGAGTACGTTCCGATTCCGCAGCGCGAGACGGAAAAGCCGTTCCTGATGCCGATTGAAGATATTTTCTCGATCTCAGGGCGCGGAACCGTTGTTACCGGAAGAATCGAGCGCGGGAAGGTGAAAGTCGGCGAGGAAGTAGAGATTGTCGGCTTCCGCGACACGCGCAAGACGGTGGTGACCGGCGTGGAGATGTTCAAGAAGCAGTTGGATGAAGGCATGGCGGGCGACAACGCCGGACTGCTGCTGCGCGGCATTGGCAAAGAGGAAGTGGAGCGCGGCATGGTGCTGGCGAAGCCGGGATCGATCACGCCGCACACCAAATTCAAAGCGGAAGTTTATATTCTGACGAAAGAGGAAGGCGGGCGGCATACGCCGTTCTTCAAGGGCTACCGGCCGCAGTTTTACTTGCGGACGACGGACGTGACGGGCGTGGCGGAGATGCCGTCGGGCACGGAGATGGTGATGCCAGGCGACAATGTGAGCCTGGAAATTGAGCTGATCACGCCGGTGGCGATGGAAAAAGGGTTGCGGTTTGCAATCCGCGAAGGCGGCCACACGGTGGGCGCGGGAACGATTGCGGAGATCGTGAAGTAATAGTGATGCGCGCCAAACGCGCGGTTTATGCGTCCTGCGGACGCTTCGCGCGGCGCGCCTGGGTCCTTCGGCGACGAACAGCATATCGCCTCAGGATGACAAGGTTTAGCAAGAGCCAGGAGCCAGTAGGTTAGGAGCGGTTTTTCAATGCCCCGAGAGATCATTACGTTGCAGTGCGGTGAGTGCAAAGAGCGGAATTATTCGAAGACCAAGAACCGCAAGACGACCCCGGACCGGTTGGAGCTGAAGAAATTCTGCCGCCGTTGCCGGAAGCATACGCCGCACAAAGAAGTGAAGTAATTTGTAATTGGTAATTTAGTAATTGGCAATTGAAGATCTCATGCGAGTTTCAATTGCCAAATTACAAATTGCCAAATTACTCAATGAATTCAGGGGCGTAAGCTCAACGGCTAAACTGCCGGTCTCCAAAACCGGACTTGGGGGTTCGAATCCCTCCGCCCCTGCCAGAGTTTGGGAGCGAGATCGGAAGCAAGAAGGAAAGCAGGAAGTGAGATGGCATCCGTGGCCGAACAAAATGCTCTGACAACGGCGATCAAGTCCTGGCCGGAGCGAGTCAAGAGTTTTTACAGTGACGTGCGCACCGAGATGAAGAAAGTGACGGCGCCGTCGTTCAAGGAAGTGCGCGCCACCACCACTGTGGTCATTATCACGGTGTTTCTGTTCGGCGTTTACTTCTGGGCCGTGGACAATACCATTGGAACCGGGATCAATTATCTGTTCAAGTATTTAACGCATCGATGACCAGTAAAAAAGAACCTGACGTTTTAGAGCACCCTATGGCGGACGAAGAAAAGCAACCGGCTGGGGAAAATAGCGAAGGACAACCTCCGGAAGGCGGCGCTCCGGCCGAACCCCCGCGCAATCCCAATATGAAGTGGTACATCATCCACTCGTATTCGGGATTTGAGCGCAAGGTGAAGGAGTCACTGGAGTCGCGCATCCAGGCCTTTGGATTGCAGGAGAAGATTGGCAAGGTGCTGATTCCGACCGAGTCGGTGACCGAAGTTCGCGGCGGCAAGAAGTACACCAGCGAGCGCATGTTCTATCCGGGTTACGTGCTGGTGGAAATGGACATGGACGACCACGTCTGGCATGTAGTGAAGTCGACTCCGCGCGTGACCGGGTTTGTGGGCACGGGCCAGCAGCCGACCCCGCTGTCGGACGAAGAAGTGCAGCACATTGTGTACCGCGTGGACGAGTCCAAGGACAAGCCCAAGCTCAAAGTCAAGTTCGAGAAGAATGAGACCGTACGCATCACCGAGGGGCCGTTTGCGACCTTCCAGGGGATTGTCGACGAGGTCAACGAAGATCGCGAGACACTGAAAGTGATGGTGACGATTTTCGGGAGGTCGACGCCGGTGGAGTTGGAATTTAATCAGGTGGAGAAGGTGGCGTAAAGCAGTAACTAGGAGCTAGCAGCTAGAGGCTCGGAGATCATGGCAAAAAAAGTAACAGGTTCGGTGAAGTTGCAGATTGCGGCGGGCAAGGCGACTCCGGCGCCGCCGGTTGGGCCGGCCTTGGGTCAGGCGCAGATCAACATCATGGAGTTCTGCAAGCAGTTCAACGCCAGAACCAGCGCCAAGGAACTAGAGGGGCTGATCATTCCCGTCGTTGTATCGGTCTACAACGACCGGTCGTTTACCTTCATTACAAAGACTCCGCCGGCCTCGGTATTGCTGAAGCGGGCGGCGGGCATTGCCAAGGGATCGGCCACGCCGAACAAAGACAAAGTCGGCAAGGTCACGGCCAAGCAGGTGGAAGACATCGCCAAGCAGAAGATGCCGGACCTGAATGCCGCATCGGTCGAGACTGCGGTCAAGAGCATTCGCGGGACGGCGCGGTCCATGGGGATTGAAGTCGTCGGGTAATTTGTGATTGGTAATTTGCAAATTACAAATTGCCAACTTGCAAATTTATAGGCGTCGAAAATACTACGGCCTGTCCGGTTTGGTGGTGGGCGGTGGGAGACGGAGAGGGAAAGATGAAGAAAGCAGGCAAGAACATTACGAAGGCCCGTGCGGCGGTGGAGAAGCGGTCTTATCCGCTGCAAGAGGCAGTCCCCCTGCTGCAGAAGGTGAAATACGCCAAGTTTGATGAAACGGTCGAGGTCACCATGCGCCTAGGGGTCGATCCCAAACACGCCGACCAGATGGTCCGTGGCACGGTGGTCCTTCCGCACGGCTTGGGCAAATCGAAACGCGTGCTGGTCATTGCGACCGGAGAAAAAGTAAAGGAAGCCGAACAGGCCGGAGCTGACTTCGTGGGTGGCGAGGAGATGGTCGAAAAAATCAATAAAGAGAATTGGACCGACTTCGACGCGCTGATCGCTACTCCGGATGTGATGAAGTCGGTAGGACGGCTGGGCAAAGTGCTTGGCCCGAAAGGACTGATGCCGAACCCGAAGACGGGGACCGTTACCTTCGATATCGCTAAGGCGGTGCAGGAAGTCAAGGCAGGCAAGGTGGAGTTCCGCACCGACAAGACGGCGCTGGTCCACGTTCCGGTGGGAAAGATTTCGTTTCCGCCGGAGAAGCTGATTGAGAATGCGACGGTGCTCATCAGCAGCGTGGTCAAGGCCAAGCCGACTGTGGCCAAGGGTAAGTATGTGAAGGGATGCTACCTGAGCTCCAGCATGGGGCCGGGAATTCCGATTGATACCAGTGCGGTGGAGGCGGCGGCAAAGGCTTAAGAGCATTCTGTAATTTTTTAAATGGGGTAATTTGTAATTTGAATTCAGCGCGCTTTCAGCCGGGTTTTCAAATTGCAAAATTACGAAATTACTCGATTCTCAATTGAGGTTTTCATGGCGGTTACGCGAGCAAAGAAGACGGAGCAGGTGGAGAAGCTGGGCAAAGAGCTCAGCAGGGTTTCCAGCCTGATTGTGACCACGTACAGCAAGCTGACGGTGGCGCAGGATTATGAGCTGCGCAAGGCGCTGCGCGTTTCCGGCGCTAAGTACGCCGTGGTGAAGAACACGCTGGCCGAGCGGGCTGCCAAGGGCACGAAGGCCGAGGAAGTTCTCAAGAACCTGGCTGGCGTAACTTCGATCGCGTACACCTCAGGCGATCCGGTGGCGCTGGCCAAGGCGTTGGCCAAGTACGTCAAGGACAATCCGGAGTTCACCTTCAAGGCCGGAGTGGTTGAAGGGCGCGTGATCTCGATCAAAGAGATCCAGGCGCTGGCCACGATGCCGTCGAAGGAAGAGATTTACTCGAAGCTCCTATTCCTGATCAATGCTCCGGCGCAGCGACTGGTCACGGCCATGAACGCCGTGGGGCGGAACCTGGCGGTGGTGGTAAACCAGGGCGTCGAGCAGAAGAAGTTTAAGGAAGCATAGGGATTTGTAGATTGAGTAATTTGTGATTTGCAATCCGCAAATTCCCAATTCTGAACAGGTTTTGTTGTCCGTGGTCAAGGGTTGCGCGGTTTTCGCTGCTGCGTTGTCTGGCGCGGCAGGGAAACCTGGTCGCACTGGAAACTTGATAGCGGGTGGCAAGAAACAGACGTAGCGAGCTACGTCTTCACAAAAGAGAGTGGAGAACAGACATGGCGGATTTGCAGCAGTTAGAAGATCAAATCGTAGGGCTGTCGCTCCTGGACGCGGCGGCTCTGGTAAAGAGGCTCGAAGAGAAGCTTGGCGTTTCGGCAGCAGCCGCAGCCCCGGTAATGGTGGCGGGCGGCGGTGGAGCGGCGGCAGCGGCTCCGGTCGAGGAAAAGACGGAGTTCACCGTTGTCCTGAAAGACGTGGGCGCCAATAAGATCAACGTTATCAAGGCTGTCCGCGAAGTCACCAGCCTGGGTTTGAAGGAAGCCAAGGACCTGGTGGATGGCGCCCCCAAGGCGGTGAAAGAGGGCGTTTCCAAGGAAGAAGCGGAGAACATCAAGAAGAAGTTCACTGAAGCCGGGGCAACGGTCGAGGTGAAGTAGCTGTGGAGGCCGGGCGTCCGCGCCCGTCGTCCACGAGCCGGCAGATCTATCTGGTGAAGCTTTGGAAGTGGTGGTAGCATCAATATAACAAGCACCGCTTCCTGGTTTCGCTCATGTGACTGCGACCACTCCAGAACAACCAGGGAAGCGGAGTGTGGTCGCTGCCACGAGTTGGCAGACTGTTCCGCGGGCAGGGCGGAACGGGAAGAGATACTGGCGCGGAAACGACACATTTCAACACAGGCCAAGCGCCATCCACGGCGCCTGAGGGGATTCATGTCCCCGCGGGCGCGTACGTCTTTTTGACCACGCGAGACGGGTTTCTGACCCGCCGCCACACTAGTTTTTCGCGGCCCTGTCGCAGCCACGGCCGCGCATGAAGGTTTGGGAGTAGCGAATGTCTAAGAGCAATGGATTCCGCACACGTTTCGATTTTTCCAAGATTCCAGCCACGATCCAGATTCCGAACCTGATCGAGGTGCAGAAGCGTTCCTACGACCGCTTTCTGCAAATGGACCGCCTGCCCAGCGAGCGCGAAGACGGCGGTTTGCAGGCGGTGTTTCAGTCGGTGTTTCCGATCACCGACTTCCGCAACGTGTCACAACTGGAGTTTGTCGACTACGCGATCGGCAACTGGGAGTGCAAATGCGGCCATCTGAAGGGCCTGCATCACCTGCGCACCACTTGCAAGAACTGCGGCTCAACCGTCATCACCGATCCGTTTCATCCCGGAGACGTGCTGTGCGGCAAGTGCGGCACCTATAACGCCAATACACCTGATTTCTGCAATAAGTGCGGAGATCCCGTCGGTTTGCAATTGAAGTATGACGTGGCCGAGTGCGAAGAGCGCGGGATGACGTATTCCGCCCCACTCAAGGTCACGATGCGTCTCACGATCTTTGACAAAGACGCCGAGACCGGCAACCGCTCCATCCGCGACATCAAGGAGCAGGAAGTGTTCTTTGGCGACGTGCCGCTGATGACCGAGAACGGCACGTTCATCATCAATGGCACCGAGCGCGTGATTGTCAGCCAGTTGCACCGCTCGCCGGGCGTCTTCTTCGAGACCGCGAACAACCGCACCTACTTCCTGGGCAAGATCATTCCCTACCGCGGTTCGTGGGTGGAGTTCGAGTACGACCAGAAGAATGTGCTCTACGTGCGCATTGATCGCAAGCGCAAATTTCTGGGGACGATCTTTCTGCGTGCTCTTGGCCTGCGCTCCGGCGAAGACATTCTGCGGACTTTCTACACCGTGGACCGTCTTGTGGTCCGCGACAAGAAACTCTACTGGACGTTTGATCCCGCGGGCGACAAACCGACGAATTTGCTGGGCATGAAGCTGGCACACGGCATCAAGAGCCGGTCCGGGGAAGAAATCGCTCACTCCGGACGCAGGCTCAACGCCGCTGTTCTCAAGGAAATCCAGAAGGCGAAGATCACCGAGATTGAAGTCGACATTTCCGATCTCGAAGGCGCGTTTGTGGCGGGCGACGTGGTGGACACGACCACGGGCGACGTTTTGCTCGAGGCCAATGCCGAACTCGCGGCCGACAAGCTGTCGAAGATTCTCGACTCCGGCGTAGTCGAGATGAACGTGTTCTTCCCCGAGCGCGACGACGTGGGCACGGTGCTCAGCCAGACTCTGAAGCGCGACTCGGTGAAGACGCCGCAGGAAGCTCTGATCGAAATCTATCGCAAGTTGCGTCCCGGCGATCCGCCGACGCTGGACACCGCGACCGCACTTTTTCACGGCATGTTCTTCGACCCGCGCAAGTATGACTTCTCCCGCGTGGGCCGGCTCAAGTTCAACATCAAGCTGTTTGAGAAGAACGACGCCACGAACCTCGAGAACCGTACGCTGGAGCCGGATGATTTCTACGCGACCATCCGCTATCTGCTCAAGCTGCGGAAGAATATCGGCGCAGTGGATGACATCGATCACCTCGGCAACCGCCGGGTTCGCGCCGTCGGCGAATTGCTGGAAAACCAGTTCCGCATCGGACTGGTCCGCATGGAGCGCGCCATCAAGGAAAAGATGAGCGTGTACCAGGAGATGTCCACCGCCATGCCGCACGACCTGGTAAATGCCAAGCCGGTGATGGCGGCTATTCGTGAGTTCTTTGGGTCGTCGCAACTCTCGCAGTTCATGGACCAGACGAATCCGCTCTCGGAAATCACCCACAAGCGCCGGTTGTCCGCGCTTGGGCCGGGCGGTCTGTCGCGCGAGCGTGCGGGATTCGAAGTCCGCGACGTTCACCCTACGCATTACGGACGCATCTGCCCGATCGAGACGCCGGAAGGTCCGAACATCGGCCTGATTTCGTCGTTGAGCTGCTACGCGCGGATCAACGACTACGGCTTCATCGAGTCGCCGTATCGGCGCGTTAAGAATGGCCGAGTGGTGGACTACGTGAGCGTGGTCAATGCCGGCGACAGCGATTTTAAAGTCGGCGATCACGTGGAGAAACACGAGATCGAAAAAATCAATTCGGATCTGAAAGACCGCCGCAAGAAGCCGGTCGAGATCGATCCCCATTCCTTCTATCTTTCGGCGTGGGAGGAAGACCGGCATGTGATCGCGCAGGCGAACGTTGAACTGGACGACAAGTTGCGCATTGTGGGCGATCTGGTGAACGCCCGCAAGGCCGGCAACTTTGTGCTGGTCAATCGTGATGAAGTCGATTACATCGACGTGAGCCCGAAACAGCTGGTATCAGTGGCGGCATCGCTCGTGCCCTTCCTCGAACACGACGACGCGAACCGCGCTTTGATGGGCGCGAACATGCAACGTCAATCCGTCCCCCTCCTGCGAGCGGAAGCTCCGATCGTGGGAACCGGAATGGAAGGCGTTACTGCCCGGGATTCGGGCGCGGTCATTCTGGCGCGGCGCAACGGCATCATTGATTCTGTCGATTCGGAGCGAATTATCGTGCGCGTCGAGGGCGAGCACCATCCCGGTCAGCTCTCGCGTGAAGTTGGCAGCGACATTTACCAGCTCACCAAGTTCAAGCGCTCCAACCAGAACACCTGCATCAACCAGAAGCCGGTGGTAACGCGGGGCCAGAGGGTGATCAAGGGACAAGTGATCGCGGACGGTCCCTGCACCGACCACGGCGAGTTGGCGTTGGGACGCAACGTGCTGGTGGCGTTCATGCCCTGGCGCGGCTACAACTTCGAAGACGCGATTCTCGTTTCCGAAAAACTTGTAAAGGACGATTACTACACTTCGGTCCACATCGAGGAGTTCGAGTTGGAATCGCGCGACACCAAGCTGGGGCCAGAAGAAGTCACGCGCGACATTCCCAACGTCAGCGAATCCATGCTGCGCAATCTCGATGAAGCCGGTGTGATCCGCATCGGCGCCACTGTCAAGCAGGGCGACATTCTGGTGGGCAAAGTGACGCCGAAGGGCGAAACTCAGCTCACGCCGGAAGAAAAGCTGCTGCGCGCCATCTTCGGCGAGAAAGCCGGCGACGTGCGCGATGCATCGCTCTACTGCCCGCCGGGCATCGAGGGTGTAATTGTGGACGTGAAGATCTTCTCCCGCAAAGGCCAGGAGAAAGACGAGCGCGCCAAGGCCATCGAAGCCTCGCAGATCGCCAAGCTGGAGAAGAACCTCTCGGATGAAATCCGGATTCTGACCGACGAGCGGCTGAAGCGTCTTGAGAACATTCTGGGCGGCAAGGAAGTGCAGGCCGACCTGCACGACGAGCGCACCAATAAGCGTTTGCTGACCAAGGGGCTCATCCTGGATCGCGACACGATCGAGCGCATTTCCACTCGCAACCTGAAGCGCATCAAGTATGCCGACAAGGACCCGCGGGTAAACGAGCAGATCGACGAGATCGAGGAAATGACCTCGCGCCAGATCGACGTGCTCAAGAAAATCGTCAACGAAAGAAAAGAAAAGCTGACCAAGGGCGATGAACTGCCGCCGGGCGTGATCAAGCTGGTCAAAGTTTACATCGCCATGAAACGCAAGCTGAGCGTGGGAGACAAGATGGCGGGCCGTCACGGAAATAAGGGCGTGATCGCGCGCATCCTGCCGGATGAGGACATGCCGTACCTCGAGGACGGAACGCCGGTAGAAATTGTGCTCAACCCGCTCGGCGTGCCTTCCCGTATGAATGTGGGACAGATTCTGGAAACCCATCTCGGCTGGGCTGGACACGAGCTGGGCAAAAAGATCGACAAGATGCTGGCCGAGAACTCCAAGGAAGAAGCGATTCGCCGCGAACTCAAGGCGCTGTTCAAGGACACGGTGCTGGCGGACACGGTGGCTGATCTGAGCAACGAGGAGTTGATGGCGATCGCTCCAACTCTGAAGCGCGGCGTCTTCACCGGTTCTCCGGTGTTCGACGGTTCCAAGGAGAGCGAGATCAAGGCGCTGCTGAAATCTTCAGGCCTGCCGGAGTCGGGCAAGACCTACTTGTACGACGGCATGACTGGCGACAGGTTCGAACAGCCAGTCACGGTTGGTTACATCTACATGCTGAAGCTGTCGCATCTGGTGGACGACAAGATCCACGCGCGCTCCATCGGGCCGTACTCGCTCATCACCCAGCAACCGCTGGGCGGTAAAGCGCAGTTCGGCGGCCAGCGCTTCGGAGAAATGGAAGTCTGGGCGCTCGAGGCTTATGGCGCGGCGTTCATTCTGCAGGAGCTGCTGACGGCGAAGTCCGACGACGTATACGGCCGCACCAAGATTTACGAGGCCATCGTCAAGGGCGAAGCCGCCATGGAGCCGGGCGTGCCCGAGTCGTTTAACGTTTTGATTCGCGAGTTGCAGTCGCTGTGCCTCGATGTTGAGTTGATCAAGGCCGGAGAGAAGAAGCCGGCCATGGCAGCGGCAGACTGAGGCAGTACCGGGTACCTGGTACCGAGTAGCCAGTCGCACGGGCAAGGTACCCGAAACGCAACGAGATTTGAAGGAAAAGTTCCGCAGCAGGCATCGCTCTCTGGCGCTGTGGAACAAAAAACTTGGTATCCGGTGCTGGGTACCCGGTACTAACAGAGAGCAGGAAGCAGAGGAACACCTTGTTTCGATCGAGCCCCTTTGATCTGGCAAATCCGATCGCTGATTTCGACGCCATCCGCATCAGCCTGGCCTCCCCGGAAAAAATCCGGAGCTGGTCGCATGGTGAGGTGACCAAACCGGAAACCATCAACTATCGCACCTTCAAGCCGGAGCGCGATGGCTTGTTCTGCGCCCGCATCTTCGGCCCGGTGACGGACTGGGAGTGTCTCTGCGGCAAGTACAAGCGGATGAAACACCGCGGCGTCATCTGCGACAAGTGCGGTGTGGAAGTCACACTGTCCAAAGTACGCCGCGAGCGTCTCGGCCACATTGAGCTCGCATCGCCGTGTTCGCACGTCTGGTTCTTCAAAGGACTGCCCAGCCGCATCGGCCACCTGCTCGATATCTCGCTGCGCGATCTCGAGTCAGTGCTGTATTTCGAGGCTTACGTGGTGATCGAACCGGGAGACGCGCCGGTGCGTGAGCGCGAGGTCATCAAGGACGAAGCCAAGTTCCGCGAACTGGACCAGCAATTCCGGCCGGCCGGCTTCAAGGCAATGATGGGCGCGGAGGCCATTAAAGAACTGCTCAAGCGCGTCGACATCGAGGGCCTTTCCGGTGAATTGCGCGAGAAAATGAAGCATGAAAACTCGCTGCAGAAGCGGCTGAAGTATGCCAAGCGCCTCAAAGTCGTGGAAGCATTCCGCAAGAGCGGCAACAAGCCGTTCTGGATGATTCTGGACGTGATCCCGGTCATTCCGCCGGAGCTGCGCCCCCTGGTGCCTCTGGATGGCGGCCGTTTCGCCACCTCTGACCTGAACGACCTGTATCGCCGTGTCATCAATCGTAACAACCGGCTGAAGAAGCTGATGGACCTGCATGCGCCGGAAGTGATCGTGCGCAACGAAAAGCGCATGTTGCAGGAAGCCGTCGATGCGCTGTTCGACAACGGACGGCGTGGACGGGTGCTGCGCGGCGCCAACAATCGCCCGCTGAAATCTCTGTCCGACACACTGAAAGGCAAGCAGGGCCGTTTCCGGCAGAACCTGCTGGGCAAGCGCGTGGACTACTCGGGCCGTTCGGTCATCGTGGTCGGCCCCGAACTCAAGCTGCATCAGTGCGGTTTGCCAAAGAAAATGGCGCTGGAACTGTTCAAGCCGTTTATTTACCACCGTCTCGAGCAGACCGGCCACTGCACCACCATCAAGCAGGCCAAGGAAATGGTGGAGCAGCAAGAGCCGATCGTGTGGGACATCCTGGAAGAAGTCATCAAGGACCATCCGGTGCTGTTGAACCGCGCTCCCACGCTGCACCGCTTGGGCATTCAAGCTTTCGAGCCGGTACTGGTGGAAGGCAAAGCGATCAAGATTCACCCGCTGGTTTGTACTGCGTTCAACGCCGACTTCGACGGCGACCAGATGGCCGTACACATCCCGCTCTCTCCTGAAGCGCAGGTTGAGGCGAGCGTATTGATGCTGTCGTCGCACAACATTCTGTCGCCGGCTTCCGGTCATCCGATTACCGTGCCCACGCAGGACATGGTGCTCGGTCTCTACTATCTGACCAAGGGCAAGCCGGGCGCCAAGGGTGAAGGCCGCTCCTTTGCCAACATTGAAGAAGTTTTGCTGGCGCTGGAAGCGGGCCAGATCGAGACGCTTTCCCCGATCCGTCTGCGTTACACCGGGGAAGTGATCGACCTGACCCAGGCCTATGACGATCAGGACATCACCCACACCGATCCGGTGACCTACGATCGCGCGTTCCTGAACACGACGGTCGGGCGCGCCATCCTGAACGATCACCTTCCCGAGGGCATGCCGTACATCAACGGTTTGCTGAAGAAAAAGGGCATTGGCGCTCTGGTCAGCTACACGTACCTGAGGTTTGGCCTTGAGACCACGGTGAAGATGCTCGACGAAGTCAAGGAACTTGGGTTCCGCTTTGCCACGCGGGCCGGGTTGTCAATCGGCATCGACGACATGGTCATTCCGGACAACAAGAAAATTCTCGTCCGTGATGCCGAAAAGCAGGGCGTGAGCGTGCAGCAGCAGTACCTCGACGGCGCCATCACCAACGGCGAACGTTACAACAAGGTCATCGAAATCTGGTCGGCCATCACGGAAAAAGTTGCCGACGAGATGTTCAGCCAAATGCAACAGCGCGACAAGGAAGGCTTGATCAATCCCATTTACGTCATGGCCGACTCCGGCGCCCGCGGATCGAAACAGCAGATTCGCCAGCTCTCCGGCATGCGCGGATTGATGGCGAAACCTTCGGGCGAGATTATCGAAACGCCGATCACGGCCAACTTCCGCGAGGGACTGACCGTGCTGGAATACTTTATTTCGACCCACGGCGCCCGCAAGGGTTTGGCGGATACGGCGCTGAAGACGGCCGATTCCGGCTATCTCACGCGGCGTCTGGTGGACGTAGCCCAGGACGTCATCATCAGCGAATACGACTGTGGCACGGTCGACGGCATCTACGTCTCCGGCATCGTCGAAGCCGGCGAAATTATCGAACCGTTGCGCGACCGCATTGTGGGCCGCGTATCGCTCGAGAAGATCAAAGACTACGACGGCAACGTTGTCGTGGACATCAACCAGGAAATTACCGAAGACCTGGCCGGCACCATTCAAGCCGCGGGCATCGAGAAAGTCAAAATCCGTTCGGTGCTGACCTGCGAATCCAAACGCGGTGTGTGCGTGATGTGCTACGGTCGCAACCTGGCCTCCGGTCGCCTGGTTGAACTGGGCGAAGCGGTAGGCGTGATCGCGGCGCAATCGATCGGCGAACCGGGAACGCAGCTGACCATGCGGACGTTCCACATCGGCGGCACGGCGTCGCGGGTCTCGGAGCAGTCGCGGCTGGAGGCCAAGAGCAACGGCGCGGTGCGCTTCGTCGGCTTGCAGACGGTGAAGTCCAAGGCGGGCGATCTGGTGGTGATGAACCGCCAGGGCTCGATTGCCGTCGTGGACGACAAAGGCCGCGAACGCGAACGTTACTCCGTTGTCTACGGCGCTAAGTTGAAGGTGAACGAAGGCGACCAGGTCCAACTCGGCCAGATTATGGTGGAGTGGGACCCATACACGTTCGCCATCCTGACCGAAATCGGCGGCACAGTGCAGTTCAAGGACCTGCAGGAAGGGGTCACGCTGCACGAAGAAGTCGACGAAGTGACCGGTCTGTCCCGCCACGTGGTGGGCGACTCGCCCGACGAAAAGCGCCAGCCGGCCATCGTTATCAAGGGCAAGGCCAGCAAGCGCTACCTGATGCCATCCCGCGCCCATCTCATGGTGCAGGACGGCGACACGGTTTTCCCCGGCGACGTGCTGGCCAAGATCCCGCGTGAAACCACCAAGACCAAAGACATCACCGGTGGTTTGCCGCGTGTGGTCGAGCTGTTCGAAGCCCGCAAGCCGCATGAGACTGCGGTCATCAGCGAAATCGATGGCACGGTCAAGTTCGGCGAGGTGTCCAAAGGACAGCGCAAAATCTATGTGGCTGCCGACAACGGCACAGAGAAGGAATACTCGGTGCCGCGCGGCGTTCACATCAACGTGCAGGAAGGCGAGCGCGTCCGGGCGGGTGAGCCGCTCATGGACGGCCCGCTCAACCCGCACGACATCCTGGCCGTGCTGGGCGAAAAGGAACTGCAGTCGTACCTGGTCAACGAAATCCAGGAAGTTTACCGCCTGCAGGGCGTCAACATCAGTGACAAGCACATCGAGGTGATCGTTCGCCAGATGATGCGTTGGCGCAAGGTGGAAGACGTCGGCGACACCAAGTTCCTCCTGGAAGAGCAGGCGGACAAGTTCGCCTTCGCGGAAGAGAACGAGCGCGTGATCACGCAGGGTGGGCGTCCGGCAACTGGCCGGCCGCTACTGCTTGGCATCACCAAAGCGTCGCTCTCGACTGACTCGTTCATCTCAGCGGCGTCGTTCCAGGAGACCACGCGCGTGCTCACCGAGGCCTCAATTAACGGCCGAGTGGACCACCTGCGCGGTCTGAAGGAAAACGTCATCGTCGGACGGCTGATTCCAGCCGGCACCGGCATGGAGTACTACCGCAACGTGCGCCTCTCGCCGGAGATGGAGGAGGCCGCCGCCAAGGTGCAGGAGGAAGTCTCCCAGGCGTACGAGGAGGCCGAGCGCGCTCTCGAGCTGATGCGTCACGAAGGCGAGACCGAAGAACTGACCGCGGAGTAAACTAATCAACAGGGCTTTGGGGCGGGGAAACTCGCCCCTTTGTTTTTTGTGACAATTGATGCACGCGAATCCACAACCCATGAGGGACCGGGAACAAACCGAAATTTCCCTGCTGTATGACGTTGCCGAAGGCTCGACCATGTGGCCGGTGATTCGCCGCTTTCTGCGTCTATTGCGGCTTGCCTCATGGCGCGCGTTCGAGCATGACGCTTTCGCCGTCGCCAAGGCAGGCGCCTACTCGTCCATTCTCACGTTCTTTCCCGCCCTGCTGGTGGTGGGTTCGGTGTTGGCCACCTCACGAAAAGGGGACCTGTATCTGCGCGAGATTGCCTACGCGCTGGGCCGGATTCTGCCCGCCGGGTCCGGCACGACATTGGCGTATCTGAAAGGCACCTCGCTGCAGCGGCCGGTGGGCGTGCTGATCAGCGCTTCGCTCATCACCCTCTGGACCGGCTCCGGCGTTGTCATTTCGTGGATGGAAGGCTTCCGCAACGCCTATCAGCTTCCCAAAATCTGGGGACTGGTCAAAGAGCGGATGATCGCATTCGGCCTGGTGATCGCTGCCGGAATTCCTCTCACGTTTGCCACGGTGCTGGTGGCTTTCGGCAGCCGGATCGAACTGCGCATTCTGTTTGCCATGGGCCATGAGTTCGGCCCCCTGATCCTGCTCATGTGGACCGCCATCCGCTGGCTGATCGCAACCCTTACCAGTATCGCGGTGATTGCGCTCATCTACCACAACGCGGTGCCGCGCACCCAGCCCTGGCACAGCGTTCTGCCGGGGGCGGCGCTGGCGACTATCCTGTGGTTCCTGGCGACAGGTTTGTTTGGCTGGTATTTGCAGAGCTACGCGGACTACAGCCTGATCTACGGTTCGCTCGGCGTGGCGGTTACGCTGCTGGTGTGGATGTACATGATTTCTCTCATCATTTTGGTGTGCGCGGAATTCAACGCCATGCTCTTCCCTCGCGCTCTGCTGGGCAAAGAACTCAAAGGGATGCCGGCGCCGAAATCGAGCAGCGTCGCGGGCTTGTGACGTCTTCTTGATGCAGGTCGCTTGCCGCGTTATTGGGTTTTCCAGCGCATCCCATGTCTCACGCGCGCATTTACAATGGTGACATTTCGTACCATCGTTTTTTTCGAGGAGAGAGTTGAAGCAACGCGCGCATTCCGGAAACCAGAGCACCACGAATGATGGCTCAGCAGCCCGCCGCGCCAAGATCATCTGCACCGTGGGGCCGGCGTCCCATTCCGAGGCCATGCTGCGCGAACTGATGCAGCGCGGCATGGACGTGGCTCGCCTTAACTTCTCTCACGGGACGCACGAGGAACACGGCCGCGTGATCGACCGTCTGCGCCGTAGCGCGCAGAAGGAGCGGCGCAGCATTTGCATCCTGCAGGACCTGCAAGGTCCCAAAATCCGCACTGGCCCTCTGAAGGGCCACGCTCCCATGACACTCAAGGCCGGAGCGAAGGTCACGATCACGCCCCGCGAGATCGAAGGTACGGCTTCGCTGATTTCGACCACATTCCAAGGCTTGGCGCGCGAGGTCCAGCCAGGCGCGCGCATCCTGCTTTCCGATGGCTTGATTGAACTGCGTGTGCTGCGAGTGCGCGGTCAGGATGTGGAATGCGAGGTCGTCAACGGCGGCCAGCTTGGCGAGCACCAGGGAATCAATCTGCCGGGAATCGCGCTATCGATTCCGGCGCTCACCGAGAAAGACCGTGGGGACCTGGAATTTGGGCTGGCACAGGGCGTCGACATGGTTGCGGTTTCATTCGTGCGCTCGGCAGCGGACATCCGCAGCGTCAAGCGAGTCATTTCTGACCAGGGCTGCGAGGTGCCCGTCATCGCCAAGCTGGAAAAGCCGCAGGCGCTCGATCGCCTGGAAGAGATTCTTGAAGCGACGGACGGCGTCATGGTCGCGCGTGGCGATCTGGGCGTTGAGCTGCCACCGGAGAAGGTCCCGGTCATCCAGAAGCACGTCATTCGGCGGGCGGCGGAGTGGAGAAAGCCGGTGATCATCGCCACTCAGATGCTCGAGTCGATGATTGAAAACCCGCGTCCCACGCGGGCCGAGGCCAGTGACGTGGCCAATGCCATCTTCGACGGGACCGATGCGGTGATGCTTTCGGCGGAGACGGCGACGGGCCTCTACCCGCGTGAGGCGGTTGCGATGATGGCGAAAATCGTGGTGGAAGCCGAGCAGAACATGCAGGGGGACTCGCGCCGGCGGCGTCGCGAAAAACATGCGCTCAGCATTGCCGAGACAATTTGTGAGTCCATCGCACATGCGGCTGAGGACCTTCCCATGGGCGCAATTGCGGTCTTTACCGAAAGCGGCAACACGGCCCGCATGATTTCCAAGCAGCGTCCCAGGACGGCGATTTATGCTTTTAGCCACCGGCCGGCGGTATGTAACCGGATGAACCTTCTGTGGGGAGTGCATCCGGTGTTGCGCAAGCCGGCGCGCAGCGCGGAAGATATGCTGTTGGCGGCGGAGCAGGAATTGCTTCGCCAGGGCCGTGTGAAGGCCGGAGACGTGCTCGGAGTGGTCGCGGGCACGCAGATGGCATCAGGTTCGACCAATTTCATGCGGCTGCACGCAGTGACGACGGAAGAAGCAGAAAAGACTTCCGCTCGTGTTCGACAGGCGCAGGGAGCGTAACACTCAACATGTCTGAGGAAATACTTTCGATCGCTACTTTTGTGCCTCTTCCGGGAAACGAGGAAGCCTCGCTTGCGACCATGCGGGTCCTGATGACGGTGCTGGCGAAGCGCGGCTACAGCCGTGATCTGCTGTATCGCGACGCCAAGTCCGGCGAATATGTTTTGTTGCGCTATTGGAAGTCGGAGGAAGCCCGCCGGACGGCAGCCGAAGATCCAGAAGTGCTGCGCTGCTGGGCCGAACTGGGGCATGAAGTCAAGACGGTGAGGATTTTTGAAAGGCTGGAAGGCGCCTTTGGCGGCCAACCGGAATAATCAAGTGTCGGCGCACTCGATTTCGGAAGCGTTTGGCGATACGTCGGTCGATCCGCCGGTGCGTGGCTTTCTCCATCGACCGGCAAACCCTTCCGGGGATGGTCTCGTCATCACTCATGGCGCGGGTGGCAATTGCCTTGGACCATTCCTCGTGGCACTGGCTGAGGCGCTGGCAGACGCAGGAGTGATCGCACTGCGCTGTGATCTGCCATTTCGTCAGGCGCGATCTTTCGGCCCTCCGCGGCCAGGAGACGCGGCGAACGATCGCCAGGGCTTGAAGAATGCCGTTGCCGCCCTGCGGAAGCTGGCTCCAGGTCGGCTGTTTCTGGGCGGATCGTCCTACGGGGGCAGGCAGGCTTCGATGCTGTGCGCCGAGGAACCGGACGTGGCGAGCGGCCTGTTGTTGCTGTCTTATCCGTTGCATCCTCCGGGGAAGCCACAGCAGCTTAGAACTCAGCACCTGCCGAAATTACAGATTCCTGTCCTGTTTGTGCAAGGGACACGTGATCCGTTTGGATCGATTGAAGAGATGGCGTCGGCGGTGAAATTGATTCCCGCAAAAACGAAGCTGCTGCCGGTTGAAGGCGTGGGCCACGATTTGGGATTTGGAGGGAAGAAGCGACAGGCCGCGTTGCCGACAACGGTTGTCTCAGAGTTTAAGGGCTTTTTTGATTAACTTGCCTCGGCGTCCTCTGCGGTGAGAAGTTTTTTCTTAGTTGACCCAGCCTGATTTCGAGCCGCCGTTTTTCTTGTCTTCCTCGGGCGGAACGTAGTTGCCGTGCTCATCAAAGCTGACGGTGCGGTTGTGCTCACGCATATAGACTTCAAACTTGCGCGCGGCGCGGCGACGTTTCCAGCGATAGTAAGAGTTGCGCAGGTTGAAGTAGCGTTCTGAGGCGCCAAACGTCAGCCCGCGAGTGGGAACAAACTTGACATACAGGAAGCCGAAGAGCAGTCCGCCCAGATGCGCAAAATTCGCCACGCCACCGGAAGGCTCGAAGGTGGCGATGATCACCAGGAAAATCATGATGGCGACCATGTATTTGGCCTTCATCAGGAAAGGCAGCGGAAACATCATGATCTCGCGGTCCCCGTAGAGCATGCCAAAAGCCATCAGGATGCCGTAGATGCCTCCCGAGGCCCCGATGGTCGAAGTGAGCGGGCTGACACCCCGAATCGGCGAATACGCAACGGCGATGGTCGTGAACGCCGCGCCGACAACGCAGAAGAGATAGAACTCAATAAACTTCTTCGATCCCCAATCCGTTTCCTCCTGGGCCCCGAACATCCAGAGCATCAGCATGTTGAGCAGGACGTGCATGACTCCGCCATGCAAAAACGAGTAGGTGACAAGTTGCCAAATGAATCCATGGAGGACGTACGCCGGAATGAGTGCACCGAGTTGAATGACGTAGCCCAGCGCCGTGGGAGAAAAAGCGCCCAGAAGCACTTGCAGGAAATAAATTGCGACGCAGGCAATGACAATCCGCTTCACCCAGGGAGTGAAGGGAGGAAAGCTGAGCGAGAGGGTGCGTCCGCGATGCATAAAAGCAGTTTCTAGTTTCCGGTTTCCAGTTTCTGAAGGTCTTGGTTACGATCGCCGAACGGCCAGCCACCGCCGTGGCGCATCAACAATCTTAGCAGGTTACCCGTTCAGCGCTCTGGCGCCGGGACCACCGGTAAACTCCGGTGTCCTTCTTTATCGACCGCGCGAACGGCAAAGATCACGTTGTCCTTGGAAAAAGGCATGGTGATGCGGGTAACATTCCCCGCCGCCCGTGAATGGTCCCATTCCGGGCTGGTCGTGGCCCTCCAAAGCACTTCATAACCGCTCGCCCGACCGCCGGGAGAAGCCTCCCACGTCAAGGTGGAGTCGTTTTGCAAGTCCTTCGTCAGCAGGTGGACTTTGGCTGGCGGCGCGGGCGCGGAAGCCAAGGAGGCCAGGGTCGCGGCATTCAGCCGGGCCACAGCGACGATGTAATCGAAGTTGACAAACTTGGGCAAATCGCCGTATTCGACGCCGTTCTCGGCGCGTACGTTCTGGTGCTGGTGGTTGTAATCCTCGCGAAATTCGGTGAAGCGTACGGCGGCGTATCCCTGCTGGTTGAAGGAGAAATGATCGCCGCCGCGGAGATAGCGATCGAGCCGAAACACCAGCATGGGTTTGACGCCGGCGTCATAGGCTCGGGCCACCTCGCCGATATAGCGAGCCAGTTGGCGGGAAGTCGAATCGCTTTCGCCACCGAGGGTGCGTATCTGGCGCAACTCGGCGTCGGTTGCCGCTATGGGTACACCCTCGGAGAAAACGCGCACCACGCTCGCATCCTGCTGTGGACTGCGGTCACCGCCGACAATGTCGTTGTTCAGCACGGCTTCGATGTCCCAGCCGGCTGATTTGGCCATTTGCGCAAAGTGACGGCTGCCGTTGAGGCCTTGCTCCTCACCGGCCACAGTCAGAAAAATGATGGTCGCGGGAAATTTCAGCTTGCTCAAAACGCGCGCGCACTCCAGGCTCACAGCCGCGCCGCTGCCGTCGTCGTTTGCGCCGGGTGCGGATCCACTGCCGTCGAGGATGTCGCTGTTGCGGGAATCGTAGTGGCCGGTAACCAGCACGATGCGCTTTGCATTTTCAGGGTCCGTGCCCTTCAGGACCGCATAAACATTGGTGATCTCTGTAGGCTGAGGGATCCGGCCGGCAGGGTTTTCGGTGAAGCTGTCGGTCTTGACTTCCAGACAACCGCCGCAATCGCGCGAATAATTTTGGAACTCGGACTTGATCCACTCCCGCGCCGCGCCAATGCCGTGGCCGGCGGCGATGGACGCCGGGTCCTGCGCGGACAGCGTCGAGCGCGTTTGAAAGCTGACCAGTTTTTCGATGTTGGCCTGAATCCTCGCGGTGGAAACCTGCATCATAGCAGCGGTGATTTTTTGGTCTGCAGCGGCGTTGGGCGGGGTGTTTTGGGCGTGAAGCAGGGTCCCGATAGCTATGGCTCCGAGGCAAGCCAAGGCCAGGCAGAACAGCAGAATGCGCCGACACTTTGCGTGACGAAATCGGACTGTCATGCTTGTCCGCACGGTCCCGGACCAGGCCGCGACTTTGTCAACGGCCTGTAAATTTTGGGCAGGAGGCACTTGACCTCGAACCCAAGAGCCACTAAATATTATCAGGGAGGCTAATACGGCGGAGGCAATTATGCTGTGTCCTGAGTGCGAGACTAATCTGGACATCGAAGAAGATGAAGTGGACGAGGGTGAAATCGTCTCCTGTCCGGAGTGCGGCACTGACTTTGAGGTGATCACCGTCAGCCCGATCGAACTCAAGCCGGTGGACGAAGCAGAATACGAGGAGGACGACGAAGAAGAGGAAACCGAGGACGGTGATTACTCCTGAACGCCCAGCTTCTGCCCCGCCGCTTTACGCCAGCTTCCGGCCGTGCCGCTCGATTCGCGTTGTTCCTTGCCTTCCTGTGCCCCTGCTGGATTTTCCCGAGAGCGCAGAATTCCTCGCCAACTCAGAAACAACATCAGAAGCCCTACGCGCTGATTTTTGGCACGGTCTGGGGGCCGGATGATCTGCCGGTTTACGGGGTCAAGATCAAGATCCGCCGCGAAGACGAGAAGAAACCACACTGGGAACAGTATTCCAATCACAATGGTGAGTTCGCCCAGCGCGTTCCCGCCGGCAAGGCCGACTACGTGATCCAAGCCGATCTCAAAGGGTATAGGTCCACGGATGGACGACAACTGCGGCCAGGCGAAGAGATCAAAGTGCATGTGGACAATGACGAGCGGGTAGATACCAGTCTGCATCTAAAATAGAAAAAACAGAGATGATCGGGTGAATTGCGCGGAGGAAACGGCATGAACAGGTTTCGCATCGTGTTGGTCATGCTCCTGCTTGGCAGTTTTGCCGTGGCGGCAACGCCCGGTGTCCCCAAGGACAAGGAAAAGGCCCCGGGGCGCATGTTGACCGGCAAAGTGCTGGATCACCAGGATAATCCCCTGCTCGACGCTGTCGTCTACCTCTCTGATACCCGCACTCACACCATAAAGACCTACATTGTCAGCTCCGATGGCGCTTATCATTTCCCCGAACTTTCCCCGAATGTGGACTATGAAGTGTACGCACAGTACAAGGGGCTGAAGAGCGACACCAAGACCGTCAGCCAATTCGACGACCGCAAACAGGTGAACATCGTCCTGCGAATTGACGTGAAATGAGTCTCAGCGATCGGGAGCCGAAAGATGATGGCGATGCGCGTCACACAACTTGCGGTCGGCGCCGGTCTGGTGGTGGCAGCTCTCGCGGTGTACATGCTCAGCTGCGGAAGCAGCAGCAGCAGCAATCCCGGCCCCGGCGGCACGCAGCCTGCGCCGGGAACCACGCCGAACAACTCGGTCACCACCTATCACAATGACAACGCCCGCACCGGGCAGAACTTGACCGAAACGACTCTCACGCCGGCCAACGTGAATGCCTCCGGTTTCGGCAAGCTGTTTGTGATCTCCGTGGATGGCAAAGTTGATGCCCAACCACTCTACCTTCCGAACCTGAACATCGCCGGCAACGGCACGCACAACGTTCTCTTCATTGGCACCGAACACGGCAGCATGTACGGCTTCGACGCCGACACGGGAACCAAGATCTGGCAAGTTTCGATGCTGGCGGCGGGCGAGGTCCCCAGCGATACTCACGGTTGCGGCCAGGTGACTCCGGAGATCGGCGTGACGGCGACTCCTGTGATTGATCCGAAAGCCGGCGCCCACGGCACGATCTACGTTGGCGGCACGTCGAAAGATGGCTCGGGACACTACCACCAGCGCCTGCATGCCCTGGATGTGACCACGGGCGCGGAGGAATTCGGCGGTCCGCGCGAAGTGCAGGCTTCTTATCCGGGAACTGGAGACAACAGCTCCAGCGGAAACGTCATTTTCGATCCCGGGCAGTACAAGGAGCGGCCCGGTCTACTGTTGCTGAATGGCGTGATCTATACCGCCTGGTCGTCGCATTGCGATATCCGTCCTTACACCGGCTGGATGATCAGCTATGACGAGAACACTCTGGCCCAAGTTTCCGTGCTCAACATCACCCCGAATGGTAACGAAGGAGCGTTGTGGATGAGCGACACCGCGCCGGCGGTCGACGCGAACGGGAATATTTTCGTTCTGGATGGCAACGGTGTGTTCGATACGACTCTCAACGCGCAGGGATTTCCGAGCAACGGTGATTTTGGCAATGCATTTCTCAGGATTTCAACCACGAACAAGCAGCTTGCAGTGGCTGACTATTTCGAGATGTCCAACCAGTCGGCGGAGAATAACACAGACGAAGATCTCGGCTCAGGCGGCGCGCTCGTGTTGCCTGATCTCGTCGACAGCTCGGGTAAGACCCGCCACCTCGCCGTCGGCGCCGGCAAGGACGCGAACATTTATGTCGTAGACCGCGACTCCATGGGAGGGTTCAATCCCACCAGGAACAACATTTATCAGCAAGTCCAGGGAGCTTTAGCCGGCGGCGTGTTTGGCATGGCCGCCTACTTCAACAACACGGTTTACTACGGCGCGGTGGGAGACAGTATCAAGGCGTTCGCGATCAACCAGGCGCAGCTTGGCAGCACGCCGACCTCGAAAACATCCACCACATTTGCCTATCCGGGAGCTACGCCCAGCATTTCGGCCAATGGCACGAGCAACGCGATTCTCTGGGCGGCGGAGAACGCAAGCACAGCCGTTCTGCACGCCTACGATGCGACCAATCTCGCCAACGAGCTTTACAACAGCAACCAGGCGTCCGGCGGACGCGATCAGTTTGGCACAGGAAACAAATTCATCACGCCTACGGTGATCAATGGCAAGGTCTACGTGGGGACGACGAGTGGCGTGGGTGTGTTCGGGTTGCTGAAGTAGGAGTCGGCGCCGGAATAATGAGCCATGCAGTGGGGACGCCTACGAGATCCTTCGCTTCGCTCAGGATGAAACACCCCGCAGCCTGGCGCCTGCTCGGTTTCAGTTCTGCTCGTTGCCCGCGCGCTTCCAGGTGATCAAATCTCCGATCGTCGAGCCGCCAGTCGATGATGCCGGATGCTTGTAGGCTTCCACCTCGGTGCGTGACGCTTCTTCACCCACGGCTTTGATGCTCAGCCCGACTTTCTTTTCTTCCGGGTTCATCTTGATGATCTTGAAATCGTGCTCCTGTCCCGGCTCCAGCGTGATGGGCTGGCCGTTGGCGTCCACGGCCTCGGAGTTGTGGCAGAGGCCCTCGATACCATCGGCGATCTCGACAAACGCGCCGAAGCTGGCCACCCGCAGCACTTTGCCGCGCAGCACGTCGCCGACGTGGCGCTGACTGAAGAACGTCTCCCAGACGTCCGGCTGAAGCTGCTTGACGCCCAGTGAAAGCCGACGCTTGTCGGGCTCGATGGCAAGCACGACCGCCTTCACGCGATCGCCCTTCTTGAGCACTTCCGAAGGATGCTTCACGCGCTTGGTCCAGCTCAGGTTGCTGACGTGTACCAGGCCGTCGATGCCGTCCTCGATCTCGATAAAGGCGCCGAAGTCGGTGAGGTTGCGAACCCGTCCCTCAACCGTCAGGCCCACGGGATATTTTTCATGCAGCGTGTCCCAGGGATTGGACGCGAGCTGCCGCATGCCCAGCGAGATGCGCCGCTCGCCGGGGTTGACATTCAGGACCATGCATTCCACGTGATCGTTGACGTTGACCAGCTTGGAAGGATGCTTCATGCGCTTGGACCAGGTCATCTCGCTGACGTGGACCAGTCCCTCGATGCCCTGCTCCAGCTCAACAAAAGCGCCGTAATCGGTCACGCTGATGACGCGGCCGTTGACGTGCGCGCCCACCGGATAGCGGTGCTCGGCATCGAGCCAAGGGTCAGGCGTGAGCTGTTTGAAACCGAGCGAGACGCGCTGCTTGTCTTTATCGAACTTCAACACCTTGACCTGGATCTGGTCGCCGACGTTGACCAAATCGCGGGGATGCGTGAGCCGGCCCCAGGACATGTCGGTGATGTGCAGCAAGCCATCGATTCCGCCCAGGTCTACAAACGCGCCGTAGTCTGTAAGGTTCTTGACCACGCCGGTGGTGATTGAGTCTTCCTGCAGGTGCTCGAGGGTTTTCGTCCGTTTCTCGGTTTGTTCCTCTTCCAGCAGTTGCTTGCGGGAGACGACAACGTTGCCGCGCTTCTTGTTCAGCTTGATGATGGCGACGGAAAAGCTGTGGCCCTTGGTGGCTTCCAGATTTCGCGTGGGCCGCAGGTCTGCCTGCGAACCGGGCAGGAATGCGTGCGTACCCATGATGTCAACGGTGAGGCCACCCTTGATGCGCTCAACCACGACGGCCTGAATGGGCTTCTTTTCGTTGTAGGCCTTTTCAATCTCGTCCCACGCGCGCAGCCGCTGGGCCTTTTGATGGGAGAGGTTGATGTAGCCTTCCTCGGTTTCGCCTTTCTCGCGCATGACGGCGATCTCATCGCCGGGCTGGAACTTCGGCTTGCCTTCGTGATCGAGCACTTCCGCGATCGGCAGCATGCCTTCCGATTTTGCGCCGATGTCCACGACGACATGGGTCGGCGTGAGCTTCAGCACCGTGCCTTTGATCACGCGGTCTTCGCTGACGGCCTCTTCGGTCTCGGTGGTGAAGCTTTCCAGCGCCGAAGCAAAGTCGTCCGCGGCCGCAGGTTTTTCATCTGGGCGCTTGGCGGATGGCTCGTGTGCCGCGGCGGCCGTGGCTTCAGGCGGAGCAGGGCTTTGCTCGGTTAAGGTTGAAGTTGCGGAGTCGAGGGTGGGGGAAGAGTTGTCGTCGAACAAGGTCATGGCCTCTCAGCTGTATTCGCACGTCAGTGTGCGACGGATGCGGGATCGGCTTAGCGGACGGCTGGCGTGAGTCTTTGGTTGTGTTGAGCCCGTCCTGGCGAACGGACTGTACAATCCCAGCGGTCGGACGTCTCGTAAAGCGAACCCGCGTCCAAAGGGAACTCTTCGACTATAGCAATCGCTCGCAAACAGTGTCAAACGCCGCGTAGAGGATAATGCGAAAAAATGTTCGGTTTGTTAACGCCGTGTTACAGCAAGTTCTTCGGCCTTCCGCTGCCGTGTCAGATCCTGCCCGCCTGCGCAGCCCAATAAGGCTCGCGCAGGACCCGTTTCAAGGTTTTGCCCGCGCTGTTGCGAGGAAAACTCTCCATGATCACCACGGCATGAACGCGCTGGTTTTTCGCGGCCACACGAGCGTTGACCCAGTCACGTAGTTCTTCTGCGGTGGTGCTGCCGGCTTGGCGTAGAATGACCGCCGCCAGCGGGGTTTCGCCCCACTTGTCGCTAGGGACGCCGAAAACCGCAGCCTCGCGCACCGCCGGATGTTGCACGACAACCTCTTCGATGTCCCGCGGAAAAACGTTGGTTCCACCGGAGACCATCATGTCCTTTTTGCGATCGACGAGGAACAGAAAGCCGTTGGCGTCGACGTAACCCAGATCGCCGGTGTGCAGCCAGCCGTCAATAATGGCCTCGGCAGTCAGTTCAGGTTGCCGGTAATAGCCGGGCATCAGGATGGGCCCACGTCCGACAATCTCGCCGACCTCGCCCACAGCGGCATTTTCTCCGTCTGCCCGGATGATGCGCATCTCGAAAAACGGCGGCGGGGTACCAACCGAGTTCGGTTTTGCCGCGTAGTCATTCTTGTCAAGAATGGTTACAAACCCCTCGGTCAGACCGTAGAGTTCATAGAAGCGGCCGGGCAACCTGCGATTGAGTTCTTGCTTGTGTTCGCGGTGCAACGGCGCGCCCACGCTGCCGATCATTTCCAGAGAGCGCAAAGTTTCGAACGAAGACCGCGGTTCGTGCAGAAGAGCGGTGATCTGCGACGGCACCATCATGACGTGTGTTACCCGTTCCCGCTCCACGGTTTCCATGAAGGTACTGGGCTCGAAATGCGACTGCAGCACATAGGTTGCTCCCAGGTACATCGCCGGCATCAAGGTGACGAAAGCGCCATTGAAGATGATCGATCCGGCATGCGTTACCACGCTTTCCGGACGCATGCGGAACGCCGATGCAAACAGCGTGGCGTACATGGCGCGGATCAGGTGGGTATGCACAATTCCCTTCGGTGCTCCCGTCGTGCCACTGCTGTAGATGATGTTGTAGGTATCGTCGCTGGCGATCTCGACTCCCTGGGGCTCGCACTCACTCGTGCTGGAAGTCAGGGTGTCGTAGCCCTGGTATCCGGCTCGAGCTTCGGTCAGGATGTAGCGTTCCTCCGGTACGGCGGGAAGCTGTGGCCGGATCGAGTCCAAGACTCCAGCGAAAGCAGAAGTGGTGATGACTGTGGTTGCCTCGCAGTCCAACATCAGATTCAGCAGCGCCCTTGCCTCCTGCAGGAGCGGGCTGAGGGGCACGACAACCACGCCGATCTTGGCGACGGCCCAGTAGATTTCGAGCAGTTCCAGGCAATTTGGAAGCAGAGCTACAACTTTCTCGCCCTTCCGGACACCCAGTTTCAAGAGTGCATTGGCGAGCCGGTTGACGCGGCGATTGAAATCCTGAAATGTGAGGCGGTGCTGCTCAAAGACAACTGCGGGGTGGTTCGGGCGGAACTGAGCATTGCGGGTGAGCAGCAAGCCAATGTTCATGGCGCCTCACACCGGGACGGATGTGGCCGCGAGTTCACAGCGCCGGGCAAAATCTCCTACTGCCTCTGCGGTCGCTGATGCGCCGCACCGGCCCAGCACGATGGTGTAGTGAGTTGTACCCGCAATCGTTTGCTCCTCCATCTGCGGGCAGTAAGCGCGCATCCGGTGCAACAGCGCGTCCGGAAAAAGTGGCGGCTGGCCTGGGGCAAAACCGCTCGCGGCGCGCAACAACAGTACGGGCACGTGGATGGCGCGCAGCCGCGCCGTAATTTCGTCCCGCTTAAATCCCTCTGCCAGGTCGGCGCGCACGGCTGCTTCGGAGGCCTTCGGCCGCAATTGCGGAGGCTCCCCGCCCAGCTCGTAGTCCAGGAAAGCTTCGATCCACGGTCCCCAATCTTCCGCAGGGAAGTGGGGCTGGCCACGCCAGAATTCGCGATAGGCCTGGCGGGAAGGATAGGTTTGACGAAGCTGCATAATGCGCATGGCCAGCAGCGCGTCCAGTCCTTGTTGAGGGTCCGGCCCGCCTTTGATTTCAGGAACATAACCGCCGTCGATCAGGACCAACCCGGCAACCAGCTCCGGTTCCTGGGCGGCCAGCGCAGTAGCCACAAACGCGCCCATTGAGTGGCCGACAATTACGCTGGCGCCAAGACCCGTCGCTCGCATGGCCGCGGCGACGTCACGGGCGTGCTGTGCCATCCCGTACGGCGCGTCGGGCTTGTCAGAGTCGCCGCGCCCCCGCAGATCGGGCGCAAATAACGGCCGCCGGCCCGCCATGCATTCGGCCAGGCCGACGAAGTTGACAAAGGTAGCGGTAAGTCCGTGGAGGGCGACGACAGCCCTGCCTCGGCCGGGCCAATAGCCAAAAGCGAGTTGCACACCATCGCCGGTAACATGGCCACGGGCTTCTCGGTCGACCTTGAAGGCAAACTGGTTTTGAGTCGCCGCTCTCATGGCAATATCCGATTTTGCCGGCATTGTAGCAAGATATTTGCGACAAGTCGGTGATCGCAAGCGGGAACGCAGATTGCAACGGGGGTGTCGAGTGTCCTGGCTAAGCGTGCAGACAACGCCGGCAACCAGAGGACAGCAGTTATTCTCGGTAGGATTCAAATCCATCCCGCGGAAAAGCTCAGGAAACCGATTGTGCCAACCTCACCGCCGAAAAGCGGAATCGTCATACTTGGTGAGGTATCTCGTTTCGCTTCTCTCAGTGATGGAAAGCACGTAAATCTCACCCTTCTCCGCGGCGATGTAGGCCTGGAGCTTGACCTGGTGCCCTGCATGGTCCTTCATGACGTCCGGATTGGTGACGGTCCAGACGCTATTGTCGCGGTCGCGCTGGAATGATCTGCCATCGCTGCTCACCCTGCCCGAGATTTTGACGGCCTTAGCTGATTTTGCGGTCTCCTGCGGTTTGGACACTTCCTGGGCGGGGCCCAGCCCGGTGAGCAGAACTAGTACGACTGAACTATAGATCCACTTCTTCATTTTTCCCCCTTTGTGCGCCCGGCTTTTGATTGGCAATCTCTTCCGGGCCCCACAGTCCGGCGGGGAGCCGAAACTTGTCGTTACCATACCGTCCCAGAGGCGGCAGCGGAAATCGAAAGTATTTATAGCCGCTATCAGGATCAGCTATGGGCGGCGGGTTCCGAAACTTCCCGCCATCTGCTACTCTGCCCTGCGATGGACTACCTTTGGACTCCCTGGCGTTACGCCTTTGTCACGGCAGCCGAAAAGGTTTCCGGCTGCGTTTTTTGCGACCTGCCCAAGCTGGGAGATGATCGCAAGGCCAACATCGTGCATCGCGGCCGAACCTGCTACATCGTGCTCAATACTTATCCTTACACCACCGGGCACGTCATGGTGGTGCCGTTCGCGCATCTCGATGAACTGCAGAAACTGCCAGTCGAAACTGCGCACGAAATGATGGACCTATCTCAGAAGATGGAACACGTGCTGCGGCGGCTCTATAAGCCGGAGGGATTGAATCTGGGTATGAACCTGGGCAAGGCGGCCGGTGCAGGAATTGCCGGGCACGTCCACATGCACGTGCTGCCGCGCTGGGTAGCCGATTCGAACTTCATTTCGGTGGTGGCCGAGACGCGCATTTTGCCGGAGAGCCTGGAGACGACTTACGACAGGTTTAAGGGATCGCTGGAGTCGGCGGAGTCCTGAGCGAGTTCGAAGGGCAGAATCCCGCCCAGGATCAACGCCGCCAGAGGGCGCATAATCGTTTGCCCAGGAACTGAGCTGCGATGCTCCCAATGCGCCCAATCGCCCGTAGAGTAGTGGGAGCGAGAGCGCCGTTTGTCAACAAAATGTCAAGAGTGTGTGAAAATTTGTAGGCTGGAGGGCTGAACATTTCAGCGTTAGTGTTATGTTTCAGTCTGAAGCTGGAACCGGACCCGCTAACGGCCCAGTAATTTTTCCATTTCTTCTTCGTCGATGACGCTCACGCCCAGTTCTTTCGCTCTGTCCAGCTTGGATCCGGCGTCAGTTCCGGCGACCACGTAATCCGTTTTCTTGCTGACGGAGCCAGACACGCGTCCACCGGCTTCTTCGATCATCTGCTTGGCCTGGTCGCGAGTGAAGCGGGCGAGTGTGCCGGTCAAAACAAAAGTCTTGCCGGCAAGCTTGGTTCCCCGCTCTCTCTTCTTTCCAGAAAAAGTCAGGCCGGCTTCACGCAACCGTTCCACCAGCTTACGATTCGCCGACGCTTGAAAGAACTCCACGATACTTTCGGCGATCCGTGGTCCGACTTCGTTCACTTGCTGCAGTTCCTCTTCGCTGGCGTTCATCAGCGCATCCATTGAGCCGAAGTGCTCGGCCAGAAACTGCGCGGTGCGCTCCCCGACGAAGCGAATCCCGAGGCCATAGATGACGCGTTCCAGCGGCAGCTTCTTCGAGGCTTCGATTTCATCGAGAACATTTTGGGCAGACTTGTCGCCCATGCGCTCCAGCGACAGCAGGTCGGACTTCTTCAGCTTGTAGATGTCGGCAACATTCTTCACCAGGCCGCGATCGGTCAGTTGATTGACCAGGGCGTCGCCCATACCCTCAATGTTCATCACGCCGCGGGAAGCGAAGTGGAGAATGGTCTCGCGCAGCTTGGCCGGGCAGTTGGCGTTCACGCAGCGATAATCGACCTCGCCCTCGGTCCGGACAACAGGAGTACCGCAGACAGGACACTTCTCCGGCATGTGGAATGATTTGTGCCCACGCGGATGGTTCTTGTCTTTCACCACGCCCGTGACTTTGGGAATCACATCGCCGCCGCGCTCAACTTCCACCCAGTCACCGATCTTTACGCCCAGGCGTTCGATCTCATCCATGTTGTGCAACGTCGCCCGGCTGACCGTCGTCCCACCGATGGAAACCGGCTTCAACCACGCGACTGGCGTGAGTTTTCCGGTGCGCCCAACTTGCGGCACCATATCCTCGACCTGCGTGACCGCCGACCGCGCGGCGTACTTATAAGCGATTGCCCAGCGCGGAGCCTTCCCGGTGTAGCCCAATTCCTCCTGCAACGCGGTGCGATCTACCTTGACGACAATCCCGTCGATCTCGTACGGCAGCTTTTCGCGCTTCGATTCTTCCTGCTCGATGAAGCTCCAAACTTCGTCGAAATCCTTGGCCAGTTTTCGACTTGAGTTGACTTTAAAACCGACCGCATCGAGCGCGTTCAGCGTTTGCCAATGGCGGTCGAAGTAGGTGCGGCCATCCTTCAGCAGCATGTAGGCAAAGTAGTCGAGCCGACGCTGGGCGGTGATGCTGGCATCGAGCTGGCGCACGGTCCCGGCGGTGGCATTGCGTGGGTTCGCGAACAATGACAAGCCCTTCTGCTCACGCTCTTCATTCATCTTCTTGAATGCGGCAATGGGCATCAGCATTTCGCCGCGCACCTCGAAGTCGGCAGGGATGCCGGCTTTCTTCAGCTTTTCCCGCGAGACGGAAAGCGGAATGGAGCGCACAGTGCGCACGTTCAGGGTCACGTCCTCGCCGACCGTGCCATCGCCGCGGGTGATGCCGCGCGCCAGCCGTCCGTTCTCGTAGTGCAGTGCCAGAGACATGCCGTCCAGTTTCAGTTCGCAGACGTATTCGATGTCCCTGCGTCCACTCAGTTCGTGCACCCGTCGCTCCCAGTTGCGCAGTTCCTCCACGTTGTAGGTGTTGTCGAGCGAGAGCATGGGAGAGGAGTGCGCAGCCTTGACCACTCCCTCGCGCGGCGTTCCACCGACACGTTGCGTGGGAGAGTCGGGCGTGATCAGGGCAGGGTTTTCGGCTTCGAGCCGCCTCAACTCGTTCATGAGTTGATCGAAGTCGAAGTCGCTGATCTCGGGATCGTCGAGAACGTAGTAGCGGTACTCGTGATGCCGAATCTTCTCGCGGAGGGATTCGAGCTTCTTTTCGATGTCTTTCGCGGAGGCCATCGGGGAAATTATAGGCGAGGCTGGGACGCTCACGTGGTAGCCGGTTCCACCGCAGACTCGCGCCTAGTTCGATAACCTTGTGACCCACATGAGCCTTGCACTAATTGTTGTGCATCCGCGATACTACTGCCAGGTATCGCCCGCTGGACAGCCCCGGACAGCCTGCATCGCACTTTCGTACAATCTTTCTGTCTTCATGCGCAAAGCCATCTTGCTCTACAACCCGGTCTCAGGACAGCGGCGCAACTTTGCCGACGTGGAAGAGGCCTCGGCGGTCATGCGAGCCGACGGCGTTGAAGCCGCAACTGTAGCTACAGATGGGGCGGGCACAGCCGCAGAACAGGCAAGACAGGCGATTGCCGCAGGCTGCGACACGGTGTTTGCCTGCGGCGGCGATGGCACGGTCCACGACGTGCTGCAGGGAGTGGTGGGTACCGATGCCGCCCTCGGCGTCATTCCCCTGGGAACGGCCAATGCTTTGGCCCACGATCTCAAGCTGCCGCTGTCTCCCGGCGGCGCAGCGCGCGCGGCCTTGACGTCCAAACCGCGGCGCATCGCCGTCGGACGCGTGGAGTACCAGGATTTTTCCGGACAAGCCAGGGCGCGTTACTTCACCGTGGCAGTGGGCATCGGAGCGGATGCGCACCTCTTCTACAAAATGAATCCCATGGCGAAGCGGCGGTTCGGCATGGCGGCGTATTATGCCCGCGCCACGTGGCTTCTGCTCACGCACAAAATGGAGAATTTTGAAGTGGAGTTTTCCAGCGAGGGCGAGACCCGGTGGAGCGAAGTATCCCAGTTGTTAGGCGTGCGCATCCGGAATTTCGGCGGCGTTTTGCGCGAGCTTGCGCCAGGAGCGTCATTGCACCGCGACGATCTGCGCCTGGTGCTTTTTCAGACGCGAAGCCGCGCCACTTATCTCGGACACGTGGTGAGAGGAGTGCTCGGCGTGCGCTGGCGTGTCCCGGGTATTACGCTGGTCCACACCACAAGCGCGACGTGTAGCGTGCTTCCGAACGGGTCTGGTCCGGCCGCGCGCATTTTTGTGGAAGCTGACGGAGAGTTGCTGGGCACACTCCCTGTGGCCATCAGCATGGTTCCAGAGGCCCTCAACTTGCTTGTCCCGTCGCGCTGAAACACGCCTTCATCTCTGAAACTTCTGCGGACTTTCCGGCATCTGTCAGAACATGACGAAGATTCATGTGCCCACGCCCCTACGCCAATATACCGGCAAGCAGGCGGATGTTGAGGTCAAGGCGGGGACGGTGGGCGAGGCGCTTTCAGGCTTGGTCAGCAGACATCCGGATCTGCGCCGCCATCTTTACACGACGGAGGGTAAGCTGCGGTCGTTTGTGAATGTTTACCTGAACGATGAAGATGTGCGCTACCTGCACCAGGAAGCTACCGCAGTCCGGGATGGTGATACTATTTCGATTGTGCCATCCATCGCCGGGGGCCGGTCCGGATTACAGAATTTATGATTTGCGATTGCAGAATGGAAACTCTCCTCACAATGCGCTGTCGTGGCACCATGTGTTGTTGTCCTGCCTGTTGTTGATCTGCAATCTAAAATCTTCGATCTGAAATCGAGCCGAGGTTCTGATGGCCACCATCACCGAAACCAAATCCGAAGCTGCTCTCAGCAACGACGAAATTCTGCGCTACTCGCGTCATTTGATCATGCCCGAGGTCGGCATGGAGGGCCAGTTGAAGCTCAAGGCGGCGCGTGTGCTGTGTATTGGCGCAGGTGGATTGGGCTCGCCGCTGGCGTTGTATCTGGGCGCCGCCGGTGTGGGTACGCTGGGAATTGTGGACTTCGACGTGGTCGACTATACGAATCTGCAGCGGCAGATTATTCACACCACCGCCGACGTGGGCCGCAAAAAACTGGAATCTGCAGCCGAGAAGCTGAAGGCGATCAATCCCTTTCTGAACATTCGAACGTTTGAGACCAAACTGACCAGCGGGAATGCGCTCGAGCTCTTTCACGAGTTCGACATCATTGCCGATGGGACGGACAATTTTCCGACACGTTATCTGGTGAACGATGCCTGCGTGCTTACCGGCAAGCCCAACGTTTACGGGTCAATCTTCCGTTTCGAAGGGCAGGCCAGTGTCTTTGCCACCGAAGAGGGGCCGTGCTATCGGTGCCTGTATCCTGAGCCGCCTCCGCTGGGACTGGTTCCCTCCTGCGCCGAAGGTGGAGTGCTGGGAATCCTGCCGGGCCTGGTCGGCGTAATTCAGGCCACGGAGGTGATCAAGCTCGTCCTTGGTAAAGGCGAGCCGCTGATCGGGCGCTTGCTGCTGGTCGATGCGCTGGGCATGAAGTTTCGCGAACTCAAGTTACGCAAGAATCCTGACTGCCCTGTCTGCGGCACGCATCCCACCGTCACAGAACTGATAGACTACAACGAGTTTTGTGGAATCCGTGGCGAGGAAAAGCCAGTGGAAGCAGGCATTCCTGAAATGCAGGTCGAAGAACTCAAGCGGCGGCTGGATGCGGGTGAAGACCTGTTCGTGCTCGATGTGCGCGAGCCGCACGAATACCAGATCTGCAATATTGGCGGACATCTGATTCCGCTGGGTGATCTGCCCAAGCGGGTAAATGAACTGGACTCCAGCCGTGAGATCGTGGCCCACTGCCGGTCCGGCGTGCGCAGTGCCAAGGCAGTCGGCTTTCTGCAGCAGGCGGGCTTCAAGAAAGTCCACAATCTCGCAGGCGGAATTCTCGCGTGGGCAGACCGGGTTGATCCGAAGATGCCGAAATACTAGAAGTCAGTAGTCAGAAGCCAGCGACCCATCCAGCTCCAGTCCTCTGCTTCAGTGCCTTCCGGACAACAACAACCGTAACTATCTCGTTGCATCCCGCCAGTGTGAGAATACGCGAATACTCTTCTTGGGAGAACGGCATGCGACGCATTTTGGTGGTGGTTTCTCTGTTGGTGCTTCCGGCGTTGGCTCAAAATGGGGACCAGAAGGCCCGCGTTTTTATTACCGACAGCCAGTCATGGCAGATAGCCGGCGACAGCGGTGGTACAAGCGATGCCCACGGCAGCCACTTGCGTGGCGGCGCGCGGCCGCAAACCGCCGAAATCATCAAGACTTTCGGCCAGCGCTGCCACGAAGTCGTGGTCAACAACAAGCAAGACAAAGCCGACTACACGGTGGTGCTCGATCACGAAGGCGGCAAGAGCATCCTGGCGCACGACAATAAGGTTGCGGTATTCAACAGCGATGGCGACGCCATCATGAGCCACTCCACCCGGTCGCTCGGGAACTCCGTGAAAGACGCCTGCGAAGCCATTGTGAAAGACTGGCCATCTCGCGTGGGCAAATCGAACGCTCAGGCTCAGAAGCAACCGGCGCAGTTGCAGACCGTCAGCCAGAAGTCAGGTGACGCGTCTCCGACAGCGCAGATTTCGGTTTCCTCGACTCCTGGCAGCGCAGACATCGAGGTCGATGGCAGTTTTGTGGGAAGCACACCATCGACGATTGACGTAACTCCCGGAGACCACTCCATTGTGGTCAAGAAGGCCGGCTACAAAAACTGGGAGCGCACGATGAAAGTCAACGGCGGAACGATCAACCTGTCAGCCGAACTGGAGAAGGCACAGTAGCACTTTTGCAGACTGCTCTTTTGCGACAAGAAAAGGGGAGCTTTGATGCTCCCCTTTTTCTCATCGTTACCGCTCTTACTTTGTGCTGCCGCTGGCTTCGTCGGCAGCGGACTGTTCGCCGATCTGCAGCGCGTATTTCTTGCCGCCGAAGCGGACTTCGGCCAGCGACTGGCTGCCGTCACTGTTGTTCTTGAGGACCGCCTGATCTGTGTTGGGGGACTGGTTCGTCTCTACCACACGTGCTGGAGTTGTGGCAATCACTTTGTTGCCCTTGAGAATGTTCAGTTGCACATTGGATCCCGTGCCTTCCCACTTCAGCGAATAAGAACCTGCGGGAAGCGCGGTGCCGTTCACGGTGGTGGTGCTCATGGTCTGCAGGGAACCTTTGTTACTGGCTGCGAACACGCTTGTTGCCAGCAGCAAAGTCAGTCCCAGCAGCAAGCCCTTGGAAACATTTGCGACCTTCATGCAATTCTCCTTTTTTCCCGAAAAGCGTCGGGAAGCGGTTCTGGGCGGCGTGAACTGGCCTGCGCAAAAAACTTGCGTTTCTCCGCGAAAGGCCTACAATGACTGCCGCGGGGTTAAGAAGAAAGCGCAAGGTCACAAAACCTGGTGCTCTCTCCTGCAGGGATTGCGCTCACCTGGGCCGCCAAACCGAGTGTGAGCCAGTCCCCAACCCCTTAAATCTTCCGAAGCCGGGCAGGCTGGTTGGCTGCCCGGCTTTTTCTGCAACGTGAGCTGATACGTTCCTAGATGCTCAAAAGTTCCATTCCGCTTCAGTTGCAGTTACTCGATTGGACGGTCTGTGTCCAGCGTCGTTAGCAATTTGCGCCGACACACTGTGTAAATGTTTTGTTACACGCGCACACAGATCCGCACAAAGCTTTACATCTCTTCACTTGAACGCGTGCTCGCATATCAGTTGCACACTGAGGGCCAAAAAAGCGATTGATAACACGCCGCATTGAGAACCGAAAAAAGAAGTTGTGACCGCTTGCGGGCGGTCGCGTTTCGGAAGTGAACAGCAGGGCCTGGGCAGATCGCGCCTGAATCGGCGATTGCCTAGCCGATTTTCAAAACTACTTTCCCAAAATTCTTTCCCGCGGACAAAAGTTCGTACGCCTCGCGTGCCCGCTCCATCGGCAACACCTGTCCGATCACCGGATGCAGATGTCCCTGCGAAGTCCAGGTCGAAAGCTGTTTCCAGGCCGCGTTCATCAACTCGCGATTTGCCGAAAGATAAGTCAGCCACAATCCGTGAACGCTGGCGCCTTTGGCGTAGAGCAACCGCGTGTCAAGTTCGGATTTCTCGCCGGTCGCGCTGCCGTACACGATGACGCGCCCGAAATCTCGCAGGCAACGAACGCTCTTGTTGGTGTGCTCGCCTCCCAGCATCTCAAAGACAGCGTCCACGCCTTCGCCATGGGTGAGATCTTTAATCGCCTCTTCATAATCTTGCCGTTTGTAGTTGATCCCGTGCTGCAGTCCCAGTTCCTTGACGCGAGCGAGCTTCTCGTCTGACGAAGACGTACCGTACATTTCCGCGCCGAGCAGCGTTCCGATCTGAACCGCGGCAGTGCCTACGCCACCGGCCACGGCATGAATCAGAACTCGCGGGGCAATGCTGTCTGCTCGAGACAGCAGTCCTGCCTTCCAATAGGCGAAATACGCGGTGAAGTAGTTCACAGGAAAAGCCGCGCCATCTTCCGCGCTCCAGCCATTGGGCACCGGCCAAAGCAATTCCGGACGGGCGGAAATGTGTTGGGCAAATGCCGCCCATTGGGCATATCCCATGACGCGCTGCCCATCGCGTGCTCTCTTGCCGCAGAACTCCCGGCCGGCGATCAACGGCGGCTTCGGCGTTCCCGGATATCCGCCTCTGGCCGTCATTACGTCAGCGAAGTTGAGCCCGCCAGCTTCCACTTGCACCAGTTCACGGCCGGTGCCGGGCCCAGGCTCGGGCATCTCCCGGATCTCCAGGACCTCTGGCCCGCCAAAGCGGCCGATCACAATCGCTTTCATGGCAACGAGTCTACCGCAGACAACAAGTTCAGTCGCGACTTTGCCGATATATCACAGCCCCGATACATCACACTCTCCTGTGACTTGCGTAATCCTGCAATCGACCCCACAGGTATATACTTGCAGCCGGAAAAGGTGTTGACTTCCCGGCACAGTTTCCAGGGGGAGGCGGAGCGCTTCATAGAGGTTTTCCTTAATAGGCTCCGCACATAGCTCATCGGCCGTCGAAGTTTATGCAGTTTGGCAGCCGGTGCGGACTCCAGCGGTGCGCCTTGCCGTGACGGGCCCGAGGAGGTGCAAGATGGATTTAATATTGGTTCGGCTTTTGTTTGTAATTTTTGTTGCAATTACCTGTTATCTCATTCGGCCATTCGGCCTGACAGACAAGTGGGATGCCGCAGTCGGAGTTCTGTTAGGCCTGGCCGTTGTGCTGTTCGAGTGGCGTCTCCGTCTGGTGAGCTTGAAGCGTTTAATTGGGGCTGCCATCGGCAGCGTGCTCGGCATTTTTGGCGCCTACCTTTTTGCTCTTGTGATCCGCAGCAGCGTCCCCGAGGGTCATACTGCGAGCTTCCTGCAGATTATGGTGATGCTGCTGATGGCTTATGTCGGCCTGATCGTAGGCGCGAACAAGGGTGATCTGCTCAACCTCTCTGCCCTGGGAGGGATTTTCGGCGGCGAAAAACAGTCCAAGAAAAGCTATAAGATCCTCGACACCAGCGTCATCATCGACGGCCGCATTGCCGACATCGCCGAAACCGGCTTTCTCGATGGCACGCTGGTGATTCCGCAGTTCGTGCTGCGCGAGTTGCAGTTGGTGGCCGATTCCGCGGATTCGCTCAAGCGCAATCGCGGACGCCGCGGTCTCGATATTCTGCAGCGCCTGCAAAAAGTTGCCTCAGTACAAATCCAGATCGTGGAGGACGACTTTCCCGCCGTGCGGGAAGTTGATCTGAAGTTGATCGAACTGGCCAAGCTGTACGAGGGCAAAATCATCACCAACGACTTCAACCTGAACAAAGTGGCGCAACTGCAGGGCGTAGACGTGCTCAACATCAATGAGTTGGCCAACTCGCTGAAGCCGATCGTGCTGCCGGGCGAAACCATGAAGGTGTTCATTCTCAAGGAAGGCAAAGAGTACAACCAGGGCGTGGCCTACCTCGATGATGGCACCATGGTAGTGGTGGACAATGCCCGCAAGATGATTGGCAAAACGATCGATATCTCCGTCACTTCCGTGCTGCAGACGACGGCGGGAAAAATGATTTTCGGCAAGTGGGATGAACGCGCCCGGTTTGAGCCGCGGCCGTCTGTAGTGGTCACGGCGGTGGCGGCCGTTCCCAACGCCGAGCCCAACAAGCCAGTCCTGGCGGATCGGCCGACAGAATAAATCAGGTTGAATTTCTGATTTGGGGCGGGAGTCAACTCCCGCCCTTTTTGTGCCGGCACTCAGGCGAAAGAATCCGCTACGGCGAAGCGATCGAACTCACCTTGATGGTATCCCCGGCAAGCGAGCCCGAAATAGTTGCTCTTTCTCCAGCCAGCTTGTTCAGCTCTGCTGCGTGTCCTTCGAGCGCATAGCGCTTGTCCCCGTTCACCAGTGAATAGCCGGAACCGTTGCGCACGCACATCTGCGCACATTGCGAGGCAGTCATGCCGGACCTTCTATCGTGTCTGGCACCGCAGTGATCGTCGGTGATGAGGCCAGCGACAGTGACGAGATTCGCCGTCGGCATTGTTTCGGCCTCTTGCCCGGTAGCCGATGCGCTGGTTGAGGCGAGGACGACATCGCTCGCGGAAGACCGAAGCGTACCAACTGCAAACCCTGCGGTGACCGTGGCGATCAGAACGGCTAGTCCCAAAGCAATCACCAGGCCAGAGGCCGCACAGAACGTTACCAGAGAAAACAGCGAACGGTTGGGTTTCACGCTTCCTCCAGAGGGTCCCGGCTTCCAGGCCGGCGAGTCCGGACTATAGACTGTCAGCGCCTGCCTGCAGTTGTTTGGGCAAGCAGAATGCCACTTCATTTGTTGTGGAACCCTGAGGTAAGTGCTGATTGGTCTTTAGATTTTGGAAAAATCTCCGGTAGTGGCAAGATGTTTTCCGGCGCTACGCGGGCAAGAAGTTCTCTCTGCGAGCAAAAATGCGGCTAGGGTAAATGCTGTAGGAAACGGAGTGCACATGAAGCAAGTCACCGGCATTGGCGGGGTTTTCTTCAAATCGGATGATCCCGAAAAGCTTTACCAGTGGTATGAGCGGCATCTCGGCGTAAAGCGTGAGGCGCATGGACAAGGGGCGTCGTTTCATTGGCGCGACGCTGAGAATCCCGAGAAAAAAGGTCTCACGGCCTGGTCTATTTTTTCGCGGAGTTCAAAATACTTCGATCCCAGCCGCGCCGGTCACATGATCAATTACCTTGTCGATGATCTTGATGCGTTGCTGAAAACGCTGAAAGAGGAAGGCGTCCAGATTGATCCGCACCGGGAAGATTACGAGTATGGCCGCTTCGCCTGGATCATGGATCCCGACGGGAATCGGATTGAGCTCTGGGAGCCGCCGAAGGAGAGCGGCAAGAAGTAGCTTTGTGGATTTGAAACCCTGCTGCCACGCTCGTATACTGACAGCCCGCCATGAAGGTGATTGTGATTATTCCGGCTGCGGGGTTGGGCACGCGCATGTTCACGACGCCCGCCGCCAAGGGCCAAAAGCCGGCTCCTTCCAAGCAGTTCACCGAACTCGCGGGCACGCCGATTCTGATCCATACTTTGCGCAAGTTTGCCGCCAGCCCAGAGGTATCGGAAATTTACATTGCATTGCGTGCAAACGAAATAGAAGGTTTCCGCGAACGCCTGGATAAAGAAGCCAAAGATGTTCGAAAAAAGAAGGTACATGTCGTCGAAGGCGGCGAGCACCGTCAGCAGTCAGTGGCTAACGCCATGTCTGCGGTTTCGGCAGCACCTGACGATATTGTGCTGGTACACGACGCGGTGCGGCCTTTCGTCACGCAGGAAATCATCCATCACGTGATTGAAGCTGCCGAGAAATATGGAGCTGCCATTGCAGGTGTACCTGCCGTCGATACGATTAAAGAGGTGAAGCGCACCGCCGAGGGCGCGCTGATCACAGCGACGGTGCCGCGTGAGAGAGTGGTCATGGCGCAAACTCCTCAGGGTTTCCGTTACGATGTGCTCAAGAAGGCTTTCGATGAAGCTGCTGCGGACGGTTTCATGGGAACCGACGAAGCTTCGCTGGTGGAGCGCTCGGGACACGAAGTCGCGGTGGTCATGGGCTCGCCGCAAAATATAAAAATAACGACGCCAGCGGATATGGATCTGGCGGAGTTTTATTTAAGGAATTAGGCCACGGATTTTCACGGAATCACACGGATAACCGCGGATTAGAGACCAACGACGAACGACCAACGACGAACGACGAAAAGCGAAACTGGAAACTTGAAACCTGAAACTCGAATCGGCTACGGCTTCGACTCCCACGAATTCAAAGACGGCATACCGCTGAAAATTGGCGGCGTGGCTCTGCCGCACGCGAAGGGTCTGGGGGGCCATTCTGACGGCGACGTGCTGCTGCACGCTATCAGCGACGCGCTGCTGGGAGCGGTGGCGGCCCCCGACATTGGCGCGCTTTTTCCGCCCTCGGATCCGAAATGGAAAGGCGCGGACTCCGCTGTTTTCCTGCGGGAGGCGCTGAAACGAGTGCAGGCAGCGGGATATTCCGTGGCCAACGTAGACGCGACGCTCATTCTGGCTGCTCCTAAGATCGGTCCGCACGCGGCGGCGATTCGCGAGCACGTGGCGAAGCTGCTCAGCATTTCCCAGGACTTCGTTGGCCTCAAAGCCAAGACGCCCGAGGGCCTGGGCACCGACCATGCCGCGATCGCGCACGCGGTGGTGCTGCTACAGAGAAAAAGCTAACCCCTGTGTCCACTGTGGTTGAAGTTTTCTACATGAAGATCGGCGTGATCTCGGACACCCACGGACTGCTGCGGCCCGAAGCCATCGACGCGCTGCAAGGATCGGATCAGATCATTCACGCTGGCGACATCGGCGATCCTGCGATTCTTGCCAAACTCAGTGAGATCGCGCCAGTCACTGCCGTGCGAGGCAATGTGGATCATGGGCCGTGGGCAACGGGCATCCCTGAAACGAATGTGCTCGAAGCTGGCGGTGCTTTGATCTATGTTCTGCACATCCTGCAACAACTCGATCTGAAGCCGGAAACTGCAGGCTTCGCGGCGGTGGTTTACGGTCACAGTCATATTCCGAAACAAGAGGTGAAAAACGGCGCGCTGTATTTCAATCCGGGCAGCGCTGGTCCGCGGCGGTTTCGGCTGCCAGTAAGCGTGGGCCGGCTGGTCGTGGAAAAAGGCAAAGTAGAGGGCCAGATTCTGGAGCTGTCGAAGACAATCTAGGTTTTTCGCGGGCGAGGGCGCCCGCGCCACACAAGCGACTTCGCTCCGTCGGGCGGACGAGGGCGTGCGCCCCTACGTCAGATCAGGTGTGCAACAATTCACCCATGCAGTTCCAGGTCGAGCACACTTCGGGCAGCGCGCGCGCGGGGCGTCTGATCACGCCTCATGGCGCGGTCGAAACACCTGTCTTCATGCCCGTGGGAACGCTGGCTTCGGTCAAAGGCGTATCCCAGGACATTCTCGAAGAACTCGGCGTGCAGATTCTTCTCGGCAACACCTATCACCTCTATCTGCGACCGGGAGTTGAGCAAGTCAGGAAGCTGGGCGGACTGCACCGGTTTATGGCATGGCCGCGCGTGATTCTGACGGACTCAGGCGGGTTTCAGGTTTTCAGCCTGAACGAGCTGCGAAAGGTCACGGAAGAAGGCGTGGCGTTTCGTTCGCATCTGGACGGGTCTGCCCACTTTTTCAGCCCGGAGAGCGCCATGGAAGCGCAGATCGGCTTGGGAGCGGACATCATGATGGCGTTCGATGAGTGCACCGAGTATCCGGCGGATGCCGGCCGGGCGCGTGCGTCCACGGAACTGACCTTGCGCTGGGCGCAGCGAAGCAAGAAATATTTCGAGGAGCACAAGAGCGAAGTGCCTTGGAAAGTTTCCGGTTTCCAGTTTCCAGTTTCCAGTCAGGTCGCTGCCGGAAACTGGAAACCAGAAACTGGAAACTCGGAGCGGACGCAAGCTCTTTTCGGGATCGTCCAAGGTGGGATGGATCCCGCTCTGCGCAAGGAGTCCGCGGAACGGACGATCGCTACAGGTTTCGACGGTTATGCCATTGGCGGATTGAGCGTCGGCGAGCCGCGCACGCTCACGCGGGAGATCGTCGAAGCGACCGTCGAGCACCTCCCCGCCGACAAACCGCGTTACTTAATGGGAGTGGGCACGCCCGAAGAGATTGTCGCCTACGCCGGGCTGGGCATCGACATGATGGATTGTGTCCTGCCCACGCGGGCAGCGAGGCATGGATTGCTGTTCACGTCGGAAGGTAAGGTCTCGATCAAGCAGGCACGATACGCCGGAGACGAAAGTCCCCTGGACCCAAACTGCGGCTGCCGCGTGTGTTCACGGTATTCCCGGGCCTATCTTCGGCACTTGTACGCTGCCAATGAGGTCCTGGCCCAGGTCCTGAACACCATCCACAACCTGAGCTACTATCTTGACACTATGCGAGCGGTACGTCATTCTATTTCACTTGGGAGAGGGGCCCGTTTTCTATCTGAGGTCAGGTCTCGACCGAGACCATAGCTCGGCACCCCCTGTCCGTGTCCGAAGCTGAAGGAATTTCCGCCCAGAATAAGCGAGAACTGCAGCGGTAAAATGGAAAGAGTGCCCGTGCGTTAGCGGGGACAGCGGGAAAGAGGACCCTAGTCTTCATGAATATCCAGAACTTGACGGCGCAGGCCGGCGGTATGGGGTTGTTGGGGTTTGCCCCACTAGTCCTTATCTTCGCTGTGTTTTACTTTCTTTTGATCATGCCGCAGCAGCGGCGGCAGAAGAAATGGCAGCAAATGTTGGGGGAATTGAAGACCGGAGACAAGATTGTTACAACCGGAGGCATACGCGGCGCGATAATTGCCGTCAAAGACGACTATATTCACCTCCGCGTGCCGCCCGACAACCTGCGGATTGAAATAAGCCGATCGGCGGTAGCGTCGGTGATAACCCCGGATGAACCGGCGAAGGGTGATAAGTAGAACGGCTGACCATTGGCCTGAAGCCGCATCAGAGTTTTGTAGAGACGGAATAATTCAGTCATGAATAAGAATTTGGGTTGGAGAGTCATCGTCATCTTTGCCGTGCTGGTGTTCTTTTTGTTTGGCATCACCGGCATTCCGGATAGCTGGTCGGGCCGCGGTCTGCTGACCGCGATGGAAAACCGCATCCACCGGGGGCTGGACCTCACCGGCGGCACGCACTTGATCCTGCAGGTGCAGGTGAATGACGCGGTCAACGTGGATTCCGACAACGCGGTCGAGCGCCTCAAGGCAGATTTGCGCTCCCACAAGATCAATTACACCGAGATCTCAAAGCCTGATCCCGCCAATCCCGACAAGATTGTGATTAAGGGTGTGCCACCGGAGCAAAGTGCCGATCTGCGTTCGATCGTGAGCGATCGCCTTCCTGAGTACAACCTGGCGTCAGGAGCGGAGAACACCTGGACGGTGTCGATGAAAGCGCAGTCCCTGGCGGAGTTGAAACAGCGGGCGGTCAGCCAGGCGATTGAGACCATCCGCAACCGCATTGATCAACTGGGCGTCACTGAGCCGGTCATCGAAGAGCACGGCCTGGGACAATACCAGATCCTGGTTCAGTTGCCGGATGTGGACGACCCGGCGCGGGTGAAGGAGATCATGCAGTCCACCGCCATGCTGGAAATCCGGCAATCGCTCGGCGGACCCTACCCCAGCGAACAAGCGGCGCTCCAGGAGCATGGCGGAGTTTTGCCGCCGGATGCGGTGTTGCTGCCCGGACGCAGTCTGGGCGCGACCCAGGCCGATAGCGGCCCGGTGTGGTATTTGGTTTCACGTTCCTCGGCGGTGACCGGACGCGATCTGCGGGACGCCACGCCATCGCGCAACGAAAATGGGCTGCCCTCAGTGAACTTTAACTTGTCGAATGAAGGCGGCCGCCGCTTTGCTGCCTTTACCGGGGCGCACGTCGGCGACAACCTGGCGGTGGTGCTGGACGGCAAGGTCCAGGAAGTCGCGGTCATCAAGGAACAGATTCACGACCGGGGCAACATCGAAGGACGCTTCACCGAGCAGGAAGCCAAGGATCTGGCGATGATCCTGCGTTCCGGCGCTCTGCCGGCGGGGATCAAGTATCTGGAGGAGCGCACCGTCGGCCCATCGCTGGGCAGCGACTCCATTCGCGCCGGGGTGACGGCGGCCGTGATCGGCATGATGGCGGTGCTGATCTTCATGCTGGTGTACTACCATGCGGCCGGGATCAACGCCGACGTTGCCCTGATCCTGAACCTCGTCATTCTGCTCGGATTCCTCGGCTTCAGCGGTGCTACTCTCACTCTGCCAGGCATTGCCGGCGTGATATTGACGGTCGGCATGGGCGTGGATTCGAATGTGCTGATCTTCGAGCGCATTCGAGAAGAGTTGAGAAACGGGAAGACGCCGCCGTCTGCGGTGGAGCAAGGGTTCGCTCACGCCTGGATCACGATTGTGGATACCCACGTGACCACCATCGTCTCGGCGGTCATTCTCTTTATTTTTGGAACGGGGCCCGTGCGTGGCTTCGCGGTCACGCTGAGTTTTGGTCTGTTTGCCAACCTGTTTACTGCGGTATTTGTTTCACGCGTCATCTTTGATTGGTTGCTGAGCCGCAAACAGCGCGGCGAGGCGTTGAGCATCGGATAGGCTTGTAGGAAATGTCATCCTGAGCGAGTTTCAACTCGCGAAGGATCTTACGTGGTTTTCAAGTTGCGATGCTGGGGTTAGGATTTTCCCTGAGGCTGCATAACCAATCCAGAGGATCGCAAGGTCCTTCGGGCCTGAAGGCCGCCCAGGATGACATGGCCCCAGAGTTTCGATAAGGAGTTCGAACCAGGTGGAATTTTTTCGCAATCCTAACATCGATTTTCTCGGCAAGAAGTGGTACTTCCTTGCCTTTTCGCTGATTTTTAGTGTGGCCGGCATATTGTCCATGCTGTTCTGGCACGGGATCCCGTTAGGAGTCGATTTTCGCGGCGGGACTCTTGTCTATGTGAAGTTCTCCCATACGCCTGACGACAACGCCATTCGCGCCTCCATGGACCGTGCTGGTCTGCACAATGCCCGCATCCAGCGCTACGGCACACCCGCGGGCAACGAAGTTCTGATTGACGTCTCCGAACAGGAGACCAACGAGCAGGCGCTCGATCGCAGCAAGACCCAGATCATTAACGCGCTGGAGACGAACGCCCCAGCCGGCAAACAGGACCTGAACAACGCCAGCCTTCTGACCATAAAGAACTACCTCCTGCAAAAAGATTCGCTGCACCTCGGCACTGACGCGGACCAGCGCTATGGCGCGCAGGCACAAGCCATCGTGAACTACCGCGACAAGACTGCAGGCGGCGTGCTGCATTCGATCGATGAGTTGAAGGGAGCAGCCGACCCAGCCGTGGTGGCGTCTCTGCAGGACGGCTTCTTTCTTTCCGATTTTGCGGTGCGCAACGTGGAGATTGTGGGACCGCAGGTAGGAAAGCAGTTGCAGACCCAGGCTAAACTGGCGGTCCTTTACTCGCTGGCGGGTATGCTGGTTTACCTGGCCGTGCGTTTCGAGTGGATCTACGGCGTGGCCGCGGTGATTACCGTGTTCCACGACACCCTGATCACCCTGGGCGCGTTTTCGCTCACCAATAAAGAAATCTCGCTGACGGTAATTGCCGCCATCCTGACCCTGATCGGTTATTCGAACAACGATACCATCGTGGTCTTTGACCGTATCCGCGAGAACCTGAAGCTGATGCGGCGGGAGAAGCTCTCGGACATCGTCAATCGCGCCATTAATCAGACCCTGAGCCGGACCATCCTGACCGCCGGGCTGACGTTTTTGACCGTGCTGGCCTTGTACCTGTTCGGGGGAGAGGTGCTGCACGGGTTTTCCTTTGCCCTGGTTATCGGCATCTTAATCGGGACGTACTCGTCGATCGCCATTGCCGCGCCGATTCTGGTCGCTTATCAGGACTGGCGCGCTAACCGGGGCAGGCCACCCGCCATGGTCGCGGCCGGCAAGGCGAGCAGCAGTCGCGAAAAGGTCAAGGCCAAGGCCTAGACGAGGCTTAAGATAGAGAGTGCCGTTCGCTCTCGGCCACATAAGTTTGTGATTGGTGTCCATTTGAGGTAGTATTCTGCGGCCCTCAGTTGGGCACTTGTAAACGCAGCTTGTGGGAGCAAAGCGGAGGCAGTCGGTGTCTAAGAGTTCTTAGGGATAGTGTAGGAGAAACCCTTATGTTTGAAGACAGCCTAATCGAATCGGGCGGCAGGCTGAGGACCAAGCGGGGGATGACGACGACTACCGCGTTCATTTTTCAGGCAGTGTTAGTCGGTGTACTGGTGCTGATACCGCTGCTGTTTACCGAGGCGCTGCCCAAGACGCAGTTGATGACCTTCCTGGTGGCTCCGCCTCCGCCTCCACCTCCACCACCCCCGCCGGCGGCGGCTCCGATCAAAGTGGTGAAGACGATCCAGACGGACATTATCAACGGGCAACTCCGTACCCCCACCAAGATTCCAGAGAAAGTGCAGATGATTAAGGAAGATGAGGCGCCTCCGCCGGTGATGTCCGCCAGCGGTGTAGTGGGTGGTGTTCCGGGCGGCGTGCCTGGAGGACAGATGGGCGGCGTCATCGGAGGAATCATCAGTTCGACCCCGGTCGCCGTTCCCAAAGTAGCCACGCCGCAACGGGTCCGCGTTTCACAGGGCGTGACCCAGGGTTTGTTGATCCGCAAAGTCCAGCCAGCCTATCCGCCTCTGGCCCGGCAGGCGCGCATTCAGGGAACTGTTCTATTGCAGGCTGAAATCAGCAAGGACGGGCAGATCGAGAATCTGCGTTTGATCAGCGGTCACCCCATGCTGGCCCCGGCAGCGATCGAGGCGGTGAAGCAATGGCGGTACAAGCCCTATATTTTGAACGGTGAACCGGTCGAGGTGGAAACCCAGATTACGGTGAACTTTACTCTGTCTGGAGGGTAAACCGGGCCCGTCAGCGATCTTGGCAAGCGCAGTTCGCATCTCACAGTGCGCAGGCGATTACCTGTATTTGACGAATTCCGAGGAGGAAAAGCAACTCATGTTCGTAGCCAACTTAGCACCCCATGCTCTTCAACACGTATCCACCATGGCATTCTGGCTTTTCCAGGATCAGCCTGTGGCTTGGGACCCGATCTCGCTATGGAAACAGATGGGATTCATCGCGCGGACCGTGGTCGTCATTCTGTTCGTCATGTCCGGTTGGTCGATCGGCGTCATGATTGATCGCTGGATGGCATTCAGCGCGGCTAGGAAACAGTCGCGGGTGTTCGCGCCCGCGGTTGCCGGAGCGTTGCGCGATGGCAAGATCGACGAAGCCATCAAGGTTGCAGAGCGGAACAAGAAGAGCCATTTGGCCAAGGTAGTCACCGCTGGCCTGATGGAGTTCCGTGCCCACCAGGAGAGCGGAGAGATCCCGGGCGAAACTATCGAAGCTTCGAAGCGCGCCTTGGAGCGCACCGAAGCCATTGTGCACGCCGAATTGAAGCGGGGTCTCGGCGGTCTGGCGACCATTGGCTCAACAGCTCCGTTCGTGGGACTGTTCGGCACGGTGATGGGCATTCTGAATGCCTTCAAGGGCATCTCCGAGCAGAAGGCCACCGGTCTCGGCGCAGTCGCAGGCGGCATCGCGGAAGCGCTGGTGACCACTGCAGTCGGTCTGTTCGTGGCCATCCCGGCCGTGATGATGTTCAACTACCTGACCGGTCGCGTGGAAGCGTTCGACGTGGAGATGGACAACTCCTCGAGCGAATTGATTGACTACTTCCTGAAGCGGCGGGGCATGCGCCGCTCGTAGTCTTAGCAGCGCATGAGCGCGCCGGTTGCTTCGATCTTGAGTTGCGGCTTGGCGCTGGAGTCATCGCTCCAGCGCCGGGTTGGCTAGAGCGAAACGCCGCTGTCGCGAACTAGATTGAGCGTGGATACAGGGGAACAGCCTTATGGCAATGAACAAGAGGAACGAAGGGGCCAAGGTCAACTCCGACATTAACGTCACCCCCATGGTGGACGTGATGCTGGTGTTGTTGATCATCTTCATGGTGATCACGCCCATGTTGCAGAAGGGTGTGAGTGTGGACCTGGCCAAAGTCAACAATCCCGAACAGATGCCGGACGCGGACAAGGAAGATGCGTTGATTGTGGCGATCATGCGGGATGGGAAAGTCTTCTTCGGCAACGATCAGACTCCGCCTGACCAGCTTACTCAGAAGGTGAAAGACCGCCTGGCCAGCCGTATCGACAAGCGAGTGTTTATTCGCGCTGACGCCCGGGCAAAATTCGGATCGGTGGTGCAGGTGGTGGACAACGTCCGCGCGGCGGGGGTTGACCAGCTCGGCTTGCTGACCGATCAGAAAAAGATGACAGGCGCGCAAGCTCCGCCACCAACCGGCGGGCAATAGAGGAGATCTTATGGGAATGGCACTCGGCCCCAGCGGGGGCCAGAACGCGAATATTAACGTGACACCACTCATCGACGTGCTCTTGGTGTTGCTCATCATTTTCATGGTGATCACGCCCTTGACGCCCAAAGGACTGGAGGCGCTGGTGCCTCAGCCGCCGCCGCCGAACGCGCCCAAGAACAACACGCCCGACCGCACCATCGTGGTGCAGTTGATCGATCGTGGACCCGGGCAGATGCCGGCGTTGAAGATCAATCAGGAAGATACGACCTGGGACGGCTTGCAAGCCCGCCTGGCGGATGTTTTCAAGACCCGCGCCGAGAAGGTGATGTTTGTCAAGGGCGACGACAATGTGCCCTTCATGGATGTGGCGGATGTCATTGACATCGCCCATGCCTCCGGCGTAGACAAGGTGGGTCTGATCACCGCCAAGATCGAAGCGGGCGAATAGCTGGTCGGAGCCGGAAGGTTCATCGTCAGAGCGAAAGCTGCGTGAGTGGAAAACCAGCTGGCAGCCTGCCTTTCGGCTTGCACGCTGGAGTGTGCCGCAACTTCCACGGATTCTTCGCGAGGGAGTCATAAAGCAATGAAAAATAGCCTACGAGTGCTGGCCCTCCTGGCCGTCGGCCTGGTTTTATTTTCTGCCACCGGCTGTGACAAGTTGAAGGCGCGCGACCAGTTGAACAAAGGTGTGGCGTCCTACAAGAACGCGAGGTACGAGGAAGCCATCGGTCACTTCCAGCAGGCGGTAACCCTTGATCCGCACCTTCTGAACGCCCGCTTGTATCTGGCAACGGCGCTGGCGAACCAGTACATCCCGGGAGTGGATGCTGAGGACAACAACCGGACCGCCCAGCAAGCCGTCGATGAGTTCAAAAAGGTCCTGGATACTCACCCCAGCCGAGATCTCCAAATCACCAGCCTGAAGGGCATCGCCTCGCTTTATTTCAACATGAAGAAGCTCGATCAGGCTAAAGAGTACAACCACAAGGTGGCGGAACTCGATCCGAATGATCCGGAAGCCTACTACTCCATCGGCGTCATCGACTGGACCCAGACTTACGCACCCCGCATGGAAGAGCGCGCCAAGCTGGGGTTGAAGCCGGAAGAGCCGTTGAATCCCAAAGACAAAAATCAGAAGAAAGTCTGCTCCGACCTCAAAGAGAAGAACTGGGCCAACATTCAGGACGGCATCGACTCTCTCAACAAAGCGCTGCAATTGCGTCCGGATTATGACGATGCCATGGCCTACATGAACCTGATGTACCGCGAGAAGGCGGACGTGGAATGTGACGATCCGGCGGCGCGCGCGGCCGATCTGAAGTCCGCCGACGAGTGGGTGGACAAGACCATGGCCACCAAGAAGGCCAAAGCCGAGAAGCAGCCCGGCGCCCAGGGCATCACCATGGACCAGAGTGGAAACAAGTAGCAGCGCGTCGTCTTCTTACACCGAAGCCCCTCTCAGTGCGGAGGGGCTTTTGCTTGCGCGAAGCAGGGGTATGATTTGACTGATCGACATATGTTCAAAAAAATTCTCATCGCTAACCGGGGAGAAATCGCGGTCCGCGTGATCCGCGCCTGCCGCGAGTTGGGAATCACCTCCGTGGCTGTGTACTCCGACGTGGATCGGGCCTCTCTGCACGTGCGCAAGGCCGACGAGGCTTACCCCATCGGCCCGGCGGCCGCTGCGGAATCGTATTTGAACTTCGAAAAGATCCTCGGCGCCGCAAAACGCAGTGGCGCGGACGCGATCCATCCAGGTTACGGTTTTCTCTCCGAAAACGCGAAATTCGCGCAGGCCTGCACGGACGCCGGTTTGAAGTTCATCGGGCCGACCGCAGCCGCGATGGAAATGATGGGATCGAAGACGCGGGCCCGCCGGAACATGGAGAAAGCCGGGTTGCCATTTGTTCCGGGAACTTCACGCGGGCTGGATTCGCCGGAGCAAGCGGAGCAGGCCGCGGCAAAGATTGGCTATCCGATCATGCTGAAGGCGGCCGCCGGCGGTGGCGGAAAGGGCATGCGTCTGGTCAATGGCCCGCAGGAGTTGAAATCGGCGCTCGAATCGGCCAAAAGCGAAGCCCAGCGGGCGTTCGGCGATGCCGAAGTCTATCTCGAAAAGGCGATCGTCAACCCGCGGCATATCGAAATGCAGGTGCTGGCCGATGAGCACGGCCAAACGGTTTATCTCGGCGAGCGCGAATGTTCCATTCAGCGCCGGCACCAGAAGGTTCTGGAGGAGTCGCCGTCGCCCGTGGTTGCTCCGGAGATGCGGCGACGCATGGGCGAAGCCGCAGTAGGAGTCGCTCGAGCCGCCGGCTATACCAACGCCGGTACCGTCGAGTTTCTCGTCGATAGTGACAAGAATTTCTATTTCCTCGAAATGAATACGCGCCTGCAGGTGGAACACCCGGTGACCGAGCTGATCACCGGCCTCGATTTGGTTCACTTGCAGATTCACATCGCCGCGGGAGAGAAGCTGCCGTTCACGCAGGATGATATTCGCCTGCGCGGCCATGCCATGGAGTGCCGCATCTATGCCGAAGATCCCGACAACAATTATTTTCCGAGCCCGGGGAAAATCACGCTGTTGTTGAACCCATCCGGCCCAGGAATACGCATGGACAGCGGCGTGTACGAAAGCTGGACGGTGCCAATCGATTACGATCCGTTGCTGGCCAAGCTGATCGGCTATGGGGCTGATCGAGCCCAATCAATTTCACGATTGATCCGGGCGATGAATGAGTACTTCGTGGGCGGGATCAAGACCAATATTTCGCTCTTTCGGCGCATTTTGCGCGATGCCGAATTCCAGGCGGGGCGAGTAGATACGGGCTACCTGGATCGGCTGCTCGAGTCTTCACCTCCCGCAGCCAAGCGCGAAGATGCCGACGTAGCCGCGATTGCGGCCGGCGTGTTTGCGATTTTGGATCCGCAGGGAACTACGAACGGAACGGGCAACGCGCTGCCGGCGTCAGGATGGAAGAGAGCAGCGAGGGTTGAGGGCTTGGGCAGCTAGGAGCTAGGAGCCATTCATAAATGGTCTACGACGTCACCATCGACGGAAAGAATTATCGCCTGGAGCTTGAACGGGTGGACACGGGCTGGGAGTGCCGTCTCGATGGCCGAGCTATCCCGATGGACGCCGTCCTAGCGCGACGCGATGTTCTGTCCGTTCTGATCGAAGGAAAGGCCTACGAGATCAAGCGCGAGCGGACCGCAACCGACCTGCATTTGTGGGTCGGAGGAGCGCGCTACGCCGCCGAACTGCGGGACCCGCGTTCGTTGCGTGGCCGCAAGGGTGGATCCTGGGAGGAAGCCGGGCCCAGGAAGCTGGTGGCGCCCATGCCCGGGAAAGTGGTTCGTGTCTTGCTCGGGGAAAACGCCGCCGTGGAGGCCGGACAAGGCATTCTGGTGGTGGAAGCGATGAAGATGCAGAACGAGATCAAATCGCCGAAGAAGGGCATTGTGCAGAAGATCGTGGCGGGCGAGGGAGCGACTGTGAATGCCGGTGACGTGCTGGCGATCGTGGAGTAAGACAACGGCGCGCCTGAAGGCGCGCCCTTTCAAAGCAGAACAAAGTTCTAATCTTCCTACTGTGTGGCTGTTCCTGCCAGCACTTTTTCCGCGTAATAGTTTTCTACCTTGACCTGGTCGCGCAACACTTCGTAATAAGCTGACTTGAGCAGTTGCTCGCGACGATCCCGCAGTTGTGAACGGATTGCCTCTTGTACGCGCGGATCGGCCAATTCACGCTGCCCAGCGGGTTCCTTGGCGATTAGCTTCACAATCCGAAATCCGACCATCTGCTTGGTCATGGGATTTACCACCGTGATAACCGGGCTGTATTGAGCGGGCTTCAGCTTCATCACGATATCGCGGGTCGTGGGATCGGTGCTCTTCAGCGAGGATTCCGGCGCAAACCCCAGATCACCGCCGTTGCCGGAAGTCTCGGGATCTTCGGAGTAATTCATTGCCAGTGTGGCGAAATCATCGCCGCTGTCCAACCGGTTCAGGATCATCTGAATTTTCTTGCGGGCATCGGCTTCGTTTTGCGCTTTGTCGTTCTTGAGATTGTGGACCTGGGGATTGGGCGTGGTGGTCACAAAAATGTGGGCCAGATGGTATTGCGGTTCGATCAGGTTGAATTCCGCCTTGTGGGCATTGTAGTAACTGGTGATGTCCTGGTCGGAGATGTTGATCTTGGAGGTCACTTCCTTGTTGAGGACCTTGTCCACAGTGAGAGACCGGCGCAGATCGCGCTTGAAGTCATCTACGGTGAGTTTCTTTTCCTTCAAGCGAGCATCGAATTCTTCTTTGGTGTAAGGCGACTTGATTTCGTTCAGCTTGCGCTCGACTTCGTCATCAGTAGCCAGAAGGCCCAGTTTTTCGGCCCGGCGCATGAGAATTTCGTTGTCGATCAACTCTCGCAAAATGCTGAGACGAAGACTGGTGGCCTGTTCGCCGACGGGCTGTTGGTCCGATCCGGAAGTCTGATTCTGATAATACTTATCGACGTCGGCGTTGTAGATCTTGCGGCCATCCACGGTTGCGGCAACGTCATTGCCTGGCTGCCGGGCGCTGCAGGCAACGCCAACAGCGGCCAGCGCCGCCAGCAGAGCAAGCCTTGGCAGGGTATGACGAAATGGCACGTCAGCTTTCAATCTGTCCCCTCCACACCGCAGATTGGTGCTTCCTGCGACTCCACGCCTGCGCGGCTAATTGCTGGCGTGAGATTCCCCCTGATTTACCGCCGCCGTATGGGCAGGCGGAACACCGGCCTGCTCTAAGGCACGATCTAGCGTTTCGCGTACCTGAGCCAAAGGCAGCGCTCCGTCAATCTCCTGCCCGTTCACAAACCAAGTGGGGGTGGCATTCACTCCCACGCCCTCAGCTTCGTGAACGGAGGCCTTAATCGCGTCCTCGTTCTGGGCCTTGATGCAAGCTTGAAGCTTGGTCTGGTCCAGACTGTGTTTCTGACCCTGCTCGGACGTCAGGCGGTCAAGGGCGGCAAACTGTGCGTCGCGCGACTTCTCCCCGCTGACCTCCTTCTGGTTGCTGTGAATGTAGTCGGCAAAATCCCAGTAGGCGTCGTTGTTTTGCGCGGCCAGGCAATTGGCGTCCACCGCGGCGTGCGTGGCCCAAGGGTGAATTTCCGTCAGTGGGTAATCCTTGTACACAAATTTCACGCGGTCGGCGTACTCTTTCAACACCTCGGGGAAGAAAACCTGGTGCATCTTGGAGCAGAACGGGCACTCAAAGTCATCGTAATTTATAACTACAACTCTGGCGTCCTTGTTGCCGCGAAATGGACGACCTGTCACGTCAATCTTCTTCATAGTCTCAACGTAAGGGTCAGTGGTGAGGTCCATCGTGGTCAAGCGCAGCAGCGTCTTGTTGTCCTTGGACAAGAGAAACTCGTATTCTTTTTTCTTGCCCTGGCCGTCCATGGTGATGGTGAGGGCGTCGTAGTTGGGAAAATCGCTGGCGCGGAGCGGTCCCAGCGTGATTTTGACGTCCGGCGGAACGGAATAGTAGGCCCGCACCCGGTGCTCGATTCGCCGGCTGGTAGTGTCGGGGGCCGTAGGGCCTGCGGACTGCGCCGCGCAGCCCAGGCAAATCAGCAGCAGAACCAGGAATGATCTCCGTAATAACGTCACTAAAAACCGCCTGTACATGAAGGTAGACAACGATTATCTCACAGGGAAAGCGGGGGCGGTGCGAGGGAGCAGCGTGGTTAGGCTCACATTTTGCGGACAATCTGAGCAGCCGGCAACAAGGCATTCATCGAACCGGAGCGGAAGCCTTCGAGGTCGAGAGTCACAAACTTGAAGCCAAGCGCCTTGAAGATGCGCGTAAACTCCGCTGCCATCTCCGCAGTGAGCGCCCGCGGCAGTTCCTCGGGGGCAATCTCGATGCGGACGATTTCGCCGTGATGACGGACGCGGAACTGGCGAAAGCCGAGCGCTCGCAGAGCATCTTCGCCTTGCTCCACCACGCTGAGCGCCTCTCGCGTGACCGGGCGCCCATACTCGATGCGCGAGGAGAGGCAGGCGGAAGCGGGCTTGTTCCAGATGCGCAACCCGGCCTCCTGAGCCAGTTCTCGAATCTCCTGCTTGGTCAACCCGGCATCGAGGAGAGGCGCAGCCACGCGATGTTGGCTGGCGGCAATCTGCCCCGGTCGGAAGTCGCCTTGATCGTCCATATTGACGCCATACGCAATCGAGTCAAACCCTCGCTCGCGGCAGACGTTTTCCATGACTGCGAACAGTTCGTCCTTGCAGTGATAGCAGCGGGACCCGTTGTTGCGGACGTATTCCGAGCGCTCCAGTTCGCGCGTGTTGACGATTTCGAACGGAATCTCCTGCTCGCGTGCGAAAGCGATGGCATCGGCGAGGTGAGCGCGAGCCAGGCTCGCGGAGTCGGCGATCACCGCCATCATGTCGGTTCGCAGCGATTGATAAGTTGTCCAGGCAAGGAAGGCCGAGTCGACGCCGCCGGAGTACGCCACCAGGGTGCGGCCGAGGGCGCGGACGCGGCCCTGCAGCGCAGCCTGCTTCGCTGCCAGTTGAGGAGAGACCGGCATAGGGCTATGGTAATTCAGAATAGCCGTTCATTGCGGCGCAGATTACCGAGCGTTCCCAGGTTTGCCAGCGCGAAGGTAAAGCGGTACTCGTGCTCATCTCGTACTGATCCCAGGTTGAAGCGCCGGACCTCGAAGTTTATTCCGCAACAATCCCAATTGTAGGTTGCCTGCACGGCGCCATACTGCAGGGAGTTCAGGTTGGCGTCGAATCCAATGTTGGTGGCAGCGCTGAAGCCGTTCTTACCCGTATGCCCGTAACCGAGCAGAAGTCGAAACTGGTTGAACGATTGCGACGTCGGTGCTGTGCTGGGATTCGGGCTTTCGGGTGGTACTTGCAGGTAAGCATCGCCTCCGCCGACGGTGAATGGCCCCACGCGATAGTTCACCAGCACAGTGCTCCCGCTGATGTGGCTCTGCTTGAGGTCGTAATCCAGGTCCCATTCAACATCGGTGCGTTCGCTGGTCTGCACTCGCAGCCGCGAGATGAGTGGTGACAGACGACGTGGCTGGCTCAGGAAGGCGATACCCGACAGATCCGCGGTGCTGGTGAAGACGTTGCTTCGGCCAGGCGCCAGAGCCCCACCGAAGGTTGGATCAATAAAATACTTCTGCGCTAGCTCCCAGGTGACCACCTCTCGCACCTCCGGCTTCTCCTGGCACGAAGAATCGGTGGCAAAGGGTTGCCGTTCCCACGGTATGTGGTTGTGAGGCGGTGTGCCGCCAAGAAAGAGTAAAGGCATGCCCGGCTCACCGCAATCCTGCTTTGGCTTGGCCGTGCGCTTCGCGTAAAGGCGGGTCACAAAGCCATATCCCACTTCATTGGTGTCGGTGAGAATGTCGCGATCGTCGAAGCGCAAGATGTCTGGGAAATTGTTGATCCCGGTCACGTAGTTGTAAACCATGCGCGGCTCAATCACGTGCTTCCAGCGGCGGCCGAGGAATTCGCGGTTGAAAACACGCTCCAAAGCCGGCGGCCTTACTTCGACCGAGCCTTCCAGTGCTTTGCGATTAGTCAGGTCTGAAATTGCCGACTGGGCGCCGGATGGCGAAGTGGAAAGCTCCTGGGTGTAGAGCGTGCTACGGACCGATAACTCCGGGACAAAAGACCATCCGTGCAATTGCAGCGGCATCAAGAGGTCCGGACTCAGGTCGAAGCGCGCCAACAGAGAGGCCGTGCTGAAACTCGGCTCGCTGCGTGAGAGCCCTTCCGCATCCGCATCATACGACCAGTAGAACGGCGATCTTCCGAGTTCGTGGTCCACGCTCGACAGTTCGAAACCGGGGGCGTGGAGAATGGTGATGACATCGCTGCTCGTCGTGCTTTCGAAGTCCTGGTAGCGATGCATGGAGACGTTGTAGAAGAATCCATTGGTCGCATTGGAGAGAAAGGCGTCTGACCTTACTTCCGAGTTCACCGCCTGACTGAAGACTTCGCTGAAGGCAACGCGAAACACAAACGAGCTGAGGTAGTCGATGTTGGTCACACCGCGAAAGTTATGAGGGAAATCGCTTTGGGCGGTGAGCCGCACCTCCTCGCCGCCTTGGTTCATAACCGGACTGCCGATGCCGCGATCGAGCACGCTGAAATAATTGAGATCAAGAAAAGAGCTTTCACTCGGCCGGGCGCGGAATTCCCCCTGCGGGGCCCACCCGCGCTTGGAATAGTACTCAGCCCCGAGATGAGCATCCATGCTGCGGTTGATGGCCCAGAACAGCGATTCCCCGAGGATGGTTCCTTTGATGGAGGACGTGCCCACATTCGGGATGAGGAAGCCCGACTGCCGCGGAAGACGTTCCGCCGGAAGTGTCGCGAAAGGAAAATACAGGACGGGAATGCCCTTTATCCCAAAAGTGCTGTTGTAGATCTTGGCTGTGCCTCCGACCTCGACCTCGACTTTATGGGCGCTGAACTGCCAGCGGGGATGAGGCAGCGTGCAGGTGGTGACTGACCCATCCTCTACCCGGTAGTGGTTGGGGCCGAGCTTCTCGACCGTCTTTCCGGTGAAGAAGAAGGGATTCGGCGAGGTTAACATCAGCTGCCTGCCACGCAGGCGCACCCCGATGCTGCCAGTTACATTCTCGAACGTTCCTCGCTCGGCGCGCAGGTTGTAAATTGCATGGCTCGCCTGAACGTGCTCGTCATTCTCCCCGCCCTCGAGGACCACGTGGCCCTCGGCAGTGGCATCGCCGGTATCGGCGTTGTAGGTCATCTCATCCGCCGTGAGGATGTAGGCGCCGTAGTGGATCTCGGCTTGACCGTGCAACTGGTAGATCACACCTTGCTTCTCCTGCGCCAGCGCCTTGATGGTCACATCCTCTTGCGGAACCGCGGACGGCGTGCTGGGCAGGTTTTGCTCGGATGATTGCGCGGCTGCCGAGGCAAGGAGCTGGCTGGTAACTAACAATAGAGCGAGAAGCAGATGACACAGACCGGCTGCCGTGATAAGAAATCGTGTGCGGGAGGTCATCGGAAGCGCACGAAGTCCCCACGTGCGAACTGCACGCGCGGGTACCGTGACGTTAGCACGGTACCGGCCCTTGAGGCAAAGAGGTAAGGGCGGCGATGATGGCTGAGCCTTCCAGCTCTGGCCTGGTGGTTGCTGACTTCATGGCTTTGACACCGACCCTCAACGCGTTTTCAGGGCTGTTCCCCGCTGCCTTCGGGTATTGCCAAGCTTTGGCTGTTTGCCGATGAGACCTAAATTTGAGCCCGATATCGACCCACGTCCGGAGACAGGCGGACGGGAAGTGCTGGTTGATCCTGAGGCATACGATGCGAGCGAACAGCAATTTGCCGCCAGCCTCGAGGCGAAGCCTCGATTCGTAGTCGAGGAATCGGCTCCCGCGGGGCAAGAAACAGTACCGGCTGTGACCGCTGCGCTTCCTGAAGAAAGAACCGCCGGCGCGGATGCTCCCCAGCCAACTGCGGCGACTGAGAGTCCATCCATCCCTCTGCAACCGGATTCGGACACCTGGCGGCAGGAAGTGGCAGCCCGCGTCAATCGTTATCGGTCCCGTCGACGCCAGCCTGCTCCCCGCTATCCGTCGTTGCAATTGAAGTTCGAACCCGCGGAATCGTGGAGCACTCCCCGCGAGACCATTCAGGGCGCCGGACCGCCGCCCGCCAGCCGACTGGCCGTCGCGGCGCAAGACGCCGTTTCCACGCCTGCCGAGACGGCGCCAGCAGCGCCGGTACCGTCGACTGCAGCTCCGAACCCTCCCGACGCCGGGGCGAAAGTTCTCGAGTTCCCCCGATCTTCAACGCCGCCCATGGTGTGGGATGAACTGGCCGAACCTCTGTTTGACCGACCGCGAATTCTGGAAGTTCCAGAGACCCTCCTTCCACCGCCCGCACTCGGCGGTATTTTGATCGAAGCGGCGGAAGACCCAGTCCCGGACAAGCGCCCCGGATTCGAGCTGCCCCTGCAAGCCGCCCCCATGGTCCGACGGCTTATGGCTGCAGCTTTCGACCTCCTGCTCGTGCTCGTGGCGTTCACTCTCTTCGCTTACACGTTTTTCAGGATGACCTCCATTGTGCTGCCGCTTCGCCAGGCACTCAGCATCTCGGCGGCCCTCATCGCGGTTTTCTGGGCAGGCTATCAATACCTGCTACTGGTTTGCGCCGGGACCACTCCCGGCCTGACGGTAGGGCGGTTGCGATTGAGCCGGTTCGACGGCACCGCGGCCCCTCGCAGCCTTCGCCGCTGGCGCGTCGCCACGTCGCTGCTCTCTGGGTTTTCATTGGCGCTGGGCTACGCCTGGTGCTTCTTCGACGAAGATCAACTCTGCTGGCACGACCGCATCACCCGGACCTACCTTGCGCCGAAGCCTCGGTCGTAGCGGCGGGTATATGTTCACCGGGCACAGCATCCTTCTCCTGCTGTGTTAAATTCATAGTTTTGCGGCTTTGCAGCCCGAGGCATGTCCTCATCCATACAAAGCGTCAAACGTCCTGCCGTCAACGTGTTTGTGGCCACGACGGTGATGCTGACGTTTATCTCCTTTTGGCGGGCCGCGGCCATCGTGCTGGCCGATCTCGCATCTTCCGCGTATTACGCTGGTGGCGATGCGGAGAAGGTCATCGGCAAGAGCGCGCCCTGGTTCATTCTGGCGGTGATGCTGTTCAGCTATGCCGTGCGCGCGCTGTACATCGAGTCCAGCAGCATGTTCGTGCGCGGCGGCGTGTACCGCGTGGTCAAGGAAGCCATGGGTGGCACGCTGGCCAAGTTTTCGGTTTCTGCGCTGCTGTTTGATTACGTTCTCACCGGCCCGATCAGCGCTGTCTCGGCTGGGCAGTATCTGGCAGGATTCATCCAGGACATCGGTAGCTATATCCACCATCCCCTGGTTTTCTCCGAAGACCATTTCGCCGCGTTCTTTGCGGTGATCGTCATCGCCTATTTCTGGTGGAAGAACATCCAGGGGATCCACGAATCGAGCGAGAAGGCCCTGCAGATCATGATCATCACCACGGTGATGGTCGTGATTCTGATCGTCTGGTGCACCATCACCGTGCTGCGCGTGCCCATCCAGGTTCCGCCGAATCCTTTGCACCCGGGGATCATGAGGCTGAACAAAGAATCGCTGGGCTGGCTCGATGGCACCTGGCTCAGCCACCTGACGATGATCATCCTGTTCGTCGGTTTTGGGCACTCCGTGCTGGCCATGAGCGGCGAGGAGACGCTGGCGCAGGTCAATCGCGAGATTGAGCATCCCAAGCTGAAGAACCTGGAAAAAACCGGGCTGGTGATTTTCATCTACAGCCTGCTGTTCACGTCGCTGGTATCGTTTTTCGCTGTGATGATCATTCCGGACCAGGTGCGCCCGAACTTCTTTGCCAACCTGATCGGCGGAATCACCATGTACCTGGTGGGCCCGATGCCGCTCAAGCTGGTTTTCCACGGTTTCGTGGTGCTGGTGGGAGTGCTGATTCTGGCAGGAGCGCAGAACACCTCGATTGTGGGCGCCAACGGCGTGCTGAATCGGGTGGCTGAAGACGGCGTGCTGACGGACTGGTTCCAGAAACCGCATACGCGATACGGGACCAGCCACCGGATTATCAATTTGATCGTGGGAATGCAGCTTTTGACCGTGATCGCCAGCCGCGGCAACGTGTACATGCTGGCTGCTCTCTACGCATTCGGGGTGATTTGGAGCTTTGCATTGAAGTCGCTGGCGGTTCTGGTGCTGCGCTACACCGAGCCCGAGAACCGGCAGTGGAAGGTCCCAGGGAATCTGCACATTGGCGGCCGCGAAGTGCCGTTGGGCCTGATCGCCATCTCGGCCGTGCTTCTCATTACCGCGCTGGTGAACCTACTGACCAAGTCCGAGGCCACGATCGCCGGCGTGACGTTCAGCGCGGCTTTCTTTGCCGTCTTCAGCTACTCCGAGCGCCGGGTGGCCAGGGAACGGCACGGCAAGCCGGAGAACCTGGATCAGTTCCGTGTGTACGGAAATCAGGAACTGGGCAGCGGTGCGCTGGGAGTGCGGGCGGGAAACGTACTGGTGGCCGTACGCGATCCGCGGAACCTCTACTACTTGCGCGATGTTCTGCGGGAGACCGATACCGCCCGCCAGGACGTAGTGGTGATGACCGCGCGTCTTTATCACCGCGAGCACTCCTTCAGCGGCAGTGCGGTCATTGACGCGGCCCAAGTCTTTGACCATTACGAGCAGGAACTGTTCACCGGCGCCGTGGCCGTGGCCGAGAAGGAAGGCAAGCCGGTTTCGCTGCTGGTGGTGCCGGCATCGGATGTGTTCGAAGCCATTGTGGTGACGGCGCAGCGCCTGAATTCGAGTCGCATTATTTGCGGGCTTTCCAACAAGCTCACTCCCGATGAGCAGGCAAAACTTACCGGCGATGCCTGGGAGCGGCTGCCGGAACCTCGGCCCCGGCTGACCGTGGAGATCCATTCACCTGCGGGCAGCGTCCATGAATACCCGCTGGGGCCACACACACCACGCTTGCGTCCGCAGGACCTGGAACTCATGCACAAATTGTGGCTCGAAATCACTTCGGATCCCCACTACGCGGGAGCCCACCATTACCACATCGTGGCGCTCGCTCTCGAGGAATTGCAGCGCGAGTTGAAGACCGAGGAGCGAGACAAGCTGCTGGCCAAGTTGCAGGAGGAAATGGGTCGCAACGGCCCGCCCGGCCAAGGGTAAATTCACTGTTGTCATCCTGTGCGAAGTCGAAGGATCCCTGCACTCTCATCGGCTTCCACCGCTGTGGCGGGGAACTCTTTCACAGGCAATGTGGAGCGGCAGCCGCAGCAGAATGCCTCGACACTGCACGGCAGCACGAACGCTATAGGGGTCCTTCGACTACATGACTGCTTCGCCACGCGAAGCAGTCACTCCGCTCAGGATGACAGTCTTACTGAAGCAGCACGCCATTGCCTTCCACCTGCTCTGCTAACATCTTCGTGTGACCAAAGATTCTTCCGTCCGCGTGCGTTTTGCGCCTTCCCCGACCGGACACTTGCACGTGGGGAATGCGCGTACAGCGCTGTTCAACTGGCTCTTTGCCCGCCAGCAGGACGGCACAATGGTGTTGCGCATCGAGGATACCGACGTGGAGCGCAGCCAGGCGCGCTTTGAGGACCAGCTTATCGATGACCTCAAGTGGCTGGGGCTCGACTGGGACGAAGGCCCGGACGTCGGCGGTCCTTATGTGCCTTATCGCCAATCCGACCGATTGGACGTCTATCGTGAACATGCCGAACGTCTGTTGAGAGAAGGCAAAGCGTACCTTTGCTTCTGCGGTGAGGAAGAATTGCAGAGAGAGCGTGACCGCGCGCTTGCAGAAGGCGGTCAGGCGATTTATTCGGGCAAGTGCCGCAACCTCGATCCGGCGGAAGCCCAGCGTCGGCGAGCGAGGGGTGAAGCAGGCGCGATCCGGTTGAAGATTCCCGAGCATCCTATCCGCTTTCATGACATGGTTCGCGGCTACGTGGAGTTCTCGAACGAGGTTGTCAGTGACCCGATCATCATGCGATCGAGCGGAATACCGGTTTACAACTACGTGGTTGTGATTGATGACGCGCTGATGAAGATTACCCACGTGATCCGCGGCGACGACCATCTTTCCAACACCCCCAAGCAGGTGGCGCTGTACGAGGCGCTGGGTTGGCCGGTGCCGGAATTTGCCCATCTTTCAACGATTCTGGGCGGCGATCGTGAACGGCTTTCCAAACGCCACGGCGCAACCTCAATTGCAAATTTCCGCGACATGGGCGTGCTGCCCGAAGCGCTGGTCAATTACCTGGCGCTGCTCGGTTGGGCGCCGAGCGGCGGCACGCGGGAGATTTTCACCATGCAGGAACTGGTGAAAGAGTTCTCCCTGGAGCGGGTCACGCCGTCAGCCGCCGTGTTCGACATGGAGAAGCTGTATTGGCTGAATCGGCAATATATCAAGAAGGCTTCGCCAGAGCGGATTAACAAGCTGGCACTGCCGTATTACAGCCGCGCCGTCGTCGAGAACCTGGCCAAGACTCACGCCATCGAAGGAGTCGAAGGCGTTGCGTTGTGGGTCCCTCCGAAGCCGATTTTGGGTTGGCTGGCGAAGATCACGCACCTTCTTGTGCCGTATGTAGATCGCTTGGAGCAGTTGCCAGAGCGAGCGTCCATGATCTTTCATTACGACGCGAGAGCCGCACTGGCTGCGCCCGACAATGCCGAAGTGTTTGCCTGGCCGAGTACCGATGCTGTGATTGCGAGATTCACTGTCAAGATACTGAACGACGGGTTGGCAGCGGCGGCCCAGATGAACCCTGATCAATTCAAGAAGATCATCAATGAAGTCAAGGCCGAGACCGGGACCAAGGGTAAGGAATTATTTCATCCGATTCGCATCGTCTTGACCGGTTCGCACTCCGGGCCGGACTTCGATCGGCTGGTTCCGATTCTTGAAGAAGGCAGCCATTTAAGTCTTCCGAAACACGTGCTCAGCGTGCGGGAGCGAGTCGAAGCGTTTGGTAAGGCGCTGAAGCCATGAGGCCTTGTCTTCGCGTACTCTGCGAGAATTCTCTGCGCGCTCTGCGTTTTAAGGTTTTCGCTGGCAAAGCCGAAACGCCGAGTTCGCCGAGAAAGGCCGCAGAGAACGCTGAGAAGGCCGACTGTTACGCCTACTTGTCCATGTTGCCGTGATGGCCCATGGCACAGTGCCCGGCGTTCGCGCCACAGCACGCCATAGCAGCCTGCTCTGTGGTTTTGTCACTCTTCGAGCAGCATCCTGCTTTGCCAGCCTCACTGCAGCCCTTGCCGTTTGAGCAGCAGGCATCGGGTGACTTATCCTTGTCGCCTTTCATGCAGGCTGAGGCATCTTTGCCATCTTTGCTCTGGCAGCACGCCATCTCGGCCTTGGCCGATGCGTCCTGATGGTGCGCGCAGCAAGACTTGTCCCCCTTGTTGTCTGCCATCATCGGACAGTGGGCGGGATTCGCTTTGGCTTCGATCTGGGCGACGAGATCCGGACTTGGTGGTTGTTCAGGATCAGGTTTGGTGCGAGTAAAAGTCTGGCCAAAGGAGAGAGTTGCACACAGCATAAGGAAGGCAACGATTTTGATTTTCATGAATTCCCTCGCGGTGAAAACTGATTACACGAGCAGTCTCTCAGGCCTAGACACGCCGCTCTGTGATTGGGATCACACCATGATGTGACGCTATTTCTTGAGCAGGGCCTGCAAGGCCGGCCGCAGGTCGGGTTGTTGGAAGGCGTAGCCGCTGGCCAGCAGCCGGCGAGGCTCCACGCGCTGGCTGGCCAGCAAAAGCTCATCCGCCATTTGACCCAGGGCGAGCCGTGCCGCGAACCCGGGCATGGGAAAAATCGTCGGGCGGGATAACACGGAGCCCAAAATTCTGGTGAATTCCGCATTGGTCACGGAGTTGGGCGCCACGGCGTTAACCGGGCCTTGCAGGCTTTCCGTTTTCAAGATGTGGAGAATGGCGCCGACCAGGTCCTCTAGGGCAACCCAGCTCCACCACTGGCGGCCGTTGCCCATGTTTCCGCCCAGACCGAGACGAAACGGGGCGAGCATTTTTCCCAACGCGCCGCCCGCCGGGCTGAGAACGACTCCAATGCGGATCTGGGCGGTGCGGATGCCGGCCTGGGCTGCGGGCACGGTGGCGGATTCCCATCCGCAGCAAACGTCTGCCAGGAAACCGCTCCCGGATGGGCTCTCCTCACGCAGAATCTCCTCGCCGCGATCGCCGTAGTAACCGATCGCCGAAGCGGAAATTAGTACGCGTGGCCGCTGGGCGGCTTTGGCCAGAGCTTCCGCCAGGTTGCGCGTGCCGGAGATTCGGCTCTCCCGAATGCTGCGCTTTTTTTCGCTCGTCCAGCGGCCGACGATGGATTCTCCCGCAAGATGGACTACCGCATCGAAGCCGGAAACGGATTCGGGCGAGAGCGGCTGGGCGGGATCCCATGCAATCTGGTTAGGGACGGACGAAGGCTTATGCACCAGGCGGGTGACCGCGTAGCCGTTCGCCTGCAATGCGGGAATCAAGGCGCCGCCGACCAGCCCGGAAGAACCGCTGACGAGAATGCGAGGTGAAACCATCGGGGTAGTTACGTCAAATGTAGCAAATGAGGCGGAGCAGTTCCCGGCTTTAATGGTATCGAACCGGGTCGCAGTGCGGTAGGAGGCTCTTCTGGGCCTGCCGAACGCTATAATCGAAGCTAAGCAAGCCTTTCGGTTCGCGTGCGCCGGCGGACCGCCAAAGGCATTGGTAGCTTGCCGTGCGCCTCTATTTGCGGCGCCGTTTACCATGCCAACTTTGCGCGAACAGATCGCAACCACTGCTCTCACGGTCACCAAGTTTCGTGAGCTGCTGCGGACTATGCGCGCCAACCGCCCCTCCGACAACCTCGACCTGGTACGCAAAGCCTATGAGTTTTCGCAGAAACATCACGCCGGACAGGCCCGAGCCTCCGGTGAGCCCTATCTGGTGCATCCGCTCGGAGTCGCGCTGGTTTTGGCGGAAATGAAGATGGATCCTGTGGCTGTTTCCGCCGGGCTGCTGCACGATTCGGTCGAGGACACGTCAGTCACAATTGTTGACATCCGCAAGGAATTTGGCGAGCAGGTGGCGCACATTGTCGAAGGCGTGACCAAAATTAGCCAGATTGACTTCGCCACCCGCGAGGAGCAACAGGCGGAAAACCTGCGCAAGATGATGCTGGCGATGGTCGATGACATCCGCGTGGTGCTGATCAAACTGGCCGACCGCCTGCACAACATGCGCACCCTTGAGCACCTTGACCCGGAACGACGGCATAAGATCGCCCAGGAGACGCTGGAGATCTACGGTCCCATTGCTCATCGCCTGGGCATGGGCAAGATTCGCGGCGAGCTGGAGGACCTGGGCTTCCGCTATATCGATCCCATCACCTTCCAGCAGGTGCACGATGCGGTCGAGTCGCGCCGCAAGAAAGGCGAACAATTTCTGGCGCGGGTGGAGAGTTCGCTGAAAGACAAGTTGAAAGAGGCCGGCATCACCGCCCGGGTCGAGAGCCGCATCAAGCGCCTGTTTAGCATTCACAAAAAACTGGTCCGGCAAAAGATCAACGTGGACCAGGTTTATGACCTGTATGCCATGCGCGTGATCACGCAATCCGTGCAGGACTGTTACGCAGTGCTCGGCATCATCCACAATGTGTGGCGGCCAGTGCCCGGACGCATTAAAGATTTCATCGCCATGCCGCGGCCGAATTATTACCAGTCGCTGCACACCTCAGTCATCACCGAAGACGGTACGCCGTTTGAACTACAGATTCGCACAGAAGAAATGCACCGCATGGCCGAGGAAGGCATCGCGGCCCACTGGAAGTACAAAGACGGCCCGGTCTCGGCCCAGGATGAGCAGCGGCTGGCTTGGCTGCGGCAGGTGGTGGAGTGGCAACGCGATGTCTCCGACCCTGCGGAGTTCCTCTCAACGCTCAAGATCGATCTCTATCCTGAGGAGGTATATACATTTACTCCGAAAGGCAAAGTGGTCGTGCTGCCGCGCGAGTCTACACCCATCGATTTCGCCTATACCATCCACACCGAGGTTGGACACAGTTGCGTCGGCGCCAAGGTCAACGGACGTATGGTGCCGCTGCGCCACAAACTGCACAGCGGCGACATTGTTGAGATTCTGACCCAGCCCGGACACAAGCCCAGCCGTGACTGGCTGGGGGCGGTCAAGTCGTCGCGCGCTCGCAACAAGATCAAACACTGGCTGAACCTGCATCAGCGTGAGCGCGCCATCGAAATCGGCCGCAAATTGATTGAGAAGGAAGCGCGCAAGTATCGGGTCGCGCTGAAGGAGATCAAAGAGGAGGAACTGCGCAAGATAGCTTCCGACTATGGTTTGGGCCAGCCCGACGATCTGATGGCCGGCATCGGATATGGAAAGTATCCCGCGCGGCAAATTCTCGCGCGCCTGTCCCCGGCGGCGGGCGAACCCGTCGACACTACCTCAGACGGGGAAAAACCGGGCGGGCTGGCCAGCGTGGTGCGCCGCGTGTTTGGTGGTGACAGCCATGACAACGCCATCCGGGTGAAGGGTGAGAGTGACCTGCTGGTGTACCGCGCCCGTTGCTGCAACCCGATTCGCGGCGAAGCGGTGGTGGGCTATGTGACGCGCGGCAAAGGTGTGGCCGTGCACGCCCACAACTGTCCGAACGTGGTCAATCTCATGTATGAACCGGAACGCCGCATTGAAGTGGAATGGGCGCGCGACGACACGGCGCCGAGTTCGTATCCGGTAAAGATCACGGTCTTCTGCGACGATCGTTTCGGAATGCTCAAGCAAATTACCTCGGTCATCAGCGACACCAAGACGAACATCCGCAACGTGGAGGCGCGCACGTATAACGGGCAAGGCAACATTGACGTCATTCTCGACATTATGGATCTGAAGCACCTGGAGAACATCATCAACGGAGTGCGAAAGATTCCGGGTGTGCATGATGTGCAGAGGTTACAGAAAATCTAATCACTTAATAGTCTTGTCATTCCGAGGAGCGATACGCGACGAGGAATCTGCAGTATGACCGGGCGAAACTAACTGCAGATCCCTCGCGATGCTCGGGATGACAACCAGGCGGTAGCCGTCATACTTTCCAGGAGTCTTCTCATGCGTGACGCAATTTCAACCAACGATGCTCCGCAGGCCATCGGGCCATATTCGCAGGCGATTCGGGCGAATGGATTTGTATTTGTGTCCGGGCAAGTGGCCATTGATCCGGCGACGCAGCAGGTCGTCAGCGGCGACGTGGCCGCCCAAACTCACCGCGTGCTGCAGAACCTTTCCGCGATCCTTAGGGCGGCGGGAAGCGGCCTGGAGAAAGTGGTCCGTTCCACGGTATTCCTTAAAAATATGGGTGACTTTGCGGCGATGAATGCGGTCTACGCGACCTATTTTTCTTCGGTGCCGCCGGCCCGATCAACGGTTGAAGTTGCCCGCCTGCCGAAAGATATGCTGGTCGAAATTGATGTGATCGCGCTGGCGTAGCAGTTGATAAGGAAGCGAGCCAAACGCGCGATTATTGCGTCGCAAAGAGCGCGACGCTTCGCGCGGCTCGCCCAGATCCTTCGCTGCGCAAAGAGCGCTTGCTCCAGGATGACAATCCGACTCAGCCTGTCCGGCAATCTAAGCTATAATCGCTTTTTCCAAGAAAAGGAGCTGATTGAATGTTGAGACTCGCGTTTTTGTTTGCAATCCTCACGCTGACGGCTGCCACACTTTTCGGCCAAAGCGGCAAGACCGATACCAGCGCCCCCACGAAAGTCACCGGCCCGGGAACCAAGACGGCCGACGGCCTGCAATATTGGGACATCAAGGTCGGAACTGGCGCAACTGCCCAGCCTCACCAGACAGTCAAAGTCCACTACACCGGGTGGCTAACGAATGGAACGAAGTTCGACAGCTCGGTTGACCGCGGACAGCCGATTTCCTTTGGCCTGGACCAGGTCATCAAGGGCTGGGGAGAAGGCGTGCCGGGAATGAAAGTCGGCGGGAAGCGGCAGCTGAGGATTCCGCCCGATCTTGCCTACGGACCCCAGGGGCATCCTCCGGTGATTCCACCGAACTCAACTTTGATCTTCGACATCGAACTGCTGGGCGTGCAGTAGGATACTCACCACAGAGGACACGGGGATCACAGAGGAATAATCAGATCCTCCGTGAACTCTGTCCTCTGTGTTAGACGCCTTACGCCTTGACCACTTTGCCGCTGCGCAGGCAGGAGGCGCAGACGCGGATGCGTTTGGTGACGCCCTTTACTTTGGCGTGCACCGGGCGCAGGTTGACGTTCCAGCGCCGCCGGGTCACGTTGTGGGCGTGGCTGATGTTGTTTCCGAAAAGCGGCTTCTTGCCGCAGATATCACAGACTTGTGCCATTCACTGCTCCGAAGAACTCAATGTGCGAACCTAAATTCTAACGGAGCCGGGCCAGTTTCGACAACTCGCCCATTTGATTGTCATCCTGGAGCGAGCGTTCTTTGCGTAGCGAAGGATCTGGGCGAGCCGCGCGAACTGCCGCGTTTCTTGCGGCAGCATAGGCGCGCGTATGGCTCGCTTCCCCGAAAACGGCAGCACACACCATGAACGCTTACCGCCCTTAGATCAACCGAAGTCTACTTTCGTGGTCAGGACGGCAGGGTATTGCCGCGGCTGGGCCAGCCTGCCTAACATGGCGGCAGGAGGGTGGCATTCATGGAAGTCCCGGAAATCTGGTACAGACTTCAGCATAGAGCGGTCAGAGCCCGAGACACGAGGGAGTTGGTGGCAATTATCGATCAGATGAATGCATTTCTTACTGAAGAAGAGCAACGTTCCAATGGCAATTCAAAGCGCCGCAGGCCGCCGGCGGGGCAGAATTCAACTCTAAAGGCGATGCGGCAAGCCATGAAATCGGAAAGCGCCCTCAGACCCTGATCCGAGGCGTGGCGCCCTCACCGCTGTGCGATACTGAATTGGTGGCGGTGGCCGATCCCAAATCTGTGAAGGTGAACCTCTCCACGGGCACTGGTGTGGACATCGAGTGGAAAGACGCTCATCGTTCGCATTATCCGTTTCCTTTTTTGCGCAATGCCTGCCCCTGCGCGTTGTGCGATGAGGAGCGCTCCAAGACCGGCAGGCAGCCGGGAGCCCCGCCAAAGCCCGCGCCGGGCGCTCTGCCCATGTTCAAGCCCGCAGCCAAACCAAGTTCCGCCGAGGCTGTGGGCAAGTACGCCATCAAGTTTCATTGGAACGATGGACACGAACTGGGAATATATTCCTGGCAATTCTTGCGAGATTGGTGTCCGTGCGAGGAGTGCAAGGCGGAGCGGGCAGCGGCGAAAGCAGGGTAGTTTCTGACCAGAAAACTGGGCGCCATAAAGCGATGGCCCCGATCTCTCGGGGCCAAAATTGTTTGGGGTATTTACAGCACCCTGCGACACTTCCAGTATAGTTTCTGGCAATCCCGAGTCAAGTTACTTTTGTAGGGAAGCTATCCCTGCCTTCGCTCCCCACAGAACCCGCGCCCGTCTGGGCGTGGACCCGGCGGGATTCGAACCCGCATCTGCAACCGTCGCAGGGTGCTGTGTTCCCGTTACACCACGGGCCCAAAGCGAGTCTATCCACCTTTTGCAGCGCTGATCATGGTTGGATGTCACATCCGAATCTGCGGCATTCCAAAAGGGAACGAAAGCGCTTCAATTCGCAGCCTTCGCGACAAGACGGGGACATGCCAGGCTTCTCTTGTGAGTGTCTCGGGAAATAATCACGTTTCGCTTTGCTATAGAATCAATGAGAAACGTTATTTGATTTGGAAATCTTGCCTCTTGTCCTTTCTCTCCCAACTCAATCCGCGGCAGCGTGAAGCGGTCGAAACCACGGATGGCCCGGTGCTAATTCTGGCCGGCGCGGGCAGCGGCAAGACTCGCGTCATCACTTATCGCGTGGCGCATCTCATCGAGAACCTGGGCGCCATGCCGGAGTCGATCCTCGCCATGACCTTCACCAACAAGGCCGCGGCGGAGATGGTGGAGCGCGTGGACAAGCTGGTCGGCGGGCTGTCCGTCGCCAAGCCGCTGATTTCGACCTTCCACTCTTTCTGCGTGCGGGTGCTGCGGCGGGACATCGAAGCTCTGCGCATTCCCTCGGCGACTCCCGGCGCTCCGCCCATCGGGCTGACCATGCAATTTGTTATTTACGACGAAGCCGACCAGCAAAGTGTGGTGAAGTCGGTGATGCGACGGCTGGGAATCGATGACAAACAGGTCACGCCCCGCTCCGTGCTCGCGCACATTTCCTGGGCGAAGAACCACATGCTTGATCCGCAGGAAGTTTATCTGCAGTCGTCCGATCCCAAGACCGAGCGCGTCGCGCAGATTTATGCCGAGTACAAGAAAGAACTGGCTAAGGCCAACGCACTTGACTTCGACGACCTGCTGCTGGAAGCAGTGCGCCTGTTGAAAGCCGTGCCGGCGGTCCGTGAATACTACAATCGCCGCTTTCACTACGTTCTAATTGACGAATACCAGGACACCAACCGTCCGCAGTATGAACTTATGAGGCTGCTGGCCGGCTCGCGCCACAACGTGTGTGCGGTTGGCGATGAGGACCAGTCGATTTACTCTTGGCGGGGCGCGGACATCCGCAACATTCTGGAGTTCGAGAACGACTTTCCCGAGGCCAAAATCATTCGTCTGGAGCAAAACTACCGTTCCACCCAGAACATTCTGCAGGCGGCCTCAGTCGTTGTGGCGAACAACGTGCGGCGGAAGGGGAAGACCCTGTGGACGGCGCGCGTGGGTGGGACGAAGATCGGCTACTACGAGGCGCCGGATGGGGAGAACGAAGCGTTGTTCGTCGCCGACTACGCTTCAAAATATCTGCGCGAAGCCGTAGAGCAGGGCGAGAACGCGCGCGTGGCCGTGCTTTACCGCACCAATTCGCAGTCGCGGCTGTTTGAAGAGGCCATGCGGCGCTATCAGCTGAAGTACAATGTGGTGGGCGGATTTTCGTTTTACGAGCGGGCTGAAATCAAGGACATGATTTCGTATTTGAAGGTCATCCACAATCCGGATGACTCGATTGCGCTGCTGCGAGTGGTGAATACTCCGGCCCGCGGCATTGGCAAGACCACCATGGAGACGCTGGAGCGGGTGGCGCTGGAGACCGGGGCGTCGCTGTGGGGAGCCATTGGAGAAGCGATCAAGCGCCAGCTTTTGCCGCAGCGGGCCCTGGGCACGCTCAGGAGTTTTTGCGACTTGATCCAGGATGCGCGCGCGATGCTGGCGGGAAGTTACGTGGAGCAACTCGAAGAATCGGCGGCGGGAATGGCCCAAGCAGCGGTCCCTACGAGGGACCGCGAGAGTCCGGCGTCAGACGAGCAGATCGAATTCGACCCGATCGCGTTTGATTTTGGAGCGGCGAATGCCGACGAAGCCGAAAGAATGGCGGCGGGACGCCTCCACGACAGCCGGCAAGGTGCCGGCGCTACTGAAGCTTTTCGCACGCCCGGGGGGCCGGCCAACACGGCGGAGATTCTGAAATTCCTCATCGACCGGACCGGCTACATCAAGCAACTCGAGGAAGAAGACACGCCGGAAGCGTATTCGCGCATCGAGAACCTGCGCGAACTGGTGAACGCGGCCATGGATTCGCGCGACCGTGGCGAGACGTTGGACCAGTTCCTCGATCACGCCGCGCTGGTCAGCGATACCGATGCCTATGACGAACGCGCCCAGGTTACGCTGATGACCCTGCATGCGGCCAAGGGCCTGGAGTTCTCTCTGGTGTTTTTGTGCGGGCTGGAAGAAGGGCTGTTTCCTCATTCGCGCACGTTTCTGCAGCCGGATGACATCGAAGAAGAGCGCCGGCTATGTTACGTGGGCATGACGCGAGCGATGGACACGCTGGTGCTGACTCGGGCTGTGTATCGCCGTCGCTATGGAACTGATCTGCCCGAGGCCAGCGTGCCGTCGCGTTTCCTGGAGGAGGTGCCGGCGGAGTTGGTCGAGGAGTTGGGCGGATCGCGCCGGGCCCGTGTGGGGACGGGCGCCCTCGCGCCCCGGGCGCAGTCGAGGGGTCCGGCGGGGCGCAGCCCCGCAGCTCATGATGCAGGTCGCACTCACTACGCCTATGAAGACGAAGATCAGAGCGCACCCTGGGTCCAAAGGGACAACCAGCGTTCGAAGAGTTCTTACACTGGCCGAACCTACAATTCGATTGAGAATATCGCCGAGTTCTTCGCTTCGCGGGGCAAGAAGTTCAGCGTCGCCAAGCTCCCGGTAGAAGAGCCGAAAGGGAAGAAGGGCTTCCGGCCAGGCCAGAAGGTCCGGCACCCGAAATATGGCGAGGGAACTGTTTTTCAGCGAGAAGGGGAGGGTGATGCGGCCAAAATTACGGTACAATTCCCGAGGTTTGGTTTGAAGAAGCTGGTGGAGAAGTACGCTCAGCTGGAGCGGGCTTGAAAGGCATTGGTAATTTGTAATCGGGTAATTTAGTAATTTGGGATCAGGATGTGCGCTGATTCTGAAATTACCAAATTACACAATTACCAAATTACAAATTCGGGAAGCACTCATGGCAAATACAGCAAAGCTAAGCAAAGAAGAACGCAAAAAAGCGAAGCGGACGTCACGCAAAAAACGCAAGGCCGAAAAGCCGCTCAAGCCGCGCGAATACGCGCGCGGCTCCAAAAAGCGCAAGGTGAAGAAGATGGTACGCGGACAAGCGAAGCGGTAATAGCCGTCAGCAATCAGCAATCAGCACTCAGCTTTCAGCCAAAGAACTTACACGGTTGAGGCTGAGTGCCTGGCTTGCACGGCACAACCAGAGGCCCTTTGGCACAGGTACCGACCACCAACCAAACCGGCGAAACCGTCCGAACTTCGGACAACCAGCTTTTCTGTTGCAAGTCCATCGACAAGCTGATTTCTGAATCCGAAGCTCCGGGCCAGCGCCTGCAAAAAACGCTTGGCCCGTGGTCGCTGACGGCGCTCGGCATCGGGGCGATCATCGGGTCGGGGATTTTCGTGCTTACCGGTACGGCCGCTGCCGGCGAGTACTTTCAGGCGCCGTCGATCCTGCACGCGCAGGTGCTCGACATCATCGTCAATTTTCTACGTGGTGGCAGCACGGCGAGCATCCTCATGCACGGCCGCCCGGCCGCCGGTCCATCCATTGCCATCTCATTTTTTCTCGTTGCCTTGGCATGCAGCTTTGCGGGCCTGTGCTATGCCGAACTGGCTTCGATGATTCCGATTGCCGGCAGCGCGTATACGTACTCCTATGCGACCCTCGGTGAAATTTTTGCCTGGATCATCGGCTGGGACCTGATCCTGGAATACGTGGTCAGCAATATTGTCGTCGCCATCGGCTTCAGCGCCTACACCAAGTCGCAACTGGCGTCGTTCGGCCTGAACCTGCCGGACCGATGGTCCACGCCGGTGTGGGAAGCTGGCCACTGGACGGGTTCTTACTTTAACTTTCCCGCATTCATCATCGTCTTCATCCTCACGGTGCTGCTGGTGCGCGGGGTGCGTGAATCCGCCGAAGCCAACAACGTCATGGTCGCAATCAAGATTGGCGCTATCCTGATTTTTCTGGTAGTCGGTGGCGCTCTCGTTAACCCGGGCAACTGGAGGCCGTTCGCACCCTCTGGATTCGGCGGTATCGTGACCGGTGGAGCAATTGTGTTCTTCACCTACATCGGTTTCGATTCCGTTTCCACGGCGGCCGAAGAGGCTCGCAATCCGCAGCGCGATTTGCCGTTTGGCATCATTGCATCACTGATTGTCTGCACCCTGCTCTATGTGGGCGTTTCGGTTGTGCTGCTGGGCATGATGAAGTATTCGACGTTCGTCTCCGGCGAGGCTGCCCAGGCGCCGGTGGCGTACGCGCTGCAAGTGCTCGGTGCCAGCCGTTGGTCGCGTTCCATCATTGTCATCGGAGCGCTCACTGGCATGATTTCATCGCTGCTGGTCTTCCAATACGGCCAGGCCCGCATCTGGTACGCGATGTCACGCGACCGGCTTTTCCCGAAGTTCTTTTCCGCCATCCATCCCAAGTTCAGAACGCCGCACTGGTCCACCTGGATTGCGGGCTTTGCCGTCGGCGTTCCTTCCGGGATCTTCGCCACCGAGGACGCCGCCGATCTCTCCAACATCGGCACGCTTTTTGCCTTTGTGCTGGTCTCGCTGGGAGTCATCATCCTGCGGCGCACGCAGCCCGAGCGCAAGCGGGTGTTCCGCGTGCCCTTTGTGCCGTGGTTCCCGCTGATCTCGATTGTGCTCTGTGGTGGCCTGATGACCGGGCTGACCGTCATCACCTGGGCGCGATTCGTGGGTTGGCTGGTGATCGGCCTGCTGATTTATTTCTTCTACAGCCGGCACCGCAGCGAGTTCGCCAAGTGATTCTGGGTTTTAGATTTAAGATTTCAGATGGAGACCGTCGCCGGGCGATTCGCACTCTGCAATCTAGAATCTGCAATCTCAAATCTAAAATCCAACTATGACCGCTCCGCTACCTTTTCCAAACTCGTTCATCGCTTCACTTCCCAAGGCGGAGCTGCACCTGCATCTGGAGGGCTCGGTTGATCCCGCAACCTTGCTCGAACTGCGGCGGCAGCATGGTCGACAGAGCACGCTAACCGAGATCGAGCAACTCTATCAATATAAGGACTTCACCGGATTTTTGATGGCGTTCAAGACCGTCACCGACGATTTGCAGACGGCGGACGACTACGAACTCGCGACCTATCGGTTGATGGAGAAACTCAAGACGGAAAACGTACTGCACGCCGAGGTCTATGTGTCGGTGGGAGTGTGCTTATGGCGGAAACTCGACTTTGGCGCGATCTTCGAGGGCCTCGAGCGTGGCCGGGAGCGTGGCCAGCGCGGCTTCGGAACGTCGTTGCTCTGGATTTTTGACGCGGTGCGCCAGTTTGGAGCCGACAAGGCGCAACGAGTAGCCGAGATCGCCGCCCGATATCGAGATCGCAACGTAGTGGGTTTCGGAATCGGCGGCGACGAACTAAAGGCTGCGCCCGAGCTATTTCGTGACGTTTATGCTTACGCGGCAGACCAGGGGCTGCGGCTGACCGCCCATGCCGGTGAGACGGCAGCGCCCGGCTCCGTGTGGGGCGCGTTGAACATTCGGGCGGAAAGAATCGGCCACGGACTCACCGCCTACCAGGACCTCGAGCTGGTGGAAGAGCTGTCGCGGCGCCAGGTCCCGGTCGAAATATGCCTGACCAGCAACCTGCGAACTGGTTGTTGCTCCTCGCTTGCCGAGCACCCGGTGCGCCGGTACTTTGATCAGGGGTTGATGGTCACGCTCAACACCGACGATCCGGCGATGTTCGCGACCTCTCTGAATCAGGAATTTCGGCTCGCGCAGAACACCTTCGGCTTTACCGATGAACATTTGCGAGAGCTTGCCCGAAATTCGTTCGAGGCATCGTTTCTTCCCGCCGAGAAGAAGCTGGAATTCTTGAATTTGTTCGACGCCGCCGCGGCCAGGTGATTGCCATTGGCCAGCTAAAAACTGCCGATTACTGCGGCAAATGGCGTACTCAACGCTGGCTTGTGTTCTAATAAAGCAATCGCACATCATGCCGTCTGCCAGCACAATTTTGCGCCGCCGTGTGAAGGCGGGGTCACGGGCCCTTCGTGGACTCCGCGAAGCGATCCGTGCGCTCGTTTCCACGGAGCATCCCCTGCTGGCGCACATCATCCCCGTCCGGCGCTGCAATCTGTCATGCACCTACTGCAACGAGTACGACGATTTCTCCAAGCCAGTCGCGACCGGGACCATGTTCCAGCGCGTGGACAAGCTGGCCGAGTTGGGCACGTCGATCATCACGATCAGCGGCGGTGAACCGCTGCTGCATCCCGAACTGGACGAGATCATTCGGCGCATCCGCAAGAATGGCATGATCGCCGGAATGATCACCAACGGCTACCTGCTGATGCCGGATCGCATTCAGCGGCTGAACCGGGCGGGCCTCGAATGGCTGCAGATTTCCATTGATAACGTTACTCCCGATGATGTTTCCAAGAAGAGTCTGAAAGTCCTCGACAAGAAACTGGAGATGCTCGCCGAACACGCGGACTTTCATGTGAACATCAACTCGGTGGTCGGCGGCGGAGTGCGCACGCCGCAGGATGCGCTCACCATCGGAAAACGGGCGCTGGATCTCGGTTTCAGCTCCACGGTCGGGATCATCCACGATGGCCAGGGGCAGCTCCAACCGTTGGCCGATGAAGAACGCCGCGTGTATCACGAGATGAAGGCGATGGAGAAGCGCAGCTTCACGCGCATCAACGCCTTCCAGGACAACATTGCGCAGGGCCGGCCCAATCAGTGGCGATGCCGCGCCGGATCACGCTACTTGTACATTTGTGAGGATGGCCTGGTGCATTACTGCTCGCAGCAGCGCGGCTATCCTGCGATTCCGCTCGAGAAATACACGATCCACGATCTCCGTCGCGAGTACGTGACAGAGAAATCCTGTGCTCCGCATTGCACGGTGTCGTGCGTGCATCAGGTGTCTATCTTCGACTCCTGGCGGGCGCCGCAGCATCCCTCGCCGGTCGCTGCCGCGGCTGGGGATCTGGTGCAGATCGAGTAATCCGGTTTAAGGCTTGGCGCTCGAACTTCGTGGGTGCCCAACTCCCATCACTTCTTTGGTTGTGCCGTCGGCGGCAGCATTCCGTTGAGGCGGAGGTACGTCGCCGCGGCGCTGTAGTGATCGGCCCAATCGTTGGTCAGCGCGAACATGGCAAAGGCGCGCGGGCCTTTCCTTCCGCCGTAGAGTTCTACAGTATCGCCGAGCTTGGAATCGTCAACTTTGGCCAGCGCGGTGCTACAGAAATCGAACGAAGCCTTCAAAGCAGCGACCAGCTTGTCCTTGCCGTCGGTTTCCTTCAATTCTTCGCTCTTCGGCGCGGGCGTGTCGCTGATCTTGGCGCACAGATAATTGTTGGATTCGGTGATGTGCATGACGAGTTTGCCGAAGCTCATCTGCTGGGGCGTAGGTTTGAAGTCGTATTTGTCGGCGGGCATCTCCTCAGCCGCAGCCACCAGGTTCTTCTGCTGGCGGGGAAGGCTTTCTTTCACCACAGTCGAAACCGGGTTCTTGACCTCCTGGGCAAATGCAACTGCGCTCGATGCGAGAAGCGCAGCCAAAACAATCGCGCGTTTCATGGGGCCTCCAGTGCGCTCCCAGCATACCCTAGCTGCCCCCGCTGTGCCACACGGTCGTTGTCATCTGAGCGAGCGTCTTTTTGCGCAGCGAACGATCTGGGCGAGCAGCGCGACCTGGCGCGTTCTCTGCGACAGAACAATCGCGCGTCTGGCTCGCATCCTTACTCAACGGCGCTGCCCGGCTGGACTTCGCCGATCATGTTAAGAGAACATAGCGCCGAACCCCGCGGCTGCCAAGGTGAAAGCTATGTACCAGCCGAAGACGATGGCCAGCGCGGTGGAACGTTTCACTTTGCTGACCGCAGTAAAGCCAATCGCGGTCACAAACAGCGTCCAGATCATGAAAATGTCGATAGCGGTGCCCACACTGTAGAGGAACGGCGAATTTGCCTGGGTAAGAAAATAGCCAGGATTGGTGGCCACCGGGTTTTGCAAGTTGAATGAGTCAGGATCAGCCCCCGCAGTCACCGAAAGCATAGCCAGCAATGTCCTCAGCATCAGCGGCAGGCTGGCGTACATCACGATGGCAAACGCCCACTTGAACTTCACTGCGGAGCTGGCGACGAACTTGAACGTGGCGAACAAGACGGCCGCGACGATCAGATTGAAGAGAAGAATGATCGCTGGGTATCCGTACAAAAAGTAACGTGTGCCCGCGGCCTGCCGCGCAACCGCCAGATTGCGCTGGTCGGCGGGAAGTTGTTCCATCTGCCGGGTGGCCCGGGGCGATGCCTGGATCTGGTTCTCCACAACCTTGCGCAGGCCGATTTTCTGGTCGACCAAGTAGAAGAATGCCATCGCCACGACCGACAGCAGCAGAAACGGCGCCCACCAGCTCGCGCTGCGGCGAATGTCGGTAAATGTCTTGCTCGGCGCAACGAAGGTGTTGAGGCGTCGCGCTCCTTCGGACAGCGGGGCCGGCTCGGGAGTGGGACTCGAAATGGGTGAAGGTGAAATGGGTGCAGCGGCCATGAAGCCTCCTTGAATAACTGTCGTGCGGGATTGTATTGCGACCGGGCCTCTCAGACAAGAGCAGATCGGCGAATGACGAGACAAACCGGCGGGCGGCGCGTGAATACCGGCGGATCGCAAGGCACAAACCACGTAGGCACGGACGTCCGTGTCTGTGCGGGTCGAGCGAAGTTTGAACGCTCTGCAGAGCTACGCGGGAAGGAGAGGACACCTGCCCCTACGCAAGCACTTCCGGGGTCGCTTCCAGCAGGCTCTTGGTGTAGGGATGCTTCGGCCTCTCGGTGATCTGGGTGGTTGGTCCGATTTCGACAATTTTTCCGCGATACATCACCGCGATTCGAGTCGCCAGGTAACGCACCACAGGGATGGAATGCGAAATGAACAGGTAGGTCAGGCCGAATTCACGCTGCAATTGGGCCAGCAGGTTAATGATTTGTGCGCCGACGCTGACATCGAGCGCCGAGGCAGGTTCGTCGGCCACAATGAATTTCGGGCGCAAGGCGAGCGCGCGGGCGATGCCAATGCGCTGGCGCTGCCCGCCACTGAACTCATGGGGAAAGCGGCCCATGGCGGATTCGTCGAGGCCAACCGCCTGCAACAGTTCTGCCACGCGAGCGCGCCAGTTCGTGGCGCTCATGCGTTCATGGATGACGAGCGGTTCTGCAATCACGTCGGCCACCCGCATGCGCGGATCGAGCGAGCCGACCGGATCTTGAAAGATGATCTGCATGTCGCGGCGGAGGCGGCGCATCTCGGAATGGCTGGCTGCGAGCAGGTCACGGCCCTGATAGAGGACGGACCCTGAAGTCGGTGCAATCAGCCGGAGTGCGAGGCGTCCGAGAGTGCTTTTGCCCGATCCGGACTCGCCGACCAGGCCCAGAGTCTCGCCGGGTTCGATGGCGAGTGAAACGTCATCAACCGCGCGTACTTCCGCCTGGGCCCCGCCGCCGAAGATGGATTCGCCCAGCGGAAAGACCTTGGTCAGATGTCGGAGTTCGAGCAGGGGCATACCTTTTAGGTTAGTTCCATATTCTAGAATTTAGAACATATTTAACGCCCTGCGATCATCGGCACCGCCAGCAATGCCGCAAACATGCCGACCGCTTTCCATCGAGTGAAATGCTCTTTGAGAATGAAACGGGCGAGCAGCACGGTAATCGCGGGGTAAAGCGAACTGATGACCACCGCTGCATCCAGACGACCGGTCTGGCTGGCGCGAATGAAAAAAACGCTTCCCGTGATGTCGAGAATTCCGGCGAAGACGGCGAGGCCGATGCCCTGGCGAGTGATCTGGTAGCTGCGTCCTAAAGCGACCATAAGGCTGGTGAGCACGAAAGAAGCACCGCGCGACATCACAGCGATCCAAATTGCGGAGCCGCTGCCCGCCTGCTTGATGCAGAGATAGAAGCCGGCAAAAGCGACGCCGGCCAGAGCGGCAGTGGCGAGTCCTTCGGGGCGGCTGCCATCCTCGGAGCGGGAGATCAGCCAAATGCCGGCGGTCGCCACGACGAATCCGGCGATCTGCACGGTGCGAGGGACGCCCTCGGTGAGCATGCCGAAGATGGTCGGAATGGCGGCACTGAGCACCGCGGCCACCGGTGCGGTCAATCCCATTCTTCCGGTCGAGAGGGCGCGGTAGAAAATCGCCAGCGCTGCGCCGCCCGATGATCCTGCGACGAGGGCCCAGGCGATGCTGCTTCGCGAGGGAAAGGCCGAGTGGCCCGCCAGCGCAACAGCCAACATGAGAAGCAAGCCGCTGGCGTGAACGATCGTGGTGAAAACGAAGGCATTGGAGCGCCGCGCGGCATATCCGCCGAGAAAATCGCTCGTGCCCCAGACCAAGACCGCGCCCAGGCTGAAGCTGGTAGGCACGAATTGGGTGGGCAGGGGCATGGTGTCGGCGCGAAGTAGTTGAGATTAACATGCAGGTGGCCGTTATCGGGTGGACTCGGAAGCGGTTTCAGGAACCCCAGTCGACAGTTCTTCCAGCAGGTCGCGCAGTTGAGACAGGATTGCCGCAGCCGGAGCGGCCTTCAAAGAAAACTTCAGCACGCCATCCGGAGTGAATTGACCGCCCGGTTGCGAAGCGACAAAGCGCGCCAGCTTTGCGGGGTCAATGGTTGCATTTGCCCGAAACTTGATAGTCACGAGTTCACGCTTGCGTTCGATGCTGATCACGCCGACTCGCACGGCCAACAACTTGAGAGAGGCATAGTCCAGCAGATTGCGCACGGCGGCAGGCGGCTCGCCATAGCGATCGTGCAATTCGAGGCCCACGTCTTTTAATTGCGCTTCCGTCTCGACGCCGGCCACGCGTTTATACATGCGCAGCCGCTGGTTTTCTTCTTTGATGTACTCTGCCGGGATACGAATGTTGAGTCCGAGATTGAGTTGTGTGGCCGCCTCTTCCGGCGCGGCTTCGCCTTTCAGTTCACGCACGGCGTGGTCGAGCATCTGGGTATAAAGTTCGAAACCGACAGCCTCGATGTGCCCGCTTTGCTCGCCGCCCAGCAGGTTGCCCGCGCCGCGCAACTCAAGATCGAGCGCCGCGAGTTTGAAGCCTGCACCAAGGTCAGAGAATTCCTTCAGCGCGGCCAAACGTCTGCGCGCGAGCGGCGTCAGTTCGATGTCGGCCGGAATCAGCAGGTAGGCATACGCCCGCCGGTTGGACCGTCCCACGCGTCCACGCAATTGATAAAGCTCTGACAGGCCTAGGCGGTCGGCACGGTTGATGACGATGGTGTTGCACAGCGGAATATCCAGGCCGTTTTCGATGATGGTCGTGGCCACAAGAATATCGGCCTCGTGATGCATGAATTTCAGCATCACCTTTTCCAGCTCTCCCTCTGACATCTGCCCGTGACCGACGGCGATGCGAGCCGTGGGGACCAACTCCTGCAGTTTGGCGGCCATCTCCCAAATGCTTTCCACCCGGTTGTGGACAAAGTACACCTGGCCGCCGCGATCGAGTTCCTGCTGAATGGCGGATTGAATCAGCTTTTCATCCCAGCTCGCAACCACGGTTTGAATCGCCATGCGATCTTTCGGAGGCGTCTCAATCACGCTCATGTCCCGCAGTCCGACCAAGGACATGTGCAGCGTGCGCGGAATCGGCGTGGCCGACATGGTGAGCACATCGACCTCCTTGCGCATCTGTTTCAATCGCTCTTTGTGGCGCACGCCAAAACGTTGCTCTTCATCCACCACCAGTAGTCCCAGGTCGGCAAACTTCACGTCCTTCGATAGCAAACGGTGTGTGCCGATCAGGATGTCCACTTTGCCGGCTTCGACTTTCTGCAGGATTTCTTTCTGCTGCCGCGTGCTGCGGAAGCGGCTGATCATTTCGACAGTCACCGGGAAGGCGGCGAATCGTTGCTTGAAAGTTTCGAAGTGCTGGAAGACGAGCACGGTGGTCGGCGCCAGGACAGCGACTTGCTTGTTGTCATTGACCGCCTTGAAAGCGGCGCGCATGGCGATTTCTGTCTTGCCATAGCCGACATCGCCACATAGCAGCCGGTCCATGGGGCGTGACGATTCCATGTCACGCTTGACGTCGACAATGGCCAGGTCCTGGTCCTCGGTCTCGGTGAACTCGAAAGCGTCTTCGAACTCGCGCATGAATTGACCGTCGTTGGAGAACGCATAGCCCTTGGCGGCGTTGCGCGCCGCATAGAGCTTGATGAGTTCGTCGGCCATGTCCTTCATGGCCTTGCGGACGCGCGTTTTCGTTCTTTCCCACGCGCCGCTGCCCAGGTGATTGAGCGCCGGCTTCGCGCCCTCCGACGATCGATATTTCTGAACCAGGTCAAGGCGCGTCAGCGGCACATACAAGCGGGCAGCTTCCGCGTATTCCAGCAGCATGAATTCCGCGTTGCCATCGCCCTGGTTGATTTCCTTCAGCCCCTGATACTGGCCGATGCCATGCTCCACATGGACTACGTAGTCTCCGACTTGCAAATCGCGGAAATCGGAGAGAAAGGCTGATGTCTTCGACTTCTGGCGTTGCGGGCGCGAAACCACCGATTCCGATTCATCAAACAAATCGCGAGCGCCGAAGATTGCCAGGTGCGCGTCGGGCAGAATGACGCCGTCGGGCACGTAGGCCTTGGCCAGCGTGGTAGTAAGAATTTCGCCAGCGAAGTATGCAGTCTCGTCGGCGTAGCTTTCTCCGCCGCGCGTGCGACTGCCGAGGCGGAAGGAAATACTGTTCTCGCTGAACAGGTCGGCGAGGCGCTCGACCTCACCGATATTGGGCACCGCGATCAACACCCGGTTCTGTTCCGCAATCTGTTTCTTGACGTCCTCGAGCATCGCAGCCACCGAGCCATGGAATCGCTGCGTGGGCTGGGAGCGGAGGGTAACGGGTTCAGCGTGATCGGCCCGGGCGATTTCGAGGTGCTCGATGTCACCTCCGGGAAGCTTGCTGAGCTTGTTCCACCAGTCGTCCGGAGGGAGGTAGAGATCGCTGGGGCGCACCAGGTTGCCGACGCCGCTGCGCTCGTGGGCTTCTTCCAGCCGTTCCCAGACTCGATCAAATTCGCTTCTCAGGCTGTCCGGTTCGTCCGCCAGGATTGCAGCATTGGGCATCAGGTCGAAGACAACGCGGTCGGCCCCGGCCACGGGCGCGTAAAACTCCCATCCGGGAAACACGGTGACGCCTCCCGAACGAACCGCCTGCTCGACAATTTCTTCCGCTCCGGTAATACGTCTGCCGGACAAGCGGGCATGGATCGCTCCCAGCAGGTCTTCGCTGACCGGAGTCTCGGTGAGCGGGAGCAACAGCGCTTCTTCCACCGGATTCGAGGACCGCTGGCTGGCGGGATCAAATTTGCGGATGGATTCAACCTCGTCGCCGAAAAACTCGATGCGCAACGGACGATCGGCTTCGGGCGAGTACACATCGAGAATGCCGCCGCGCAAGGCATATTCGCCGGGCATCTCGACCACATCGGTCGAAGAATAGCCGACGGTGTTGAGGTGACGAACCAGCGGGTCAATGTCCACGGTTTCGCCACGGCGCACCGCCCGTGCGAGGTCGGCATAGTATTCGGGCGAACGCAAGCGAATCGCCGTGGAGGCAATCGGCGCCACCAGGATGGACACCGCACCAGTCGCAATCTTCCACAACGCCACTGCCCGTTCTTCCTGGATCTCCGGATGAGGCGAAAGATTCTGGAAGGGCAACACGTCGCGCGTGGGAAACGCGGCGATGGATCCCGGCTCACTTCCGCCGATCAGTTCATGAAATGCCTGTAGCACTGGCAGCAGGTCTTCGGCGACCCGGTTATCGGGAACCACGACGATCAGGGGACGGCCGGCTGCGCGCTGCAGCAAAACCAGCGTCAACGCCTTGGCGGTAGGGGTAAGTCCGGAGACACGAATCCGCCCCGTGCCCTCTTTGAGGTGGGAGGCTACACGCGAGAAGGCGGGCAACTTTTCCACGTCCGCGAACAGATCGCGAACGAAGGGAAGGACCATTGCCTTTTGATTTTAACAGGGACTGCGGTTTGACGGGCGAGGACGCCCGTCTTCCACCGGCGAACACTTCATCCTCGCAGCAGCGGCCTGGTCAGGCACGTCGGTCCGCCGCCGCCGTTGATGCCCAGCTCGGAGCCGGGAAAGGTCCGAACCTCGAATCCAGCCGCGAGCAGCTTTGCATTCGTCTGTGGGTTTTCTTCCAACGCAAGCAGGCGTTTGTTTCCTAAAGCGAGCACATTACAGGCCAGGGAATCCCGCTCAGGGTAGTCGATCTCAATCGACTTGTAGCCGCGGGCCTTTAGCAGTTCAACCGTTTCCACCGCGAGCCACGGCAAATCAACCAATGCCGTGCGCTCGTCGAGAAGACTGATCAGCGACATCAGATGCAGACACGCCGACGGCCCTCTGCCATACGGAAGCGGCGCCGAGAGAACTTCCACGCCCTTGGGGGCCAGGCAATTGCGGAGCTGAAAAATCCCGGCTGCGTTCGTGCGATAGCCGTGCCCGACCAGCAGCGTCTTCGGATCGAGCCATACGATGTCGCCGGCTTCGGTCGTGGCCGGGGCGGTAATTTTCGCCAGCATACGAAAGTTCCCCATGGCCTGGCAGAAAGAGCCGTGGCAGCGGCCTTCCGGAACGCGGTTGGGCTTGCCGGTACGCATCACGATCAGTCCGAAATCGGTGGGCAGCGAAGCGTCGTGGGTGTAAACGGCGTCGAGAGTGAGTTCGTTGGCCGGGGGTAGCTCGAAAACCTCCGTACCTGCGGATTCCAATTCGCGGCACAAGGCTTCGTGCTGAAATTGCGCTTTTTCGAAATCAGGGGGGCGCAGGAAGCCGAAATCGCGCCAGCGGGCCGCACGCTCCGGCTGGTTCCATCCGGCGGTTCGGGGCGAGCAGACCATCACCCGGCGCAGCGGTTCGACCATGGAGTGACCGTTGATGACCGGTTCGCCTATGGTTGCGGCAGCCGCCTCCGCCGCCAGTTTTCCAGTGCCAAAAGCCATAGAGAAAATCTAAACTGGGCACGGAGCAAAAGCAATCTGGCGGCTGTTCTCTTTCAGCTTCCACTGTGCGTGCCAACGACTAGAACTCCACGTGCAGCCGAAAGCTGGGTACGGTGACCGGTCCGCGGTCCTGGTTATAGCCGGGGTTGTTGATGTGCTGCACGCCGGGCGCGATGTAAATTCCCCGCCAGACATGCGCCGTGTAATACGTCTCCAAGATGTTTTCCCGGCCGTAGGTGAGGGCGCCGTCGCCGAGCAGGAACCCCAAGCCACCGTCGGCCAAGTAATGTTGATGGTCCTTGCAGATTCCGTTCGACACAAATGCGACACCGGCGCGGTCCTGCTTGCGATGCCACCGACTTCCGAAAATTCCGACGCCTGTAAGGATGGTCTCGTCGTCTTCAGTGTATGCAAACGATTCCGTTTTTCCGTTGTCCCACCCCCAGCGCGCAAACGCCACAACGTCAGGCGCAATAGTTTGCTCGAGGTTGACTCCGAAGCCATACTTGCGCGTGATATGCCAGGGATGATTGGTGATGTCTGGCCTTGCCACCAAACCCTCTTCAAATTGGGCCACTGCGTCGCGATAAATCCCCATGTTCGCGTAGTTGGTGTAAGCCAGCACTCGCACCACGCCCGCTTTTTTCGGAATGAAGCCGCGACGCAATTCGTATTCCCAATTCTCCGCGTGCGCCTGCCAGGGCCGCCACACCAGATCGATTCCGTTGGCGACCTTGGGCATCAGGGCTTCGGCAAAGCGAAATCCCCAGTTGCGGTCTTCGTAATCCACGACCGCGCCGACGGTGTAGCCGCGGGTGTCGGCAGCATAGTCGTAAGCACCGTTGTTATCGATCGTCCAATTGGTGAATTGCAGATGCGTGTCCGAGCCGGCCGAATTCTGATCGAAGAAGTCCACCATGCCGAACTTGCCGAAGCGGAGTTCCAGGCGGCGTCGGGGAAGTTCTTCGAACAGCGAGAACGAATTGCGCTGGTTCTCGATTTTGTCCTTGCTCAAGGCAAAGACCTTGTGAACCATGCCGCGCGCCAGGTATGGGGCCTTGCTGAGTAGCGGATTACGAACGATATCCAGGTCCGTGAACCCCGCCAGTCCCAGGCCCGTGCTCAAAGCAGCTCCACCGGCTTCTTCGATGTCGACCAGAATCTCAGTGGAATCGTTCAGGCGGACGCCGGTGTAAAGCGTCAAAACCCGTGAAGTGGCTTTTTCGTAGTTGGGATCAAGGCTGTGGGCGCCGCTGTACTTCGCATAAAAGGGAGGATTGGTCTGAAAGATGAAGTTGGCCTGGCCGGAGACCCAGAAACGGGTGTCCTTGAGCTCTGGAAACATCCTTTCCGGCGCGGGATCGGCGGAGGGATCGGCCTGTTGATCAGCGGCCGAGTCCGAGGACTGAGCAGTCGTGCCAGGGCGTGCTTCTTGGGTCACAATCGCTTGTTGGGCGGTGGCGAGCGGCATCCAGCCAAGACCGGCAGCCGCCCACAATGCAAGCACCCACCAGCGTGCGACAGCAGCTACGAATTGGAGATCGTTCTTCATGCTGCAGATCCGGGTTACCAAGCCTATACCGAATGGATTAATAGAGTATTAAAACGAGCGACAGGCAAGGTTCCGGCCAAGAGAATCGCCTGCCACGATAACGGTTAACGTAAGCATACACGCAGGATTAAACCATAGTTAATCAGTTGAGAGCTCTTCTTCCGCGACCGTCCAGCGCATACGCAGCTGCCGTTTGCCATCCTCGCCGGTGACCACGACCCAGCTCATGCTGAGCCGCGTGCGTTCCGCAATCCGCTCCGTGAGTTCCGCCGGGGAATTCTCGATGCAGATCGAGTGCGCGAGCTGTGTCGTCGCCACCGCTGCCGGTTGTAGAAGTAAAGTCATGCACGACATTTTTGTTCGCCTCCTTTCTTGCGGATTCAATCGCCCAATTGGATTGGATACTCATGGTGCTAAAAGTGAGATCAAAAGTTCATAAAGTTTTCATAAGAGCCCAGGTCATGAGAGTTTTAAGAGAATCGAAAGCGGGCAATCGCCTCGACCCTCCGCATGCTTCTTTAGTTTTGATTTCGATGCAGAAGACGCAAGGGGAGGCGATAGGCAGGAGTCACGAAGCTTATCGGAGCCATCCGCGATCTTTACACCGGGAAGCCGCCGAACCATCTCGGAGGCTCATACCCACTGCTGCTTTTCATACGTCCTTTCCTGGTCTCGGCGAGAGGTTGGCTTCCCGCCTTCCACGATATATAATACCCCCCTACCGTATCTGTCAACCAAAAAGTTCGATCATTGAGAAGAAAATTATGAAGGACAAGCTGCCGGAAATTTCCAAGGAAAAACAGAAACTGCTGTCCCGCATCAAGCGCCTCGGTGGACAAATTAACGCCGTGGAGCGCGCGGTAACGGCAGGGGATGAGTGTGCCGACATCCTGATGCTGCTGGCAGCGATCCGGGGCGGTGTGAACAGTTTGATGGCGGAGATTCTGGAAGATCACGTCCGCCTGCACATTACGCACCCAGGCCGCGGAACCGAATCTGCCGAAGAACTCACCGAGGATTTGATCAACCTGGTGCGTGCCTATCTGAAGTAGGACGGATTGCGGGTGCGCGAAGCAAGGCGGCAAAAAAGCAGGACAGCCCGGAGCCCCCCGAAGCTGTCCCTGAGACCCTCCCGGTTAGAAGGGCGTGTACTGTCCCGAGAATACTAAGGCGGTGTTTCAGGATTGTTGCTAAGTTGTAAATTTCCGGTAAATTCTGTTATCCATCTAGTACCGTGGTCACCGCAGATATCTTCCCGTTTTCCCGCGCCAGCGCCCGTCACATTCGCCTGTGATCAGACGCGCTGCGCCCGCATGCGGCGCTGTTACCATCATGATAGGTTCTGTGGAGGAGACACATGGCCCGCAAGACCGACATTTCGCGCAATCTGCAAAAGCGCGCTGAGCAGATGATTCCGGGAGGCGTCAATTCACCGGTACGAGCGTTCCGGTCGGTGGGCGGAGAAGCGCCGTTTATCGTGCGCGGAGAAGGCCCGCGGATTTTCGACGCTGATGGAAATGAGTACATCGATTACGTTGGCTCCTGGGGACCACTCATTCTTGGTCATGCCGCTCCCTTCGTCATGGACGCGGTGATTGCCGCGGCGCGGAATGGAACCAGCTTTGGTGCTTCTACACCCACCGAGGCCGATCTTGCCGAGATTGTGCTCTCGGCATTTCCTCACATTCAGAAAGTGCGTTTTGTCAGCTCCGGGACTGAAGCCACCATGTCGGCCATCCGGCTGGCGCGGGCTTACACCAAGCGCAAGTACATCGTAAAGTTTGAAGGCTGCTATCACGGCCATGCGGATGCTCTGCTGGTGAAGGCCGGCTCGGGTGTTGCCACGCTGGGCATTCCGGGCTCGGCCGGTGTGCCGGAGGAGTTTACCCAGTTCACGCTGGCCTTGCCCTATAACGACACTGACGCACTCGATCAGGCGTTCAAGAAATTCAGGCACCAGATCGCGTGCGTCATCGTCGAGCCGGTGGTGGGCAACATGGGCTGCGTCCCGCCGGCTCGCGGATATCTCGAGGCCCTGCGTGCTATCACCCAACGTGACAAAGCTTTGCTCATTTTTGACGAGGTCATGACGGGGTTCCGTCTGGCATTTGGTGGAGCGCAGGAAATCTATGGGATCACTCCTGATCTCACCACCATGGGAAAAATCATCGGTGGCGGCCTGCCCGTGGGAGCTTATGGAGGACCCTCGGAGATCATGGAACTGGTCGCGCCACTCGGACCGATGTATCAGGCGGGCACGCTTTCCGGGAATCCGCTGGCCATGGCTGCCGGGATCGCTGTTTTGCGGTATTTGCGCGAGCACAAACAAGCAGTGTATCCGCACCTGGACAAGCTGAGCGGCGAACTGACGGCCGGGGTTGCAGCGGCCGCGAAAGAAGCCGGTGTCTCCGTGTGCTACAACCGCGTGGGATCGATGTTCACCTGGTTCTTTGCGCCGGGCCCGGTCACAGACTGGGATTCTGCAGTAAAATGCGACACGGAAGCTTTTGGCCGGTTCTTCCGTTCCATGCTGGATAGCGGAATCTACCTGCCGCCGTCGCAGTTCGAGGCTGCATTTCTAAGCGCGGCCCACACCGAAGATGACATCCAGCAGACGATCGCGGCGGCCAAGCAGGCGTTCGCACTGGTGCATGCCTAGAGATCACTACCGGGGTGCACTTTCAATCATTTCGGGTATGGTGACGAACTCGTATCCTTCTGCCAGGTATCGGGCGATTAGCTGGTCCGTAGCTATCAGTGTTTGTGAGCGGTCGGCGCCAAAAGAGTCGTGTCGGCCGTCATGAAGCAGGACAACGCTTCCGCCGCGGACTTGTCGAGCGACCTTCATCTCGATGTAGTCTGCCGGTTTTCCTCTCCAGTCATATCCGGCGACGCTCCACATGACCGGCTCCAGTCCCATATCGCGCACCAGTTGCAAGGTACCTGGCCGGCGCCCGCCGAAGGGAGGACGGAACAAACGGGAGTTCTCGCCGACGGCGTCTGCCAGCGCCTGCTGGCATTGCTGAATTTCCAGCCGCGTCTGCCGCGCCGAGGCAAAGATCAAGTTGGGATGGTTGAACGTATGATTCCCAATCGCGTGCCCAGCCTTCGCTAGCTCTCGCACAATGTCCGGCCGCTGCTGCACATACCGACCGATCAGAAAAAATGTGGCCCGAACTTCATGCCTGGCAAGAATTTCCAGCAGCCGTAAGGTGTGCGGATCGTTGGGACCATCGTCGTAAGTCAGGGCCAGCTTCTTTGAGCCTGGGGGCAAGCCCACAAATGTTCGGCCATACCACTGTCCTGTCGGCGACATGGACTGGTAGCCGGCTCCAACCGCGCCTGCGCACACTGCGCCGCCCAGGAAATAGCCAAACATGATGCGTCGATTGTAACTGTGGCACGCTCAATTCACCACGGAGTCACGGAGACACGGAGGGAGAATAAGAGAGTCGAACCGCGTGCTATGAAGGGCGACTCTCGGCGCCGGGTGAACGCCGATCCAGGACTCTGGATTGTTCTCCGTGCCTCCGTGACTCCGTGGTGAAAAATAGGGGTTACTCTTCCCGCAATTGCACGTCCGGCTGTCTCGGGTTATTCTGCCATCCGAGCCGCGATTCTCCGAGCCCATGGCCAATCTATTCGAGCTTCCCCGTTACATTGCAGTGGAGGGCCCCATACGCGTCGGCAAGAGCACGCTGGCGCAGATTCTTGCTGAACAATTGAATGCCCAGCGGGTTGTAGAAGCCGAAGACAATCCCTTCCTACGCGCTTTCTACGAAGGCGAACGGGGAGCGGCCTTCCAGGCGCAGTTTGCTTTTCTGATTCGGCGCTTCGAGCAGCTGCAGGCGCTCGATATCGGCCCACGCTCGCAGCGGACCGTGGTCGCGGATTTCATTTTTGAAAAAGACAAGCTCTTTGCCTGCCTCAATCTCAGCGATCATGAGCTTGAAACCTATAATCGCTATTACAACTTCTTCCGCGACCAGCTTCCCACGCCCGACCTGGTCATTTACCTGCAAGCCTCGCCGGAAGTACTGAAAAAGCGGCTGAAGAAAAAGAACGCGCCGGGAGAAAAAGCGATCAACGAAGAGTATCTGGAAGAAGTGATCAAGGCCTACGAGCACTTCTTCTTTCACTACACTTCTTCGGACCTGCTGATCGTGAATACTTCTGAGATTGATTTTGTCGAGCGCAACGAGGACCTGCAGGAATTGCTGCGGAAGGTCTCGGCGCCGATCAAGGGCACGCAGTATTTCCTGCCACTGGGGCGACAGGAAGCGGCGAGCGCGTAGGTGATCGGGTGGGGACAGCGGCCACCGCTGTCCAGCACGGCCCGCTAACCCATTATCGCCACAACCACTTGCAGAAGTTCTACTAAGGCGTGGAATGTGGGGATCGGTATGGAGGGCCCGCCATTATCAAGTCCGCGCTTGCAGGTTCAGAGTGATGTTATTACAATTGTGATAACGGAGGCTGGCCCATGGTGGAACTCAAAGTCCGCAAATTCGGCAACTCGCTGGGAGTGGTGCTGCCTAAGGAAGTCATCCACCGTCTGCGCACGAGCGATGGCGAGCGACTTTTCCTGATTGAAGTGGCGGAGGGCGGTTACCGGCTCACGCCCTATGATCCGGCGTTCGAGAAGAAAATGAAAAAAGCCGAAGAAATCATGGGCCGCTATCGCAACACCCTGCACGCCCTGGCAAAGTGAAGAGAAAAGAACCGATCTGGATCGAGAAGCGGGATGCCCTCGCGATCCACGATCGCCTGTTGGCAGCCCACGGTGGCGCCCCGGGATTGCGTGATGAAGCACTTCTGCAATCTGCTCTGGCCCGACCCCGCCAACACTACGCTTATGCGGACTCGCCGGACATCATCGAGATGGCAGCGCTTTACACAGCGGGCATCGTCCGCAATCATCCTTTCGTCGACGGCAACAAGAGGGCCGGATTTGTGAGCGGTGTCCTGTTCCTCGAACTCAACGGATTCAGCTTCTTCGCAAGCGAGGAAGATGCCACTCAGGCTGTCCTGGATCTTGCGGCCGGTGCGCTCGACGAAGGCGCGTACACCGCCTGGCTGCGGGCTAACACCAAGCGTAAGCGTGCGCGGTAGGCGAAACGCAATCGCCACAACCAGCAACCCCCGGCTTTACAGCCATTTACGCCGTCGCAAACTCTGATCACTTCCCCCTAGCCATCGCGTTTCCCTGCGTCTACAATAGCCCCAGCATCATCCAAGATGCGTACAGACTCTATCCGGCGAAGCCGGAGGGGCACTGGAGGACATCGTGAGTCTCACGCCGATCGGCGAACCGCGCCAGAAGATCACCGTTGCTTCCCTTCGAGAAAAGAAGCTTAAACACCAACCGATTACCTGTCTGACCGCGTACGACTACTCGAGCGCACGCTTGCTCGACGAGGCTGCAATCGACATCATCCTGGTCGGCGATTCCCTCGCGCAAACCATGCTGGGGTACGAAAACACGCTGTCCGTCACGGTCGATGAGATGCTCCATCATTGCCGGGCTGTGCACCGAGGGGTGAAGCACGGGTTCCTCGTCGTGGACATGCCGTATGGTTCCTACCACGTGAGCGCCGATGAAGCATTGCGCAATGCGACGCGGTTCATTAAGGAGGGCGGCGCTGAGGCCGTGAAGATGGAAGGCGGCGAAAAGCGCGCCGATCTCATTCGCCGCGTGATCGACGCTGAAATCCCGGTCACCGGCCACATCGGGCTCACGCCGCAATCGGTCAACGTCATGGGCGGATATAAAGTTCAGGGGAAGTCGCTGGCCGCGGTGGAGCAACTCATGCGCGATGCAGTGGCGCTCGACCGCGCAGGTGTGGCGTGTATCTATCTGGAAGGCATCCCGCGCGAAGTCGCAGCCCTGATCACGGCGGAAGTCGCGACTCCGACCATCGGCATTGGAGCGGGGCCGGAGTGCGACGGCCAGGTGCTGGTGTTCCACGACATTTTGAACCTTACGTTCGGACCGCCGGCGAAATTTGTGCGCCGCTATGGCGACGCCGCAGCGCTGATTTCCGACGCGGTGCAGGCCTTCCGCGCGGATGTGATGTCGCGGCAGTATCCGTCGGACAGCGAGTCGTATCACCTTCCTAAGGAAACCCAACAGTCGCTGGAGACGGTGCTGGAGCGCAAACGGGGGCTTCGCCGGTAGAATTAGAGTCCATGAGGCGCGCAACGTTAGGTGCTCTGGCCGGGTTGGTGTTGCTGGTTTCCTGTTCCCGCCCATCGCAACTGCCGGGCCATCTCAAATCGCAGACCAATCCACTCTTGCGCCTCCAAGCTCTGCCGCCCGCCGATCCGCAGAAATTCCACGACGCACGCAACATGAGAGATTGGAAAAATCCCTACCTGATCGTTCGTGTGGATGGGGTGGCGCTGCTCAATGCCGCCGACAACGAACAACGACTTTTGAATCCCGATCGCTTGACCGAAGAGCTGGCCCAGTTGCCAACCTCCGCGTGGCCTTATGGTCGCGTCGTAGCGGTGGCAGAAGCGCCGGTTTCGGGCTCCGAAGACGACAAGGCCCGGCTGCGCAAAAATCGGGCCGTGGTTGCAGGCACTTTGGAGGAAGCGCAGGTGCAGATCGACTGGGTCCCGTCACCGTGAGCCTCGCAGCGAAGCCCTTGGCATGAAAATCTGCCGAACCATTGCAGAGATGCAGTCGGCGTCGCGGTCGCAGCGGCGCGCCGGCAAGCGCCTTGGTTTCGTTCCGACGATGGGCGCGTTACATGAAGGGCATCTCTCGCTGGTGCGCGCCGCGAAAGCGCAATGCGATACAGTGGCTGTATCCATTTTTGTGAATCCCACGCAGTTCGGCCCGGATGAGGATTTGGGCAAATACCCGCGGCCGTTCGCCCGGGATTGCGAGCTGTTGGACAAAGAAGGCGTTGATCTCCTTTTTGCGCCATCCGCCGAGGAAATGTATCCCAAGGGCGCGATCACCTGGGTGACAGTCGATGGGCTGAGCGAGAAACTCTGTGGCCGGTCACGTCCCGGCCATTTTCGTGGCGTGACTACGGTCGTCGCCAAGCTTTTTCACGTCATCGAGCCGGATGTGGCTTTCTTTGGACAGAAAGATGCCGCTCAGGCCGCCATCATCCGCCGCATGGTCCGCGACCTGCATTTTCCCGTCGAGATTGTGGTGTGCCCGATCGTGCGCGAGCCAGACGGCTTGGCGATGAGTTCGCGAAATGCTTATCTCAGCCCGCAAGAGCGGAAGTCGGCGCTTGTGCTTTACCGATCTTTGAAGAAGCTGAAGGAGCATTTCGATCGTGGCGAGCGTAAGGCTGCTCCTCTGATCCAAGCAGGCGCGCAGATCTTCGCGCAAGAATCGGCCGTGCGATTGGATTACCTGGAAATTGTGGATCCGGATGCGCTCGATCCGGTAGAGAAGATCGACAACACGGTGCTGGTCGCTGTGGCCGCATTCGCCGGAGCAACCAGGTTGATCGACAATATTCTGCTTGCTCCGTGAATCAAAAAGCCAAACCACAGAGGGCACAGAGAACACAGAGGAAATCCGCTCACGCCACGCTGTTCAGACGCCTTGGCCCGGAGACGAAGCGATTTCCAGCGATTAAGTAGCGCAGGGGCAAATCAGCCGCTTTGACGATGCCGATCCGTGGTGTGGCGATTATCTTCTCCACGCGAAATCCATCATCAGCACTGAACAAGTCGGAATCCGCGCTGGTCAGGTCTTTGCCGTTGTCCCGTGCGCGCGTGATGCCGAAGGCTTCGGCCATTCGGCCGGGTCCGCTGGTCAGCAGCCGCAGATCGGGAGGTTCTTCTGCGGAAAATCCCCGCACCCGGGCCATCTCCTCGATCCCCTCCAGCGGCTCAAGTGCGCGGAACAAGATTCCACCCGGCAGGCCGTCTGGCAAGCAGGAAACATTCAGACAATAGTGGTTGCCGTAGATGAAATAAACATAGGCGTGTCCAGGAGGCCCAAACAGCACAGCATTGCGGGCGGTGCGGCCGGCGAACGCGTGCGCCGCTGGGTCATCGGAACCAAGGTAGGCTTCGACTTCCACGATCCTGCCGGTGAGGAATTTTCTGCCCTGCCTGCGAATCAGCAGCTTTCCCAGCAACTCGCGGCTTACGATGCGAGGGTCGCGGTCGTAGAACTGATGCGGGATGGGCTCCTGCAGCTTGCGAATCGGCATCCTCCCCCGGATCAGGCAGCGCCTTTGAGATACTCCAACACCTCGGCCGCATGTCCGTCGGCCTTAGGGTTGTTAAAGATGTGCGCGATTTTCCCATCAGGCCCGATCACAAACGTCGTTCGGGCGATGCCCATTACTTTCTTGCCGTACATGTTCTTTTCTTTAATCACTCCATAGGCCTCGCAAACTTTCTTGTCGGTGTCGGCCAGCAGCGTATAGGGCAGGTCGTACTTGTCTTCGAACTTCTTCTGCGCTGCGGAAGTGTCGGCGGAAATCCCCAGGATCACCGCCCCGGCTCTCTGCAACTTGCTGTATGCGTCGCGGAACCCGCACGCTTCAATGGTTCAACCGGGAGTGTCCGCCTTGGGGTAGAAAAACAGCACGACCGTCTTGCCGCTGAAATCTTTCAACGAAAGGTTTTTGCCGTCCTGGTCGGGCAAAGTAAACTGCGGAGCCTTATCATGGATCTGCATGGATGTTTCTGCCTCCCGGTCAACGTTATACCGCACTGCCTGGCGGTTCGTCATCTGGACCAGCCTGATTTCGATTCTGGCTCAGGTCCTGCCAGGCCAGGCATCGCGTAGCAAGCGGTACAAAGGCCCGCGCGCGCTCGGCCTGATCGAACTCGCGCCCAACGGTAAGGCGCGCCTCATTCCGGTCACGATTCTGATCGACGGCGAATTCTACGATGCCAGCGCGTATAAGGCATCGCCCGTGCCCATGGCGCTTTGGGCGGAGACGGTGTACGAAGGCTTGCGCACCGGGGCGTCGCAGGGACTGTTCACAGTGACAACTGCGTTCGAAAATCAGCAGACCCATGAGTGGTTTGCCGAAGGCAAATGGTTGCCGGCCGGCTCGATTCCGGCGAAACTGGCGAAGAAAGAGTCGTCGGTGCCTCGCGGCCTCAACGATGATGAAGGCCCGCCGGTGCTGCGGCACTCGGGAAGCACAAAGCCGAAAGCGCCTGAGTCTGCGCCGACGCAGACACCTCCTTCGGCCACGGCGCCTGCACCTTCAAATACGCCGGCCACTCCGCCGGCTACGCCGCCAGCCACTGCTGGTCCGCCGAGTGCCACGCCAGTGGCCGCACAACAGCCGGCGCCTTCACCACCGGCCACGTCCTCGCAGCAACCCTCCGAACCGGAGGATAAAGATCGACCGACCTTGAAACGTGGCAAGCCAGCCGAGAAACCTGAAGAACCGCCCAGCTCACCTGCGACAGCTCCGTCAAAGGCCGCTGCACATCCTGCCACGCCAGCGGCAGTCACCTCCTCGCCGAAGCCTCAACTCCAACTCATCCCGGCCATCTCCGACGCCGACGGGCCGGATGCTCAACCCTACACCTACGACCTCAAGCCGGAAGAAGAGCACCAGCTTCGCGACAAGATGCTGGCGCTGGCGGCCGACCAGGTACGGGCCCGTGCCAAGCAGCTTGCCTCCGGAAGTATTGAACCGTCGGCGCCGAAGCGCAGTTCTCCGCGGCAGAATACGAAGGCCCCACGGCCAGTGCAGCCGACCTTCGAAGATGTCCAGCTTCGTGTCTTCGATCTTTCCAACAGCAACGAACCGGTACTGGTGCTGAGCGCGAAGGCGCGCCTGCCCAAGAGTCCCACGGGACAATCGGACACATCAGATCTGCAGTACCTCATTACCCTGGTGGCGCGGCAAGACATTAACGGTGATTTGAACAAGGCTTTCTCGAACGTAACCGATACTCAGCATCTTGATGTGATTCCGGATCTGCGGCTGATTGACGCCGTCGATGCAGACGGCGATGGCCGGGGCGAGCTGCTGTTCCGCCAGGTCTCCGACGCAGGCACTGCTTTTGTGGTCTATCGTGTGATTGGCGATCAGCTGTACGCCCTGTTTCAGGGTGCGCCGTCGCCGTAGGACGAGCAGAAGTCAGGATGAAAGATTTTTACCGCTGGGTTATCACCAGTTCGCCGTTTTCCACTTTAATGCCATCCACATTATCGGGCAGCTTCAGGCGGTCACGCTGCTCGGACAGTTTCTTTTGCAGCGCATCGTTGACCAGCGACACCGGGATGCTCAGGTCGCCAACCTTGAATTCGGTGGGATCGAACGTAGCATAGCCGTCTTTGGAACTGAGGTGTCCGGCGAGGGTTACATAGACATCCTTGCCGCCGATCTGAGTTACAAACTGGCCTCGGGCGACGTCGCCGTCGAAGGTGACCTGGTAGTCCTTGACCTCGGGCTGTCCCGGGCCAATAGCCACCTCGGGCGATGATGGGGCCGAGTTGGGTGGGCCGCTGGCGGGTTGTGTCGTGACCGGAATCGCCCCAGCAGCCTGCGCCAGCGCGGCGCTGACTTCGTCGGAACTCACTCGAACTTCGGCTGGGGGCTGGCCGGGCTGTTTGGGCTGTTCTAATTGCTCAAGCTTTTCTTGGAAAGCTTCGGCCTTGGCTGCAGCGACCGGGGCAGGCATCGGCTGGGCCACTGGCTGCGGCCGTTTCAGGACCAGGAAAATGGCGATCAGCGAGCTGACCAGAGTGGCCAGGCTGATAACCCGATCCAGCTTCCATTTCTTCATGACCCGTTTATGGTAGCCGGAGGCGGAAGCGGTTTCAGGTGACGGAAGTCATTGGCCCGAGGGTCACCAGAGTGTGTGGGCTGCTGCACAAGCATCTATCCTTCCAATTTCTTGACCAACAACTCATTTACCAACTGCGGGTTCGCCTGTCCCTTGGAAGCCTTCATGATTTGGCCGACAAAGAATCCCATGACCGTTTTCTTGCCCGCGCGGTATTGCTCGACCTGTTTGGGATTGGCGGCGATGACTTCGTCGATCATCTTCCCGATGGCAGCAGAATCGGTGATCTGCTGCGGTTCTTCTTTTTCATACACCGCCGGGAAATCCTGATTGCGCTCGAAGCACAGATCGTAGAGGTCTTTCAGCATCTTGCTCGAGATTGCGCCGCTCTCCACCAGGTCTGCCGAGAGCGCCACGCCCTTCATCGAAATCGGCGACGCCTCAACCTCCAGTCCCCTCGCTTTTAATCGACCCATCAGCTCGCTCTGCACCAGATTGGCCACCCGCTTCGGATTGCGGGCTGCCTTTGCCGCTGCTTCAAATTGTTCGGCAAGCGATTTCGTTGCTGTCAGCACCTGGGCGTCGTATTCGGTGATGCCATACTCTGCGACCAAGCGCTGGCGCCGCGCTTCGGGCAACTCGGGCAGCATGCGGCGAATTTCCGCCTGCCAGTTGTCGTTCACCACCAGCGGCAAAAGATCAGGCTCGGGGAAATAGCGGTAGTCGTGCGCTTCCTCTTTCGAGCGCATGCTGTAGGTCTTGCCTTCGGCAGGATTGTAAAGGCGAGTTTCCTGGGTCACGGTTCGGTCAGATTCAAGGATGCCGATCTGGCGGCCGATCTCATATTCCAGCGCTTCGCGGATGAAGCGAAACGAATTTACGTTTTTTATTTCTGTCTTGGTGCCGAACTCTTTTTGGCCGCGCAGGCGCACGCTGACGTTGGCGTCGCAGCGCAGCGAGCCTTCCTCCATATTGCAATCGCTGACTCCCGTGTACAGGATGATTTCCTTCAGGCGCGTCAGGTATTCGTGCGCTTCGTCGGGCGAGGCGATGTCCGGCTCGCTGACAATTTCGATCAGCGGAACGCCGCTGCGGTTCAGATCAATGGCCGTGGTTTTGGCAGATTCGGCAAAGCCTTCGTGCAGGCTCTTGCCCGCGTCTTCTTCCAGATGCAGTCGGGTGATGCCAATCTTCTTCTCGGCAGTGCCATTAGGAATGTTGATCCAGCCGAACTCGGCCAGCGGCTTGTCATACTGCGAAATCTGATAGCCCTTGGGCAGGTCGGGATAGAAGTAGTTCTTGCGGGCAAAAATCGATGTTTCATTGATACGGCAGTTCAGCGCCATCGCCGCGAGTACCGCGAACTCGACCGCCTTGCGGTTCAGTACAGGCAGTGCACCCGGCAGCCCGAGACAGACCGGGCACACGTTGCTGTTTGGTAGAGTGCCAAAACGCGTGGAGCAGGAGCAGAAAATCTTGGTAACGGTCAAAAGCTGGACGTGCACTTCCAAACCGATGACCGGTTCGTATTTCGCGCGGGCAGCAAGCTTGGGCTCTATCGTGGTCACGTTCAGTGAATTATAGAGCTGGCTCCACAAGTCGGTTTTGGGTAGGGCACGGCTTCAGCCGTGCCGCCCAAAGCTGGAGTAACCCCGGGGCTTTAGCCCCTGAGGGCATTCCTGCCACGCTGGAGCGTGTCTTGGGAAGTTCGAGACTCATCGAGGTTCGCCTTACTTCGCCGGTGCGCTCAGATACTTCTCCAGCGGAACTTCGAAGTACATCAACTCGTTCCCTTTGGCATCTTGCACGCCGGTGAGATAAAAACGCGCGCCCGCCAGCGGGGTCGAAATGCCAGACACATCGAAGAACATGAATCCAGATTGCGTGCTGTGGGGCTCGACTGCACGCGCTACGAACTGGGCGTTCTGAACTTCCTCCTGCGCATCTTTGCTCACGCCGCCTTTCATTTTCTTGGGCCAGGGAAGGGGACTGGTGGATGGCCCGCTGGTGGGGCGCGTGATCCGCCGGTAAATATCATCTTCGGTAGCCGGAGGAATCTTGGTGCGGTCCACCGTGACCAACTCGGCCGCAGCGCTGGCAAGAGAAATCGTGTGGTCTCCGTCATTGGTGATGACGACAAAGATGGGCACAAACCCGATTTCGTTATAGTGCACAGAAAAAATGGCGGCTTTGTCAGCCATATCGTAGGAATCGAGCGCAACCGTGACTGACTCGGCGGGGTGTTCATCGCGCGCAGGATAGCTCTTGGCCGCGCGGGCCTCCGGCATGACAAAGTGCTTCCCAGCAAAGCACAAGCTGGAAAAAACAAGTGCCACCGCCAGCCATAGCCTGTGCGAAGGAAGTCGGAATCGCCTGCATGACATGGTTTTCTGATTATAGGATGCGGGCCACCGGTCAGGGCTGCCTCCCGCAATCGCAATGCAGTTAGAATGTCCCTTCCATGTATTGGCTCTATAGTGCGCTGCTGGCGCTTGGGCTTCTCCTCACTTTGCCCTATTGGCTGATGCAGATGTCGCGCCATGGAAAGTACCGCGCCGGTCTCGGCGAGCGGCTGGGGAAAATTCCGCCGCGCATAGCGACGCACCCTGCCAGGCCCGCCATCTGGGTGCATGCCGTGTCGGTTGGAGAAGTGCGCGCGGTCTCTGGCTTGATTACCGAGCTACGCGAGCGATTTCCCCAGCATCGCGTGGTGGTTTCTACGACTACTGCGACAGGACAGGACCTCGCGCGAAAACAATTTGGCGCAGAAAATACCCTGTATTTCCCCCTGGATTTTGCGTTTGCGATCCGGCCTTACCTGCGCCTCATAGCTCCCGAACTCATCGTGATTGCTGAGACCGAATTCTGGCCAAATTTCCTGCGATTGGCGCATAAGGGTGGTGCGCGGATCGCGGTGGTGAACGCGCGAATCTCCGATCGCTCCTGGCCGCGATACCGGCGTTTCCGTTTCCTGCTGTGGCGGATTCTGCGCCAGATCGATCTGTTTCTTGCACAGACAGAAGAAGACGCCAGGCGACTCAGGGACATTGGCGCGCCCGCGGACCGAGTGCAAGTGAGCGGCAATCTGAAATTTGATGTGCCTGTGCCTCCCAAGCTGCCCATCGTTGCCAGTCTTGCCAGCGAATTCCAGCAAACTGGCGCTGGGCCGGTCATCGTTTGCGGCAGCACAGTGGATGACGAGGAGCCGCTGCTGCTGAAGGCGTTCGAGAATGTTCTGGCCAGCTATCCGGGTGCCGTCATGATTCTGGCGCCGCGCCATCCGGAACGCTTTGCCGAAGTTTCCCAGCTCCTGGAACGGCTGGGCATCCGGTTCTGGCGGCGTTCTTTGTGGAGCGGCGATGCAGTGAGCGGCGGAGTTTTCCTGATCGACACCATCGGGGAACTGGCGGCAATCTACTCGCTAGCCACAGTAGCGTTTGTCGGGGGGAGTTTAGTGGCGCGTGGCGGACACAACATTCTCGAACCGGCGCAGCACGGAGTGCCGATCATCGTCGGGACTCATACGGAAAACTTTCGTGACATGGTCAGCTTGTTTCAACGCTGTAATGCGGTGCGCGTGGTGGAAGCTGCCGAACTACCGCTGGCTTTCATGGAACTCATTTCCAACGAACCCGCCCGCACTGCGCTGGGCCAGAGAGCGGGGGAAACCTTGCGTTCCCAGACCGGAGCAACCCGGAAGACGGCTGACGCGCTGGTGCAACTGTTGCAATAGTCGCCAGAGACTTGGCGGCGAGGTAAATTTCAGGCGGGGAATGGTCCCAGCTTTACACCATGAATCCGTTGGCATTCATCTACGGTGCTGGCGTCCGAGCGCGAAATGCGCTCTATGAACGCGGTGCGTTTCCCGCCCGAAAACTTCGCGGCCCGGTGATCAGCGTAGGCAACCTTTCGGTAGGTGGTTCGGGCAAAACCCCGTTCGCTCTGCTCCTCGGGGATTTGCTGCAGGCCCGTGGCATCAAGTTTGACATTCTTTCCCGCGGCTACGGCCGCGAGTCGCGCGGTGTGCTTGTCGTTGATCCGAGCGGCACCTCTCGCGATTGCGGCGACGAGCCCTTGCTCATGGCGCGGCGACTGGAAGTGCCGGTCATCGTGGGAGAAGATCGCTTCGCGGCCGGGCAACTGGCAGAGAAAACTTTTGGCCCGCAACTGCATTTGCTCGACGACGGCTTTCAGCACCGCGCTCTGGCCCGCGACTTTGACATTGTGCTGGTCACTCCCGAAGATGCACGTGACCGCCTTCTGCCCGCTGGACGTTTGCGGGAACCGCTCAGTGCTTTGGCGCGCGCCGATGCCATTGTGATCACCGGCGGCGCTTCTGCCGAGGTCTTTCCTATTGGCGCCAAACTAGTATGGCGTGTGCGGCGAGGAATCCTGGCGAAAAACCTGCCCGCCCATGCGATCGCGTTCTGTGGGATCGCGCGGCCGAAGAACTTTTTCTTACAGCTCCGGACCGCCGGGGTTGAGCCGCTTGCCGAAGCTGTGTATCGTGACCACCATCGCTATACGGAGCGGGACGTCCTCGATCTGCTGAAGCTACGCCAAGACAGTGGCGCCGAGAGTTTCATCACCACCGAAAAAGATGCGATCAATCTGGGCGAACATCTCTCCGCGCTCGACCCGCTGACGGTCGTTTCGGTGAAAATGGAATTGCGAGACGCGGCTGACGCAGTAGATACCATGTTGCGCCGGATTGAGGAGCGCAGGCACACGGCGTGAGAGAATTCAGTTGCGGCGCGGACTATGACCAAGCATTTGAAAGAAGCCGGGCGGCTGAGAAAACTGGTGGAGTCATTTCCCAATGTCACCGTCACCGTGCTCGGCGACCTGGTCGCAGATGAATTTATCTTCGGAGAAATCTCCCGTGTATCGCGTGAAGCCCCCGTCCTGATCTTGAAACATCGTGAACGGACTGTGGTTCCGGGAGGCGGCGCCAACGCGGTCAGCAATCTTGCAGATCTTGGGGTAAACGTGCTGCCGGTCGGCTTAGTGGGAGAAGACGAGCCGGGCCGTCTGCTGCTGCGGGCGTTTCGGCATCGGCACATTCCGCTGAGCGGCATTTTGAAGGAAAAAGGCTACGCCACGGTGACCAAGACACGCATTCTGGCGGGCATGACACACACGGCGCGTCAGCAGGTGGTGCGGGTCGATCGCGAACCGGAAGGCGAACCCAGTTCTCACTTGAAACGCGAATTGATCCTGGCCGCGCGGCAGTACGCGCGCGTTTCAGACGCGCTCCTCATTTCCGATTATGGCTATGGCGCCGCGACTCCAGCCATACTGAATGCGGTCCGCGAGCGGGGGAAACTCGACCGGATCCCGGTGATTCTGGACTCGAGGTATCGCCTGCTGGAGTATGCGGGTGTTATCGCCGCGACTCCGAACGAACCTGAGGTGGAAGCCGCTCTCGGTATGCAGATCGGCAACGACTGGACACAATTGTGCGCTGCCGGCGAGGAACTGTTGTCGCGCATGAAGCTGCAGTCATTAATAATTACTCGCGGGCGCGATGGTATGGTGGCATTCGCTGCAAAACACAAGCCGGTGGACATCCCGATTTTCGGCTCCGATCAGGTTGCCGACGTTACCGGTGCCGGGGACACGGTGATTGCCACCTTTACCGCCGCGTTTGCTGCCGGCGCCACGACCGAAGAAGCAGCGCAGCTGGCAAACTATGCCGGCGGAATTGTGGTGATGAAGCGTGGCACTGCGACGGTGTCGCAGCAGGAACTTTTGCAAGCGTTAGAGCAGTCGCCGCCGATGACGAGGCCTCATTAGTGCCGACTGAGAAAATCCTGACCCGGGAGCAGCTGCAGGGGCGGGTCGCCGAATGGCGGCGCGCAGGTGAGCCCATCATACTCACGAACGGATGTTTCGACCTTCTTCATGTTGGCCACGTTCGATATCTGCGTGCGGCCAAGGGATTGGGAGGACGTCTGATCGTGGCCATCAACTCGGATGAATCGGTGCGCGCGCTGAAAGGCGAAGGGCGCCCCCTGATGCCTGCTGAGGAACGCGCCGAGATTCTGGCTGCTCTGACCGACGTGGACGCCGTGCTCATCTTCCCGGAGCGCGACGTGCGCGCTTTGATTCGGGAGATCCGTCCCGATGTGCAGGCCAAAGGCACCGATTACACCGCCGAGACCGTGCCGGAAAGAGATGCAGTGCAGGAATCTGGCGGGAGAGTCGAAATCGTGGGCGACCCCAAGGACCACTCGGTGAGTGAGATCATCCGGACACGGCTCGCATCGCGGCACTCGTGACCATGCACTCGCCAGCCACAGCAGTGATTCAGCCCAGAGCCGCAGCGGCCTTTTCACGGCTGCTGATTGTGCGCCTCGGCTCGATGGGGGACATCCTTCACACGCTTCCGGCGGTTGCGGCTCTGCGCCACTCTATGCCCGAGTCGGTAATTGGCTGGATCGTGGAGGAACGTTGGGCGGAGCTGCTGTGCGCCTTGTCGGAGCCGCGCAGCGGTCCCCGTTCAACCAAGCGGCCTCTGGTGGACAAAGTTCATGCTGTAAATACAAAATCGTGGCGGACACAATTACTTTCCACGCAAACCTGTGAGCGGATCGCCGCTGTCTTGAGCGACCTGCGCGCGCCGCACTACGAGGTAGCAGTGGATTTTCAGGGCGCTGGGCGTTCGGCGCTGCTGGCGCGCTGGTCGGGCGCGCCGGTGGTTTTTGGAGTCCGCCAGCCACGCGAAAATGTTGCCAGCATGTTTTACACTCGCCAGAGCATCGCTCGCGGTGTCCACATTGTTGAACAGAATCTGTCGCTGGCTGAAGCCGTCACTGGCGCACCACTGGAATTGCCCGGGGTCGAACTGCCTCATGACGCCGCTGCCGAGAAGAAGTGTAATGATTGGTTACAGAGTAAGAAGATCAAAGACTTCGTGATTCTGAATCCCGGCGCGGGTTGGGGCGCAAAGCAATGGCCTGCAGAGCGTTATGGTGAAGTAGCAAGGCACCTGGCGGCAAACGGTCTGAACGCGGTGATCAACTTCGGCCCGGGAGAGGAAAGTCTGGCTCGCATGGCGGAAGCAGCCAGCGGCGCCACAGCCGAACTGATTGAATGCTCGTTGGCTGAATTGATCGCGCTGACCCGGCGTGCACGCTTGTTCATTGGCGGCGATACCGGCCCGATGCATCTCGCGGCCGCTCTCGGCGTTCCGCTGGTCGCGCTGTTCGGTCCGACGGACCCGGCCCGCAACGGCCCTTTTGGAACGAACGCTGTGGTGTTGCGCCGCGCGGCCAGTCCTACGACCCTTACCCACCGCGCATCACCGGATCCGGGGTTGCTCGAAATAAGCGCAGCCGAGGTTGTTGCCGCGGCTCGGCAGTTGCTGCGAGGAGGCCATGCTTAGCTGGTCGAAAATTGCGCGGCGCAGCCGAGTCCCGCTGGGCTTTGTGGTCGCGGCGCTTTACCTTTGGCTGGCTGATCCGGTGCCAATGTCGCTGCTGTTTGGCGCGGCATTTGTGATTCCAGGCCTGCTTGTGCGCGCTGTGGCCTCGGGACACGTAGAGAAGAACGAACGGCTCGCTACCAGCGGGCCGTACGCTTATACTCGCAATCCGCTGTATCTCGGTTCGCTGATCATAGGAGTGGGATTTGCCATCGCCGCCAGAAGCGTGTGGGTAGCTGTTATTCTCGTCTTAATGTTTGTGACTATCTACCTTCCCGTCATACGTGCCGAGGAGATCTACCTGGCACAGCATTTCCCTGAGTTTGCAGAATATGCGCGGCGTGTGCCACGCCTGATGCCTGACCCGCATCCTTCGAGTCGCCCTCGCGGCTCATTTTCGAGGGACTTGTATTGGAAGCACCGCGAGTACAATGCCACACTGGGTTCGATGGCGATGATGGCGGCTCTGGTAGTTAAGGTAATCTGGATCTCCAGATAAGATGACGGCGCGCGAGGCAGCGCGCGGCCGATAAGTGACGTCTCAATGGGTGATTCGTCGAATACAGATGAGCACTTTCTCAAAATCGAATCCGGGATGGTATCTCCTGGCTCTGCTCTGGTTTTCATCGCCGCAGGCCAATCCCCCTCAGACTCAAACTCCTCTCCCCACTATCAGTGCGGCGCCTGCTGCAACTATCGTGCCCCCGCCTCCGAACTATCGCTATCCCGACGGTCAGACCTACGTGTACGGTGTGGAATGGCATCTGTTTAACGCGGGAACGGCCCGCGTCAGTTTGCAAGCCGATGGCGCCGAGCAGCACGTGATCGCCACCGCGGTGTCGGCCGGGGTCGTAAACGCTCTTTATCGGGTAAACGACTACATGGAAGCGTTCTTTGATGCCCGAGATTTTTGCTCCCAGAAGGTTGTGAAGCACATCGAGGAAGGATCTCGCTCCCGCGATTCCGTGTTGCGCTTCGATTATTCTCGCGGCAAAAGCGTGCTTGACGAAAAGGACCTCAAGAGTGGTGAGCCGAGGCATTTGGAAAACGACATTCCGGGATGTGTGACGGACGTAGCCAGCGGTTTTTATTACCTGGCTTCGTTGCCACTACAGACGGGCAATACCTACACATTTACTCTGAGTGACGGCAAGACCAACGAAATCACCGCCCGGGTGGAAGGTCGCGAGCAGGTGAAGGTCCCAGCCGGGACCTTTCAAACCGTGAGACTGAGAGCGGCGGCCATTTCTGGCACGCTGAAAGAGAAAGGTACGGTCTGGGCTTGGTTTACCGATGATGCCAATCACATCCCGGTGCAGATGCGCTCAAAGCTCGGCTGGGGAACTTTGCTGTTTCGATTACAGCGGGTGGAAAAGCAATAACCACAGGACGGCTTGCGTAGGCCCAGGCGTCTCGTCTGGGCGGCCGGATGAAGAGAGACTTGAAGATCTGCGTGGTTCCGGCAGGTGGGGACACCTGCCGCTACGCACACCTGCCCCTTTGCAGGTTGTTAAGCGTTGTTAAGAATCATTTCTGGGCCAGCAGCGCTTTTGCATGGCTGAGCTCCGGCCGATCCGAACTGGACCCATTGCAGATCTTTACCAACTGCGCGTAGTAAGTGTTCGCCTCAACGTTCTTTCCCGCGAGTTCTGCCGCATGAGCGGCGCCGTACAAGCCATCGAAGCGGCTGGGGTTGAACTTCAAGTCGGTTTCGTACTCCGCCAAAGCCTGTTCCGGACGGTTCATGTCCAGCAGCATGTCCGCCAGCATTTCACGGGCGGGGATGGCCAGAGGTTCGTCGCCCTCGGCTTCCTCTTTCTCGGCAATCGCGCGGATCGCCTTCATGGCTTCGTCTTTCTTGCCGTCGGCGTAATCAGCCCATGCGGTTGCTTCCTTGCGATCCTGTTCCACGGCACTGGCAAAATATTTCTTTTTCTGGTGAAGCAGCGTCTTGTGAGCGGCGCTGATTTCGTCAATACTCTTGCGTGCTTCGGCCACATTTCCCATCCGAGCGGCACCAATCGCGCGCGCCCAATAAGTAATCGAGCTGTCACCGACGTCAGCGCCGGCAACGGGCTCAAGCGCCGCCGCGTCCGCCCAGCGGTGCAATTCCAAATCATACCGAGCTGGAAATGCGACCAGGGCATAGAGCCGCGGATCGAATCCCATCCCGTACATATCTTTCATCTCGGGCATCGCCCTGACTTCATCGATGAGCCGTTGCGCGTCGGCTTCGCGCCCCGATTGGAGATAGGCGTATTCCAGGAAATCCATGGCGTGGAACTGATGGCCTTCTCCGCCCATGTGCATCGCCGCGGTTTTCCGCGTGGCTGCGATCGACGCCAGGTTGGAGTCAATGTCATCCTGCCAGAGGCCGAGACGGGCAAAAATATGCGAAGGCATGTGCAGGGCGTGGGGAGAAGCCGGCGCGATCTGCGCATAGCGGCGCGCTGCCGGAAGCCCAAGCTGCGCCATCTGTGGGCTGTCGCAGGCATGGATCAGATAGTGCGCTATGCCTGGGTGCTCGGGTTCTTCCGCAAACAACGGATCCAGGATTGCGACTGCCTGCTTCTGATGAGCAAAGGTGGTATCGTTGTCCGGCTCCGACGCCAGCAGGGACAGCGCGTAGAAAGCGGCAGCTTCACGGTCTTCGGGGTGGTGCTTGTATGCCGCTTCCATTCCTTTGGCGTAGGCATCGGCGCGATTCTGGTACGTGCGATCCTTAGGGCCGCTGTAAAAAGCCTCAATGGCTGCGATGTAGCCACGCTCCCGGTCGTCCGTGGAATGCAGCGACATCGCCTTCTTCGCTTCCTTCTTGCCGCGCTTGATGGTCTTGACATCGGGATGGTTCCACAGTTGGTGCCAAAGGCTCATGGCCACGCCCCAGTGCGCCATGGCGCAGTGCGGGTCGTCGATCGAGATCTGGCGGAACTGCTTTTCGGCTTCCTCGTACCAGAAGGAGTGCAATAGAGCCACGCCCCGCTCGAAAGGTTCTTGCTCAGAGGTTACGCAGGAAACCGGGAAGTGCACCGTCCCCAGTTGGCTGGAAGTCGGGTCTTCGTGGTGATGCCCTTCATCGTCGGCAGCAGCAGGAAAGGAACACAACAACAGAATTGCAAGCAATAACCCAAACCATTTCATGAAATCACCCCGTCAGACAGTGAGTTTATTCTGCGGATGATGAGCGGGTCAATTGTGAGCGCGCGGGGGTTTCTTTCGCTCATGAAGTACAGCCTCCCTACTGCAGGCGGAAGCGCTCGTTCATTAGCCGCTGCAGGCGCGGCTTGTAGAGGATGTCGTAGGCGAGTTCTTTATCCGGAAACATGGCGAGGGCGGCGCGTTTGGCGCCCGCCGCCAACTCCGAGGCCTCTTCCAGGGTGAGATTGGCGTCCTGGCTGATCACCGACATGACCATGCTGATCATGATTTGCAAACGGCGTATCTTGCGCGCTTCCTGGTCCCGTTCGCTGAGATGTCCAGTCTGCCCGGACCGTTCCGCACCTTCCATGGGGTCCCCGTTTCCGCCACTCGATTAGATGTGACGCCACTGCTGGGCGTTGCGCCCAAGCTTGAGGTATTCTGGCGGCAATTCGGCAGACGTGCAATGGCTCCATGGTGTAAGGACGAATGTCACATCTTCAGGCTAAGCTTCAGTGGCGCTGTATCAAGGTCACAGTTGCTTGAATGACGCCGACACAATTTGGGATACGAGAAGTAGCAGTGCGATTGGGGGCAGTCACGATGTGCTCGTTGTCGGTCTTCGCGATCGGGCGTTTGTCCTGGTCCAAGTCCGTCGACCGGTAATCCACTGCCGCGTCGAAGGTGGTGTATCCCGTCCCCTGCTGTTGATCACGAAATTCGAGGAAACATGCGTAGGAGTTATCAAATTCCTGCCAGCGGTACAGGATATCCGGGCTGCCCGAACTGGCGGTCCAATCTTTACTGTCGTCCGCGAATTGGGTTCCGGTCAAAAGAAGCACCAGGCCGGCTACAGCAAGGAGTGTCTTTTTCATGTTGCGAAGCAAGTCCCAAGTCATGTTAGCGCCGCGAAAGAACAACGACAATAACGAAATGCATCAGGCTCTGGTACGGATGAAGCCTGCGGATTACCACGGTTGGGGTTAGAATCAAAGGGACAATGTCTGCCGCCCTCGCCGGACAGGCGATCTGAAGGAGAACCCATGGCACCACCCAATGCCGCTCAAACCCCAAACCCAAACGAAAAGTTGGCTAAGGTCTTCGATACCGAACAGGAGTCGGAAGCCATGGTGGTGCGCGGCCTGCTGGAGTCTGCTGGAATCGACACGGATGTGACTTCGCTGGACGCTCAGCAGGACATTCTTCCGGGAGTTGGCGGCACGATTATCCTGGTGCGCCAGGAAGATGCTGACAAGGCGCGGCGTCTGATCGAAGAATACCGCCGGGTCCCGGACGACGAGACCGCCGAGTTCGAAATCAGTGAAGATCCCCCACGTGAGAAGTGACACTCTGGCCGTCAAGGTAAAAGCTGACTGCGCCGTCAAGGTCCGTTCGATAGGTCAGCACGTGCGATTTGGCGAGCCGGTCCAGCACTTCCAGCTTGGGATGCCCGTAAACGTTGTGCCTGCCCACTGAGATCACCGCGAAACGGGGATGCACGGCAGCCAGCAACTCGGGGATCGTGGAAGTTGCACTGCCGTGGTGGCCAACCTTGAGCAGTTCGCTGTCCGGTTGCCCGGTCGCCAGCCTCCGCTCCACCTCCTTTTCCGCGTCGCCTTCCAGGAGGGCCGAGGTTTGCTTGTAACTCACCCGCATCACCAGAGAATCGTCGTTGACCTTTGTAGTTTTGGTTGTTTGATCCAGTGCAGGCGCTAAGACGACGAATTCAAGTCCTCCTGACCGAAAACGGTCTCCTGCCTGGCGCAGTACAACGGGAATGCCGAGCTGTCGGGCCTCAGCGCGCAGGGCTTCCAGTTCTGAGTTTGTAGGTCCGGGGCCTAGCCACAACTCACGAGGACGAAAATTTGCCAGTACGGCCTTCATGCCGCCAATGTGATCAGCATGAGGATGCGTGACCGCAACTGCATCCAGGCGGCGGATGCCGCGTGACCACAGATAGGGCGAAACCACGTCCTCCCCAATGTCGAGCTCGGAGTGCATCCATTGGGGGCTTCCGCCGGCATCGATCAGCAGAGTTTTTGCTTGCGGAGAAACCACCAGAATCGAATCGCCCTGACCCACATCGATGGCGGTGACTTCGAGGACTCCCGGCCGCGTGCGCGGAGTGGGTGAAACAGCGCAGATCCAGACGGCGCTGGCGCTCAGCGCGATCAGGCCCACCGCTGCCAAAGCCGAGCGCCTGCGAGCTGTAATCATGGCCAGCCCAAGAGCTGCCGTGCCCAGTAGAATCATGGACAGTGTTGGCGTGGGGACGCGGGCATCCGCGATCCGCAAAGCTCCCAGCCAACGCACGGAACCGGCCATCGCTTCGAGCGACAAGCCTGCGACCACAGCCGGAAGCTTTGCCAGTGCGAACGAGGCGTAACTGATCCCTAACGCCGCCATCGCGGCCACCATCGCAATCTCGGTCAAGGGCACTGCCAAAACGTTCGCAGGTAATGAAACAATCGTTGCTCGATGAAAGTAATACGCCATGGGCAGAGCGAATCCCACCTGGATTACTGTTGAAATCACCACGAACTCGCAGCAGAGAAGTGCCATCCCTATGCCGCCGGCTAACGTACGCAGAGCAATGCGTGGCCCGAGGAAGCGTTCCAAACGGCCAGCAAGCATCCGCAAATCGAGTCGAAACTGGACCAGCTTGGGAGGCAGTGCAAAGTCATATCCGGTGGATCCCGGGTTTCTCACCGCACTTGCGAGAGCTTGGGTGGTGCGTTCCAGAAGCGGCGACCCGATCGCGCTGATGACGAGCACGCATAGGAAGCTGAGTTGGAAGCTGGGTTCGAACAGCGCCTGCGGATCGATTGACAGTAGGACCAGGGCAGCCGCGCCGATGGCGTTGAGCACAGATTTTCTTCGATATAACATTCGCGCGCACAGGTAGAGGATGAGCATGAGCGTCGCCCGCCACACCGGAGCGCCAACGTCGGTGAACAGCGCGTATGCGACGGTCAGCAGAATTGTGATTGTGCTCGAGAGAACTTCACCGACGCGAAGCCTGCGCAACAGCCAGAACGTTGCCAGAGCCAAAATGCCTACTTTCAGGCCCGAGATCACCAGGACGTGGTAAGTTCCGGTGCGCTGGAAGTCAGTGAGAAGTACACGGCCGAGGGAGTCGTTCTCACCGACCAGGATCGCGTCCACCAGCGCTGCCTGGTTGGCCGGCCACAGACGGCGGATTTGTTGCGTGACGTTGCGGCGGATGCGGGAGCGCCAGAGCCCAGGGCGGGTGCCAGAGAATCCCGGCAACAGTTCGACATCGGTGGCCTTGGCGGAAGCCAGCGCCGAGATTCGTTCTTCCGCCAGATAACCCTGGTAGTTGAATGCACCGGGATTGCGAAAATTATGTGGTTGCGAAAGCCTGGCAGAAAAACGCACCCGCTCACCGTAGTGGAAGAGATGAGCGGCTGTAGTGTTGACCGGATCGGCGGGTTCCTTGCTGATCTTGCTGTAAAACGTGGCCCGAATGCCGGTGTGCACGGGCAGGGTACGGCCTTCAGCTGAGACTTCTTCGGTCTCAAGATCCAGCTTCTGCTGCTGATCCCCCCGTCCCCTGCGCTGCAAGCGACCCTCGCGAATGACGTGGGCCGTGACCACCGCGTCCTCGTCGTCTGTCACGGGCAGCAATTCGCCCTCTGGCGGAATACTGCGCGCCGAGATGGCAAGCGCCTCAAGAAGGAAGAGGCTCGCAAGTACCAACCAGAACGCCGGTTTTGGGCGCTGGCGGCACAGATATACGGCGGAGAGAACAAAGATAATTCCTGCTATCAACCACCACAGCGCCGGACGCCACAAATAGAAGCCTGCGAGAATCCCTCCACCAGAAGCCAATGCGGCCCAAAGCAGGGGTTGGCGCTGGGAGGCGCGGTGTGGGATGGCGGGAGGCGAACTCGGTGTTGGCGTCACGGTGTGAGGGGTGGCCAGATCTGGAGCTTCCATCAGGAGAGGGCTCAGTTTCCGCTGTTGCGTGGCCCTGCCACCTTGGCGGAACTGCGTACTGGTTCAGGCAGTCATCTCAATTTGCAAGGCGAAACACGCTTTCCACATGGTAAGTTTGGGGGAAAAGGTCCACCACGTGGGCTTGCTGGATGCGATACCCAGCGTCGAGCAGACCGGCCAGATCGCGGGCGACAGTCGCCGGATCACACGACACGTAGATAATCCGACTCGCTCCCAACCTTGCGAGGCTGCGGACCACCATTTCCCCCAGCCCATTACGCGGCGGGTCAACCACGACGAAACTGGGCCGCAATTTACCCGCCGCGCTTTTCAAAAACTGTTCCGTCGTTTCACGGACAGCTCTTACGTTTGCAGGGGAATTGTAGAGAAGATCGGCATAAGCAGTCGGTGACGCTTCAACTGCGATCACCTGTGCAAAACTCCGGGACAGTGCCGATGAGAAAAGTCCCACGCCGGCATAGAGATCGAGAGCAACCTCCCCGGAATTGGCTTGCGTGACCAGTGAGACGAGTTTGTCGATCAAGTAGCGATTGGCCTGAAAGAAAGCTCCTGCGCTCACACGGTAGGTGGCAGCCAGGGTCTGGTAGGTCAGAGCGCCGGCGCCTACCGCCGCAATCTGCTTCGGTTCGGATGATCGGTGAGGTCCAGATTGAAAAATCGTTACACTCACCGCTTCTGGCAAGAATGCCTTCAGGTCCCCGGCAGTCTGGCTCGCAGCATCGCGGCCAATATCTGTTGAGCAGTGAGCTTCGATTAGCAGCTGCGAATCAACGGCGTTGGTAAAGAGTTCGATCTCCTGGATTCCTGCTAGCATCCGTTGCTCGCGGCCCATCCGCCACAAAGCAGCGATTGCACGGTTAATAAGCGGCGAACTGATCGGACATTGTTCGACCGGCAGGAGTTGGTGTGAGTTGAATTCGTAATAGCCGATGGCAAACTCGGGCTCGGTCTGGATCTTCAATCGCGTGCGGTTCCGATAATTCCACTCGGGCGAGGGGTGAACTACGAGTTCCGTGTCGAGTTCGAGCTTGGCAATGCGGCGCAGATTTTCCTTCACAATCGCCGCTTTGATCTCGAGTTGTTGCCCATGGCTGGCGTGCTGATAGTGGCAGCCTCCACACCGCCGAAAATACGGGCAGTGCGGCTCAAGGCGATGGGCGGAGGCTTCAATGATCCGGTCGGCTTGGGCCCGGGCGAAGCTCCTTTTGTCCTCGACTAAAGACGCGTCGACTTTTTCGCCTTCGAGCACAAAGGGAAGAAATACGGCCTTGCCACGGCCATGCTCATCGGCTGGCAGTCGTGCCAGGCCGTCGCCGCCGTAAACCAGTTTTTCGATGGTGAGGAGCAAACAATGATTTTAACCACAGCGGGCACAGACCACGTAGGGGCGGACGCCCTCGACCGCCCAGAGCGGCGTGAACCCCCGCAAGTCCAGTAAGGTCAGGTTTCTTCTCCCGGACGAGGGCGTCCGGGCCTACGTGGACCTACATATAGAACAAACTCAGCCTGGGCAGGCTGTATTGCTCGAGTAGCCGTTTGTGAAGGAATTGTTTCTGCAGTTGTTCGATCTGCGCGGCCGGCATCTTGCGGCGATAAGGAGCCAACTCACGATCAGCCTCAGCGCGCACGGTCACAATCTGTTCGTCCGGAGTCGCCGCCAACAATACGGCCAGCAGCTTTTCTTCGGCGACGGCCAGCCTTCGTTCGAGGTCCTCCAATCGCGGCAGGCGATTGGTCGTCTCCAGCTCGGAAACCATCTCACGCAGCGTGCTCGCAGTTTCTATTGCCAGTTGTTTCGGCGAAACGCCGGATCTGGCAGGCAGGTTTGCCAGTTCGAGTCGTTCAGCATTGCGGCGCAGGAAAGCAGCGATATCAGCTGCCTGAAACCCACGCTGCGTCTCGCGTTCCGGCTGGGCAGTTCCCACCGCCGCCTCTTTCATGTTTTCGGCTGCGGCCAGCACCTCCTGTGCACAAAAGCCCAGCGCATTTACTTTTCTCGTCTTTGAGGGCCGCCGCTCGTAGTGCTCGAACGTGACGTCAATCCCGCGCAAGACTGCTTCGAGCGGGATGCCCGCATCCTTCCACACCTCGATCAATGCCCAATCAATGGTAGAGAGCAGCAGAGCTCCGCCAAAGCGCCGCTGGAAGTGCTCTTCGATTTCGGTGAAATAATTGAAGTAGTTTTCCACGACAATCAGCGCGGCTTGGCAGAAGAGGCCTTGGATGACGACCGGGCCGCAACGGCTGGCGCGGGCGCACGGGCAGGTTTCGCGGCCACATTTCGTTCCCAGATGATGCGCAGGCCCTCCAGAGTCAGGAAGTCATCGACTTGTTTGATGTACCTGGAGCCTGCGCTGATAAGCGAAGCCAGGCCTCCGGTGGAGACAACTTTCGTTTCCCTGCCCATCTCGCCGAGCAGAAGCTCGATGATCCCATCCACCAGCCCCAGATAACCGTAGTAGAGGCCGGACTGCAGGCTGGCCACGGTGTTGGTGCCGATGACGTGTGCGGGCTTGCGAATGTCGACCCGCGGCAGGCGAGCTGTGCGCTCGAACAAAGCATCGGCGGAAATTCCGATGCCCGGACAAATCACGCCGCCCTGGTATTCTCCTTTGGCGGTAACACAGTCGAAGGTGGTCGCGGTGCCAAAATCCACAGATATCACTGGCCCGCCGTACTTCTCAAAGGCCGCCACCGAATTCACGATGCGATCAGCGCCGACTTCAGCGGGGTTCTCATACAACACCGGCATCCCGGTCTTGACTCCCGGTCCAACAAAAAGCGGCTTGGTATTGAAATAGCGCTCGCAGACCTGACGCAGCGTGGAGTCGAGCGGCGGCACGACCGAAGAGATGACGATGCCATGAACGCCCTTCACTTCGATGTTGTCCATGGCAAACAGATTGCGGAACAGGACGCCGTATTCGTCGACCGTCTGACTGCTGACTGTGGCCACTCGCCAATTGGCCACGAGCAGTTCGTAGCGTCCGGAGTCACCAGCGGGGCTGGCCTTTGGCGGAAGCACCTTCGCGACGCGCGCGAACACGCCCAGAACCGTATTCGTGTTGCCGACATCAAGAACTAAGAGCACAGTCTCACCGTCCCGCTTAACACCGTGCGCAGGCCCTGCGGCGTTCGCACCTGCAAGAATCCACGATCGTCGAGCCCTTCCGTTACGCCTTCAAAGCCGCCATTTTCATCCACCTGCACGTGGGCGCCGCTGACGGACGACGAGCGCTCCGAAAATCGCCGTAAGATCGACGCAAACCCAGCCGGGTCTGCCTGCAACTGCCGATATTCCCGGTCGAGCGATTTTAGCAAAGCGGCGCACAGTTGGACCCGCGAATACTCGGTGCCGCGCGCCAATCGCAATGAAGTGGCAATGGCCTGCAAATCCTGCGGGAAGCCCGCGTGGTTCACGTTGATGCCAATCCCCACCACAACATGGCGTACCCGCGTGACCTCAGCATTCATCTCGGTCAAAATGCCGCAGAATTTCTTTCCGCTGAGCAGAAGATCGTTGGGCCATTTGAGGTCGGGCTGGAGGCGGTCATCGATCTCCTGCACTGCCGCGTGGACCGCCAACCCCGCAGCCAGCGAGAGAATAAGAGCGTGCGCAGGCGGCAGCGCCGGGCGCAGCAGCACCGAGCAATAGATTCCGGCCGAGCGGGCGGAATGCCACTGATGTGCCGCCCGACCACGTCCTGTGATCTGTTCTTCTGCCAGATATACGCTGCCTTCGGGCGCGCCAGCCGCGGCGGCGTCCATGGCGAGGCCGTTGGTCGAACCAATTTTGTAATAGTGATGAAGGTGCTTTTCGAAGATCGTCCCCGGAACCAGCGGCGCGAGAATCTCGGGGAGCAGAAGATCAGGCATGGTCGTCAGGCTGTAGCCGGTGGCAGGATGTCCGCCAATGTCAACTCCCAATGCCCGCAACTGCTGGATGAGACGCCAGACCTCCGAACGACTGGTCCCAATCTCAGACGCGATCTTCGTTCCACTCACCACTACCGTAGCGTGGTCCACCAACAGCCGCACGATACGCCCGAGGCGGACGTCGGTTTGCGGCGCCAGTGCGTGCGACGTAGCTTCGTGTGGCGCGGATGATTCCGTCCGCGCACTCCGGATTGTGGCCGATTTCTTGATGCGGGAATTATGAGGGAGAACGGGGAGAAACGACAAACATGTTCTTAGATCAAGTCTGGCCCGAACCCCGTCGGTTCTTTCCAAACCTTCACGCTCGATATAAGATTCCCTATCTGGCCAATCTTCTGATCGCCAACGTGAATGGAGGCGATTATGCAACGACGTTTGCTGGCAATCACCGTGGCAGTCTACCTGTCGCTGACAGTTCTCGGGTGCAGCAAGAAGACAGACCAATCGGCTGACAACAGCGCGAACACCATGGCCACAAACACCATGGCCAACAATCCGGCGCCCGCCGAGGCGCCTGCGGCGCCCAAGATCAAGATCGAAACGATCACCATTCCTGCCGGTACCGCGCTGACCGTGCGTCTTGGGCAACAGCTTGGTTCGAAGATCAGCCAGGCGGGAGAAACTTTTACCGCTACGCTGGCCAGCCCTGTAGAAGTGAACGGCAGGGCCGTGATTCCCGCCGGTGCCAGTGCCAATGGCACGGTGGTTGACGCCAAGCCGCTTGGCCGCTTCAAAGGAGGAGCATCGTTAGAGGTGCAACTGATCTCGATTACGATCCACGGCAAGGAACACGCCATCCAGACCGCGGCCGTTACTCAGACTGAGAAAGGCAAAGGCAAGCGCACAGCCGTCCTGGCCGGCGGCGGGGCCGGTCTAGGCGCGGTCGTGGGAGCCCTGGCGGGTGGAGGTAAAGGTGCCGCCATTGGCGCGCTGGCGGGGGCCGGCGCCGGCGGAGCGGGCGCAGCATTCACAGGAAACAAGGAAATTGTGCTGCCGGCAGAATCTGCCTTGAGCTTCCAACTCTCGCAGCCGCTCGAAGTCAAAGAGGAAGTTAGAGAAAAGGAATAGCGGCCGCGATCGGCAGCCGATACCCCAAGGCTCGCCTTGGGGTATTTTCGTCTTCGCAGCGTTACCATCAGGCGCATCCAAGATTAAGAACCAAAGCACGGCGGGAATGTCTAATCTCCTGCGAGCGAGGCCTCGAAACATGCTGGATTTCAGCCGCTTCTCCGTCCTGACATTTGATTGCTATGGCACTATGATCGACTGGGAAAGCGGCCTCTTTTCCGCTCTGCGTCCGATTCTGGCCAAACACAACCGTAAAATAGGCGACGAAGTGCTTCTGGAGTTGTACGCCGAACTGGAACTGGAAGCGGAGCGGCAGGATTTCCTGAATTATCGAGAGGTGCTGCAGTCGGTGGTGCGGGGTTTCGGGGAGCGGCTGGGATTTACTCCCACTGAAGCGGAAGTGCGTTCGCTGCCGGACTCGCTGGCCAACTGGCAACCATTTCCCGACACCAACGAGGCACTGCGCAAACTCAAGAGCCGCTACCAGCTTGCGGTGATCTCGAACATCGATGACAACCTGTTTGCTCTGACCGCACCCAAACTCGGCGTTGGTTTCGACCAGGTGATCACCGCGCAGCAGGCCCGCTGTTATAAGCCCTGCAAAAAGATTTTCCAGATTGCGCAGCAGCGGATTGGCGTCATCCCGGAGAAATGGCTGCACGTTGGGCAGAGCATCTATCACGACGTGATTCCGGCGCAGTCGCTGGGGATTGCGACTGTCTGGGTGAAGCGGCCATCGCCGCGCGCCGGCGCCGGCGCGACCAAGGCTGCGAATGCCAAGCCGGACCTGGAAGTGTCGAGCCTGGCGGAGTTGGCAGCTGCAACTGAGAACCGAGACCGGAAACTGAGAACTACTTTTTGACGGCTTCGTGCTGCCGCTCGCTCATTTCGTTTCCAACACACCAAGTATTAAACTGATTGCTCTTGGATCTGCTCTACTCCGCATACATCTGTGGCCAATAAAGGTCTGGAGATTCACATGCCAACGGCAACTCGCACCAATCCTCTTTCTTATCTCACCGATCAACTGGATGACCTCAAAGCCAAGGGCACGCACTTCCGCCTGCGCGTGCTCGAAGACGAGCAGGCCCCGGTGTGCACGTTCGACGGCAAGAAAGTCATCAACCTGGCTTCGAACAATTACCTCGGCCTGACCACGCATCCCAAGCTGCGCGAAGCCGCGCTCGAAGCCACGCGAAAGTATGGCGTGGGCTCCGGTGCCGTGCGTACGATCGCCGGAACGATGAAGATTCACATGGAATTGGAAGAGAAGATCGCGCGCTTTAAGAACGTGGAAGCCTGCGTGGTCTTCCAGTCAGGATTCGCGGCGAATGCGGGCACGGTTTCCGCGGTGCTGGGCAAAGACGATTTCATCATCTCCGACCAGCTCAATCACGCTTCCATCATCGATGGCGCCCGTCTCTCCCGCGCGAAGATTCTGGTCTTCAACCACAAAGACATGGCGCACGCCGAAGAACAGCTGGCCAGCATAAAAGACCAGCCAGGCAGAAAGCTGCTGATCACCGACGGCGTATTTTCCATGGATGGCGATATCGGCCCGCTGCCTGCGTTGTGCGAGCTGGCCGAAAAATACGGCGCGATCATGATGGTGGACGACGCCCACGCTTCCGGCGTCCTTGGCCGCAACGGCCGCGGCACGATTGATCACTTCAAAATGCACGGTCGCGTAGACATCCAGGTGGGAACTTTGTCCAAAGCGATTGGCGCGCTCGGCGGATATGTCTGCGGCACGCGCGATCTGATCGACTTCTTGTACCACCGGGCGCGGCCATTCTTGTTTTCGACCTCGCATCCGCCGTCCGTCGCAGCCACCTGTATTGCTGCTTTCGAGGTCCTGGAAAGCGAGCCGGAGCGCATTGAAAAGCTCTGGGAGAACACGCGCTTCTGGAAAAAAGAACTGGGCCGGCTCGGCTTCAACATCGGCGGCCAGACCACTCCGGCCAGCGAAACGCCGATCACGCCCATCATCATCGGCGACGGCAAACTGACCATGGATTTCTCCCGCGAGCTGTTCAAAGATGGCGTAATGGGCACCGGCATTGCGTTCCCGACCGTGCCCGAAGGGAAGGCCCGCATCCGCACGATTATGACTGCGACGCACACGCAGGACGAACTGCAGCAGGCGCTGGAGGTGCTGGGGAGGGTGGGGAAGCGGATGGGGATTCTGGGATAGGGTCGCTAAAGTTTCAAGCTCTTCAGATACTCCCGCAACGGTTGTCCGAGGTCATCGCGTTTCAGTGCAAACTCCACCGTGGCTTTCAGAAAGCCCAGCTTGTCGCCGGTGTCGTGCCGCTTTCCTTCGTACACATACGCGTACATCTTTTCACGTTTGAGCAGCAGACGCATACCGTCGGTAAGCTGCAGCTCGCCGCCGGACCCGGCTTGAATCTCGGACAGACACTCAAAAACCGCCGGAGTGAGGATGTAACGGCCAATAATCGCCAGATTGGACGGCGCTTCCTGCACCGGCGGCTTCTCCACCATGTTGCGCACTTCGTATAGCCTGCCGTCGAACTTCCCAGTTACCGGCTTCACGTCCAGCACGCCGTACGCCGAAATGGCTTTGCCTTCGATGATCTGGGTAGCGACGACCGAACACTGCACTTCCTCGAACACGTTGATCATCTGCTTCAGGCAGGGCGGGGCAGCGTCGATTACGTCGTCGGCGAGCAACACTGCAAAGGGCTCGTTGCCGACGAGTTCACGAGCCGTGAGCACAGCATGGCCGAGGCCGAGCGCTTCCTTCTGTCGCACATAGGAGACGTGGATCATGTCGGAGATATGCCGGACGATTTCCAGCAGATCGGTTTTCCCACGTTCCTCGAGCATCTTCTCGAGTTCATAGCTCACGTCAAAGTGGTCTTCGATGGCCTGCTTGCCCCGGCCGGTCACGATGATGATCTGATCGCAACCCGAAGCCAGCGCTTCCTCGACGCCATACTGAATGATGGGCTTGTCGACCAGCGGCAGCATCTCCTTGGGCTGGGCTTTGGTGGCCGGGAGGAATCGCGTGCCCAGTCCGGCCGCGGGGAAGACCGCTTTGCGTACTCGCATGGTCGTCATAAGATGCTGGCTCGCGCCAAAGGTTTTCGTGCGCGGCACCGAAGGGTCGATTGTACCTGCTGGCATTGATAGCGTGCCACCGGGCACGAGAAACATCACGCAGGACCCGCTTCGCGTCCTGGGCGAATTCTCAGCACCCTTGGCGGTTAAGAGCTTGTCACTGCAAAGATCGCAAAGCAATCCGCGACGTTCACAAAGAAGGTCTTTGAGCTGAGACTCAGGACAACCCCAGGATGGGGCCATGTTGCAATGCCGTCCAGCAGTCCGCGTGTTAGAATTTTCGCAAGTATCCTTGTTCCCAGGAGCCCAGAGTGGTTGAGCTGGCACCGTCGATTTTGTCGGCAGACTTTGCACGGCTGGCCCAGCAGATTCAAGCGGCAGCCGAAGGCGGCGGCACTGTTATCCACGTTGATATCATGGACGGGCATTTTGTCCCTAACATCACCATTGGCCCGCCGGTGGTGAAGTCTCTGCGCAAAACCACTGAGTTACCCCTGGATTGCCACCTGATGATCGAGAACCCGGACGACTACATTCCGGGCTTCGTGGAGGCCGGGGCAGACTGGATTTCCGTTCACCAGGAAGCCTGTGTTCACCTGAACCGGACCCTGCACCTGATCCGCAGCCACGGAGCGCTGGCAGGAGTGGTCGTCAATCCGGCGACTCCGGTGGAAACATTGACGGAAGTTCTCGACATCGTGGATTACGTCCTGGTGATGTCGGTGAACCCGGGGTTCGGCGGCCAGAAATTCATTCCGCGCGCCGTTCACAAGATTCGCAGGCTGGCAGATTTGCGGGAGCAGCGGCGTCTCCATTATCGGATCGAAGTGGACGGTGGGGTGGCGCTCGATACGGTGGCTGAAGTCGTCCGGGCGGGCGCGGAAATTCTGGTGGCAGGCAACGCCGTGTTCGGTGAAGGCGATCCAACTAACAACGCCCGAAAGCTGCTCAAGGCAGCCACTGAAGCCACCTTGCAAAAAGTATAGTTTCTTGAGGTCTCAATGTCGCGTCGTATCGCAACCATCGTTCTGCTGTCCGTGCTCGCGTTGACTGCTGCGTGCACCAACAAAAAGGTCAACAATCCGCTGGCTGACGTCAGTTCGAAGCAGCCGGACAAGGTGTTATTCGACCGCGCCATGGACGCCATGAAGCATAACCGCTTCGACGTGTCCCGGCTGACGCTGCAGACTCTGATCAACACCTATCCGGATTCCGAGTACATTGCCCGCGCCAAGCTGGCCATTGCCGATTCCTGGTATGCCGAGGGTGGTTCCACGTCGCTGGCAGAGGCCGAGATCCAGTACAAGGACTTCATTACTTTTTTCCCCAACGTGCCGGAGGCGGCTGAAGCGCAACTCAAGATTGCCAACATTCATTACCAGGAGATGGAGAAGCCCGATCGCGATTACACCCATGCCATGCGCGCCGAGGAAGAATACCGGCAACTGATCATGCAGTTCCCCGACAGCAAGCTGGTGCCTGAGGCCAAGCAGCGCTTGCGGGAGGTGCAGGAAGTCATCGCCGAACGCGAGTATCGTGTCGGGCACTTCTACTATGTGCGGGAGTCCTATCCTGCCGCCATCGCGCGCCTGCGCTCGCTGGTGGACAAGTATCCGCTCTACAGCAAAGCCGACGAGGCCCTCTACCTCCTGGGACAATCGTATGAGGGCGAGATCGCCGTGGTGCGGTCCCATCCCACTTGCTCAGGCGGACCCGGTCATCCACCCGGTTGCAGTCCCGAAGATATGAAAGCGCGCATGATCGAAGACTTCACCAAAGGCGCCGCGGAAGCCTACTCTCGAATCATCACGCGCTATCCTGTGATGGATCGGGCGGACGATGCCAAAACCCGCCTGGCCGCTTTGCATCAGCCGATCCCGAAACCTACCAAGGCCGCGGTGGCGCAAAACAAAGCGGAGGAGCAAAGCCGTACCGGGGCTGGCACCCTTGCGAAGGTGATGAGGAACTTCGCCAAGCACCCCAGCGTGGCTGACGCTGCGAAAGTGGGCGAGCCGACGCTCGTCGATCCAACGCCGATGAGTGCGAGCGAAGTGGTACAACAAGCTGCTCGGGCCGCTGCGGGCAACACTTCCGACAACAACACGGCTACGATTGAAACGGTGAAGAACGGTGAACCCCCGCCCAACCAGCCAGTGCCACGCTCCGATGCTGCCGGGACCGCAGAGGGAGCAGCGCCCGCGCCGGCCAGCGATTCTGCGCCTCCAGTCGCATCGCCAGCCTCCGAACTGGCGCCGAACGTCCCTGCGTCCGATGCGAACGAACTCAAGCCGAATGTACCCGCTGATGCGGGTCAGGCAGTTCCTCCGCAGCAGGTCAACGAGATTCAGTCCGGAACGCCCGGGCAGGCGAATGCCCCGGGGGCAGCCAATAGTGCGAATTCGACGTCAGCCAGTGACCAGCAGAGTGACGACGACACTACTACCTCCTCCAGCAAACATAAGAAAAAGAAGGGCATCCATAAGATCATTCCGTTTTGAAAAACACCGATCCGGAGCCCGAATTCAGCCGCATAGGTTTATTCCGGCACGAAGTTCCTCGCCGGTGGATACTGTCCCCTCGTAACCTGTTTAATGGTCGTATTCTCATTGATTTAGAGTCCAGAATAGGTTACCTTCGCGCTATCTCCCCCTGCACCCAGAAGGACATTGCTTGGCGCGGAAAATACTGCTTGCCGACGACAGCGTGACCGCTCAGAACATGGGCCGGAGAATCCTTACCGACGCCGGCTACGAGGTCGCCACCGTCAACAACGGCTCGGCGGCGCTCAAGAAAATTGCTGAGTCGAAACCCGATCTGATTGTTCTCGACGTTTACATGCCCGGCTATAGCGGGCTGGAAGTCTGCCAGCGCATTCGTGAGTCGCGTGAAACCGCGCGCATCCCGGTATTGCTGACCGTGGGAAAACTTGAGCCCTTTAAGCCCGATGAGGTGCGCCGGGTAAAGGCGGACGCATTCATCGTCAAACCTTTTGAAGCCAGTGAACTGCTCACGGCGCTGACCAAGCTGGAAGACAAGATCGTTCCCCAGCCGCAGCCCTACAAACCGGGGCGGTTTGCCAAAGCCCTGGTGGCCGCCGAGGAATCCGCCCAGCTGAGTAACGAGTTTGGCGATGCGGAGACGGGATGGAAGAACCGAATCAAGATTCCTCCGCCCCACCATAAACACCACGAGGCGCACTCCGAGACAGCGCCGGTTCCCGAGGTTGAATCCAAAGTCGAGGAACGCGTACAGGCCGGGTTGAGCAAGGTTTCAGGCGTCCCGGCGGGCCTTCCCGGTGACATTACTCCAGAAGAGATTGCGGCGCTCAACGCCGCCGCGGCTGCGTTTCAAAACCAAAGCCCTGAATCCACTGCGGAACCGCCGCGTGAAACGCGTGACAGTGGGGCAAACGCCAGCGTATTCCAGGTCAACGCAGAAACAGCTCCCGCGGCCGCGACCTTTGCCACCGCGTCAGAAGCCGAAACACAGGAGCTTCGGACAGAGAACGCCCAGGCTGAGGCAGCGGATGTCCCCGCGCCGCCAGCCGCCCCCACGTCCAGTGAAAACGAAAAGTTCACTGGCTGTCCGGAACCGGTCGAGGCTGCTCGCTCCGCATCCGAACCGGCCGCAATCTCTGAACCAGCGCCTCGCGGCGAGGATTCGCAACAGAAAAGGCTGGCCGAACACGAAGTTGATGCCGCCTTGGCCTCGCTTCCCTCCAACGGCCACGGCGACACCTTAACCGAAGAAGCGAATGCCGGTGCGGCCGAGCCGGTTCCGGTCACCATGGCGATGGCCGGGTCTATCCAGGAATTCAGCGGGCGTCGCTGGACGGCTGAGCCGATCACGATGAGCGAGGCAGAATCCTCGCTCAATCTCGAACTGGAGATGCAGAAGTCCTTCGCCGCTTTTGCCGCCGCCGATGCAGCCCAGTTGGGCGCGGCAACCTGGCAGCCGCAAGCCACCACTTTCGCGGAACCCTCATCGCCGCCGGCCGCGGAGACAGCTTCGTTCAGCCCAGAGGCATCGAGCAGCCGATCTGAATCGCCTATTGAAGAATCCTCAACGCATGCGACCGAAGCCGTTGCGGAATCTGTAGTCACCCCGGCTGGGGTGGGCGACGCGATTGCGGCGCCGGCAGGGAATGCTTCCAGCGATGGCGTTGCGGCGAAAGAAGAACAGGCGTATGCCGCCGCTGCGTCGGCTGGCCCCGTGGGAGTCGACCAGGGCACGGTGACTGAAGAGACTTCTCCTGCATCTGTACCAGAGCCGGAGAATCCTCCTGCGGTGGTAGCGGAGCCCAGGGGCGAGGCCGAGCTGGCAGCAGCCTGGGCGAACTGGAAGCAGATTCGCGACTCGGTCACCAGCCCGCAGTTCACATCACAAATTGCCGATTCTGCCAGCGCTACCTTCCACGATATCCGCCGCGAAGAAACCAGCGCCCAATCAGAATCTCAGCCGGAAGCGGCAGCCAGTGCAGAGGATGAAAATGGCATCGCTAACCTCGTCGATAGCGTTCTCGCCGAACTCAAGCCCAAATTGATGCAAGAGATCGCCAAGAAGATGGGCAAAGAGAAGAAGTAGCTCGCGTCGGCGGACACCTCCAAAAAAACCAGCGCAAAACTAGACAAGAGAGAGTCGGCGGTCTGCGGTCTCAATCGGAAAGCCACGTTGCTCGAAAGCGGGCCGCTGGGCGTCGTGACCTGCACCGTGCCTCACGTCGCGTCGGCCGGCACCGTGGTCGTGATTGCGAATCTGGATACGACGGCAGACGTTGCCGGCACGCCGTTAAAGGTGACGGCGAGTCGCTCCCGTAAATCCGTCCGCAAAATCCCGACTCAAGCCAAAACCGGGCTTGGGTGGCCACCCGTCCAAGCGTCGCATCGCCAAGCCCCCCTCCCCCCTCGGCTTTGCCTAATAACCCGATCTTGCCCAACAATTCAGGCGTCTGCCCAATAAATTACTGAGGGGCCTTCGATACCTTCCAGCGCATTTTGCTTGAGTCTGATTCAACTTCAAGCGCCTCCAACTTCGACATAGCCATCTGTAAATCTTTAGGCACCTGCCTTTCCTTCTCCCATGTTCTAATTAGCCCCCCCCCACGTCTTGACGTTTGGCTTCGTCCAGCCAAGGCAGACAGATGCTTCCTACTTCCGGCCAGTACGTCGTGTAGTTTCTAGAGCCGGGAGAAAGCGACTGCATATCAGCCCGCAGCTCGTGTGAGCGAAGAATTGCCCACAGGTAAGCCATATCTTCAGGCGTACCGCTGTCCAACCAGTCGAATACGGAGTAGCTTGTATCAGACACTAAGCCCCCGTCGTATTCTTCAGGAACGATTCCGATTGCCCCATCAGTAGCGCGGATCGAGGAAAAGATCATTTGTCCGGTTTTAACTCTGTACATGAGATGCGCTTTAATGGCATCGCCCTTTGCCTCTCGCTCGATCTCACACTTCCCGTCATAGGTGACCTTCAATAACTTGAATCGTGTCTCCGGTGACAATGCTGGTTGTATGGGGTCACTGGCAGGTTTCACCAACGTATCCAGCCGCCGCACCTGCACCCCCTGTGATCGCCATCGCTTTACCATTCGACCGACTTGCGCGGATGCATACTTTATGTCAAGCCGGTCGGCGATCTGGGATGCCTTTAAAATCAATCCTGGACCCTTTATTCCGTTGAGATACGCCTCAAAACCCTTCAGAATCTTGTCAGCTTCGGCCTCAGCTTTATTACGCGCCTCTTGAATCTCCGCCAATGATGCTCGTGGGGTTAAATCGTCGATGCCGAGATACTCCGAAAAATAGGCATAACAAGTAGGCTGGGAATCGCTTGGCGTGCGCTTTCGTTCAAGCACAAGAACGGAAGTCTTGACTCGTGAACCTTGACGGCGGAAGGTATCCCCCGGCAGAGAAATGACCGCTCTTATCAGGAACCTCTTTCGGATGAAACTCCTCACGAAATCGAAAGTGCTACTGGCGAGCAAAGTGTCGTCGATTACCGTCAGGAGCATTCCTCCCGGCTTAAGTAGGTCGGAATATCTCTCAAGAAACATAATGCTAGACCGTAGCGATGCGCGAAGAGTGACGCGCTCTTTATCCTTTTTTGCGAGATCATATTCCAAAAGAATTCTTTTGTCTGATTCGTTCCGCAATTCCTTAGACATGGAAAACGGTGGGTTAGTAAGAACAACATTGAACCTCAGGTCGGCTTTCAGCTTGTCCCGGAGTTCATCCACATTTTGTATGATCTCAGGATCAGCGCCATGCGGCGAGAGCAGTTCCTTGTCGAGTCCATCCGCGTAGTAGATGCGACTTCCCCCATCGCCATGTAGGTACATGTTGATTCGAGCGATGCGAGCCAAGGGCGGTTGCTTGCCAGCGTCAATACCAAACAAACACTCATTGCACAATGTCGTGATCAGTTTGTCTTTTTGATGGAGCGACAGACTATCGTTGGCGCGAACCTGATTCCGCATCATCGTTAGGGCTTCGATTAGGAAGCCACCAGAGCCACAGCATCCATCTAGCACTCGATCTTGATGCTCTGGCGTGCAGCGTAGTCGGGCAATTCGCGTCATCATCTTGACAACGGAACGCGGTGTGAAGAATTGACCCAAGTCCTTACCGCGCATCGTGGCGCTTAAGAAAGTTTCAAATAGACGCCCATTCAGGTCTTCGTCAATCCCGAACATATCGACGTGTTCCAGGCGGCGGACGATCTCTTTCACGGTTTGCGGCTTCAGGTCGATACGCTCATGTTTGTCGAAAATCCGCTTCTTGCGCCACAAGCCGATTTCCCTCTCGATCTCATCGCGTAGCGTCGCAAACAGTATGCTATCAATCGGGTTTACCGTGCCCTCCTTCTCGCGAGCCTCAATCCACTTTACGGAAAATATGACTGCCGATGCTGGTAGAAGAACGCTTTCCTTATGGGCAGTAAAACAGTGACGAGTAGCCCCATTATCGCGAAGTTGCCGATCCGCCCATAACTTTACAAACATCACTTTCACGAACTCCATGAAGGATGGCTGCGGCCCGCTAACTTCAGATTTCCAAATCACACGATGGCACAAGGAGAACAGTTGCCACGCTCTTTCGCTTGGCGGCTTGGTGAATGCGAAATCTTCTGACTCTACCCCAACATCATCTGGTGAAGATTGGCTGACAACGCTTGCGCCCAGCAACGCCTTGATCTGCTCGAACTTCGGATTGCCCCATTGAAAATCGGCGAAATCCAGCGAGAGCACGGGGCTACCCTTGTCCCATTCATAAACCCGTGTGGTCTTGCCGTTGGTCAGGACGAACCACTTTACAGGGTTGGATTTTTCGTGGCGTCTGTTCAGGGCAAGACAGTACCCAGAGCACTGCTCTACCCAATCATCAAGATTTTCCTCTGGCCCCTTGGCGTCGATAACACATCGCGGCAGCCTCTTGACCACCAGCACATAATCCGGCTTGTAATGCAATTTTCTGTGGCCTTTGGCAACTGTCAAGGACTCAATGCTGTGTTTCGGTTTGATCTGCCGATCACTGTAGCCCAAGTGATCTAGGAGCCGTAATACAAGGAAAGTTTCAACGGCGGCTTCGTTGGTGAGGTCGGAAAGCTGGCAGAACTCATTGTGGGACGAATCGGGCTCTAGGGCGTCAAAAAGCGTCCGCCGTGGCAGTTCGCTTGGCCGAAGCCTACGCATGACTTACTTCGCCTCTCGCAGCACTCCTGCCGCACGCAGGGCCAGTTGGCGAAGCCATGCCGAAACCTCAAGACCTTCACGGCTGGCCGCTTCCTCGAATGCCTGCTTCTGCTCGGCAGAAGCCCGAAACCTGACTACTTCGTCCTTGATCGCCTTGGCTGTGCCCTTCTTCTTGGATTTCGCCATGTGCCACAATGTAGCCGTAATGTGGCTACATGTCAATAGTAACCTTTGTGCTTGACATCGCGCTACTTTGTAGCTACACTGTAGCAACAAGTGGAGGATGTCATGGACGTTCGAGAGATGCGCGGCATCGAGTTGGCAAAGAGCAGAACCATTCGGCGAGACGGCGTAAATTGGATTGTCCCTTCGCAGACTGGCAAGGGGTTTTACCGCGTGACCCACATCGCACATCGGAACCCCGAATGCTCCTGCCCTGATTACGAGATTCGCGGCGGAAAGTGCAAACACATTTTCGCTGTTGCCTACGCGATCTCCCGGCAAGCCAACGCTGACGGTACGACTACGGTCATCACCCAAAAGATGACGGTTGCCACTACGGAGCGAACCGTCTATCCCCAGAACTGGCCTGCCTACAATGAGGCTCAGACGAACGAGAAAGAAAAATTCCAATCTCTGCTGCATGACCTGTGCCGTGGCATCTCCGAGCCACAGATCAGAAGACAGGGACGCCCAACCGATTGACTTTGCGGCTACGCAAGCACTCAAGAAGGGCCGCTTCAATCCTGATTCCGATGAAATTACTTCTGGGATGTTAGGTGGTGGCGGCGATGGTGGAGTGGACGGTTTCTATGTGTACTGCAATAGAAAGTTAATTCGAGAAGAAAACGACATCCAGATTTTCAAAGGCCAAAGCGTCCACATTGAGATGGTTGTAGTACAAGCAAAGAACAAACCGTCATTCGAAGAGTCGGTCCCGATGAAGTTTAAGGATTTCATTGAGAATTGTCTCGCGCCGGAAACGCCCACGCCCCAGGCACCCACGCTTTATAGTTCAGAACTGCTAGACCATGTTGCGCTCTTTCGTACCTTGTATCGCTCCACGCTTCCGATGAAACCGAAACTGTCCATTGAGTTCTTCCATGCAGCTCAGTCGGACGCAGTGGACCAGAAGGTGACCACTCGGGGTGATCTTTTGTGCGCCTGTTTCAAACAATCCTTCCCCACTGCCGCTTGTGTATACACACCTCTTACAGGGACTGAGCTTGTCAAACTGTCTCAAAAAAGAGAGGAGAGCGTACTCGGGCTAAAGGTTACCCAGTATTTCAATCTAACGAGCTTTGGCCGGGACGCTTACACCTGTGTAGTCCGGCTGTGGGATTTCTTCTCGTTCATTACCAGCGACGAAAAACTTAGGGAGTACGTTTTTGAAGCAAACGTCCGGGACTACGCGCCAGACGCAAAAGTCAATCAAGGCATTGAAGAGACGCTTCGGAACCCCGAAGGTGATGACTTCTGGTGGCTAAACAATGGAATAACCGTAATAGGATCGAACGCGTTCTATAGCTCGGGTAGTTTGCAGATCACCGACCCCTTGGTTGTTAATGGGCTACAAACGTCGCATGAAGTATTCCGTCACTTCAAGGGTGGAGGAAATAGGAACGATGAGCGCTCAATCATGGTCCGTGTCATCGTAAACAGCAATGACGCGACCTCAGATAGGATAATCAGCGCGACCAATAGTCAAACAAAAATAAGTTCGATCTTCCTACATTCAACAGAACAAATCCACAGGGACATAGAGGTTAACCTGAAAGCTGCTGGCTATTTCTACGACCGACGAAAAAACTACTACCGCAATCACGGGAAATCAGTCTCAGAGATCATCACAATTCATTACTTGGCGCAGGCCGTCGCCTCGATTCTGTTGCAACAACCAGACAACGCTCGTGTCCGCCCCGGAACGGTGGCCGAGAAGAACTACAAGAAACTATTTTCAGCGAAATATCCGCCCGGCCTGTACACCAAGTGCATACAGATTATGAAGCGTTGCTACAAGTACCTGGGAGGCAAAGGCATTCAAAAAACAGACGCCCTAAATCTCGTATTCTATTTGGCAATGTATGTAACGTGCAGTGCGTGCAACTCTGTCTCTCCGAAGGCAAGAAAAGTCGCGGCACTCGATGTTGAAAAGATAAGCGACCACACATTCGATGATTGTTTCAACTGGATTTCTGATGAATTTAAGCGCCTCGGCGGGGATGATCGTGTAGCAAAAGGTTCACAGTTGACGGCTAATCTTAAAGCGAAAATTATAGATCAGTTAGGGAAATCAAAACCTAAGCCAAAAACCACAGCAGCATAAAGCGAGGACGACCCAAACGTGGATACGGTCAGTGTCTTACTCGCATCATCAGTCCCGCCGTTAAGGAACGCCGTTGCTGCGGACATCATGAATTGCAATCAGCTACGGCAGCACGTGAAATTGCACGTTGCTGGTCAGTGTGCCGCTGGGCGTGGTCACGGTGACGTAGCCGGTGGTCGCGCCTGCAGGGACTGTAGCAACGAGAAACGTATCTCTCCGAACGGTAAAGGTTGCCGGAATTCCGTTGAACGAAACGCTGGTAGCCCCGGTGAATCCTTGGCCAAGAATTTCCGCAGTCTGACCGACTCTGGCTGCGGCTTGGACGAACGCCACAAACGGGCGAAGCCCTACTGACAGGCTGAAGACTGTGCCACAGCCGTAGCCGCCGCTGCAGATGACATGGCCACCGTGATACGTTGTGCCGTAGAAATTCCCGTCTGTCCCTTGCAGCAGCCCTCCCCAAGGCTGAACTCCGTCGGTGCAGCCAGTTTGGGGACAAAAACTGTAAAGCGTGGTTAGCGTGCCACTGGGCGTGATTTTGAAGACCGTGCCGTACCCTTTGGCTCCGCCTTCGAGGGTTGTCCCATAAAGGTTTCCATCAGTTGCCTGAACCAGGCCCGCGTAGGGGGTTGCGCCGTCATCGCAGGCAGGCTGGATGCAAAAACTGTGCAGCGTGGTCAGCGCGCCAGCGGGCGTGATTTTGAAGACCGTGCCCAAGCGGTTGGTTCCACCACTGGATGTTGTCCCGTAGAAGTTCCCGTCCCTTGCTTGAATCAGTCCCGCATAGGGGGCCGCGCCATCAGCGCAACTAGTCTTGGCGCAAAAACTGTAAAGCGTGGTCAACGTGCCACCGGACGTGATTCTGAAGATGGTGCCGCATCCCACTCCTAGGCAACCGCTTCCGACGTTAGCCCCGCCATTGGATGTTGTCCCGTAGAAATTGGTGTCAGTGGCTTGTGTGAGTCCCGCAACGGGGTAGACGCCATCCGTGCAGTTGGTTTGGGAGCAAAAGGTATAAAGCACGGTCAGCGTGCCCCCAGGAGTGATTTTGAAGACCGTACCACCGGCGCTGGGCCCCAACCCGCCCACGTTGGTTGTTCCGTAAAAGTTCCCATCGGCGGCTTGAATCAAAACTCCCACGGGGTATTGGCCGTCAGTTGGATAGCCGGCAAAGCTGTGCAACGTCGTCAGTGCTCCCTCTCGGGTGATCTTGAAGACCGTGCCGATGCCGTCAACCCCACCATATTCGGCTACCCCGTAGAAGTCCCCGTCGACTGCTTGAACGAGTCCGGCGCTAGAGTACGCACCGTCAATGCAGTCCACTTGAGCACAAAAGCTGTAAAGCGTGATAAGCGCGCCCGAAGGGGTGATTTCGAAGACCGTGCCACAACGATTGGGGGCACAGGTGGTAAACTCGCCGCCCACGTCTGTCGTCCCATAAAAATTCCCGTCGAGCCCTTGGACGAGGGACGCCTCGGGACTAGCACCGTTAGTGCCTTCGAAACTAGCCATCTTGGTAAAAATCTGTGCGTGCGAGGCGATCACCGTCGCGGCACAAAGCAGGCAGATCACCACTGCCATCTTCCATCCATTTAGTTTCGTCATGGGATTCCTCCGTGGTGCGAAAGTGACGAATGGCGTGGGAGCAAACCTCCTAGGCCCACATCCACTCTGAAGATCGCTTACGGCGTGAGTTCAAAGACCACCCCACAACCGCCGAGGCAGCCCCCATTGCCGCCAGCAATCGTGGTCCCATAAAGGTTTCCCTGCGAATCCAGGATTACGCCGCTAGGGTCCCACCCATCACTAGTACCGTTGAAGGCCCAGAGCACTGTATATGTCCACACCCCGTTTTCGCTTGGCGCGAGCTTGAAGATAACACCGCTACCACCACCACCACCGCCAAAACTGGTCGGACCGTACAGATTACCTGACGCGTCCAAAGTCAGCTGCCCAGGGTTCTCACCCTCAGCAACGTTGCTGAAGACATACAAATCGGTCTTTTCCCACGTCCCACCCCTGCTTTGCGTCATGCCGCGCGTCAGCATAAACACCAGGCCGCAACCCCCGGTGTAACAGGCGGAGTTGCCGCCGCCCCATGCTGTGCCGTACCAGTTACCGGCTGCGTCAGCAATCAGGCTTGAAAAGGGAGTCTCTCCGTCGCTTCCACCGGCGAATTCGTGCATCACGGTTTCTGCCCACACACCCTTCGCGCGGGGAGTCAACTCGAAAGCTAAGCCGCAGCCGGAGGGGCAGTCGCCATTAAAATTGCCTCCCTGCGCGGTCGTGCCATACAAGTCTCCGGCTGCGTCGAGGGTCAGGCCCGTTGCTGGGTTGCCGCCGTCAGGGCCACCGAAGCGGAATAGCACGGTCTCGGCCCACTTGCCATTCGCCCCCGGGGTCAGCTTGAAAACGACTCCACAACCACCATTCACGTAACCTGAACAGTTATTGTTAATCCCGCCGCCATAGGTCGTGCCGTACAAGTTTCCAACCGCATCGAAGATTACACCGGCAAAGGGTATCTCGCCGTTCGCTGCTGTTGGCTGACCGAAGGAGTATAGAACGGTTTCGTTCCACTGGCCGTTCGTGCCGGGGGTCAGCTCGAATACGGTGCCTGAACCGTATTTACCGCCGTACTCTGTCGTGCCGTACAGGTTTCCGGCTGCGTCCAGCGTCAGGCCCGCTGCCGGGTCGGCGCCATCGGGACCTTGAAAGTAGTGCAGGACTGTTTCGCTCCATTGGCCCCCGGCTCCCGGCGACAACTCGAAGACCAAGCCGCAACCCAGGCCATCGCAGCCGGTGCCGCCATAGAACGTGGTGCCGTATAAGTTCCCCGCGGTGTCGAAGATCAGGTTCCCTTGTGCAAAATTGCCAGTGTTAGGCAGAAAATTGTACAGCACGTATTCGTTCGGGGACTGGTCGGTACTAGCTGAGAGCGTCAGAGGAGTCGCAACTATTAGCAGGGCTGCGAAGACCAGCGTCCATCGATTCAGTGTCGCCATTGGAATCCTCCTCGTACGAGATTTCGAGTCGTTGCAAGATGACGCGAACAAGGGGACCGGCTCGGCTGAAAAACCGCATGGGAGCGATGCGGAAGGGCCGAACAGAGAGAATTATCAACCTCCCCGAAATTGGCGGTCAAGGTTATGCGTCACAGTTGATGTAATCAGGGATTACACTCATTTGCCCTCGTGCCCCGTCCGCGCACGGACACGCTGATTCGACGCGCTTCCTCGCGCAAGTTCCCCGCAGAACAGAAGCGCACGAGTCCCCATAAATCCATCTGCGATCTGTTCATTCCAGGGCAGTTGCAGATGAGAAACAAGAGTCGGGTGTCCCAAGCGAGAGAAATCCCTCGCATAAGGCGCGAGCACAATCAAAATAAACGTGTAAATCCGCGAGCGATTCGCGTCATGACGATCAGCCATCCCTGCGAACGCGAGTTGCGACGGGAATCACGCGCGACCGCACGCGAGCGCAATCCCCATCCGGCAAGAACGTTGCGGACGAACCACCCCCTCGGTCGGACACTGGGGAACTAACTCACTTCCTCTCTCTAACCCCCCGCACCGTTTGACCCGGTTTTTCAACCACCTGTAAGATCAAAGATTCCAGCTTCTAGCTCCTGGCTTCTAGCAAAAACTCTGACGGCTGCGTGCTCTGTGGCAGTGTCCCGCGTTGGGTTCTAGCTAGCAGCCAGTAGCCAATAGCTGTTTCCCCATGCCCCACGATCTTTCCAAATCCTACGAGCCGGGCGCGATTGAGGCGCGCTGGGCCGAGTACTGGCTCAAAGAGAAGCTGTTCTCCGTCCCCACGCCGCCGCCGGGGGAAACCCGGCCGGTGTTCACCCTGCTGTTGCCTCCGCCAAATGTGACCGGACGGTTACACATGGGCCACATGCTCAACCAGACGCAGATGGACATCATTGTGCGCTGGCATCGCATGAGAGGCTTCATCACGCTGTGGCTTCCCGGCACCGACCACGCCGGCATCGCCACGCAGATGATGGTGGAGCGCCAGCTGGCAAAAGAAGGCAAGAAGCGCCGCGATCTCGGGCGGGAGAAGTTTATCGAACGCGTCTGGGACTGGAAGCAGCACTATGGCGGAGCGATTCTCGATCAGATGAAGCGCCTGGGCGCCTCGGTCGATTGGGACCGCCTGTACTTCACCATGGACGACAACCTTTCGCGCGCGGTGCGCGAGGTGTTTGTTCGTTTATACGAAGAGGGACTGATCTATCGCGGCAAGTACATCGTCAACTGGTGCCCGCGCTGCGAGACGGCAATTTCGGACCTCGAAGTGAAGCACGAAGAGGTTCAGGGCAAGTTGTACGAGATTCGCTACCCGGTGGTTGGATCGAAAGAATTCATCACCGTGGCGACCACGCGGCCCGAAACAATGCTGGGCGATACCGCAGTTGCGGTCAACGAAAAAGACGAACGTTACACGCACCTGCACGGCAAGAAGGTTCTTCTGCCACTGATGAACCGCGAAATCCCGATCATCACCGACGATCTGGCTCAGCCGGAGTTTGGCACTGGTGCGGTGAAAGTCACTCCGGCGCACGATCCTAACGACTTCGCCGCGGGCCTGCGGCACAATCTGCCGCAAATCGACGTGATGGACGAGCATGCGCGCATGAATCAGAACGCCGGGGCCTATGCCGGCCTTGATCGCTTCGAGGCGCGCAAGCGCGTGCTCGAAGATTTGCGGGAGCAGGGATTTCTGGTTGGCGAAAAAGACTACACGATTGCGCTCGGCAAATGCGACCGTTGCGGCTCAGTAGTTGAGCCGCGCCTGTCGACGCAGTGGTTCATCAAGATTGCGCCGCTGGCACAACGCGCTACGGAAGTGGTGGAGAACGGCGAAATCACGATCGTTCCCGAGAATTACAAGACCATCTACCTGAACTGGATGCGCAACATCCACGACTGGTGCATTTCGCGGCAGTTGTGGTGGGGACATCGCATCCCTGCGTGGCATTGCGCGTGTGGCGAGATCATCGTGGCCCGCGAAGCTCCGGCCAAGTGCGCGAAGTGCGGAGGCGAGCTGAAGCAAGACACGGATGTGCTCGACACGTGGTTCTCGTCCGGGTTACTGCCGTTCACGACCTTGGGATGGCCTGAAAAGACGCGCGACCAGGAGGTTTTCTATCCGACCACGCTGCTGATCACCGCGTACGAGATTCTGTTCTTCTGGGTGGCGCGCATGATTATGTTCGGCTGCCACTTTATGGATGGGCATCATCAGGATGCGAAGCTCAAGCAGGCCAGCGGATGGTGCGACAAGAAAGATGACAGCGTGCCCTTTCGGCAAGTCTACATTCACGCCCTGGTGCGCGATGCCGAGCGGCAAAAGATGTCGAAGACCAAGGGCAATGTTGTCGATCCGCTCGATGTCATCGAGCGTTTCGGGACCGACGCTACGCGCTTTACGCTGGCGGCCATGGCGGCTCCGGGTACAGACATCGCATTCAACGAGAGCCGAACGGAAGGTTATCGCGCGTTCGCCAACAAGGTTTGGAACGCGGCCAGATTCATGTTCATGAATGTGGATCGGATCTCGGCAGGAATTCCTGCCGCCAGGAGTGCGCTTGCGAAGCTAACTGCTCAACCGGTTGGCCTCGAATCATTTCGTGCTGACACACTCGAAGACCGATGGATTTTGTCTCGATTTAACCGAACCACCGCTGATGTGAATGCTGCTCTCTCGACATATCGTTTTCATGAGGCAGCAAACGAAATTTACGATTTCTTCTGGGGTGAATTTTGCGACTGGTACCTCGAACTCATTAAACCGCGTGTCGCCGTCGAAGCTTCTGCGGAAACCGCGCACCTGGCGTGCTCGAATCTGGTGACTTTGTTCGAGGCAGCTTTGCGGCTTCTGCATCCGGTGATGCCGTTCATCACAGAAGAAATCTGGCAGGCAATTTACGATGGCAAACCACCCTCACAGTCGATCGCGCTGGCGGCGTATCCTGAGGCGGATGAGAAACAGTTCGACCTAGCCGCCGAAACCGAGATGGCCATCTTGCAAGACCTGATCGTCAGTGTGCGCAATGTTCGAGCGGAATTGAAAGTTGAGCCTAAACAGCGAGTGCCGATCCAGGTGTTTGCCCACCAACCGGAGATTCGAAGGCTTTTAGAAGAAAATCAAGGTGCCATGGAGCGGCTCGGCGGAGTAGAGAGCGTGGAATTCGTGAACGATTCACTGGCCAAACTGCCCGGCGCACGTCACACCGCCCGTTTTGACGTCCATGTTGTTTATGAGAAGAAGATCGACGTTGTGGCCGAGCGCGAGCGCTTGAAGAAAGAACTGGAAAAGATAGAGAAAGAAATTGCGAATGGGCAACGGCAGTTGAGTAATGAGGGCTTTCTGGCGAAAGCTCCGGCGCACGTGGTCGAGGGATTGCGTAAGCGGGCAGGCGAGTTGCAGGTGTTGCAGGGAAAGACAAAGAGTAAGCTGGATGAACTGCAGTAGCTGGTAGCTAGTCGCTAGTAGCTAGAAATTCGCCTCCCGACTAGCTACTAGCTACTCGTTACTAGCCATGGACTGGAATAGCCGACGCATCACCGCCATTATCGAGAACGCGTTGCAGGAAGACCGGGCCACGCGCGATGCCACCAGCTATGCCTGCATCGATCCCAACCAGCGCGCGGCGGGCACCGTGCTTGCCAAGCAGGATTGCACTCTCGCCGGCATTGGCTGCATCGCCCGCATTCTTGACATCTACGCCGACCTCGACGGCGCCGTCACCTCGCACTATGAAGTCACCACTCATCCCGAAATTTTCGACGGGGTGCGCTTGCACAAGGGCCAATCGGTAGCGGTCATTCGTCATAACGCCCGCGTGATTCTTTCCTGCGAGCGGGTGATTTTGAATTTCCTGCAGCGGCTGAGTGGAATTGCCACGATCACCCGCAAGTTTGTCGATACAGTGGCGGGTACCCACGCGCACGTCCTCGACACGCGCAAGACCCTGCCCGGCCTGCGCATTTTGGAGAAATACGCCGTGCGCTGTGGTGGCGGGCAGAACCACCGTCTGGATTTGTCGGATGGCGTTCTGATCAAGAACAACCACATCGCTCTCGCCGGGGGAGTAGTTGCCGCGTTGGACCGCGCTCACAGGAACCGCCGCGGAGAGCAAGTCATCGAAATCGAGGTCCGCAACCTGGACGAACTGGAACAGGCGATAGAACACGGCGCGGAAGCCATTCTGCTCGACAATATGCCGGTGGAAGATGTGCGCCTCGCGGTGGAACGCTGCGCCCGCGCTGACCGTCACATTCCGCTGGAGGTTTCCGGCGGCATCAATCTGGAGAATGTTCGCGCGTATGCGGAGGCGGGAGTAAATTTTATTTCCGTCGGCGCACTTACTCACTCCGCGCCAGCGGTGGACATGAGTCTGCGCGTCGGGCCGGCGTAAGCCTACAGGCGGGCGCACAACCAAACGCCGTCCTTCTAGTTTTTCCTTGGAGCGCTTGTCACTGCGTGCGCAGCAGGCTCGTCCACTTCTAACCCTGGCAGCGTGGGCGTTTCGGCAGGGGAAGAGTTTTGGCTTGAGCTTGCGGCGGCCGGTGTGGGTTTCTTCTCCAGAAATTTTGCCGTGTTCAAAAGCGTACGGCCCAACGAGGGGTTGTAACCAGTCCAGGGACCTTCGACTCCGGCTTCGCGTTCGAAGTGCGCCCGCATCGCTTCCATCTTCGAGTCCAGATCGTCGAGATAGTGCAACAGCAGCGCCTCGGGGAACATGGGCAGCTTGGGCGAGCCGAACTCGTATTCTCCGTGATGGCTGATGATGAGGTGCTCGATCAGGGCCTTAAGCTCGTCAGGGAAATCCGGGAACTGCGCAAGTTTGGCTTGCAGCATTTCCAGCTCGATAATCATGTGCCCGAGCAGCTGGCCACGCGTGGTGTAGGAAAAAGTGCGGTTGTAGGTGAGCTCATGAATCTTGCCGATGTCGTGCAGAAACGCGCCGGTCAACAGCAGGTCGCGATTGATCTGGGGATAGTTCCGGCAAATCAGATCGCAGGAGCGACACAGCGAAACTACGTGATCGAGCAGCCCGCCAATGTAAGCGTGGTGCAGGCTTTTGGCAGCGGGGGCATTGCGATAGGCCTCAGCAATTTCCGGATCGGCCATGAAGGCTTCGACCAGGGCCTTCAGGTGCGGGTTCTGGAAGCTCGCGACAAAACCTGCCAGCGTCTGCCACAGTTCGCCGATGTCTTTGGTGGTCTTGGGCAGGTAATCGGCAAAATCGACTTCTGACTCTCCCAGCTTGCGCAGCTTGTGGATGGTGAGCTGAAACCGGTTCTTATACTTGTTCAGCAGGCCTTTGACCTTGATGAAGTCTTCCTGCTCGAACCCGTCGATGGCGTCTTCGACGTTGTCCCACATCTTGGCTTCGATCTGGCCGGTGCGGTCGCCGACGGTCAGCGCAAGATAAGGCTCTCCGGTCTTCTTGGGTTTGACCTGCTTGGAAATCACCACGAAGCTGGAAGTGATGACTTTGTTTTCGTGCTGGCCGCACTCAGATAAGAAAAATTCCTTCATCACTATTTTCGCCCGGACGAACGGCGTTCAGAAACACTCACCCGTTCCGTCGCCCCGGCTCGGAGGCGAGCAGACGGTCTCAGCTTAAACTAAAACAACCCGAATTTCTTCTTCTTTTTGAGGGGCTTGGCCTTGTCGTCCTTGCTGGCAACTTCAATAGGTCGGGTCTCGTTGGGACTGGCGCCGCTGTCCACATAGCCCGGCTTGATGTCGATGTCCGCCTCTTCCCGCAACCTGGTCAGATACGCGCGCAAGGCAGGTTGCAGTTTCTCCATGTAAACCGCATCCTGAATTCGTGGCTCGATCTGGCTCAGCGGAGGCACGCCGGCCTCACGGTGCTCAATGACTTTTAGAATGATGAACCCCTGCTTGGTGCGGATGACGTCGGACACCTCTCCCGGCTTCATGGCGAAAGTCTTGTCTTCCAGTTCCTTGGCCAGAACGCCGCGCTTGAAGTATCCGAGATCGCCGCCTTGCGCGGCCGTGGGACCTTCGGAATCTTTCTTGGCGACATCCTCGAAGGCGCCGCCCTTCTTGATTTGCTCGAGCACACTATCGGCCTTGGCTTGCGCATCCTGCAGCACTTGAGCCTCATCCCTGGTGTCACCCGGTTTCTTGTCAGTGGAGATCAGAATTTCGCTTAAGCGGATCTGCTCGGGCTGGTCCAGTTCGTTCTTGTGCTGGTCGTAGAACTTCTGCTCTTCGTCCTTGCTGATCACCAGCCGCTGGCCCACCTCTTTGCCGATGACCTGCTGGGTGATGATCTGGTTGCGCATGTTCTGCTTGAAATCCTCAAAGGACACGCCCTGCGCCTGGGCGGCTTTTTCCAGCTCTTCCATGCTGTCCAGGTTCATCTCCTTGCGCATCTGGTCCAGCTTCTTGATCAGGTCGGTATCGGCGGTGATGCCCAGATCTTTGCCCTTTTCCAGCAATAGCTGCTGATCGATCAGGTCACGCAGCACGTCTTTATCGCGCTCGGCGACAATTTTGTCGGCGTTGACCGGGTCCTGCTGTTGCGCCTCCTTGCGCAATTCATCCTTGCTATGCAGGTAGTCACTGCGAGTCACAATCAGGTTGTTGACTCGGGCGACGATTTCTTCGATGACCGTGTCGCCGGCAAAGCAGGCGGGTAAAGCGCTAATCAGAAACGGAAGGAGGAAGTAGGTCAGTTTTCGCATAGGAATTAAAGGTCGTGACCGCTGCCTGGAATTTAGAGGACTGCCGAGGTAGCGACCTCGTTCGATTGTACCGCTCTGGCCTTCGGTTCTGCCACCGCTCGGCTTAGCGCGGTGTGTTGACTGGCATGGTCAAGCACTTTCTTTGCGGTCAAAGCTCCTAACCGCGAAGAACGCAAAGGATTTCGCCAAGAGCGCGAAGCACGATCTGAAGCATTTGGGCGCGGCTGCTAAGATAATCTGTTCCCGCAGGAGGACTCCCGTGCGACTCGCCACTTATACTGCTTTCGTACTGATTTTTCTCGGAGGCTTAAGCATTTCCGCCAAAGCACAGAAGAACAACGCCACACCGCCGGACCTGGAACAACTTCAGAAGATGGCGGAACGCTTTGCTCCCACGCCGCTACGAGTGGACACATCGGCATTGTCTTCCGGCGACCGCCAGGCGCTGGTCAAAGTGATTGAAGCTGCCCGTCTCCTGGACGACATCTTCATGAAGCAGTTGTGGGATGGCAACCCGGCCCTCTATGCGGGTTTGCAGAAGGACACGACGCCGCTCGGCAAAGCGCGCTTGCATTGTTTCTGGCTGAACAAGGGACCGTGGTCGGACATCGATGACAATCGGGCCTTCCTGCCCGGTGTGACGGCCCGCAAGCCGCTCGGCGCCAACTTCTATCCGGAGAACATGACCAAAGAGGCTTTCGAGCGCTGGGTAGCGCAGTTGTCGCCGCAAGAGCAGGAGCAGGCGAAAGGATTCTTCACGATTATTCGCTGGCGGGAAAACACCAGGTCGATGACCAACAATCTGCTGGCCATTGCTTACAGCGAAACTTACGCGGGCGATCTGACCAAGGCGGCAGCCCTGCTGCATGAAGCGGCCGCGCTCACCGACAATGAATCGTTGAAAAAGTTCCTCAATCTGCGCGCCGACGCATTTCTCTCCAACGACTATTACGAAAGCGACATGGCCTGGATGGATTTGGACGCGCCGCTCGACATCACCATTGGGCCTTACGAAACTTACAACGACGAACTTTTCGGTTACAAGGCGGCCTTCGAAGCCTACGTGAATCTCAGAGACGATGAAGAGACTGCCAGGCTGTCGGCCTTCACCGCCCATTTGCAGGACATCGAAAACAATCTTCCTATCGATCCGCAGCACCGTAACCCCAAGCTGGGCGCGGCGGCGCCAATTCGCGTGGTCGATGAAATTCTGAGTGCCGGGGATGGTGCGCACGGAGTGCAAACCGCAGCTTACAACTTGCCCAATGACGACCGGGTGGTGCAGCAAAAAGGCAGCAAGCGGGTGATGCTGAAGAACGTGCAGGAAGCCAAGTTTCGCAGCGTGCTGCTGCCCATCGCACGGCGAACGCTGACTCGCGAGGCCATGGTCGATGTCAACTTCGAGTCGTTCTTCACCCACATTCTGGCGCATGAACTGATGCACGGCTTGGGACCTCATCAGATCAAGGTCGAGGGCCGCGAGACAACTCCCCGCGCAGAACTACGCGACCTTTATAGCGCGATCGAGGAAGCCAAGGCCGACGTGACCGGCTTGTTCGCCCTGCAATTCATGATGGACCACTCCAAGGAAATGGGCCTGGGCAAGATTCTGCCATCGGACGAGGCCGCGCAACGCCAGCTTTATACCACCTACCTGGCGTCAGCCTTCCGCAGTTTGCGTTTTGGGCTGAACGACGCGCATGGCAAGGGCATGGCGGTACAGTTCAACGTCCTGACCGACAAAGGTGCGTTCGCGCAGCACGCCGATGGCACGTTCTCGGTTGAAATGTCGAAGGTGAAGACGGCCGTCGCCGAACTCGATCATGACCTGCTGACCATCGAAGCCGAGGGCAATTATGCCGGCGCGAAAAAGCTGCTCGACGAGAAAGGCGTTCTGACACCCGGAATGCGAAAAACGCTCGACAGTCTGCAAGGAATTCCGACCGACATAGAACCGCTTTTCGTGACCGCGGAGGAGTTGGCGCCCACGGCGAATGAATCTGCGGCGAAAACTGGCCACAGAAAGAGTGTGAGCAGTCGGTAAGGTAAACTCGAGTATTGTCACAATTTGTGACTAAGTCCGGAATTCCAGCTTCGCGTGCTTTGCGATTCCTTTGCGTCCTTGGCGGTCAAAAGCTTCGGCGAGAACTTACTTGACTTATCCCGGTAAATCTGGCGGGGTCATCCCGAAACTCGGCGCACTTCAGCCGAGTGAGGGATCTCGCGCGGAGTATTGACCAGCCGCGGGCTCGCGGGCGCAACGCGCCAGATCTCTCGCCCCGCTGGAAAGAGCGGGGTCTCGGGATGACGCCATCGTGAGGTGGGTCTGGTATATTGATGCCAAAAGCGTCTCACCGCAAAGAGAACGAAGCAACCGCGCAAAGTTCGCGAAGACAATCTGTGAATAGTAATGAGGACGCTTACACGGCTGCGGCAATTACCTGCGCAGTGCGGTCCCGGGTCAGAGCGAGCGCGGTTACGTCGTCATGGGTTGGCGGGGTACAGGTGAACTCCTGCAGCTTCTCGAGGACGGTCAAGCAGAATTCCCTGGCGTTTTCCGCGGTGGACCGCTGAAGCATCTTTTCTACGGACTCGATGCCGTATTCCTCACCGCCGCACTTCGCATCCACCACACCGCGGGAGACCAGCAACAAGACGGCGCTGGGTTCCAGCACCACGGTGGAGGCATCGGAAGTGGCATGAGAGAAGAGGCCGAGCGGCAAACCGGTAGCCGGCAGTTCGGAAACTCCGGTGGCATCGCGAACCAACCCCGGCGTATGTCCCGCGTTGAAGTAGCACACCGTACCCAGCGTTTCCTCGTAACAACCGGCGAAGGCCGGGCACGAGTGGACCCCGCCTGAGGCCTGCAGAATGGTCCGGTTGAGCTGCAGACAAAGCTCGACCATCGCCTCTGCTTCGTTCACCTCATCCTTGGCGAAAAGTTGTGGCCCGAGCGTGCGAAAAGTGTTTTGTGCCGCGGAAATGATGGCGTGGTTGTCCTCGAGCCGGCCGGCAACGTCGAGCAATCCAAAAAGGACCCGCGTCGGGCTGACCCGAAGGAAATCGTAGAAATCCCCGCCCATGCGCTCGCCATAGTAAACGGCCGCCAGACCAGCTTGCTGCAGCTCTGGAACCTGGGCGTGCAGAACATCCCGCACCGGAACGGGCTTTCGTCTGACGAAATTGAGGATCGAGCGCGCGGCCATCGAGCCGAGACAATAGCACAGAACGGGTGGGACGGGAAAGAGGAAGTTGGGTGGTTCAGGCAGGTTTTGCCGATCTGGGACACGGCCGTTTTGGTGTGCAAATTCGTGCACACGCGCGAGCGGGTTATGTCGGCGCAGGCGGAAGATATTGCCGAAAAGCCTTCGGCGTGAAAGTTTTGAAAGGGCACGGCTTTCCAGCGCCCTTTCAAACCCCACTACGCATTCGGTCAGACCCTAGTTCCCATACTTGCTGACCAGATACTTGCCGATTTCCGTTTCGAGTTGGCCGTAGTCGGAATGAATGATGGCCCGCAGGGCAGCTTCGGTTGAACTCCCCTGTCCCAGCCTCTCCAAAATGCGTTGCAAATCGCTCATGCCGTAGGAATCGCTGATATATAAGACTGCGGCGAGAGACTCCTCATAAGCCAACGTGGCCTCCAATCCGGAAAACTGCATGAAGCCACCCTCCAGAGTATTCAGCGGAATTTCGCTCTGGGCACGGTAGAGCTCAGCCAGCCGCGGTCCATTGGCTAACCTCTTCGGCTCGACCGCCTGGGCGATTCCCTCGTTGAGCCACTGCGGGCAGCGTCCCGAGGCAAGCTGGTTGATGAACGAATGTGCCAGTTCATGTTTGAGCACCCGCGTCAGCTCAGGCGTTACCGAACTCACACCCTGCACCGGAATTCGCAGTTTGCCATCGTTGACCGCGCCGGTCCAGGCGGGAGCCTGGGTCACGTCGAAAAACGTCTGGTCGGTGTACAGCACGACCGAAATGCTGCTTCGCGGCGCAACGCCCAACTGACGCACCAGATCGTCATACTCCGACTCGAGCGTGGCCAGCAGTTGCTCGCGCAGCGCATCTGAAGTCTTAGAGCCTTCGTAGTGCAGGGTGAAGTGGTTGCTCTCGTGCTCGGAGTAGCCGGTCTGCGCCGCGGCGTCGCGCTCCGCTGTTTCCAGATATTTCTGAACGACCGCGTCGGGGCGAAGCAGGAGGGAACGTTTCCAAGTGTGAATCGCGTCCTGGTTGCGGTCGGCCGCGTATTGCACGTAGCCGAGAACGGTGAGCGCCTCCGGCGAATCGGGCGCGTTGCGCACCGCGCGTTCTGCGTAGGGCAGTGCATCAGCGGCGTTGCCCGTGCGGGCCAGAAGCGCCGCGTAATAATTCAGAATGGTCGGGTTCTGGCCATCGAAGCGCAGCGCGGTGTCAAAATATGTGCGCGCCTTGGGCAGATTGCCATGATCGAATTCATGCTTGCCGGCTATGAAGTAACCCGCAGCAACCGTGGCGGCATCGCCGGATTGTTCCAACCCGGAAAGCTCATCTTCGTCGACGCGTCCATTATGTATGATCTTGTCGGCCAGTGCCTGGTCGTTCTGCAAAGTTCCGGCCGGGACAAAAGCGGGCAGATCGCGGACAGTTTTGACGTCAGCGCTGCTTGTGGAAGCGGGAAGAGCGACTCCGGTCTCGATCCGGTCCACCGTGGCTTTTGGAATGGCGTAGGTGTCATCGCCGACGTCGTATTCGATGTGGGTGCCGTTTTCGCGGACGCGGTCAGCCCAGATCGTGCGCCCATTTTTCAGATGAATGACCTCCGCATGGGCGCAACCGGAACCGGCGAGCATAAGCCCGGCGAATAGGAAAGAAATGACAGATAGCCGCACTGAGGCGCATTCTAGAGCACGGGGAGCGATGAGCGTAGGTGACTGAGGTAATTGGAGGAACGCGCAGGGCGTGCCGGGTCTTGCTGTTACTGGCCTGGTTGAGTTTCGCACAGGCAGGCTCGCAAACGCCCAATCCAGCGGTCAACGGCAAAAGCACGCCGCCGGGGAGTGGTTCCGCCGAGAGCTTGTTCTTGCAGCTAGGCAGCGTCGGCCTCGACCGGTCGCGTGTTTATCGCGCCCGGGGGGTCTCCATCGATCGGGCATCGTTCAGCATCGGCCTTGACGATGGCGTGCTCGGATTTACCGAGGATGTAGCCGGGCGGGTCACGGGCGCTCTTTTCGTCGGCGATGGCGAAATTCTGCTGACTCCGCCCAATCAGATCGAGCGTGGATCCATGGCGTTGTTCACCGGCGGAGCGATTCTGGAAGAGCGATTCTCCAGCGCCTACTTTCGCTTTAACGACGACACTTTCGCCGATCTGCGGCCAGCTCTTCGGCCCGCCGACAACGCGGAAGAGTTTGTTACTCAATGGAACGACACTGCGCACCGGCTCGCAGAGGGTGATGCCCTACGGCTGCTGGTCACGTTCAGCCGCTTTCTGCCGGTGGCGGGCCAAACCGCGGACACGACCAAGCCGCTGGCCGAGGACGATCGCTTCCTGCACGCCCGCTTGCAAGGGCAAGACAAGGGAGCCTTCGATGTTTACTTCGACTCGAATGCTCCCGAGCAGGTTTGGGCGGGTCAACTGAAAAGTGCAAAAGAAGAGAGTTTTTACGATGTCTGGACTTCGTTCTCCTTGCTGAAAAAGACCAAGGAGCGGGAAGCTGCCAATCCCATCGCTGCCGAAGAGGGCAGAGCCAGCGCAGTGGATGTGTCCGACTTCAAGATTCGCGCCGAAATCAGTCCGCCCACCTCGATCAAAGCGGAAGCGGTCTTGCAGTTGCAGGCGCGCAAGGGAGGCCAGCGGACCGTGATCTTCGAGTTGGCCCGGTCGCTTCTTATTAAAGAAGTGGAAGCCGACGGGCATCCGGTCGAATTCATCCACAACCCTACCATTGAGGGCACGCAGTTGGCGCGGCGCGGCAACGACCTCGTCGCGGTGGTTTTTCCGCAGCCGCTCCAGGCTGGGCAGCACGTTAGCTTGCGCTTCGTCTACGGAGGCGCCGTGCTGGCGGAGGCTGGGCCGGGACTGCTCTACGTTGGAGCCCGCGGGACCTGGTATCCCAACCGCGGATTTGCCATGGCCAACTTCGATCTGGAATTCCACTATCCCACGGGTTGGACGCTGGTGGCCACGGGGAAGCAGGCGGAGCCTGCGCCAGCGCCGGGAAGCGCCGGAGAGCAGGCAAGCCGATGGGTCTCTGAGCGCCCCATTCCGGTGGCCGGATTCAATCTCGGCAAATATCAACGCGTGGCCACTCGTGCTGATAATGTGGGCGTTGACGTGTATGCGACCAACGCTGTGGAACGAAGCTTTCCTCGGCCAAAAGCGGAGGTCGTGGTCCTTGATCCGGGAATCGGCAACGTACCAGACACGCCGGTGATTGTGAATCCACTGCCGTTGTCCCCAGCGCGCAATGCGCAAATGGTGGCAGCCACCGCCGCACATGCCATTGAACTCTACTCGCGTCGCTTCGGCCCTTATCCGTACGGGGAGCTGTTGCTGACGCAGATGCCCGGCGACTTGAGTCAGGGCTGGCCGGGACTGATCTTTCTTTCCAGCTTTTCTTTTATGAGCCCGGAGGAACGGGCCCAACTCCACTTGAGTACGGCTGACAAAATCCTCATGGGCCAGGTTATCGCGCACGAAACCGCGCACCAGTGGTGGGGTGACCTGGTCACCTGGGCGGACTATCGCGATCAGTGGCTTTCCGAAGGGCTCGCAAACTACAGCGCTCTCATGCTCCTCGAAAGCGAAGATCCGTCCAAATTTCGGGAGGTGATGGACAAGTACCGCGACGATCTGCTGGAAACGAATAAAGCCGGTGTTGCTCTGATGGCCGACGGGCCGGTCACACTGGGGATGCGGCTTTCCTGCTCGCAGTTTCCGGACGGCTACGAAGCCATCAGTTATGGGCGAGGCACCTGGCTCTTTCACATGCTGCGCTATATGTTGCGCGACGCCGAACCGAGCGGGTCGCGGCCAAACGCCAGCCAACCAGCCGATGATCCGTTTCTGCGCACACTGCGGCGGGTGCGGGAACAGTATCAGGGCAAGCCGATGACCACCCGCGAATTGCTGCATGCATTCGAGGAAGACCTGCCGCGCTCGCTGTGGTATGAAGGGCAACAGTCACTCGACTGGTTCTATCAAGGATGGGTCAACGGTTCTGCCGTGCCGCGTTTTGAGTTGAAAAATCTGAAGTTCACCGACAAGCCAGGATCCACTTCGGTCAGCGGCCTGATCATGCAAAAGGATGCACCCGCGGATCTCGTCACCCCGGTTCCGCTATACGCGTCGGGAGGAGGAACGGGTGTGCTTCTGGGAGCTGTGTTTGCGGACGGTCCCGAGACTCCGTTTCGTGTGAGCGCACCTGTGGGGACGCGGAAAATCCTCGTCGATCCCAATCACACGTTGCTGACGCGCATTCGCTAGAATCTGCCGCGTCGTTTTGGGAGGTATTTCCCGGAATATTCGCCTTTTCTTCCCGTATTGAGTGGTGTTGCGCGATGCAACACCGCGATCTGCGACGCAACCTATTCACGACACTGCGTTGGGACTGCTTTTGCTTATTGTTCGCCAATGGCGATCTGAGTGCAATTGCTTTTCTGTCGTCGGGAGAAGCAGCATGAATCAAGTTCAGGCAGCCACTCAAAACGCTCCGCAAGCCGCTCTAGTCCGGCCCGCCGCGCCTCTCACACAGGCTCGAACAACGATCTTGTTGGTGGAAGATGAAGCCTTCGTGCGCGAGGTGACTTGCGAGCTCCTCGAATGCGAAGGATTTCGAGTCTTAAAAGCGAAGAGCGCAATCGAGGCCCGGACCATTTTCCGGTACTATGGCAAAATTGTGCGGTTGCTGCTCACGGATGTGGTCTTGCCAGGCCAGAACGGCCGGGATTTGGCGCGAGACCTACGCGGACTCTGCCCGAGCCTCACGACAATCTTTATTTCCGGCTACCCTGAGAATTCTGTCACGCGGGATGGCCTGACCGACGATGGGATGTTTTATTTGCCAAAGCCATTTTCCGCGGAGTCTCTGCTCAGTAAGGTAAAGCAGGTTTTGGGGCAAGAGCAACCGCCCGTCTAGGCGTGCTTACGATAGCGAACCGCTTGCAGAATCTGCTGCGGAATTTGTGTCAGCGACACGACCCGCTGCAGAACGCCGGCTTCCGCGCAGGAGCGAGGCATTCCGAACAAGCTGGACATAGTTCAACTCCGTATTTCGCAGGTGGCGCGGGTGGACGGCCGGGGTGGAGTATAGGTCAGGCCGGTACTGGCCAGGACGCGACAGAAGATGCCGACAGTGCGGCGTGCGCGCCGGAGCAGTGCGCCATACGCCAGATTCAAATGGGCCACCTGGACTTCCACCTGCTGTAATTCCTCTTCCAGAATTTTTCGCCGTTCGCCGGGAGCAATAGGATGCCCGCTTGGCGGCTTCAACTGCTCCAACCCGCGCAATCCCTCGCAGATCTCCTGCTGGCGCGCGGTCTGGCAGCGCAAGTTCTCGAGGTCCGATTGCAGGACAGCCTTCCGGGCATGCTCCAGCGAAACCACCAGGGAGCGCCAAAGCGTCAGCCGTTGTTCCAGAAGCTCGTACGCAGAAGAGGGTTCCAAATTCACATTTCCGCCCGGCTCAAGCCAGGCTGTCTCCACCTGGTGGGGCGGCACCTCGGGAGGATCGGGCTCCGAATTCTGCGGAGTTGCGGGTGTCGGCATACGCCGTGCCCGGGGCCCCGGCTCGCGCCGTGGCTCCTGGCCGAGACCATCCGACACCGGCGCGGTAGGTTGTAACCGATCGGGCCCGATCTCGCTCATCGCGCCTCCCCTCTATCTCTGCCAGTTAGCCCGCTGCGTGCTTTCCCATGTGGGCCATGAGAGCTTCGGCAGTCTGCCGCGCGTTCACGGCGTAGGTGCCGTTTTGCACACTCTGGGCCAGAGCAGCCACGCGCTCCTGCCGAATCTCGGGAAGCTGGCTCACCGCCGCGCTCAACCCCTGGATCCTGCCCTGGTCCCATGAAAGCTTTGCGCTGCTGGCCGACAGGTCGCCGCTACTGCCACTTGCCGCCTGCGAACCCGATTTTGCTGGCTGTTGCGGGTCCGGCATCTGCGGGATCGGTGCATCTAAGCCGATTCTCATCCGAGTCTCCTTGCCTCTTCTAGCCCTTGCAATTTAACCATCGGCAACGCATTAGAAATCTTTAATTCGGCCCAGCAGCGATCCGGGGTTGTGTCCCTACAATCCGCTGTATCGGCTTGTCGGCACGGAACTTTAACCAAATTTCAGCCCCCCTTTTGGGCCAACCCCACACTGGTTTTGCCCGCTTCAGGGGTTGTCCCACCAGGCCCAATCGTGCTAGAAACGCGAATGGGAACCGGATGCACCTACACCTCTTCCCCTGACTTGATCCGATGAGTGCCCAGCGCAAAGCCACGGCCCGGTCCCTCAAGACCAATGAAGTGGTCATCCCGGAAAAACTGTATTTCCGCATTGGCGAGGTGGCCGATCTGTGCCGCCTGCCTGCGTACGTATTGCGCTTCTGGGAGACGGAGTTCCCCCAGCTCAAACCCGTCAAAAGCAGCACCGGACAGCGCATGTATCGCCACAAAGATGTGGAGAATGTCTTGCGCATTAAAAAGCTGCTTTACGAGGAAGGTTTCACCATTGCCGGGGCCCGCCAGCAAATTCGCGCCGAGACCAAAGGTGACAAGAAGCAAGATCCGCTGCCGTTTCCGGAAAAGCCCGGCGCTGACCTGAAATATGTTCGCCAAGGATTACGCGAAATTCTTGCCATGCTCTCCGCCCGGCGCTGACCTGATACCTCAACCAATATCGCAGGCCACTCGGAAGCCGTAATCCGCATATTGAAAAGCAGGAGGGATGCTGGAACGGGCGGCGCAACGTGTGACCTTAATGTGATGGCGCCACGAACCTCCTCGCGAAACCCGCCGGTCGCCCGCCTTCGGGCCGCGCGGATTGCGTTCAGCTGAAACCGCGTAGTAATCGGACTGATACCAGTCCGCGCACCATTCGTGTACGTTCTCACAAATGTCATAGAGGCCGAAGCCGTTCGGCGCATAACGGCCGACCTTCTCGGGACTAGTCCGCCAACGCTGTTCATAGTTGGGCAACGATTGCGGCGGATCGTTGCCCCACGGGAACAACTTGCCTTCCATGCCACCGCGTGCCGCGCGTTCCCACTCCGCTTCGGTGGGAAGACGGTAGTTGTGCCCCGTAGACACGCTCAGCCATTCGCAGTACCTCACCGCCTCGAACCAGGAAACCGCTACCACCGGCTGCTCGGGATGACTGAAATTGACATCGTTCCAGAGTGGAGGCACCGGGGTCTCTGTTGCCACCAGAAAAACGGTGTACTCGGCATTGGTCACCTGACGCTCAGCGAAGTAAAAGGCATCCACCCAGACCCGGTGCACTGGACGTTCATTCTCCTGTCCCACCTCTGAGCCCATGAGGAACCAACCTGACGGGACGAGCGCCAGCCTGGGCTCATCCTTTGTGCTTGGTTGTCGCCAGGTCGCCATCGATAATACGGTGAGCCTAGCACACCACTCTAGGACGCGAGAGCGGCTTGATCATCTACCTCCGCGCGATCCACGCACGACATCAGCAATATCGTTCTCCTGAAATAGCCGGATGCCCGCAATGCCCGCTGCTCCAGCCTCCACGCAGGCACGCGCATTGTCGAGAGTCACACCGCCCAGGGCTAAAACCGGAATCCTGTGCCGACATGCTTCGCGCAAAGCTGCGATTCCAGCAACGCGCGCGGTTGGCGCGTCTCGCTTTTCAAAAACCGGCGCAAAGACCGCGAAGTCAGTGCCCTCCGACGCCGCGCGTGCCACGTCCGCCGAAGAGTGGCACGAGATTCCGATGATGGGAGCTTCCGGTTCGCGCGCGCCGCGTGTCCACACCCTGCGAACGTCGTCGGGGGAGATGTCATCCGAGCGCAGGTGTACTCCATCCGCTCCGCTGGCAATCGCCACATCGGTACGCGAGTTGATGAGCAGGCGAGTCCTCACACTTGCGCTTGGGCAAGGATTCTCGCGGACTACCCGAACCGCCGCGTGCGCCAGGATTTCGAGCTCACGAGTGGGGAGGTCTTTCTCGCGCAACTGAATAAAATCAACTCCGCAGCGGGCAGAGTCGGCGATCCTCTCCAGCAGCAATCGCCGGCGGACGCTTTCGTCGCCGGGAAATTGCGTTCGATCGGTGATGTAGTAAAGCAGCAAGGAGGAAGTCTAAACCTGATCGGGTGCGAGGAGCAGGCAGCTCACGGATTTGTCCTGGCGATCTCCGGCATGGTCTCGGCTTTGCGTTTCGGCTCCGGGCCAAGGTGATATCGGGTCAGTCCCTCGCGCAGAAACTCAAAGCCTTCCTCCGGCGAGTCCACGATCTTGAACAACTCCAGATCCTCCGGAGAAATCGTGCCGGCATCTACCATGACCTGAAGATTGATCAGCCGCTTCCAGTATTCGCTGCCGTAGATGACCACCAGAATCTTCTTGGCCAGCTTTTGTGTCTGCGCAAGCGTAAGGATTTCGAACAGTTCGTCCATGGTCCCGAAGCCGCCGGGGAAAATTACCAGTCCCTTGGCCAGGTAGGCAAACCAGAACTTGCGCATGAAGAAGTAGTGGAACTCGAAGTTTAGAGACGGCGTGATGTGCGGATTTGGGGTCTGCTCAAACGGCAGGTGAATATTGAGGCCGATGGTCTTCGCGCCCGCTTCCTCGGCGCCCAGGTTGGCTGCCTCCATGATGCCGGGGCCACCGCCGGTGGTCACGACGAAACGGCGCCGGCGCGCGGGAATCTGGATCGACCATTGGCTCAGAAGAAAAGCTAGGCGGCGGGCATCTTCGTAATAGCGCGCCATATCGACCGCGGCCAGGGCTTGCTTCTTCTGTGCTTCAGCCTTCCCACCGGTCTGATCCCTGTCGTTCAAGGCGGCGAGACGGTTCTCTGTTATCGAACGGCTGTGAAACCGGGCGGAGCCAAAAAATACCACGGTGTCCTGGATCTGCTCGCGGCGAAAACGCGCCAGAGGCTCGGCATATTCAGAAAGGATGCGCAAGATGCGGCCGTCCGGACTGTTCAGGAATGCTTCGTTTTCATACGCCAGAGGCGCGCGCTTTACTTTGCTGTCGCTCATGATTGGGTTCTCTTTCCAGAAACTTCGCAATGACGGTCTGTCTTCGTGACCCACGGAGTAATGAGAGTCAAGCCTCGCGGTGCTTCACGCCTGTTTTCCCTCGTGGTAGTGAATGGCTTCCCAGAATCCGACCCAGATATCAAGCAGCCCCAATCCGCTGCAAACTCCGCGCACGAAACCGTTGGCCATAAAGGCGCGCAACCCCGGATAAGCCAGAAACAGCCGATTGTCGGTCCATTCGGGCCTCCACGGAAAAATCATCAGCAAGACACCGACGACCGCGCATAAGAACACGAACAGCAACACCGTAATGCGATGCAGCCAGAGATCGAGGCCGCGGTAACGCTGATCTTCGGGATGGTCGGCCCGCGCTTCCACCGCGGTGGAGGGAGGCGTAGCTCCATCCGAAGGGCCCGCTTGCAAGGCGCTTGAGATCCTCTCCTGGGAAGTATTCGGGTCCGCCGTCAACGTGAGCTCCCGAGAATCGCCCTCGGGTCCAACCCGGTTGTGCTGACGTACGTCCCAAGCGTGAGGGGATAACCCATCCGGGTATTCTACGACTTAAGGGTCTTGATGCGCTCGGCCACGTCGCGATAGTCAATGTTGCTGCCGTACACTTCCATGAAGTGATGCAGCGCCGCGGGCCGGTCGCCGGCGGTCTCGTAGGACGACGCGAGTTCGTAGTGCAGAGCCGTGCGAGTGTCTTCTTCCAGATTGGGCAGCTTCAGCGCTTTCTCATACCAGCGGATTGCCGCCTCGGGCACGCCCTTGTCGAGGAAGCATTGCGAGAGCCAGGTGTACGTCTGCATGATCTGGGGGAACGGGTGGCCGTGCTCGACGGCCTGGCAGACCTTTTGCAATTCTCCAATGGCTTCGTCCAGCAGGCCCATCTCGCGGAAGGCCACGCCCAGGTTGTAATGCGTCTCCGGATCCTCATCAGTGCTGGCGGAGTCTTCTTCCAGTTCGTGTTTCAGCTCACCGAACATATCGGCGAGGTCAACTCCCGCGCCGTTATCAGACGCCACGCCGGCGACTGACGGCGCCAGAGGCCGAATCGGGGTCGGCTGATAAGTGAACGTCGGAGGTGCGCCCGCAGATGGAACGGATGTGGGTTGAGCGCCCGCCGCCGCTGCCATCGCCACAGGAACTTCATGGGTAATTTCCGGCGCAGCGCTCGCCGCAGCACCAACTGCACTGGCGGCAGCAACCGGTTCAGGTTGCGCCTCGGGCGCTTCCGCTGGCGCCTTCGCCTCAACTGCAGGAACCTCCGCCAGGAAACCGTCTCCCAGCGAGGCTTCTAGGTCAGAAACAAATTCGTTGAGCGTGCCGGCCGGCGCAGGCTCGGCTTCAGCGCGGACAGGCTCGGCTTCCGGTTCGGCCGGTGGCTCCGGTGCGACTTCTTTCGCGGTGGTTTGTGGAAGGAATTCTTCTCCGAGCGATGACTCCAAATCGTTAACGAAAGCCGATAAGGTGTTGGCGTCCGGTTCGGGTGTTGCAGCCGCGGCCACCTCAGCCTCCGCTGCCGATTCGGCCATTGGCGGCTCAACTTCCTCCATCGAGACTTCCACTTCTGGTTCTGTCGCTTGCACCGGAGGCGCGCCTTGCAATTCAGCTCGAATGGCCTCTAACTTGGCCGCATCCGGTCCCAGTTGCTCCAGCTTCTGGAAGGCGGCATGGGCTTCCTCCGCCATCCCGTTTGCCAGGTAGAACCGAATCTCCTCGATCGCTCCAGCGACAGCCTCGTCGCTCGGAGGGGCGGGCTCGCCTGCCACAACGGCTTCGGGCTCCGCTGAAATCTCTCCTTCCCACTCCGCCGAAAGATCGATCTCCTCTTCAGCAGCGGGTGCAGGCTGAACTTCGAACTCACCAGGTTCCTGCGTCGGAGCTCCTGCCGCCGCGTGGAAAAACGGACCAGACGCCGGGGCCTCAGGTGCCGCAGTTTCTTGTGTCTCGGCGTCGGTGCGCGCTGGCATGGCTTCTTCAGCAATAGCGGCAGCAGTGGCCGAAACCGGCGAAGCAACCTGTGTTTCCACCGCAGCCGTAGCTTGGGCTGGCATAGTCGCAGCCCGTTCCTCATACTGTCGCGCCAGTTCGCCGTAGCGGGTTGCCTCGTCAGGGTACCCGGCCTCGTGATAGATACCTTCCAAAGTGCGGCAGCACACCGCCGCCTCAGTGAACCGCCCGGCGCGCGTATGCAAGGCCGCCAGCCGCTGGTTGATTCGCAGGTCGCGCGGCGCTTGTGGCAGAGCCGAAAGCAAAGGACCCAGAGCCTTAGCCGGCATGTTGTACGAGATAAAGAGTTCGGCGTCGGTGAGCGCGGCACGGACCGCCAGCGCCACGTCATCGGCATAACGTTGATCGACGAACGGCGCGGTGGCCTCGAGTTCATCCACCAGCACCGCACCTTCCTCCGCGCTGATCAGGCGGGCGCCAGTCGAAGTCCCCATCTTGCCCAGCACCTGCTGATAATTGCGGGCGTGCAGCTGGTTTTCCGGCTCCAGCTGGGTCAGCTTCAGGTAGTAATCCCGCGCCTTGGGCAGTTCGTTCGACTGCGTATAAGCGTGAGCAAGCAGCTCGTAGACTTCGGTCAGATGAGTGTTGTCTCCCGCCTTGTTCAGCAGATCGAGAAGGTTTTCGAGAGCGGCAGTGTTGTCGCGAATGTGCCCAATGAGGGCATGCAGATTCTCCAGCACTTTGCCTGAATCCGCTGCCAGCAGACGCTCGCAATGTTGCTGATACACGCCCAGCGCGGACTCGAACTCTCCGGCTGCGATCAGCGCATCGGCATAGCTGAGCACGGCAGCAATATCGTTGTGGACAGAAAGCAGCTTTTCCGCCAGCGGCCCGGCCTCCGGCAAGCGGCCGCTCTGCAGATAGGCTTGTAGCAGGGTGCGCAGTCCGTCAGGATTGCTGTCGAGGTCGGCGACTTTCTCCAGACACTGCGCCGCCGCCGCCATATCACCGGCGTCAAAGGCGTTGCGCCCGCGCATCAGCAACGCGTAGCTGCTGCCGGGATCCAGCTTCAACATGCGCTGCAGGATTTCTTCCGCTGCATCCAGTTGTCCCTTGGAACGCAGCGTTTCGGCGGCCGCGGAGAAAATCTTCCACGCCTCCGTTTTCTTATTCAGCCGGACGTAAACCTCGGCCAGCTTGGTCCGCATGGCCACGTTTTCCGGGTCCATCTCCAGGGTCTTCTGGAAAATGCGTACCGCCTGCTCCAGTTCGCCGCTGCGTAAGAACTCTTCCGCCACCTGCAGATACTGCGCCCGCGCATCGTTGAACAGCCCTTGCTGGGTGTACAGCTCGGCCAGCCGCAACGTGCCCTCAAGCGAGGACTTCAGCTTGCTGAGCTTCTTGTACATGGCGATGGCTTTGACCGTGAAGCCCTGCGAGGCATAAGCATCGCCCACGCTCTTGAAGCACTCCACCGCCTTCTCGCTGTTGCCCAGGCGCGAGTACAGGTCGCCCACGGTGTTCATTACCGTGAGGTCTTTCGGGTCGTTTTTCAGGATTTTTTCGTACTCAGTGATGGCGTTTTGTAACTTGCCCTGCTGGACAAATTTCTCCGCCGCGCTGAGGACCTTTTGTTTGTTGAAGCCAAAACCAAACGCCATAAAAGTGTGGACTCCAGCTTCGCCTTGCCCGAGAACGTGCCCTCACCGAGGAGAGTTCGTCGATCAAGTGACCAGCCTTCCGCCGGAAGCCGCGGTGGCCGATGGACCTGTCGGACAAGGGTCATTGTACGGCTGGGTAGTCAGAATCGTATGGTTACCGAGGGTTACCAAAAGGGAGTGTACGACCGGGTTACCAAGGGAATCTGGGCGGCGAAAACTCCTTTTCCACTTTGCATTCCGACTCCGCTTTAGTGGTGAGGAATCTCCTTGCTCACGAGGGCACGGCTGCCAAACCTGCCTCGGCAGGATCCAGTGCGTCTGATGCACCGCCCAATCGCGCGTTTGGCTCGCTTCCTTAAGCAGATTTCATTGTCATCAAATTAACTTGCAATATGCAAGCAATCTTGATAATCTGCCCAAAGTGCCTGGGAAGTCCAAGTCAAAACGCCGGTCCGGTTGCCCGGTGAGTATGTCCTTGGAAGTTTTCGGCGACCGCTGGTCGCTGCTGATTATCCGCGATCTCATGGTCCGCGGCTACCGGTCATTCAAAGAATTTCAGAATTCTGGTGAGTGCATCGCAACCAATATCTTGACCGACCGTCTAAGGAGGCTGGAAGCGGCCGGGATCGTCGTGGCCGAGCCGGAGGAAACCGACGCACGCAGAGTGAACTACCGGCTGACGGTGAAGGGAATCGATCTGGCGCCGGCGCTTCTGGAATTGCTCATTTGGGGTGCGAAACACGAGGAGACGGCCGCGCCGTGCGCTGTGATTGAAAACATGGCTAAGAATCGGGCAGAGGTTCTTGCCGAGGTCCGTAGACGGTGGCAAGAACGCGATCCGACGCCACTGCTGCCCAAGTTTCACACCGCCGCTAAGCAATAAAATAGGAGAGCGACAACCGAGTATCACCGCTTCACAACAAGCAAACATAAAAAGGAGACGAATCATGGAAACAAAGCCCACCCACGAACAAGCACAACTTCAGTTGCAACTCTTTGATCTTCGCCGCGAGGCTCGCTTGCGCCAGGCACGCGATTGGTTCTTCAAGAATTATTTCGTCGAAAACTGGAGCGACTCGATGCGAATTGCGGCGCCCGGAACCGAAGGAGGCACCAACTTCATGATGGTGGCGAGCTATTGGGATCAAGCCTGCGCCATGCTGAATTACGGCCTGCTTCACGAAGACCTGTTCTTTGAGACGAGTGGCGAATTCTTCGGAGTCTGGGAGCGGATCAAGCCAGCCATCGCGCAAGGACGCGAACAATGGGCCAACCAGCAATTCCTCGCGCACTTGGAAAAAGCCGCGCAGCGGTTTGAGACCTGGATGGAAAAGCGCTCACCGGGCCACATCGCCAAAATGCGCGAGTTCATGAAGATGATGCGCTCGCAGATGGCAAAAGCAGCTTGAACATCTTATCTGGACTGTCCCGCCCTTCGCAAATCGAGGGGTGGGGCAGTTGCAATGAAAAAGTTATCCAGGGCGTGCCAACGACCGCTCTGTTGCTTGAAAATTCGGCGAATCCGCCGCCCAGGAGAAAAACAATGAGCCGAAAGCTGGTCAGGACGATTGCCCCGGGAATCTTCACTTTGGTTGCCATGCTGAGCACATCGTGGCCAGGACATGCAGAGGATCCTAAGACCCCATATCCGAGCATGGCCCCAATTGATCAATATCTGATAACAGATCGCAATGCCGAAATCGCTTTGGCACGTACCGCGGCCCCGCCGTCCATATCCCGCGATGCGAAAGTTGTGGTCCTGGGGCCGCACGGCTACGAAACCGCGGTTGAAGGCAAGAATGGCTTTGTCTGTATCGTCGAACGCGCCTGGATGAACCCGTTCGACGCTCCCGAGTTTTGGAACCCTAAGAATCGCAGTCCGATTTGCCTCAATCCGCCCGCCGCCCGGACGGTGCTGCCGATCACTTTGATGAGGACAAAATTGCTATTAGCCGGCAAATCGAAAGAGGAAGTCAAGGAGAGTATCCGGGCCGCGTATGAAAGAAAGGAACTGCCGGCTCTCGAGGCTGGCGCGATGTCCTACATGATGTCCAAGGACGCCTATCTAACCGATGCCGGTGGGCACAACTTGGCCCACCTTATGTTTTACACGCCGGTTATGGATAGTGCGGCATGGGGCGCAAATCTGGTGGACTCGTCAAATCAAGTGTCGGTACGGTTCCCGGGTTCTCCACTCTTACTGCTTCCAATGTTCAAAGGCAACCCGGAGCCGATCGATGTGTTTATGATGGCCACCGGCATGTGGTCCGACGGGACGGCTGCGCCGGCTATGTAGGGCCGGCCATCTGGCAAGAATGCATTTTCAAGGAGGCGGAATGAGTCAGGTTCGAGTTCTGGCAGGTACCCGCAAGGGCGCATTCATTCTTACGTCGGACGGCAAGCGGGAAAAATGGGACGTCAGCGGTCCGCATTTCGCGGGCTGGGAACTCTATCACCTCAAAGCATCGCCGGCTGATCCCAATCGTATTTATGCCTCGCAGACCAGCGGCTGGTTTGGGCAGGTCATTCAGCGCTCCGATGATGGCGGCAAAACCTGGCACCAACCCGGAACTCCGCCCGGTGAAGAGAAAGGCCCAGGTGGCATGCCCAAAGGCGAGAGCAACAAGTTCGTTTACGATACGTCCGCCGAAACCGGCAAACCGCTCACCACACATCAGTTTTACGACGGCAAACAACATCCGTGGGAGTTCAAGCGGGTGTGGCACCTCGAGCCGTCGCTCACCGATCCCGATACGGTTTATGCGGGAGTTGAGGACGCCGCACTGTTTCGCTCGACCGACGGCGGCAAGAGTTGGAAGGAACTTCCGGGTCTGCGCGGACACGGCACGGGTCCGAAGTGGCAGCCCGGCGCGGGTGGAATGTGTCTGCACACCATCATTCTTGATCCCAGCAATCCCAAGCGGATTTACATCGCGATTTCAGCCGCAGGCGCTTTCCGCACTGACGACGACGGCAAAACCTGGAAGCCGATTAATCGTGGCCTCCGTTCCCAGTACATCCCTGATCCGAACGCCGAGATTGGACACTGCGTTCACCACGTCGCCATGCACAAGTCGCGCCCCGCTGTGCTTTTCATGCAGAAACATTGGGACGTGATGCGCAGCGATGATGCCGGTGACAACTGGCGCGAAGTCAGCGGGAATCTGCCGACAGATTTCGGGTTCGTGATCGACGTGCACGCGCACGAGCTGGAGACGATTTATGTAGTGCCGATCACCAGCGATGGCTTGCACTTCGTGCAAGACGGCAAGCTGCGCGTGTATCGCAGCCGTAGCGGTGGCAACGAATGGGAGGCGCTCACCAAAGGCCTGCCGCAAAGCAACTGCTATGTGAACGTGCTGCGCGACGCTATGGCAGTGGACTCGCTGGACAAATGCGGCATCTACTTCGGCACAACCGGCGGGCAGGTGTACTGCTCGGCCGACGCCGGAGATAGCTGGAACCCGATTGTGCGCGATCTGCCGGCGGTGTTATCGGTTGAAGTGCAGACGCTGGGATAAACGGTCACATAGGCACTTTGTCGGCCGGAGTAGAATGGACACATGACAGAAGAGGTTTCTGAGCTGTTGAAAAAGGCGCTGTCGCTCCCGGCGGAAGCCCGGGCGGCGCTTGCCGGCTCGCTTCTGGAAAGCCTGGAAGATACAGTCGATGCGTCCTCCGAAGAAGCCTGGAAACACGAGATTGCACACCGTATCGGAGAACTGGATTCCGGCAAAGTAAAGCCAATTCCTTGGGCCGAGGCGCGTCGTCAAATCGCTTCACTTCTCAATGGCCGTTAAATCGCTGGAGCTCCATCCGTCTGCACTCGCGGAGTTGAAATCGGCTGTGGCCTGGTACTTGGAGCGAAATGAGACTGCAGCGCTCAACTTCGTCGCCGAGGTAGATCGAGCGATTGGATTGGTAATCGACTCACCGAATCGATGGCCGGGTGGCGAATACGGAACGCGAGGCTGATCCTGCGGCGCTTCCCATTTGCCGTTGTGTACCGAGAAAAAAAAAGACACGATCCAAGTCTTGGCGATAGCCCATGGCCACCGCAGACCCGGTTACTGGAAAAGCCGACTTTAGGTTATCAGAGGCACTGATGAGGAGAAAAAATGCCAAAAATCACCCCATTCTTATGGTTCGACACCCAAGCTGAAGAAGCGATGAACCATTACATCTCGATCTTTAAGAGCGGAAAAGTGCTGAACGTCAGCCGCGCGAACGGGAAGGCTTTCTCGGTGACTTTCGAGCTGGAAGGCCAGAAGTTCATGGGCTTGAATGCTGGCCCGCTATACAAATTCACCGAAGCGATCTCGCTTTTTGTGGACTGCGAGACCCAGCAAGAAGTCGATGAGTTGTGGGAGAAGCTCTCTGCGGGCGGAGAAAAGGGAAGATGCGGCTGGCTGAAAGACAAGTACGGCCTGTCCTGGCAAATTATTCCCAAGGCTCTGGGCAAGCTCATGAGCGATCCCGATCCGGAAAAGTCAAAGGCAGTGATCCAGGCCATGATGAAGATGAACAAGATCATCATTGAAGACTTGAAAAAGGCTCACGAGGGGAAGGCTGCCTGAAGGCGGTTGCTTCCACAACACCATGATCCGCGTCATCCTTCCGCCGCATCTGCGAAATCTGGCCCACGTCAACGGTGACGTGACGCTCGAGATCAACGGCCCGGTCACGCAGCGTTCAGTCCTCGACGCGCTCGAGGCCCACTATCCCATGCTGCGCGGCACCATCCGCGACCACGGCACGCTACAGCGCCGCCCGTTTCTGCGCTTCTTCGCCTGCGAGGAAGACTTGTCCCACGAATCTCCGGATGCGCCGCTGCCCGAAGCGGTCGCGTCAGGCAAGGAACCGTTCATTGTCGTAGGAGCCATCGCCGGAGGGTAAGGCCCATTGCAAACATCCCTTGATGCTGTAAAGGGCACGGCTTCCAGCGGGCCGCTAACCAGGCATAGAAAAACCGCGCTCGTCCCAGGGACAAGCGCGGTCTACGAGATCCAGCAGACTAGTTCACCGTGATGTTGACAGGCTGGGATGGAATGCCGTTCGCCACCACCACCAGCGAACTTGTTCCCGTCTCCATTCCCGCCGGGACATCAAAATTGGTGGAGACAGGGGTCTTCCCAGTGGCGACACCCATCGAACTGTGACCATGCGTCCGGGCATAGAAAACGTGGCCGGTCGCTTGATTGGTGATCCTCACTAACGGATAGTTGGTCGCCGATTGGTACTCGTCCCCAAACGAAGCCGCTTGTGACAACCCGTTGAACTGCGTTCCGGAAATCGAGTATGTCGATCCCCGCACAACCGTAGCAGGGTAGTTTGAGATCGTAGGAGCCCACGCGGGCAAATATGTCCCCTTGGAGTTGTAGACCTCAGAACCGCCGATTATCACCTGTCCATTCGGCAGTACCAGCAGGCTGCCGGGAGCAAAAGGCCCGGGATTCAGATTCGTGCCATCGAACTCATAAAGAGTGCCCGAGCTGCCTAATACCAGAGGGTCGCCGTTGGTTAGCAGAACAGCAAAGGAATCGCCGGCATTGTCGTCATTAGGAAAGTCGGGGCCAACCGTCCAGGTACCGGGATCGATAGGAGTCGGGCCAGGCTGATAAATCGCGGTGTGTCCCGCGCCGCCCGTCGAGGTATAGGAACCGGTATAGAAAACCGTGCCATCGGGGCGCAGGATGGCGGGGCCGATTTCTCCGGGCGGGAAATAGCAATACTTGCCGTTTGGTCCGAAAGGAATGCAACCCTCCGAGGGCCCAGAGTGCAAATCCACAATCGTGCTGCCCGCTGTGACCCATTCCTTCATCTTGGGAATGAATTTTTCTGAGTTGGGAGCATCCTTCACATCAGCCGTCAGAACTGAGCCGTCGGGGAGCAGTGTCCAGCCCTCTTCAGCATTGAAGTCGCTCTTGCCTGGGGCATTGGCTTGCGTCCACTGCATCGTCTTTGGGTCCAACAGAGCTACGTTTTTTACCAGCTTGTCCCCGATGAGGAACTTGCCATCGGGCAACACCGAGTTTGGCGAATCTCCAATGTAGGACCAGCTGGGAGGAGGCGCCAACGGCGTCCAGGTGTTGGCCACCGGATCGTAGATCGCGCCGAGATTGGTAAGAACGAAATTGCCGAAATTGTATTCGCCGCCGATAATCAGCAGCCGGCCGTCAGCCAGAACTGCGGACGAAAACGCATCCGGGGAATACCCGGAAGGCAGATTAGCTAGCTGCGACCAGGTTCCATTCACGTAGCTTCCCGTAATGTCCGGCGTGAGCTTCCACCAATCGGAGTAGCTGCCACCCTGGAACATCACTGTCCCGTCAGTTAACAAAAAGCCAAATACGGCGCCGTTCGGAGGCTGGTGAACCAAACGCTGGATCGACTGTGCCAGCGAGACCCCAGGCACTAGAAACAGGAGTATGACGACCGCAAGTAGAGAGATTTTTCGCAAGAGAACCACCTTTCCCGAGAGATAAGCTGGATGTGGATTCTGCCCGTTGGGAGATACGGCAGGGTTGCCATCGTAGCAAATCCGGCTATCCGTGGGCAACCGGAAACCTCCTGCGCCGGAATGCGCTACCCTTGCTGTGATGGAGCGCCGCTCGCTCATCGCCTACCTCGACAACTTCCTGCGCCACGGGCCGGAGACTGCCTACGTGCAACCTCATGGGTATCGCACCCAGCGCTGCTCCCACCGGCAGGTGGTCGAGACGGCGTTCCGCTTTGCGCGGGAACTGGAAACGCGCGGCATCGGGAAAGGCGACCGCATGCTCCTTTGGGGCCCGAATTCAGCTCAATGGGTGCAGGCCTTCCTGGGATGTATGCTGCGAGGCGCGATCGTGGTTCCAATTGACGACATCGCCACAACAGAATTTGCCCTGCGCGTCTCTCAACAGGTTAACGCCAAGCTGCTGGTGTGCTCGAGAGAGCATGTTCAGGCGGGGCTTCCGTGTTTAACGCTGGAAAGTCTGACAGAGGCACTGGCACACCAATCAGCCCTGCCATATCCCGGCACGGACGGCGCACTTGATGACATACTGGAAATTGTTTTCACCTCCGGCACCACCGCCGACCCCAAAGGTGTGGTCATTACTCATGGCAACGTGCTGGCCAATATCGCTCCGCTCGAATCCGAAATCCGCTCTTACCTGAAATACGAACGTTTTGTTCACCCCATTCGTTTTCTGACGTTACTGCCGCTCAGCCACGTTTTCGGACAGTTCCTGGGAATTTTTCTTCCCCCGCTGATGGGTGGCACAGTGATCTTTCATGACACTCTGAAACCGGCTGAGGTTATTGCCACGATAAAGCGAGAGCGAGTTTCCGTCCTGGTCACGGTGCCACGTGTTCTGCAGTCACTGCGTGAAAAAATCGAGCGCGATCTGGAAGGGGAAGGCCGGCTGCAAGAGTTTCAGCATAAATTCGAAGCCGCCAAGGGCAAACATTTTCTGCGACGCTGGTGGATATTCCGTCGCATACGCCGTCAGTTCGGATGGAAATTCTGGGCCTTCATTTCCGGCGGCGCTGCGCTAGATCGTCCGACCGAAGAATTCTGGGACCGGCTGGGTTATGCCGTCATTCAAGGCTATGGGCTGACCGAGACCACATCACTCATCAGCGTCAATCATCCCTTTCGTCTGGCAAAAGGTTCGATCGGCAAAGTGCTGGCGGGACGCGAAGTCAGGCTCGCCGAAGATGGCGAAATCCTGGTGCGCGGCGGCGGTGTCGCCGCTGGATATTGGAATTCCCACCAACTCCAGCCGATGGCGAATGAACAGGGCTGGTATCGAACCGGCGACATCGGGGAACTGGACGCCGCCGGGAATCTGCACTTCAAGGGACGAAAGAAGGAAGTTATTGTCACACCTGCCGGGATGAACGTTTATCCGGAGGACCTTGAGGTTGCGCTGCTGCGCCAGGCAGAGGTAAAAGATGCGGTCGTGGTCGCTTTCGCCCGCAATGGAAACGCGGAGCCTTGCGCCGTGCTGGTTCTCAGGCCGGGAGAGAACACTCCGGAAAAAATTGTGCAGCGCGCCAATGAGACCCTGGCTGAGTACCAGCGCATACACTGTTGGTGGGTTTGGCCGGACAAAGATTTTCCGCGGACCTCAACCCAGAAGCCGCGCCGGAATCTGATTCAGCAGGCCGCGCAGGCGCAGTTCACGCAGAAAAATAACGACCAGCGCCCTTCCCGCCCGCTGGAGGAACTGATTGGGCGAATTACTGGTCACTTGCCCGCTCAACTTTCCGAAACCGCCAACCTGGAATCCGACCTGAACCTCAGCTCGCTGGATCGTGTGGAATTGCTGAGCGCGCTCGAAGACCGCTATCAGTTGGATCTCGCCGAAAGTCGTTTTGCCGAAGTCCGCACCGTCGGCGATCTCGAGCGCATATTGCAGGGCAACGTTCCGGCTCGCGCACGCTACCACTATCCGCGCTGGGCGCAGCGCTGGCCGGTCACTTGGGTGCGGTTGTTGGTCCACTATCTTCTGCTGCGTCCCGCGGTATTTCTGCTGGGCTGGCCGCGGGTCGAAGGCCGGGGAAATCTGCGCGGCGTGCGCGGGCCGGTGCTGGTGATCTGCAATCACCTCGGCGATGTCGATCCCGGTTTCGTGCTGACCGCTTTGCCGGCGCATCTAAGGCACAGGTTGGCGATCGCGACCGGCGGGGAAGCGCTCGAAATCCTGCGCACACCGCCAGCGACGCGAGGTCTGCTCGGCCGGGTCTATGACCTTATTAAGTGGCTGCTCGGCGTGTCGCTGCTCAACTTGTTTCCCTTGCCGCGCGAAGCGGGCTTCCGCGAGAGTTTTGCTTATGCAGGAGAGTGCGTGGATCGCGGCTACAGCGTGCTGGTTTTCCCGGAAGGTCACCACAGCGTCGACGGCAAGATGCGTCCTTTCCGCGCGGGCGTTGGACTACTCGTCAGCAACCTGGAGATTCCCGTAGTGCCAATGCGAATTGACGGGCTGTTCGAACTCAAACAGGCAGGAAAGAAATTTGCCAGACCAGGTCAGATCCGGGTGAAGACGGGGGCGCCAATTCGCTTTGCGGCGGGCATCCGCCCTCAGGAGATTGCCCAGGAGTTGCAAAAAAAGGTCGAGGAATTATGAGATCCCACCGTCACCACGGCCTGCGAACAGCGTTGAACGAAAAACCGCACAGTTTCAACAGGTATTTCACACTTTTGGCTTCTCAAACTACATCGAGCACTGTAGGCTTCGCACCCTCAAAATACATACAACACTGTATGGACTCGCTGTCATGAACGTTTTAACGTCTGGCATTGGATGCTCGCGCGAGCATTCCCTTTTCCCCATCTGTTCGCGTAGGGGCCAATCGGAATGGCCCCGTTTTGATTTTCAGGTCCCCATTCGTGCCTCAGCTACAATTTGACTGCGTGCCTCAAAAGTCCGGTCACGACGGCGCGGTTTCAAACGCGGTAACGACAGCGTAGAATTTGTGCCAATTCCACGGAGAGCGAAAAACAATGCGCCGGTACCATCACATCGGAATTCCCACTACTGAAGCGAAGCCTGGCGAGACCCATTTGAAACACCTGAAACTCTTTGTCGTCAGCCACGAGAAAAGCGAATTTGGCGTGGAGTGGATGCGTTTCGAAGCGGACGCGGCGGTCCCTGATCTCGTCCGGCAAGTTCCGCACGTCGCGTTTGAAGTGGCTGATCTCGCCTCCG